>JAABUL010002589.1_pt1 | contig 29476 bp, 10 predicted proteins | sample 5559151 | NCBI WGS metagenome assembly JAABUL01 (sample SAMN10711876, study PRJNA513368) | rock metagenome | isolation source: Antarctica rocks | place: Antarctica: Victoria Land, Pudding Butte sud
ACTTAGATAGTAAAGAAAAGAGGTTTTATTTTAGAGTTAAAAATTATATAATAGATAAGAATATTTTAATAGCTATTATAAAGCTCTTAAATATATTCTAAGATAATTCTATAATTTAACTTCTTTAATCTATAAATTCTATTAGGATAATACTAGAAGCTAACTATTACTTATATAAAAAGAGTAAAATATAAACTAGAAGAATATATTATAATAAGTAATATTAATAATCTAGGAGAGCTATATATCTATTTTATCTATCTTCTTAAAGAGATATAAGTCTAGAATAATATCTAGCTAGCCTTATTAAGCTTAGAAAAAAATTTAGAGTATAAAAATAAAGTTTATACTAAAAGTTAATAGATTAAAAAGTTTAAGCTAAATTAGACTAATATTAGCTTAATTATTTAATTTTTAATACTTTAATTTTTCTAGCCTTAAAAAATTAAATATTAATACCTTTTTATTATAACTATTTATAACTAATTACTAATCTTAAACTAAGATAGTAATCCTCTTATACTTAGTAATAGAATTCATCTCTCTAGAATTATAGTTAAGACTGGCAACGAGATTCTTTTACTAACCCTCGTACGGTTGGAGAGGTATATACTAGAGTGACGCCTAACACCAAGCCCCGTGAAAACGTGCAACACGGGCTGGGAGCCTTGTGCTCGTGTGTACCCAGGGGCTCGTTGGCCCTTAAGACCCTGGTAGCCCCGGGTCAACCGGCCCATTTGCGGACGTCAAGTTATACCCAATCTAGGGGGTGGACTAACAGTAGTAAACCTCCAATAGACTATGTCGCTTTCAAATTTAAGTTGCGCTTGCGCAGCGATAGCGATGGTGTTGAGGGAGTGTTCCGAAAAGAAGATCAGCGTCACTAAGTGAACAATTGTGTATCAATTAATAAGTCCACCCTTATATACATGGAGCGTTTAAGAGTCTATTAGTTTTGCATGTATGCCATCTATAGAACGTACAGCATCGCGAGGTCCATCGTCGAGCCCTCATTCGATCACTCGCTTTGAGGTTCGTCCATATTGAACCATGCAGCTCTACACTCCACGGCTTCCTTCCTGACAGGCCTCTTCGGGTCATCTAAGACTGTCAATAGTCCTCCCGTAACGATGTTTTTGTAGGGTAGAAGCGTGCTGTCTTTGACCCTTCCTGGGAAGATCCGCAAGCATCGCACAGCATTGTGGCGTACACTCGACGTGTTTGCCTTCGGATCTGCTGTAGATTTGAGCAGTCTGCTCACAAGGGTACCTATGTGACCTTCAATGGCCTTTGGACTTTCCTGACTAATAACTGTCAAACTCTGTATAGTCGCCGCTTTGACATCGGAGTCTTGCAAATCCAGACTCTGCAGCAATAGTGGGAGCAATGTGTCGATTTCTGGCATGATGACATCTGTAGGCATGTTCTTGAGTATTCCCGATATTGCAATGAGGTAATTTGGCTTGAAAGCTGTCTCAGCACCTCGAAACTTCTTGGCGATGGCTGGAATGCAAATACTGAAGACCTTCTGCTTCGCCAGCAGTCGGACTATGGCGCCGTTCTCTCTAGAGAGCACTTCGTCCGGAGCCAAAAGAAGGCCAAAGCCACGGGCACTCGCAAGGCCACATTCGGTGTTTGACAACAAGGCTAAAAGCCGCTCGAGTATCTCATCCGTATGCGCGAGTCGAAGAACAAGTCCTTTAGCTACCCAAAAAATGATTCGCACCGCGTTCTCGGATACTGTTGTTGTTTCCAGTAACTCAGACCCTAGGTCGCTCATCATGGAGACAACCTCTCTAGTCTCTTGCGGTGGTAGGAACTTGTTGGTCAAAAGCCCGATCTGTCTCAGAATCGCCTGTCGGACTGGGGGAACGTCTTCAGCTAGAGCGAGTCGTACTAGCTCTGCAAGCAGCTTCGGTATGGAGCCAGAACGGAGATCTGTGAACTCCAGTGTAGCCTGACCTTATAAGTACGTTTAGCGACTTGCAATGTGGAAAGCTTACAGAGGTCCTCACACCAGCCATTAAAGCCGTGGAAAGAATCATTGTTGACCTTTGCGAGCGTGATGTTTTGTTTCCGAAAGGCACTGGCGTAAAAGCGTCTTGATCGGCGAACAGAGAATAGATCTGCATCGCAACGGAATTCTGTTTGTGTTCTCCCATGGCACGGACGATGGTAGTTACCAAACGACCCAATATTTCCAACGTTAAGTCCTCATTCAATGCCGTGATATGGGCCTGGCCTAACGACGCCTGTACTACTCGCCTTGTAAGACCAACAACTACCTTTCCGTGATAGCTACCGAGGTTGGGATCTAGGGGAAGGTCTCGCTGCCTCAAGACATAGTGTAATGTAGACAAGATGGCTTGTGGGTATGCTGAAGAGCCCTCGTGTTGGAGAACAATGTCCAGTCTATTTAAAAGCCTTCGTATGAGAGTATCGGACACGAATTTTTCCACGCTGAGCTGCGCCAGGCCTTCCAGGGTGACAAGGTAGTCCCAATTATCCGAAGGGCTTGAGTCAGGTAATTTGGCCATGAAAGCAGGAAAGGTAATATCCATGATGAGACTTGGTTTTACCCTCGATAACTCGACTAATGCTTTGATGGCCTCCCTTTTCAAGTCTGCCTTGCCACCTGGATCTTCTGAAAGTACAATCTCATCGAAATACTGAATAGCTAATCCTATTTCATTGTCTTGGAGATACTTGCGTAGCATACACAGACGTAGTAGGGTCTTGAGCGCTACGACACGGAATGATACTTCGTCTATCGCAGTGCTCATCAGAGCTTGGCTTGCCATCTCAAAAAGACGGTCTTTGAATGGCTCCAGGGAGTTTTCCGCATTTGTCATCGGAGCAGGTATCGCCAGCGTACCGTATATTGCGATTGCCGAATCCAACATCTGTACTAAAACTTCCAACAAAGCTCTTTGTCTAGAGATACTGTCTGCATCCTGGTAAAGCGTATTCAAAGGCGGAATGACTGCTTTGACAATCAAGGAAAACGCTACAGGCGAGGCTGTTCCGAGCGCGCCCAAGATCCGGCCGACGGGCTTGGCTTGCTTGTGTTGTGGCTCCTGGAGCTGTTCGTTGCACTCCTTCGTGATTGTTCGTATATATCTAGCCAGAGGCGATTTCAAATCCGTTGATTCCAAGCCGCGACTTAGCCTGATTGCTACAGCCTGCAGCGAGACCAAGGCTTCCGCTGCTAAGTCTTCTTCCTGAACGTTAAGAATTTCAAACTTTAGGGAGTCCCACAGAGTGACTGAGTAATTGGACATTGTACTGAGACCATACGACAATGCGCAAGCGGCAATTGTTTGCAAGACATCTTTCTGTTCATTATTAGAGATTTAGAAGTAGGGGCCTAGGGGCTGCTCACCTTGACGTTTGACGACGTAGAGTCCAGCTTCTCGATAAGTTGGGGCAACGCATAGGGGGCGAGCTCCCCAGATGCTGCAATACAATCTCTGAGCCGACTCTTGAGGTCTTGTGCTGTAATACCGTAAGGATCATTTGGTGGTGGCCGAAACGTTATCGGGAAATAGCAGAATACGGACTCGAATAGGGTCTGCTATGATGAGCAAGTCTTCGTGTTCATGAATAACAAATACATGCCTCAGCATGGCCAGATATGTCCCACTCGATCATTACGACCTTTAATATCGAGAAGATGACCATCAGATTTCTCGGATCTTTTTCTCCACCAGCGAGACCCATGATACCGACAATCGCTTGATCCCCCAGCTCTTTGAGCGCATCACGGTGCTCGAACATCAGATCATTCAGTAGTTCGAAGATCTCTAGCCTGTGCGCTTGTGGGCGTATCTGCAGGTCCTGAAAATGCTCGAGCATTCTGTGATCAAGTCAGCTCACCTGCCAAAATGAGAGAGTAGCTCAAGAGGTCTGCCAGGAGTTTTTATAGAGGTTGCGAACTCCCAATATGGCGCGCCTACGGCAACGCAGTGCGAACCCAAAGCCTCTGCAGACATGCTGATCCACTTACTCACGCTCTGAACGTCAATGATGCCATTTCTTTGTTGAACCTCTCCAGGGCAGCCAGCTTCCTGAGCCCTCCCACGGCCCCTCCATCCTCAATTCGATCGCACAAAAATTGGCAGAGCACTTGAATTTGTTGCCTCGATAGGAACGCGGTGGACAAGTGGCCGATCACTTGTGAAAGGTAGTCAATCGCTCTTGACCGAATAGTAGCATCCTCATCGTTGATATATTCGCCCAAGGACTGGACGACATCTATCAGCGTCGACTCCTTCGATTCGAGACCTAAATCACAATCAGGCTTCTGTGTGAATGGTAGCATGTCTCCTGGCATACCTCGTGCTGTATCTTGGGCAAATCCAAGAGCTGCTACTCTATCATTACTGACCGAGAGCAGATATTTTTGGACATCGGACATAGTCACTACGACCTCACACTCGAAGCTTGCTATGATGGTCGCCAGCCCTTCGGAGGTGGACACCAGAAGTCTCGAGCAAGCGCCAATTCTACAGGGATCAGGGTGCCTAGCATTTTTAGCTTTCCTCCGGGGATGTACCCGGTACGACTATAGTAGGGTGCGGCTCCCGGGGTAGTTATCCTCCCTGCTCATGATAAGATAGGTGCACCTCCCGTTAGCGACAACTCAAGGCTTTTGGTGTCAACCTCCGTACCTTAATCTTCATACACAGTAGTATACACATTCTACCCGCACACGCTCGCTTACACATTCCCTTTTTTGGGGGAATTTGCTCATGTCAGTCCTAAGATGGCTGGCACAAACAGTAATCCCAGATCGTGTAAGGTCATCCTAGCTGCTACAGTTGCTAGAGGTCTGCTGGCCGAGGTATCGGAAGGTCTATCGAAGTCAAAACGACTTCCTCTGCTTGTTGGCTTTCTTGCAAATAGAGACCCAGCTGCAAAGAAATACGCAGAATGGACCGATCGGACCTGTCAAGAAAAGTGAGGGATCATGTTTGTACCACTTTTGTTCATAGTGTTCCTGTCTCAACATCTTCATCATGGGTCAGCTCTGACATTCTCGATTCAGTGGTTTCAAGTTTGAATTACGAGAAGTTGATCGTGAAGAGTTAGAGTCCGCTATACTCATAGCGAACCAAGACGGCGCTGTGGATGGCATCATTGTTTACTACCCAATCTTTGGCAACCGGCAGGACCAATACTTACAGCAAGTTACAGATGACAGCAAGGATGTTGAAGGACTCAGTCACCGCTACATTTTCAAGCTGTACCACAATGAGCGTTTTCTGGATGAGAAGATGACGCAGAAAAGCCTGCTGCCATGTACTCCACTTGCTTGCTTGAAGATACTAGACTATTTGCGAGTCTACAACAGTATCCTTCCGTACGGAAACAGGCTTTTTGGGAGGTCGATAACCCTCGTCAACCGCTCCGAGACCGTGGGACGACCGTTGGCAGCCTTACTTGCCAATGATGGAGCCTGCGTTTACAGCGTAGATGTTACCGGAGTACAGAAATTCACTAGGGGTGACGGAATCAAGAAGGACAGGCATGAAGTCGTCGCAAAGGAAGGGTGGGGACTGGCGGATTGCGTGCCACTCAGCGATGTTGTTATATGCGGCGTGCCGGGACAGTCCTTCAAGCTTCCTACCAGATTATTGAGGGAAGGTGCTATATGCATCAACTTCTCAACGGAAAAGGTACGCGATGATTCAGAAAGAGCCAAGCATCAAATCATTTTACTCACGGTGGTAAGCACAGAACTTCGAAGCTGATGTCCACCACAAGGCCTCCATTTACGTTCCTGCTATAGGTAAAGTGACGATTGTGATGTTGCTTCGAAATCTGTTGGTAAGCAACCACCGCAATGCAACAGGCGTAGCTTACCTCCGTCCAGAGACTTGTACAGAACAAGGAGGCACGACAACGAGAGGGAGCTACGGCGCCCAAAACATTCACAACCACAAGCTGAATCCACAAAGATTCCTTGCGAATTGTTCCGATCCCATCGTTCATGCGTGCACACATCTGCCTGCGACTACACATCAAATCTTTATTGTAGGAGCGTCGTCTTGAGGCGTGATGGAAAGTGCTATGGAAAGTCAAAGCTCGACTTGACAGATTGTGACAGCAGTGTTCTCTAGTACTAATGAGTGCATTTTGTATCGTCATGTGCATGCTCCTATCAAGCCACTATCGAAAAGTAACTAAGTCTTTTGTAGTTCTAGGTCAGTCTCGAGGAATTGAATGCTGCAAATACTGGTATTAATGTGAGGAACGTGGTGACGGCTAGATCGCATAGCTGGAACAATGAACCATCGTCTTTACCGAGACTATGATACTTGATATTGCTCCCTACTTTGGACGAACGATGCTGAATGGCAATGATACCTGGCCTTCCAGGATTCAGTTTTCAGGGTCCTGTGCCAAGACCTTCACATTTCTTCATTAAACGAGGGAAAATCTAACCATTGCAACCCTCGAACCTTCGATTTCTCAGCACTTATAGCTCGGTTTTCAATGCAATGCTGCGACAGATGTGGGGTTCATTGTGGCTCCCAGTCTCTACAGTGCGCACTGACCAGTCCTGCCAGTAAGCCCAAGAATGCCCGCTCAAAGCGCGCCCTCGCAAAACAAGAGCCCCTCCCAGTAGAAAACACCAAAACGACCCTCTTCCTCCGCGGCACTTCCTCCTCCTCCCTGATCAATTCCCTCCTCACAGACCTTCACGCCCTGAAACGTCCGCACGCCGTCCGCTTCACCAAGAAAAATCCCATCCACCCTTTCGAAGATGCGTCGAGCCTCGAATTTTTTAGCCAGAAAAACGACGCCTCGCTCATGGTGTTCGGCAGCCATAGCAAGAAACGCCCGCATTCGCTCACCTGGGTGAGATGTTTTGGCGGCCAGGTGCTTGACATGTTGGAGTTGTACGTGGTGCAGGAAACGGCAAGGACGTTACAGCAGTTCAAGGGCGAGAAATGCAAGATTGGCGTGAAGCCGCTGCTGAGCTTTTCTGGAGCGCAATTTGAAAGTCCGGTTGCTAATCAGTATACACTCGCCAAGAGCATGTTTGTGGACTTCTTTCGGGGAGGGGAGACGCAGACTGTGGATGTGGAGGGGTTGCAGTTGCTGATTAGTTTCTTTGCTGGAGAGGATGGGAAGGGCGAGGAGAAGGCAAAGGTCCAGATGCGGTGTTGGAGGATTATCACTAAGAGGAGTGGGCAGAAGGTACCGAGGGTAGAGGTAGAGGAGATGGGGCCAAGAATCGACTTTAGGGTTGGGAGGGTTCGGCAGGCGGATGACGCGGTCTGGAGGGAGGCTTTGAAGAGGGCGAAGGGGGCGGAGGTATGTCGTCCAGGCTTTCTGTCTGTGGCAATAATTACTGACTAGCTCGCTTGCGTAGGCGAAAGTCAAGAAGAACGTGGAGACAGATGTTGTGGGCGACAAGATCGGGAGGATACATCTTGGCAGACAGGATCTCAGCGAGCTGCAGACACGCAAGATGAAGGGTCTGAAACGAGGAAGGAATACAGAAGACGAAGGAGAAGGGAGCGCACAAGATGACGATATTATCAGCGAAGACGAGGATGCCGTAGGCGGTGGAGTCGATGTTAAGAGGCCAAAATTGGCGTGAACGTGTTTTCATATTGTTAGTCCCATTCAGCAAGGCGCCGGAGGCTTGATATGTATAGTTCACGAATGACGGTCCAAGACGCAATACCCAAGATCTGCAAGCCTACATTTGAACTATCGACTTCTGCTCACCCGTCATGGACTTTGTCTATCAAAGATGAGTACTCGCGGTCGTTGGGACTTTACTCGACATGAAGGAAGGAATTTTATTGATTTTCCTGCTTGAGATACGAGCTGGCAGCATTGAACACGACATATTTTACATCCTACAAGGTAGGATGCAGCCGAATCGCTGAGAATATAGAGATTGGCATGGCGGGAGATCTTCCCTAATACATCAATGACAGATACTTGATATGAAAGATGTTACGTCTCCCAAAGGTGCTGTATCAATGATTCTCGTGGGGCCCCGTTGCCAATCGTCCCAGAGTAAACAAATCTTGGCGAGTCCAGTGAATGGGTGGTAGAGTGGTATCATACAAAGCCACATCATCCAACAATCTATGTAAATGCAAGCGCCATCCTATGCGGGTCTATGTCTAAAAAACACTCGCAAAATCGCTAGTGGACATTGATCTGTTCATCCATCCTTGACTCAACTATTGGAACGAGCAATGTTCCTCAGCTCGAAATCCTCCGTCTGACGTGGATGCTGCAAACGCATGTGTTTCTCGAACGACTGTCCAGTTGGTCCGGCAGTATTCGAGTATCTAGAGTCCGAACTTGGTCGCACCGCCTGTGGGCTGACGTAACCCGTCCTTGTATGTATCCTGTCACTCAGTCCAGCTGCTTCAGGAATATCTGCCATACCCTGCTCCATCAAATCCTCTTCTTCCTCCTCATTAGCTTTCTTCTTGCCCCTTGAGAAAAATCGGTTACGGTGAATCACAGAGTTGCCCCTCTTCAAATTAGATTTGTCGGTCGAGGTTCGCCTAATGCCGAAGGGAGACCGGCCATTGCCGGTGCGAGACTCAGCTCGGCGAATCGCAGCATCATCCTCATGGCGGTCGGCCTCATCCTCTTCCACGATCCTTTGACGAGCTTCCCGCGAGCGAGACGCGGATCCTGTCCCGAAATTAGGGATTCGAGTCGGACTACGTTCATCACCCAAACTGGCCATGATGTCTGCCGAACTGACATCCTTCATTCCTAAGGAAAAATCCACGCGCTTTGACATAGCCGAGATAGATTCACCTCGCTGTCTGGACGTGCCAGCACCGTTCCGAAGGATAGGCGAATTACGACCCAGTCCGGGACTGTGTCCTGCATTAGGGACAAACGCCGGATCGCGATCACGCGCCAGCGAGCCAGACTGTGGTCCAGGACCGAGTTTGTTGTCACCGATGTCATCGTTGCTAGGCCTATCGAAACCTTCATTGGCTCTGCCAACGAAACGTTGGTAAAATGGGTTCTCCTCGGTGGCGCCAGGTATCCGTCTTCGAGGACCCTCGATTCCGATTTCCTGCATGGAGATCATCATCGCACAAATGAATTTATTGCGGCGCTGAAGCCGTAGAAGCTCGTTCTGCCAGTTCGATTTGTAGAAAAATACGACGTTCAGGTTGACCGAATAGGCTTCAACGATATCCCTGATTTCCGTCAGGATGTTAGGCTGGTACTCTCGCTTCTCAGCCTTGACGTATTCCAGCAGTCGAGTGCGAAGTTGATCGATCTGATCCAAAGTAGTACCAAACTTTACGGTAATTGGGACGGCTTCGGCCAGACCTCCAGAACGACGCATGTTGAGGATGAACAACGTGTTCAGGTAGCTATTGGGAGCTTGCACAATGTGCCCTTCCATCTTCTTGAACTCGGTGTACAGTAGGGAGATCTCTTTGACGAGATAGTCGTCGCCTTTCATCGTTGCTCCTGTGTTGCCGTAGATTGTAACTCGGTCACCGACGTCGAATGGATGCTTCACTAGGACGAAGATACAGGAAGCCAAGAATTCCTGTGCCGTAGTGGAGAACAGCCAGGATAGCGCAAGGACGGCAGAACCAGCACTGGTCAATACGCCAGCTGCCGATGTCGATATGAGAGACAGGAAGACAAGGACAGTAGTGACCAGTACGAAGAAAAGTAATATTGCGTCTAGCTTCGCCACGACTGAATCCAGGTCTTTCAAAGATGCCGTGATGGACTTTCGTTCCTTTCCAATATCGACACAAACGGCCTCCAGCTCGGCCATTGAGATGTCGCCATTCATATCCTTGTCAAACATGGCGAAGGCGCTCTCAGCTTCTTCGTCATTGTCAAAAGCATGCTTCAGATCATCCGAGGAGATGGTATCAGCGTCTCCTTGGACGAAAGTCCTGTAGAGTCGACGTGCAAGGACTTGAGACTGTGACGGCGATGACAACAATGTGAGAACAAGTTGGCGAGGGTGCGTGCTCTTTGTGACTGCCTTGCCAGTAAAGTCACCTGCGACCTTACCGGCGACGTCTCCGACCTTGCCAAAGACGCTCTGAGTCTTCTTTTGAGCTTCGTTCAAATATTGCATCGGAGTCCGGGCACCTGATCCGGGGCCGATTGGGGTTCGCTCCTCGAAGTCCGAGTCGTCCATCGCTATCTTTTCTTTAGAGTATTGATATAGCTTCGTTAGACTGCCGATCTGGAATTTGTTGATGTCAATACGATCGGCATACGTCCGCAAATGGAAGCTAATAGCAATGAGCTGGATAATGATCTTCTCGAAAAAATTCAGTGTTGCGCCGGTAAATATAGAGATGATGACTTTGTTCATCGAGACTTCCCAGGGCCGTATTTTCGGGCCCCCTTCGAGATGGTTGTGGACCATGATTGGGAGGAAAGAGATTAGCACGGCGAGAAGCCAGAAGAAGAGCGTTGCTGGAATTTCGAGTTGCTTGCACATGTCCCTCCATTTTTTGCTGTTGTTGGTGAAGACGCTCGAGACAAGGCCCACGGGCCATGGCAATGACTTCGCAACAATTCTTCCCCCCCAAAGAGTAAGCCAGACCACCTCCAGCCAGACGAAAAACCAAAGCAAGCGCACTCCACCCACCGTGGCTCTCTTGAACAGCAGGCCACCGAGTAGCAAGGGTATGAGTATGATCAATACCAATGGCACGATGTACATAAAGTAACGGACGAGAATGTTAGAGTCGTGGACTCGTTTGAACGCTCTTCCAAATCCCGACGTGGGGTGCTCTGGCGGAGAATAGGTATTGGCCTTCTCGTGTATGGGGTTCGTATTGACATCAAATTGATCAACAGGCTCCGGTCTAGACCTTGAACGATGTATGGACATGGATCTTGCGAGTTGGCCAGCGCCTGGCTGACTCTGAGACCTGGACACGTTTCTCTCGGCTTGTAACATTGCCAGGTCATCTTCTAGTCTCTGCTCTTCCTCTCTCGATTGAAAGTGTGAGGCTTTGCCTCCAAGAAAATTCTGCTCCATTGTCTTGGGCCCTTCAGAACGATCGAATTCGTTGGAAAGAGTGCCCTCGTCATCAGAATTGTTTGAGCGATCGTGGTTAGGATATTGAGCAGGTGGATAGGGTGGCTGCCGGATCTCTTCCACGGGGGTAGACATGGTACAGCTGAGGTAGTATGGTACTGGACGATTGCGGCCTCAAGATGAAAGTGAGTGTAAAGGGTAGGAAGTGTTGAGTGTGAAGGGCAGTTCGGTGGGAAGCGTCAAAGGTACAAAGGAAAGAGGGAATATCGAGAGCGAAAGAAAAGTGGAGGCCACGGGTAAGTCACAGCGCAATCAGTAGAGGCTCATCGATCGTGGCGTTGCGGAGTGTTGTGCTGCTTTTTTTGGAGAATGAGCACAGGGGCAATGAGAAAGTCGAAGCTCCCCTCGTCCATCGTCCAGCTTTAAAAATTGGGCGGATGAAAAACGGTTGAATGCTGTGGACCAATCGTTGCGTAGGCCGTCTCGCCGTTTGACGGCACGATAACGGAAAGAAAGCAGGTACCCATCACGCTAAAAGGACCGACTGCCGACTGCCGAGCGGTACCTCCGTAAAGTATAAAGTAAAGTAAGCACATAAGTAAAGTAGTACTTACCTTATACTCTAAGGTTGTTTTCGCGTGCTTGATCGTTGGAGTCAATTGATCCTTGACACCGAAGGCGCGTTTCACGCTGCCAATCCCCTGCTATTGAATACTATGTACTACTACTCCAGACTCCTCGCGTGACGCAGATCAGCTCTTGCATTCTACTCGTATGGTTCTTGACTTCTCGTACAGAGGCCACGCAGTAATGGAACTAAGAACGCCGCAACCGAGGATTGCCGCTGTTAGACTTCGGATCCCTTATCCCTTGCTGTCGATCGTCGACGCCATGTGCTTCCATACCCTACTCTAGCACCACAAGCTCACATCTCTGGGGAGTAGTACGACTGGCTTGCTAGAGGATTGTCGAATCCTAATTCACGAAAAGGCGCTTGGTCTAGGACGAACAACTTGCTCTGAGCAGGTCAAGCTGGCGAAATTCTGTATTAGACGCACACCGCCCCCATCCGATAGTTGCAGTACGAGGGCCATCCACTACCGAGAAAGTCGCCACCAATACACTATCGAGTACGTCCTCCTATCTTCCTGTCTATTCCACACCATGTATAGTTTATTTTTGGTCCGGTGACCTGACCCTCGATTGACAGACACCCAAATGCCCTTGAAAGGTGCTTGCTTGGAAAGAGGGCTGGACTTCGTCTTCATGTGTATTGAACATGGTCTCATTTGGCTATGCGTTGGATCCTGAATGTCGAGTGACACAATGGATGCCTATCGTCACGACAGGCACATAGACACACTTGATAGCACATTCACGAGATAATCGCGATAGCTTATCTCATACCAGCAAGGAGTCGATCCTCAACCCCTCTCAGTATGTATTCATGCTCTACAACTTCTAGGTTCTCTGCTTCGCTTTGGAACAATTTATCTGGATCCTGTCCGGGTTGAAACATGCCGGCACCAGCACCAGGATTCATTTGTGACATCTGCTGAGCCATTTGACTGGCGGCTGTACAGCGTATCAGTCATACCGAAGCGGTAGAGAACAAGAAGCTTACCGTTATCATTTCCCAATATGAAGATGAACACGGACTGCAGTCCGAAGAGATTAAGAAAGTACCAGGAAAGGCTTGACACCCATCGAACGTCCAGATCTCGAGTTGCAACACCAGACTGTAGCATCGACTTGAATCTAATGGTCAAAGGAAAGGGCAGCTTCACTGTTCAGAAAAGTTTGGATTAGCTCCTCCTTTCAGGCCGCAAACGCCCCAGCCAGAGAACCCGAGACGTACTGATAACGAAGCCTGCAAAAAAAGCGTTGATCCAGCCCATAATTAAGGTTTGCGGTATCATCATCGCCATGTTTCCTTTCATCATGCCCATCATGCCTTCCATCGCAGCAGGATCAGTCATAGGATTCCCTGCAGGTTTGCCACGGGCATCTGGGTCTTTGAGAAACGTTCCGTCTTTAAATGCTGAGACTAGGTAGTTCTTCCGCGAGGCAAAAGCGGAGGGCGATATGACGGAAAAATTGGAGCGAAGATTGATCCCTCGGAGAAGAGAGCGCTGCTCCCGAAGTGCAGGGAGTTCCTGTTTCTTCGGTATCGTTTGTAGCAGCACGGTTGCGTAGTGGCGAAGGACACCGGTGAGGATCTAAAAAAAATTCATGAGCAGATCTCGCAGACCATAACGGAATACTTGATACCATGACAATGGAGATAGGGAACAGGATCCAGTAGCTGCGCGAAGCCGTTAGAATAGCGATTCTGAGGTTTTGGGTGACATGTGTAGCTTACAATAGTGCCGGATCTCTGTGGATGGTTTGCACCATTGGACCCGCCATTGCACCGATATTCAGCCCGCAAGAGCAATCACTTGTTTGATGGAGCTATCAAGTGCCGCATGGCCACAAAGGCACCCTGTGAGGAAAACGGGCGCTAAAGTAGGCGCAAGAAGCGCCAAAAGGTACAGATCTCCACACTAAGTACTGTGTCGCCAGCGTTCCTTGCTCCAGAGCACGCTTGTTGTGGCAAGTTCAATTGATGCAATATGGCGACTCAGAAGATCGCCGTCTACTCACTGTCCGGTAAAAATATCCTAGCTATCTTGAGCATGTTAAATCTAATCAAGCATAGATCTCAAGAATACGACTGACGATGCCCTGCCAAATTATCTAACATCCCTCAAGTTCAAGCAATCGCACTTCCATACGGACGTTCGATTAGCACTTGGCTATATAGCTGTCACGATTGCTGCGATCACATTCTACGCCGATTACAAATTGGGTTGGGACAAGACTAAGGCCGCCACATTCTGGGCTGTTCTCGTATACTTCACCTTAAATGGAGCATTGACCTTTTGGATATGGGGCGTGGAAAATGGAAAGGTGTTCACGGGCGAAATTGGTCAGCCTTCGACTGGGACCTGTTTGGTGAGGATCTGTGTTCTTTTGTTGGCGGTCCATTATTAATTCGGATTGTAGCTGTCAATAGCCTCGAGTGTCACGAAACATGTACCTGTCTATAACCTCACCGTTCGCTACGGGAACACCGGCAAAGAAGTCAAGGCATCAGAGCTCTCTGCACCTTTTACACGGTGGTTTGATGCTGATGGATTCTTTGTCGCCAAGCCGTTCCAGCAGTGGCTCGCATCGGAGATCCCATTGATCGGTCAGGTGGATCCTCAAAATAAAGTTGGGAGGGCAGACGCGTTGGCGAGTACCAGTGGAAGCACAAAGATACCGGAACCGGCAGAGCTGCAAACTTCTGCTTCCCTAAAGAGGTCGGATTCTTGTGGGCGAACGACGGGAAATCTCATATCTAGGAAGGGAACAAGTCTAGCAGATCGATGATTTCAACAATGATTCATAGGCTAGGTTTCCGCTCGAAGAGCTTATGAAGTTACTTGTGACAGGAACATACTATCCTCAGTTCAGCAAGAAGTTGGGATGGTACAGATCCCGCTCACATTAGAATGATACTGCTAGTTTATCTCAGCAAGACGTCTACTGCTGGACCGCGGACCCTTTCCTACTACGCCATCGTTACGCTATACAACTTGGGTGGCAATCGGGTTCCCACGAAGCAAATATGTAAATTTACGGCTGCAGGCTTGAGTAATGTTAAATTTGATACTGTTGGAACGTCGATCATTCGCTAAGATATCGCCAATCTCTGTTTTTCTTGCAGCGCGCTCGAATTGTCTGGCCGATGCTTGAAACCCCTCCCTAGTGTTGTAGTAAATTTGACTTATTGAACTCTTCTTTCCTTCCATGGCCGTACTCTTCTAGCTTGCAGTAGACTGAACTCCTACACGGATTGATATCAAGGTAAACTGGGTTATGTGACTTCTGCCTATAGTGGGCTACGTTCACGTCGTGGTCGCTTAACGGCGTGTTTTAGAGATACAGGACAACGCAATCAACATCCGAGGCATGGTCATTAGACTAGCACGTTCGAGAATGATAGGTCGTCTTAAGAAGGTGGATGTGTCGCTTGGAATATTAAGGAACTTGCTATACCACACGCTGGTACGACCAATGTCTGACCTTGCCTTTCATGTGCAGCTGGAGCACACTGTGTTATCTATTCTAGGCCAATACATAATAGCGGCCGCACATAATTGTTGAAATGATATGTAAGATAGATAGATAGATTTCAATCATAGGCCTTGCAGGCCGTATCTCTATACCATAATAATATTGTAGAAAATCCGGTAATTTGAACCGTGAAGATCTCCCGCCCTTATCTACCCTTATCTATTACCTTATGATTTTAATTATTTAATACTAAAAGATATACGTCTAGTATTAGTATCTAATAATATAAAAATTATATTATACTATTTATGAATATAAAAGATATAATTAAATCTATTAATTTATATACTAAATTTTATATAATATAACTATACTAAAATATTATTAATTTATCTAAGTATAACTTAATATACTAATTAATTAATATCTACTTATTATAATATATATCTAAATAATATATATAATATATATAAGCTTATTAAATAGAATATACTAGAAATAATATAGATTAGTCTATTAGTAATAAAGGTATAACTAATTCTATTAATTTATATACTAAAAATATATATTTAACTATATTAAGATATTATTAATACACTAGTAATATACTTAAGTATACTACTATTTTATTATTTTATTAATATCTACTTATTATAATATATATATATATAGTATAAATTATATATATAAGCTTATAAAGTAAATTAGCTCCTAAATAATATAAATTAGTTAATTAATATTAAATATATAACTAATTCTATAATATTACTTATTAAATCTATATATCTTAGTACTAATTTACTTAATATACTTATACTTATATTATTATAGTTACCTACTAACTAATTTATATCTACTTATTATAAAAAAAAGGTTCTAAGAATAGTAAGATTTTAGACTATTTTTAGAAGAAAAATTAGGCCTAATTTTTTTATTACTAATCCTATTTCTTATTCTAGGAAATATATATTACCTAGAAATACTATCTTAAATATTAGTAATATTATTATAATTAGTACTAAAAATAGTATTATTAATACTAAAAATAGTACTATTTTTAGTAATATATTATATATATTAGTTTTACTAATCTAGTCTTTAGTTCTTAAGCGTATATATTACCTTTTTATATTACCTAGGAAATAGTACTAAGAATATTAGTAATATTATTATATATATTAGTCTTATTAATTTAGTCTACTTATAAAAGTTATATAAATATATATTACCTTTATATATTACCTAGAGAATAGTACTAAAAATATTAGAAATATAATTAAAAATAAAGATAATTAATAGTCTTATTAGTCTTAGTAATTTAAGTTAGATTACTTAAGTTAATACTTGATTCCTATTTAAGTATTAACTTAAATACTTGATATCTAAAAGAGGTATTGAATTACTAAGACTTAAGTTAGGTATCTAACTCGAGTTTAAAGTACTAACTTAACGTGGTTAGTCTATAACTAATAGATTAATTAGAACTATTTATATAGTAACTAAGCCTTTATAATTTTATAAATTAACTTAGTAGATTAAGTCTTAATCAAGTTTTATAGTTATTAAGCTATTAGAAAGGCTAGTAATAAGATCTACTTATATATAGTACTAGCTACAACCCTCCTTATACTACTTATAGTCTTAAAGAGCTAAGAGATCTTAATTATAATATTGTAAAGTATTATAAGGCGTTTATATAATAGTTATAAAAGGAATATATAGAAGAAGAAGAAAGAATATTAATATTATAAGGATAATAAGAGAAGGAATTAATAATACTATTAGGAAGATAAATATAAAGAATATTATATAAGAATATCTATTATAGGATTACCTCTTAATATCCTTCTCTCTTATATATAATCTTTTCTTCTTCTTTTCTTATATATATTACTAGTAACGTAATACTAGTAATACTAACTTATATATAAGAGCGCCTTAAAGTAGCCTAAGAAATAAGATATAATCTACCTACTCTTATAATATAAGATATCTATTAATAAATATTATATACTAAATAGCTAATAGCTTTTCATTAATATTATTATAATTTCCTTCTCTATTTTAACTTAGAACTAATTATCCCTTTATATAGTTATTTATTCTTTCCTTAATAAGAGCTTATTATATTATAAAGTAATATTATAAGACCTTTACTTATACCTCTATTAAATTACTGTTTTATTAGCTATTAAAATTATTACCTACTTATATAAAATAAACTACTTCTTTATTAATTACTAAAACCTCTACCTATTTATATAAAAGATGTTACTCCTTTATTAATATTTTAATCTTATTACCTTCCTCTTATCTTAGCCTTAATAATATTTACTAATAATTATATTAAGGTTTATACCTTTATAAGCTAGAGTAATATCTATATAAATCTTTATAAATATACTTATATTAATATTATATCTTAACTAAGTATTATCTATATATATAATACTCTTTTATTAATTTAAAATATAATAGGAAGTAAATAAATATTAGGAGAATATATACTTATTAAAATTATAAGGATTTTTACCTAATATCTACGCTTATATATATATAATTTCCCTTATAAGTTATATATATAAAATAACTTAATATAATTAGAAGTAAAGGGCTTTATTATATATTTTTACTATATAATAATTATAATATATTAGAGGCCCCCTCTATTACCTTTTATAGTTTAGGTATAAGAGAGTATAAATAAATAAATTAAGCTATTAGAAGGCTAGTAATAAGATCTACTTATATATAATACTAGCTATAAACCTCCTTATATTACTTATAGTCAAGGAGAGCTAAGAGATCTTAATTATAGTATAATAGAGTATTATAAAGCGTTATATAATTATTACAAAAGAGATATATAAAGGAAATATATAAATACTAATAAGAATACTAATATAATAAGAATAGTAAGAGGAGGAATTAATAATACTACTAGGAAGATAAATATTAGGAATATTATATAAAGAAACTTATTATAAACTATCTCTTAATATCCTTCTCTTTTATATATAATTCTTCTTTTCTTCCTTATATATATTACTAGTAACATGATATTAGTAATACTAACTTATATATAAAAGTACTTAAAGTAGTTTAAGAATAGGATATAATCTATTAATAAGATATCTATTAATAAATATTATATATTAAATAATTAGTAGCCTTTTATTATTATTATTATAATTATTATTTCCTTTTCTACTTTAACTTAAGGCTAATTATCCTTTTATATATTTATTTATTCTTTCCTTAATAAAGGCCTATTATAATATAAAGTAACTAGAAAATACTTATAAAGATCTAGATTTTTACATGTAATTTACTTCTACTACCTAGTAATTATAAGTCTTAGCGTAGTTAGATATATAGATTTAGGTAGGGGAATTAACGAATTCAGCTATATCTTTATTACTAATTAGCTGATTTATATAATTTATAAGGCGATTTACTCTATAGGCCTATACGTATCATTTATACTATTTAGATATATATTATAATAAGTAGACGTTAATTAGTTAGTATATTAAGGTATAGGATAATAGGTAAATTAGTACTAAGATATATAGATTTAATAGGTAAAGTTATAAAATTAGTTATATCTTTATCGCTAATTAGCTGATTTATATCATTTAGGGGTATATATACTCCGTAGGCCTATACGTATTATATATACGATTTAGATATATATTATAATACGTAGACGTTAATCAATTAGTATATTAAGGTATAAGTATAAGTATAAGTAAATTAGTACTAAGATATATAGATTTAGTAGGTAAACTTATAGAATTAGTTATATCTTTATTACTAATAGGCTAATTATTGTTATTTTAGGATATATATACTTTGTAGGCTTATACGTATTATTTATACTATTTATATATATATTATAATAAGTAGACGTTAATTAGTTAGTATATAAAGGTATACTTATTAGTAATATCTTAGTAATATCTTATCATATAGATTTTAGTATATAACCTATTAATATATATATATCTTTTCTACTAATTAGCTGATTTATATCATTTTAAAGTCTTTACGTAGTATAGAGTAGTAGTATATATCTTTTAGTATTAATAAATAGTTATTATCTAAGTAGGTATACAAGTAGATATAATACGTGAATACTACTACTAAAAGTCTTAGTATTCTATTAAAAACGCTAAAACTAGTACTAGGCCTATTATTATAATTCTAGACTTTTAGACTAATAGATAAAGGAGGATAAGAGTAGGGATCCTAATTACTAGATATTCTATTATAGTAAAGAGATATTATAAGACCTCTACTTATATCTCTATTAAACTACTCCTTTATTAGCTATTAAAACTACTACTTACTTATATAAAATAAACTACTCCTTTATTAGCTATTAGAACCTTTACCTATTTATATAAAATAAGTTACTCCTTTATTAATACTTTAACCTTATTACCTTCCTCCTATTTTAGCCTTAATAATATTTATTAGTAATTATATTAAGGCTTATATCTTTATAAGCTAAAGTAATATTAATATAAATCTTTATTAATATATCTATATTAATATACCTATATTACTATTATATCTTAAGTAGATATTATATTATATATATATAATACTCTTATATTAGATTTAAATATAATATAAGATATATAAATATAAGGGAATATATATTTATTAAAATTATAAGGGTTTCTACCTACATCAGCAATTCGGGAACCCGGCCCTGGCGGCTCCAGTAGCCCGTGGGGAGAGACTTGTGCTTAGACCAGCTCGTGCTAGCCTTAATAGGAAATCTATAAATATTACGATATATATTACTAACAAAATAGGTAAATAACCTAAGTTTAAAGTTCGAGTTAAAACGGACTAAAACTCGCTAAGATACTAGCTCCCGAAGTTAAAAGTTTTTTTCTCTCGATTTAAAAACTTTCAGCTTCGGGAGCTAGTATCTTAGCGAGTTTCAGTCCGTTTTAACTTGAACTTTAACTCTGGGCTATTTAACTATTTCGTTAGTAATACATGATGTAATATTTATAAATTTCCTATTAGGGCTAGCACGAGCTGGTCTAAGTATAAGTCTCTCCCCACGGGCTACTAGAGCCGCTAGGGCCGGGTTCCCGAATTGCTGATGTAGTATTTATACTTATATATATATATATTATATAGTAGCTAAAATATATTAAAGGCCCCCTTTATTATCTTTTATAATTTAGATATAAGAGAATATAAATTAATTAAGCTATTAGAAGTAATAAAATTATAATATTTTAGTTTATAACTAATTAAAAGGATATTACTTATTATATTTTATATTATAACTTTTATATTACCTATCTAATTATTATTATTCTAGATTCCTTAAATTTCTTAAATTTCTTAAATTTCTATATATCTTTTATAATAGGAGAACTTATATTATAATTATAGATATATTAGTAGTATTAATATAAATAGTATCTTAATATTTAATATTCTCTAAGATTAATTATCTTAATATTTACCTTTAGGTAAATTTAAAGTATAATTAATAATTTAATTGAATTTTTAATATAATTATATAAATAGACTAGATTTATAATAGAATTTATTATTAAATTAGTTTATATTTACTATTTAATAGTTTACTTATATAATTTAATAGTCTAAGTAGTAAATTAGCTTAATTTTATAAGTAAATAATCTTAATTAAGTTATTATTATATACTTTAGAAGTTAATTACCTTATCTATTAACTACTTAATAGTATCTACTTATATAGAATATTCCTTATTAACTATCTAATAGTATACTTAGAATTATTAGGCTTAATAATATAAAAGTTATTCTTATCTATTATCCTTAATAGTATTAATAAAGATAATTATAATTAAAAGTATACTATAATTATAAGTTAATACTTATAGCCTTTATAAATTAGCCTTAATATTTATTAATAGTTATAATAAATACTAGTCTAATTAGATATTACTTATATAAAAAGGATATAGAAATCTATTTATTATTAATTTTTAGTTATAATAGCGTCTTAAATAATAATACTTTCTTATTATTATAAGTCCCTTTTATTATCTCTTTTTTAAAAATATACTTATAATATTATATTACTTATAATTAAGTCCTATTATAAAGTTATAGAAGATTAAGGTTCTTAAGTAATATAAATAGTATACCTAGCTTAATATAAAGCTTATAAGATAGTAAAAAGGCCTTATAAAATATATTAAAATATTTAATAAGAAATAACTTATTATCTTCTTAAAGGTAATATAATTATAACTTTAATAGATTATAAGATTATTAAGTATATATATTATAATCTAATTAAATATTAGTAGTTATATCTTTATTAATTATTAATAATTATAAGGATAGCTTATTTAAACAAATATTATCTTAAAAAAGACTACTTAGTATTATTTAAATTATTATACCTTTTTAAATAACTTATTAATTATATTTTTAGGAATATACTTATATTCCTAATATATAATATCTTTGTTATTAGTAGTACTCTTTTTGATACTATTATTATATAAGAAGATTAATTATAAACTATCTTATATTAATATATATATTATTATCTAAGATCGAATTAAATAATATCTATCTAGAACTTATCTTTTTAAATATATATATTAATAACTTATTTATATAAACCTCCTATTACTATTAATAATATCTATTAGAAATTATTATAAAAGTAGACTATCTTACTCTTAACTTATATTTACTTATTATTATAAATATCTTAAAGATATTAGTTAATAGCTTTTATATTATATCTACTTTATATAAGTAATTCATCTTAGAAGATAATATAAGCTCTCTTAATAAGCTTTATAAATTTCATCTCTTTCTTAATATTATATAAGGAGGTAGTATTAAGATTCAGAAGTATTTTATATTATAAATATATATTATTAGTATCTTAAAGGAATATTAATATAGTATTAAAAGATACTATTATTAAAGTAATCTTTTAATTAAAGTATGATTTTTATATAATAATATTATATATTATAATCTTACTAATACTTCTAATACTATTAAGAAAGAATAGGATATTAGAAGTATCATTCTTATTATCCTTATTAATATTAATATTGATTATAATCTAATTAATAGTAATATATTAATTTACATTAAGCTTATTCTAAAAGAATTCTATATTATTAAGGATAATATTATATAATATTTCCTTATATAATAACTTATTAAAATTATTACTAAACTTATTAAAATTAATAATAAGAGTATATTAGTAAATTTTAAACCTACTTAAAGTAAGAGAGGTAGCTTATAAGTTATATAAGTAATATTAGCTATCCTAAGTAGGTATTTAAAAACTAAAAATTAAATTAAACTAAGTTATATATAAATAATAAAATAATAAGTTTTAAATTAAGGTTTTTTAAAATTTAGGCCTAGGCTAAGCTATTTCTTAAGGGAGGAGCTAGAAACCTCTCTAATCTACTTATTAATTAATAAATCTAAAAATAGATTCTAGATTTGGAATTTATATTAAAAACATATTTATATAATATATTTATAACGTCCTCCTATTAAGGATAGATAATTTTATTAAATTTTATTAAACTTTAAAAAGTCTTAAGTTAGTTTAAGTAAGCTATTAACTCCTAAGTATTTAATTTACTAAAAGTAGCTTATTTTATACTAAAATCCCTTACGAGTAATATTATAAGATATTTCTACTAAACTTACTCCTAAGTACTTATAGTACTTAAAGTAGACTATAGATTTTTATAGATATAAGAATAGACTAACTACTAAGTTAGGATTTAATTCTAACTTTTAGTATTAACTTAAATACTTAGTACCTACTTTAATATTAACTTAAATACTTAATTCTATTTATTAATATTAACTTAAAAACCTCTTAATTCCTTAGTAATTTAAGTTAAATTAAGTTAAATTATCAAGGTATTAATTATTTATCCTATATAATATTAAGATCCTAAATTATTTTTCTTATATTAAAAATTAAAAATTATATTTATTACTTTTTCTCTTAATATCTATATTATCTTTTTATATTACTTATATTCTTAAAAATATTAAGATATACTAAGTTTAATAGGCCCTAATAATAATTAATTTATAAAGTTAAAATCTAATAATCTTATTATATTTAATTCTATATTAAGTAATATTTATCTTAGCTAATTTATTAATTAAATTAAATAAGATATATTTAAGATATATTTAAGATACCTTTTTATAAAAAGAGAGAAATTTAATAAAATACTATTAAGTATATTTGAGAATTATACCTAAAATTAAGATTTTATAACAATTTTAAATATATTAAATAAATTTTAAGTATTAAAGATTGATTTAGAATTTAATAATAATAAACTACTATTAATTAAAGTATTAAAATAAAGTTTAATATAAAGATAAAGGATCCTCTTTAAGTGAAAAAGGTAATCTTAAGTAAATAAATTAATATCTAAAAGGAGTTTATTTAACTAGCTTTAATAATTAAAGGATTATTAAAGATTATATATAAGAGGTATAATAAGATTTTAAACTATCTAATAATATTAAATAATTTAAGTATATTAAATATAAAGAAATATTTTAAGATAAGTAAATACTCTTTATATAAATACCTTAATTTATTATTTTAATTAGAGCTATCTTTAGCTTAAGTAAGTTATTTATAATAATATAAAATAGTAATATAAAACTAACCTTATAAGATAATAATAAAATAAGAGTTAAATTAAGTTCTCTTCTAACTTTTAATAAGATAAGTAGAATAAATAATTATATAAATACTTTCTTACTTTAAATTAATATTTTTATATTATTAATTAACTAGAATTTTAGGATTTATTATTAATAGCTTATCCTAATCTAACTTTAATTTATTATACTTAATTATAAAAGATAATTTTATTGAATTTTAAAGTAATTTATATTAAAATCATAGTAGATTTAAAATATCTATAATAAGTTTTTATTACTTTAAATATATAATCTAGTTTATAAAAGGTTACCTACTTAAGAGTATTAATTTATTAAGTTCATAAAAATTTCTAATATTATAAATATCTTATTAAATTTATATTTCTAGATACCTAGTATTTTAATTATAACCTTATAATAGAGTTAATAAAGATATTAAATATTTATAGAATTTAAGAAAAGCTATTTAAAATTATTATTAATAATACTAGTAATAATAGAATAATAAAAGATAACTTAAAAAAATAATAGCCTAATAGGACTTTTAATAAAATAAAGTATAAAGCTTAATTTCTTATTTAACTTATATCTTTAACTTAATAATATAAGACTTTATTAGCGCTATTAATTTAAAAGTATTAAATAATAGTATACTTACTTTATTAAAGGATAATTAAGTTAAATATATTTAAGGAAATATATATTTATCTACTATAATTAAGAAAGTATAATAAAATAAAGGTAATATAAATTAATAATATATTTATTAATAATAGTTATAAATTCGCGTTCTTATAATTACTATTAATTCCTTTCTTTAATAAAAGCTTTATTTTTTTAATATTATAAGAAGGCTCTAATAAAAGGTTTAAAAAAGTTATATAAGATATCTATATTTATTAGAATTCTATATACTTAATACTTTATTATATATATTAACTACGCTATATAATTAATAATTAGGTAAAAGAAAACTTAGATAATCTTAAAATTAATAAAATAAAATTAAATAAGGATAAATAGCTAATAGTCTTATTAATTAATAATATATTAAATCCTCTTTATAAACTTACCTTAATAATTTCCTATACAGTTAATATAGGTATTTTTTTTTAAATTTGATATTATACTTGTATCTAGCTAATCTATAAAAGCTAATTACGGGGGCCTTTAAATGATTCTATATAAAGGGAAACTATATATATGCGCCTAGTATAGTACTAGATAAAAAGCCTTATAATTTCCCCTTTATATAGAGCTAATACTTTATTCTCCTCTTATATTATATTTATTCCGCTAATATAGATTATTTATATATATAACGCTTAATAAGTACTATAATACTAGAGTACTAGTAATATATTATAAGGTAATATAAGATAAGAAAGATAAGAGGGATATTCTATATAATAGTTTATATAAAAGATAGGTTTATTAACCCCTAAGTTATATCTATTAAACCCCGTAGGAACTAGTAAGGCTAGGACTAATTAAGCTAATAAGATAGTATTAGGTAGTATAAGTATAAAGCTATTTATTTACTAGCGAAAATTAGCTTAATAGTCCTGTTTATATTATTTACCTTAATACCGCCTTTACGCCCTTTCCTTCCTTTATTAATATCTCGTATAGGCTATTTATCCCTACTATAGGAAATAGGGTTTACTAGCTCTCTTAGAACCTTAAATATCTTATAATTATATATTTAATATCCTATTTCTTTTAGCTATAATTATAGTTAGTTAATATAATATTAGGTATCCTATATTTATATAGGAAGTTTACTAGCCCTATCTTTCTTATATATATTTATATTAAAGTAGAACTCTTAGCCTTTATAAGCCCTTTATAAAGAGATAGTCTTAATACTTATAAATTATTATCCTAGGCTAGGAATAGACGTCTTCCTTAAATTATTAATTAATACTTATCCTATTCTTTATCTTATTTTAAGCCTTATTAAGAGTTAGTTATCTTCTTAATCTTTTATAAATAGTAGCTACTATCTTCTCCTATAACCTCCTCCTAGTTTTTGATCTATAGGGAGCGTAGCGCTTATCCCTCCTCTTCTTTAACGGGAGTATTATTAATTACGTATATCCTACTTTATCTAAGTTATAATATCCTCTTAATTTAAGTATTACCTACCTTAATTATTAGATATATTCCTTATAAGGCTTAATATTATAATATTATTTTATTTAACGTAATTTATATTAAGGTAATATCTAATTTAGCCTTTAATACTCTTATTAAAGTAATCTTATATACGCTTAAAATCCTCCTTAAGTAGTTATTCTAAATAACCTCTAGTTTCTTTATATAGGTCTGTTTTATATCCTAGAGACCCCTTAACGTATATTAGGAGGATATTATATATATTATTAATAGTTTAATAATTATATCATATACCTATCTAATATAGCTAAGTATTACGCCTTATATTAATATTACTATTATTAATAGCGCTAGCCCTTAGGTAGCCATTTTCACCTAAACCTTTTTAATATAAGGATCCTATTATAATTTCCTATTTATTTATAATCTTAATACTTAAATTTCTATTTTTAGCTTTATAATTATTTATCTTAGGTTTATAATTATTTTTATATTAAATCTCCGCGGGTAGTATATTAAGTAAACTAACTTATACTTCTATAAGGTAAAGCTCGCTTTATATATCTTTACTTAGGAAAGGTATAATTTATAAGCCTATTTAAGGATCTAATAATTAAATTTAGTACTCTTTCTATATATTAGGAGGTAAATATTATTAATAAAGTTATTAACTTAAAGCCTTAATTTAACTATAATATAAGCTTTAATAAGGGGGGAGTTAAAAAAGAGAAAGAATATTAATAAGATTAATAATCCTTATAAAATATTAATTTTTATTAGCTTAACCTTATTAATCCTCCTACCTAATATTATTAAGGTAGATCTATTTATTAGGAAACTCTTAATCTATTTAATAATATACTTTAAGACTCCTTTTATCCTTAGATTATAAATAAGCCGCTTATATAAAATATTATTAAAAGCCCTTATTATATTAAGGAAAAAGAGGCTAGCTATATTCTTCCTATTATAATCTTATATTATATAAATAGCCTTTATAATAGTTTTAAGTGTAATCCTAATAAACCTCTTCCTCTTTACCCCTATTTATTTTAATAATAGGAGGTTAAAGCCTTTTATATAGTTATTTAGCCTCTTTATAATAATTATCTTAAGCGCCTTTCCTAGTATATTAAGGAGGATAATAGGTTAATATACCTTTAGCTTATTATAGCTCTCCTTCTTTAACTTTTTAAGGATAATTATATTAGCCTTTTTAAACTCCTTTAAATAGTAGTTTAGTTAGAAGTAGGTGTTAAAGAGGTATATAATACTCCCTAAGAGCTTATTAATTATTAAGCGTAGGAATTAATTTAATAGCCTATCAATATTAGGCGCCTTATCTTACTTAAGATAATAAATCGCCTTATATACCTCCTCTTCTATTAACCTCTCTAGAGTAGGTCTTAAATCTAGGTATACTATTATTTTAATATTATCTAGGTCCGCCTATAAGGGGGATAAGAAGAATATATCTTATAAGGTAGATACCTTCTCTTTAAATATTTATATAACCCCTTCTATTTAATAAGGGGAACTTTAGGAGTAGGCGTAGTATTATACTATTATTCCTTACTTACCTAATTAAGCTCTAGATACCTCCTTAAGATTTTACTACGTTATAAATATTATTATAAAAGTATAAGGTCTTAACTTATATTAATATGCTATCCCTTTCCTTTTTTATTATCCTTTATATTTCCTTTAAATAAGAGTTATAGCTCTTTTAATTTATTTTTACTATTATAAGGGCTCTTATTATAAAATATTAATAATCTTAATTTTAAAAGGAATTTATTTTACCCTCTAATTTAACTTATAAGATTATTTCTTTTATTATTTCTATTAGCCCTTATAAGATCTTTATTAAATATTTATTAATTTAATTAATTATTAGGAGGGGGTTTATATAAAGTATTAAGTTAAGGGCTTAAGTACTTAACTTAACCTTCTTAAGATTAACTATTTTTTAGGTCCTTTATCTTATTCCTTATTATTTCTTAATTTATATATTTATCTTAATATATATTAGGAGGTAATCTAAATTATATTATAATTCCTTAATAATCTTATACTTAATTATTACCTTTAAGATATTAGGTATTAAAAAAATTAAGTTAATAATACTCTTATAACCCCGCGCCCTTTATATAATTAAATCTTTTAAAAGTAATAGTTTTATCCCTTACTCCTTTATTAACTTAATAAGCTTATTAGCTTCTAAATAATATATATACCTCCCTAGGTTATTCTAATTTAGGTAATAAAAGTTAAAATCCCTTAATAAGATATATTCCTCTTTATTTATAAGCCCTACTTAAATAATTAGGAGATACAATAGGTTATTTATATATATTAAGGATAAGCTTAGGTTATAAATATAATATAATTAAATAATACTTAGTTATATTATATTATTATCCCTCTTTATTTATACTTTAAGAGTATATATATCCCTTATAATATACTTAACCTCCTATCCCTTTAAGTTAAGTCTCTTATTAATATAGAAATAGGTCCTTATATTAGCCCCTAATTAATATATTAAGTAAAAGGCGCTTAAGTTAAGATTATATAAAGACCTGTTATTTATATTTTAATATAATTCCTAGATTATAAGGATATTTATATCTTAAATTACTTTATTTATAAGTAGGATAATAATTATCTTAAATTTATTTTAAATATTATATTATAAGATCTTTAGGCTAATTATACTTAATATTAATATTAAAGTTAGGAGTTTAAACCTTTTAATTATATATTTATATTATCCCCTTTTTAATCTTTTAAGACCTTAGGGGAGTAAGCCTTAATAATCCCCTCTAATAGCCCCTTAATATTATTAGCTAGCTTTAGATCTATTATTATCCTTATCTTAAGGGTCCTCTAGCCTTATTTTATAATTATTAACTTCTTTAATTATCTAGGTTTTATAGCTAATTCAAGTATAATTATTAGTAGCTAGTTACTCTTTAAAATATTATTTTTAATTAAATTATTAAATACCTTCCTCTTCTTCTTATTAATCTTAATTATAGTAAAATCCTTAATATTAATTATTACCTTTATTATCTCTTATTAGATATTATATAATAGGGCCTTATTAATTACCTTTTAATTAGCCTTCTACCTCTTATTTACTCTTATTAGGTATATCTTATCTTAAGAAGAGTATCTAGGCCTCTTATAAGCGGTATATAATTTCTAGGTATTATAGGCCTCTATATTATAGATCTTTATCTTATAACCCTATTTATACTTTATATATAATATTCTATTAGGGTAGCTATATATTATATAGTTATATTCTTTATAATTAAAGTATTAAAGTATTTATATCCTTTATTTATATCTTGATACCTCTTTTATTTTATTAACTTTTATTAATCTATCCTTAATTATAATATCTATTAACTTAGATATAATTATAAATATAATTAAGAATAAGTATAATTTTATTAATATATTAGAGCTTAATAGCTAATATATTAATATTATTTTAAGTCCTAAGTA
>JAABUL010002593.1_pt1 | contig 29464 bp, 27 predicted proteins | sample 5559151 | NCBI WGS metagenome assembly JAABUL01 (sample SAMN10711876, study PRJNA513368) | rock metagenome | isolation source: Antarctica rocks | place: Antarctica: Victoria Land, Pudding Butte sud
TAGTTTGTGTCCGTATAGGGTCAAGAAGAGTTTCAGCGAGTCAACGAAGAAGATCTTGACAGTGTTATCGAGCGTACTGAGCGCAAGAAGCCTCTGGTCCGGCGAGAACGCAACACTCAAAATCTCCTCTGCAACCTTCAGCTGCCGGATCTGTTTGAGCTGCAGTCGTTGGGTAGTTCTTCGGGTGCCTGGAATCTCCTCTTCAACGACATCGAACTTCCAGAACTTGGCACTTTTATCTGCAGATCCGGTGACAATACTTTTGCCGTCCGGGTGTACAGCTAGAGTCCAGACAGCGCCGTCGTGTGCTTTCAGCCTCTCGATGAGGCTGCTTGTGCTGATGTCCCACATCTCGAGGTCTCCTTCCTTCGTGCCTACCAGCACTATCCGATCACCAGGTAGAAATGTCGAGCACAACGCTTGCCCGCACTCCAGAGTCCGTAAGCAGGATCGAGTCTTGGTGTTCCAAATCTTGAGCTGCTTGTTCGAGGCACTGAGCAGCATTCGGTCGTCTGAGCTGAGCGCTAGTGTCCGAACAGCAGCTCTATGGCCAGGTATCTCCACCGAGAGTGCACGGTTGTAGTCAGGCTGCTCTCGTGTGGCTGTCTTCTGCTGCTGGCGATGGGATGTGACGGTATATGTCTCAATTTGGTTGTTGCTCGTGGCGACCAACAGCTGAAGCTCCTTGCTGCCCTTCCCCGTGATCCAGTCCACAGAGCCTAGTCTCCCACCTGTACGTACAATGACGTGAGACACGAATATATCGTTCACTTCAGGTTCGTCTACCACATCGTCCGCCTCAGTTTTCAACGGCTCGTCCGCTGCAGCAGCTTTCTCACGCCGTCGCCGACGTTTACGTTGCATGTGTCGATGTACTTCATCTGCTGCTCGGATACGCCAGAGTTCGACGGCACTTTCAGAGCCATGGATCGCGATGTGGTCCTGCTTTGGGTGGAAAGACACTCCTGTCGTTCGTTCGGTCCCTTGTCGTCGTAATATACCTCGAGACTGCAGGATGTCTTGATGTTTGTTGCTACCAGTTTGACTTCGTCCAGCGAGTGCGTCTAGGTCAAGACGCCACACCTTCAACTCGCCGTCGTTGCCAGCAGTGATACAGCCCGCACTGTCAGGACTAAGGCCAAGACTCCAGCACTCGCCGTTGGTCTGTGCAACATGCGTCTCAAGACAGTGTGGACTTGTCAGATCCCAGATCTTCACAAGAGCATCCTTGGAGGTGGAGATGAGATACTGCTCCTCGTACTCTTCATCGCTTTCGCTCTGGCCAACGTCTATCGCTTCATCGGTGTGTGGACTTTGCCTGCTGGCTCCTACTCTTGTCCTCAGGAACTCCAAGCCAGTGATCTGATCTTTGTGGCCGCGCAACCGAAACTCCGCCTGTTCGCTCAGCAGGTTCCATAGGATGATGTCCGTGTCTCGGCTTCCACTGGCCAGTCGTGATCCTTCTCTGTCGAACCTGAGATAAGTCACCGCGCTTCGATGCCCGTTGAAGCTGACCACAACTTGTCCAGACAGAGCATCCCATATTCGTATCGAGCCATCGCTGTATCCAGCTGCGAAGAGGTCGGGTTGGGCGTCGCATTGTGAGAGACATGTCACCTCGCTCCGGTTGTCTGTATCATGCCATCTTGACAAAGGCTCGCCTGTCTTGATATCCCAGCCAAGTACATCTTCGTTCGCGCCTACGTAGGCTCTCCCAGCACCAGTAGATCGTGCACTGCTTGTCGACGGTGTCCAGACGCAGTTTGAGGTCCCTGTACAGACGGTGCCGAACGTCTGAGTCGGCTCGTACTTTCTGTATACGTTAGCGCTCGCATCAGCAGTTTGGCTGGAGGTAGACACACCTATAAGAGCGGACCATCGTTGCAAGACAATTTTCTGTCGCATCTCGAACTTTTTCTATCTCAATGCGCTACTGTACCCCACATTGAAAGATCCCAGTCGCGGAAAGAGCCGCCGAGCCGCAGTTTATCCCACTTCAATTGCGTGGAACTCCAGTACAGGCAGTCGCATTGGTTGGGAAGCTGCTGGACTCTGAACTTCAATCCTTCGACACAACACCCGACTACAGACGAGCCTCACAGTTCTCGCGGCGTCAGTCCGCCCTCAACACAATGCTCCTCCTCGACTACCAGAACGTGCTCATCGAGAGCCTGCTACGGGACCGATTTGCGCCTGAGTACGTAGGAGATCAATTGCAAGCCACTGTTGCATTAACTGACAGGTTGAACAGTGCCTCGCCTACCTCAATAGACCAAGTGGTCTCCGACTTCGACAATGTCACGTTCCACATCTCGACTCCCAACACCAAGACCCAAATCCTCGTCAGCATAAGCGTCAAATGCTACCCTGAGCTGCTCAAATATGGCGCCCAGGAGATCCTCGAGCGCGAGTATGGACAGTACATCGTGGAACCAGAGCAAGCTTACAACTTCAGCGTCCAAGTCGACCTTGAGAAACTGCCAGAATCACAAGAAGAGCGGGATGATCTGGTGAAACGGATCAGCCTGCTGAAGCGAAACGCAATGGCTGCCCCCTTCGAGCAAGCTTTCCAGGAGTATGCTCAGCTTGCAGAGCAGATGCGTGGCTTGACACTGGAGTCGGCACCTCAAGGTTTGAAGGAGGGCGGAGAGGTGCGGGCGATCCACTACCGGGACGAGGAAGCGATCTACATCAAGGCCAGTCATGACCGGGTGACAGTGATCTTTTCGACGGTATTCCGAGAGGAGACGGACAGAGTGTTTGGCAAGATCTTCTTGCAGGAGTTCGTGGATGCCAGGCGGAGAGCGATACAGAATGCACCGCAAGTGATGTTCCGAAATGATCCGCCGCTGGAGTTGCAAGGGCAGCCTGGACTGCAGTCTGGGAAGGGGGATATTGGGTACATCACATTCGGTATGATCTCAAGTTATCCACTGAGTCAGAAACCTTGCTAACACTTTGATGCTACAGTCCTCTTCCCTCGGCACTTGACACCTCAACGCCAGCCAGACGTCATATCACACATTCAAACCTTCCGGGACTACTTTCACTATCACATCAAAGCGAGCAAAGCGTACATTCACTCACGCATGCGGAGGCGGACAGCAGACTTCCTGCAGGTGCTGCGGAGGGCGCGGCCAGAAGCGGAGGAAAAGGAGAGGAAGACGGCGAGTGGAAGGACGTTCAGAGTGCAGGGTTGAGCTTTGACAGTATAGTATGAAGCTCTCTCTCCCGAATACCAGTGCAATGTTCGACGCGTGAAGTGATGTACAGGTCGTGCCTGCCCGTTTCGGTCGGCAGCCTAAACCTTGGCGTGCTTTCTCTTGACCTCACCCCATGACTGATCTCCTCCCCTCTCGTCTCACATTACCAGCCGTCATTGTATCATTCGTCATTCATACGCTGATCAACATGGCGCAGCATCAGCCAGTGGAGCAATGTCAGTGTAACGGATGTACTGGACTACCAACCGTGCGCGATGGTCTACTTGACTACATCTCAGCTCTCGATATCGAACAACCAGAGGAGATCGCAATTGCATCACAGGTCCTCGATGGCCTTGACAACCTTCATACATCGATACGTATGAGACATGAAGCTGTGAGGGTGAATGCAACGAACGGTGGGGTGATCAATGGCCAGCCCCCAGTGGTGAGTGGGCGTTCTCAGTGTGGCGCACCGTGAAAATGCTAACTTAACATCACAGTCAAGTCGGGCAGACTCAGTCGTGAACGCGAGAAGCGGCGACACCATGATCTGCGACCACTGCGCTCTCCACAGTCTCGAATGCGTTGGCTCACCAATCTGCACCAACTGCTGTCGAGCTACTCAGCCATGTGTCCGGCGATGGTGCATCAGCAAGGGTGGACTCGCGGGCAGCTGCATAGATCCCAACTGCCACTACGCACATGCAGATTGTTTGCCCGTCGACGCAGCACAGTTGACGATCGAGGACTACATCATCCTGCCCGGCAGCTTACCAAATCCAATCGGGCCAGGAGGCTCGAAAGCTGAGTTCAAAGATCCTATGAGCTGTGCCTCCGCATCTCCCACGACAGAAGAGGTGAAGGCAAGACAGGTCGAAGGTCGCGCGAAGCTGTTTGAGTGGTCTGGTGGTGACCATGATAAGGTGAGGCAGCTGTACTTCCCGTGCAACCAGATGTGCAGTGGTGTCGCAGCCGTGTCAAAGGTGCCGACAGCAGACGTACAGAAGTTGCAGGCGTTGGCGATCAAGCTGAAGGGAAGGCGCTGAGACAGGACGAAAGAAGCTGTGGTAGGAACGGCTGACAAATGATGGCATGAGAGCAAGTCGTCCACTTTACTTCCGACGCAATGTATGTCTAAGCACCTGACCACTCGGCCACTTCATCCCCGGCAGCACAAACGCTTTCGCCTGCTCAGACCTCTCGTTCGGAGGCAACCCAAATACAACCTCAAAGCTCCCACCTTCCACAAACCCCATTCGTCTCGCTACCCCCTGCGACGCCAGGTTCTTATGACTAGTGCCAATGAATATCTCCTTCACGCCAATAACGTCCTGCCAGAAACGCACAACTTCGCGCCCAGCTTCAGAAGCATAGCCTCGCCCTTCGTGTGATGGAAGAATCGCGTAGCCAACGTCCGGACATGGCATCTCCGAGCGGAACGAGAATGCAATGTGACCGATCGGAGTGTCGCCGTCAAGTAAGTAGATCAGATGGAACATTCCCTTTGGCGGTGGCGTCAGAGTGCAGAACTCTGCTCTTGGTCCCATGAGCTCGTGTTTGAGTCGAATGTCGTCCATATTCGCAATACTTGGAGTGGCGCCACCGCTACGGGTATGGTAGGCGGTGTAGAGTCCTATGAGTTCTTGCAGGTCCGAAAGGCTGTCTGGGTTTACCATGCGTAGTTTCAGGCGCTCTGTCCGGAGTGTGGTTGGGATTTCTGAGGCCATGGTGGACATGGTGGGCGAGATGCGTTGACCGAGTGGCGGCAAGACCGTACTCTGTCCAACTCACAGAGCTTGCGAATATCAGTTGAATGTCGCAACGTAGAAGTGTTTTATATACGGCATCTCGGGCTTCGCACTGCATGCCTTTGTTGGACTACCGTCGACAACTGATCCTTCCTCTGAGTCATGCCGGTGAACTGGAATTTTGGGGTCATTATGAGTCGACCAGCAGCATCTGCGATTCGTTGCGAACGTATCGTCAACGTTGATGGAATCCGATGTGGATACCGATGGTTGTTGATGAGGAAAAGTGGCTGGGTGGTGAAACTTGAAGCGGACAAGTCTTGAAGCAGCTCGCTTTGTTGGCAAGAACTCTTCTTTTTCACGTCTTCCATTCCATTACGACGACAACATGGGTATGTACATTAACATACCATGAGATCACTCGGTCTGGTTTTGTTCGGTGAGAGAACACTTACATCGGCTCGTTTTAGATGGCCCACAATCACGGCCATACCACGAGAGTGTGGTCCCGAGTCGTTCACGAACACGATACTGTTAGCACAAGCAGAGGAGCATCTTCGCATGGCGGTCACGGTACTTGTTAGCTAACAGTGATGGGCGTCACGCATGCTTGCTGCAAGGAAGAACATGTGGCCTCAGACCTTGACGAACGTGATATCTAGCCAGTATAAGTATGCCACGCTTCCTTCTTCCGTAGGCATCGCCTGCTCGGAGGACCTCGATCAATCTCTGGCTTTATCGACTACACTACATCCGCTTTTTGCACCAGCAAGTTTCTCTGCATTGCACCATTGGACAACCATACCAAGAGCACTATGATCACCACCGCTACGGATGTGGGGTTGCGTATCCTTAGATATGACCAGTTGTAAGCTTACCATCCCAGTTGACCATTTGCTCTGTAGCTCACCAAGGGGATGTTGCAGTTCACCTGTTCTTCGGTGCTATCGAATCACCACTGTCTGCCTCTGCAGGATGTTGGACTGCCCCCGGGTCATCGAAAGGCGTACCAAGACCAACTGCGGTGGCGTTGACCCTTCGTGGCTCGCCTTGGAGTCGTGGCATTATGTCAAGAGCAGTCAAGCATGCTTGATTTGTGTTCCAAGGATGCCGGTGGCCAAGGGAGGTAGTGACTTGGCTGCGCCGGTGAACTGAATCGGCTCCGTCGAATGGCTGAAGCCCTTGTGTTCGTCCTATTCAGATTGTTCGAGTGGCGAGACTGAGCTGCAGGCTGGAGACTGTGAGTCCTTGTGAACGGTTTCCTAAGATCTAAGCATAACGGCAGGTAGTAAACACTTCATATGATACGACGATACCACATTGCTGGCTTCCTCTTCCTCTGGCGGTCGTGACAGCCTCACTTCTTGTGGAAGCTCGTGAAGCTCGTATGTTTTAAGAGCATCAGCTGACACTTACATATTAGTCATAAGTCTGGTCGGTGATTGCACCGAGCGCCACATATGCTGGTATAAAGAACAACCATGTGGTCCCCGGTGGTGGTGGATGTGACACCTTGAGTATAAGTACTGCGAGCTTCCTTCTCTCAATACACTAGACACATCAGCATCTACAACAGTTCATACACATTACAGCACTCTCACATAAAACAACTACATCCACCGATAAAACCCCATCCCGCCAGCAACATGGTCAACACCACAGGTCCCGAGATCACATATGACCTGCCCAAGTACACGTAAGCATTCCTCCCCATTTTTAAAAAAGGCTCATCGCTCACCAGTATCCTCTGCAGTTGGTCCACCAATCTCTGCCACGACTCAGTCACCTACCGCCTGTGTAGGATGAAAGCATGCAATGTGGTGGTTGGGCACACGAGGTATCCCTCAAACTGCCTCCAGCCCTTCTTTCTCGCCTTCACCGCGAAAAGCACAATTCGAGGCAAGGAAGACTGCTGGGCGTGCAAACATGAGTTGACCAAGGTGAGCGAAGATGACGATCAGGAGGAGTCGTGGTAATTGGAGGAACTTGTCCTGCTGTGTAAGTCGCCTCGCTTTGTGGGGATAAACAGCATCTACTAATGCTTGGTGTATAGCGGTAAAAGTTGAGTCGGTGGTGCCGTGTAAGTTGATGCGACAGGCGAAGTCTTAAAGCAGGTCTTCATGAGTCGTCCGGTCTGCCTTCGGAGTCGATTTACAGCGAGAAAGGCGGTAATTATGGCGGTGTAGAAGCAGTACTGTGAAGTGCCTCCTCAAGATACATCAGCTTGCACCGTAGCTGCCGTATTTACGAGTGTCGATCACTGAACCATCCGGCCTCCATGCCTTCCCATCTTCCGGTAGTAGAAGAAGATACAGAGGTACCTTGGATGAACACTGAGGATGTGATTACGCAGGATAGTGTATTGACGCGGCAGATGATGCTCAACAAGCGCTCTGCTCGTTGACCGGTCAGGACATCCTCCCTCGAACGCCGTTCGCTATGCCTAGAAAATCAAACTCTCCACAGTTCCGCCAGGTCGGCCAGGTGGGTGGTCCTAACGCCCTTCCTCGAACTCCGCCAAATGCCTCTTGAACCTCTCAGTCTTCGCCTTGAGTAGCCGGACCGAGTCGAGGAACAGCTCGTCACTCCTCAGCTGCCCTGTACTCTCCACCGAGAAGATGAAGTGATCCCTGATCCTCCCCAGCTTCACCTTGCCCTTAAACTCATCGTGACGTAAGCACTCTCTGCTGACTGTATCCTTCATCGGATCCTTGACAACCGCTTTCGGCTCGCTGTCCGGGTCAGACTCGTCAGAGGGTTCGAGGCCGATTACGCCTTTAGGGAAGCATCGAGCAAACTTCTTAGCGTCGGCTCCGAGAATTGGTGATGTGATGGTGATCTGAGGTAGAAGGCGGTATGAGGCAGTAGCGACTGGCGAGAACTTTGCATGGTCCATGCCGACGCCCTTGATGCAGTGGCACTGCAGATGGATCTTCTGGCCTGGTCGAAGTTTGGCGATCAAGATGTCCGGGTTGACAGGCCTGATCGCATCGTCACCAGAGAAATACGTGCCTTGCTGTCCTTGCGGCAGAAATCTGAAGTCGCGAGCATAAACATTCGAGTTCACGTAGCGCACATTCGGATCGGTCTCGCCCTCCTTGGCCAGTTTCTTCCCATCTCTGCCATCTTCTGCTTCGGTAGCCCACCGGCAGTCGACTTTTAGCTCGAGTACGACCGTATTGTAGTCGCTCGGCGTGCTAGGCTCCCCATCCGCATCGTACGCCGCTTGGGAGGCAAAGTCGTCCGTAGGTGGCTTCTTGCGGAACCAGCGAAGCCATCTCAGTCCCTTCTCGCCGCCCGTGAGTGGAATGAGGCCGATGCGATGCGATAGTACTTCATCCTGGATAATGCTAGTGTTGTTGAACATGAACACATCCTCGATCGCAAGAGTGGGGACCTCAGCCAGTAAAATCCTGCGGAAGGCGTTGGAGATCGAGGCGTCACATCCGACTAAAGAGAACGCCGCATCGTGGGGTTTGTTGTGGTGAAAGTCGATCCTGAAGTTGTCACGGAAGCGCTCGAGATTCCAACTGTCGTCTTGCTCGGGTCCATAGTGGCCTGGGATGTCAGTGGCGGCGGTGTTGGTTACGGTCTCGGCATTGACGTTAACGACCTTGCGCGCTTCTTGTTGTTCGGGCGTCAGTGGCGCCCATGGGTTTGTTGGCTGGTGTGGCCCGTTCATTGTCATCGTAATTTCATGTTCTGGTGCAGTCACTTCTCGAGAACTTTTAAAATCTGTAGATCTCCAGAAAGCTTATCTTGATCCGGGAAGGTGCGGCGGGACTTGCCGGTCCACTAACGAGCCGAAGCTCTCGACGACATCACCATTCGAGCGGCGAACAACCATTGCGACTGCTACGACGACCAAACCCTCTCCACTCCCTCTATTTCCTTTCTCACCACGTGCTGCCATCACCTCAAGCAGCATGGCAGCCCCCTTCGCCCGCCTGGCCCTCGGCGGCAGCGCAAAACGAGTATGTTTCCGCCAACGACCCTCCCCCGTCGCCTCTTCGCTCCGCTGCCTCTCGACAACGCCAACAAGACGACAAGCATCACCCATGGCGGAGCCGAGTCAATCTTTCTCCAAAGAACCCATGATGCCTCATCAAGGCACACGACTCATACCCGTGGACGCATCCTTCGGTCGACCAGTCGATCTCAACGAACCCCAGAAGATGAACTTGGCGCGGGACAAGGGCGATAGTCCCGAGGAGCGCAAGATCCGACACTACACCGTCAACTTCGGACCACAGCACCCAGCCGCACACGGTGTGCTACGGCTTATTCTGGAACTTAACGGCGAGGAAATCGTACGAGCGGATCCTCACGTCGGATTACTGCACCGCGGGACGGAGAAGTTGATCGAGTACAAGACATATCTGCAAGCGCTGCCATATTTCGACCGTCTGGACTACGTGAGCATGATGACGAACGAGCAATGCTTCAGCTTGGCGGTGGAGAAGCTGTTGAATATTGAGATCCCGGAGCGAGCGAAGTGGATTCGGACACTATTTGGCGAAATCACAAGAGTTTTGAACCATCTCATGAGTGTCTTGAGTCACGCAATGGACGTTGGTGCTCTGACGCCATTCTTGTGGGGCTTCGAGGAGCGAGAGAAGCTGATGGTGCGCCACAGTCTTCAAAAACTCTTGCTTCAATGCTAATGTTCTAACAGGAATTCTACGAGCGTGTGTCTGGCGCCCGTCTCCACGCCGCTTACGTCCGACCAGGCGGTGTCTCCCAGGATCTTCCTCTCGGCCTCCTGGACGACATCTACCAATGGGCAACGCAATTCGGGGACCGCATCGACGAAACCGAAGAACTACTCACCGATAACCGCATCTGGATCGGACGTACCAAAGGCGTCGGCGTCGTTAGTGCAGCCGAAGCCCTCAACATGTCCTTCTCTGGAGTCATGCTCCGTGGCTCAGGCGTGCCATGGGATATCCGGAAGTCCCAGCCTTACGATGCCTACGATCAAGTTGAGTTCGACGTCCCTGTTGGTGTCAATGGCGACTGCTACGACCGATACCTCTGCCGCATGGAGGAATTCCGACAGTCGCTCCGCATCATCCACCAATGCCTGAACAAGATGCCTGCTGGTCCAGTGAAGGTTGAGGACTACAAGATCATGCCTCCACCCCGCGCAGCTATGAAGGAGAACATGGAGGCGTTGATCCACCACTTTTTGCTTTACAGCAAGGGCTACTCAGTGCCTCCAGGAGAGACTTACAGCGCTATTGAGGCGCCGAAGGGCGAGATGGGTGTGTTTGTGGTTAGTGATGGAAGCGAGAGGCCGTACAGGTGTAAGATCCGAGCACCAGGGTTCGCGCATTTGGCATGCTTTGATCAGGTGTCGAGAGGACATTTGCTGGCTGATGCTGTGGCCATCATTGGCACTATGGATTTGGTATGTCTTGACTCATCTCTCATGCCCGCGAATTTGCTAACGTGGTACCCAGGTGTTCGGAGAAGTCGATCGGTAGCGCCGGCTACTGTGAGCTGTAGTGCTAGCGAGGACTTTTGAGGATGTTTGACGAGTGTACATATTCACCAGAACTTCGCGTGTGTTCATGGTGTTTCAATGCGTTGTGAGCGTTGTCCAGAGGCAACTTTGTGAATAGGTATACTGCAATGCACTTTTCAAACGCAGCCGCCTCCCATCACCTTCGAGCTGCAGCCTTGAACTGCTCCGAATACTCGGCGCTCGAGAATATGTTCCGCCGTGGGTGGTGGATCACTGCATTCACAGTTCGGTCGCTCAGTCAGACCTTATGGCATTCGAGACTGGATATCGATCACCGTGTCTTGCTTACCTATGGACCGACTCGATATGGCGGGCTAAGCCGATCAGCCTCTGATTATATACCTAAACTCACGATTGGCAAACACGTTGAGACCCTTCCCGCTGTCGTGTTTATATTCACTCAACAGTATCTGATGTATTCCATCTTCCTTTCCTGAGATACACGAGGGCGACAGCCACATACCCGCCACATACCTGCCACGACAGCCAACATGCCCGCCACCACCGTCGACAGTTCTACAGGGAGGCCGTCCCGGTTCTTATCTCTGCCCAGAGAACAAAGAGACCTCATCATTGAAGATCTGGAAATGGTGTGCGTTGCACCAGCGGGAGCCAACACGATCGCAAACAGGAGACGCGCTTCATGCGCTAGGCCTGTTATCTTGCGAACTCTTCCTCCAGCACTGCGGCTAGTAAACCACCAATTTAAGCAAGAGGTTGACGCAGCCATTCACAGTATTAGCCACACGGTGGAATTCGAAGCTTCCCGTACCACTCGTGGGCCTGTCGAAGACTTCGGCAATATCGTGCTTCATCCAGGGCTCCCGCACGTCGCCGAAGCCAGGATCATCTACCACGTGGATTACCCATGCATGCTGTACCCATCAATACTGCTCGTCCGAATTTGGACGGGACGTTTCCTCAAGGCGAATCCGCGAATCAAGCGGGTGCATGTCGCTATGGCATTTTCGTGGGAGGAGGACGAGGGTTTAGTATGGCCGAAACGACCCGCCGACGCCTTACGAGCACAGCTGACCTATGGCGATATCGTGGGAATCGCGGATCTGTCACCTTCAGAAGTGCAGGCATAGCTGTCGAATGAGGACACGACAGGTCTGCAGGTGAACTGGGATCGAAAGCGGGGATGGTATGCTCCCACGATCGAGGAAACAGATGAAGAGAGGTCCGCAGAAGCTGTGCGTGTATGACTGCAATGGGCGCAGGATCGGCGAATGTTCTTGCATGTGATGATGTGGCACGGACCGACTGATGTGGCTTAGTCTCGCTTGCCCCATTTCTCTCACAAACTGGAATCCACTTGGCTTGGCTTCTCGAACCGTCCCACCGACCATCAAGATGGCCGCCACGGTCGACATCCTTCCACTCATGCCATTTCGGTTCTTCGACCTGCCGCCGGAGTTAAGGTGTCTCATTCTTGAGGAATCCAAAGAGTACATTAGACTTCGTAAGTACTTCGCTCTGTATTGGTGAAGCTCAACAAAACCTAACAGTGTTGCAGGCCGTCAGTACAATGTCCGCCAGAACTATCGCGCCAAGGTACACATGCTGGATCCGGCACTACGACTGGTCAGTCGCCAGACCAAAGATGAAGCAGATTACATCATATGCAACGCAAGCAACACATTGGTGTCATCAGATGTCTACGCAAACAACGTATGCCTCGACGATTGAGTCCGCAAGTGCTTCAAACTTCACCCATGGATCCGCGACAATGTCAAGGAAGTGAATATCCATGTCTGCGCCAGTGTGGCTCCAGACGGCATTCTCTTTGCCGTATCTCGTCGGATATCCTCACCCACCGTATCTGGGTCGCGGCCCTTGTCGACAACATGATGCATACGCCGAAGGTGCATGTTGCACTCGAAGTGATATTATAGTCTGCTCATGGGTTCCCGAAAGAATTGCAGGGCAGGTGGTTCGGGGAGAGCCTCGAAGACTTGGCTCTGACGAAAGGACTCGGAGCTCTAGAGGTGCGCAAGATGGTTCACGAGGATGGCAGTAGCACTAGTACTCCTTACCTGAGATGGGACACTGACCAAGGTTGGCGTACTTCGTCGAATGTGGAAGTGACTGAACAGGTGGCAGGAGAAGTGTCTCAGCATGCCGACGGCGAGCTTGATGGAAATGCGGTGGATGATGGAAGCTGAGCGGTTGCCGCGGTGCATGCTCACAATCGCCGATACGGTCTAAAACCTGTGCAAGAGCTACTGGTGCGCTGTGGTATAGCTCTATGGAGGACGAAACCTTACTCATAGTCTTCGACTCGCTCAGATGCCAGGATCCAGTGACATCATTGTGTTTCTACCACGACCTTTCGTGTGACCCGGCGCGGCTGCTGCCTTCGCCGGCCTCAAAAGGCACTAAGCAAAATCCTTCTTGGTTTCTTCACCTTCTCGTCTCCTGACACGAAACTTGCTCTTGCAACACACGCCACTATGGCTACCACCGGGGACACGCAGCCCTCGCAGAAGACGTTCCGATTCTTCGACCTGCATAGAGAGCTGAGAGACATTACATATGAGGAGCTGAAGTGCGCGGTGCCAGTAAGTGAGTTCTTCGAGACCGTCACTCGTGTCGCATGTAGCGGGGTAGATTAAGCTGACAACTGTTGTAGATCACAAGCACAATGCCGATCCCAGCATGCGCGCCAGCTTAGAGGCCATTGATCCAGTCCTCAGGCTCGTCAATCGTCAGTTCAGGCATGAGGTCGACACCATCGTATCGAGAAACGATAGCAAGCTCGAACGGGAACATGGGGTTACAGGCCACGACTTCGACTGCATCGGGCTCAATCCATGGATTGCAAAACTTGTTGGAGAGGTTCAGCTCCGTCTGCTTCTGCCACAATGTGGCTGCCAAGGCTGCCTGCAGGGCGGCCTACATACCAGCTATGAAGTCAGACTACTTCTGGCTCGGATCGTGGAGTCGGTCAAGAACTTACCGCACTTGAAGCAGACGCATATCTGCTTCCTCCTGACGCGGCGTGACGAAGTAATGTTGCCGATCCCTTATGCTACCCTGCGGTCGAAGTTCGAAGCCTTCTTAGAGATCGAAGGCCTTGCTACACTGGAGTTCCGAGGGGGCGACAGTCAGCTTGGCACTTTGCTGGCTAGCTGGGTGCAGAAGGAAGGGTGGCGGGACCTGCTTGAGCCCCAGAAGCCGGAGGTGCGACCAGAAAACTAAACGGAGAAGGAGACGAGACTGCGGATCGGATGTGACACCTCAAAGCATCGGCTGTTAGTACAGATGGGCTGCATGCGGCGAAGCCTATGAGGGAGACAGCTGAGCAAGCTCTTCTCACTGGTCCGCCAGAATGGAAGGGTAGTCATGACGGTATCCACTCAAGATATTGTTTCCGAGCCGGCGATGGACCATTGCTGCCTTGGTGCTGTACATAGTCAACGAGCTGAACAGATTTTTTTCAAATCGGATGTTCCGTGTCACAATTGTACCTGCAGTTCGTGATATCACATGTCCTGCGATGGTGTGTCACCTATGACTCAGTTGTACGGCTATCTTGAAGTTCTACTCCTTCTCAACAAGAGTCTTTGCCAACACAAACTTTTCTTGCTCGCCACCCGGAAGTCCCCCTCAGCACGCCTACGACTTCGGTGACCCAGCCATCACGACCGAAAGAGTTCTTCGACCTTCCATGGGAGCTCCGAGACCCAATCTATATCTACCTGCAATGCCCGGTGGCAATTAGTACGTATGACTTCTTCCCTCGACGTCCGATTACAGTCTGACGCAACTTGATCCAGGATACACCCCCTCTCTGGGCACGCCGACTCTCCACACCATTCGAACCAGCAATCGCCTCCAGCCGACCTTGACCGCCCTTCGCACCAGCATCCGCCTCATCAGTCGTCAGTTCAAAAAGAGCCGAAGAGGCAGAGTCTGGCAACGACAGTGCCACACTTCTCAAATTTTGTTTGCGGAATTACGACGATCGTAACCGCTGCGACTTCCGGGTCGAGCGGACCATGATGACAGTGCCACGTCGCATACTGGACCGTGTGAAGCTAGTTGAGTTGTCAGTTTCCGTGGGTGGCGACTTATCATCATACGACGACGGATGTTACACACGCTGGCCTGAGTACTACAGGGAGCTCACGGACACCCTAGGCTCCTGTAGGAAGACCATTGTTTGTATGATCGACAAACTTCCGGCTCTGACATCGCTCAACATCAGACTCGACATTGTTTTGTCAGGAGACTGCGGGGATGATGCCTGGGAGGACTTTCATCCTTCCAGCGGCAGGACCGATCCTTTCGATATGCTCCGTGAAGAGATCAAAGCGCTTGCCGGTGTGAACAAATTGGCGACCTTGGGGGTATATCAGGGAGACGGTAACGAGCGCAAGTGCGAGTGGGTCGGTTGGGACTGCAAGGGTGGGTGGCGCGCACCAGTAGCCGAGGAGCTCCTGTCGTAAGACCAGGTTTCAAGGCAGCTTCAGTCTGGGAGCTCCAGTGACGGATTCAGATGATCGTTTCGGTTGGGGCCGAGACTTTGTGCTGCTGTGTGAGCCTTCCGAGGGAGGCTGTAGGTAGCTAATACGACAGCATCATAAAGACTCTGATGTTATGATAATTGGATGGGCTGTCTGGCGATGCTGTCAGTCGTCTCGTAGTCCAAGAGAAGGCCGCAACGAAAACACTGTCCGCCGTAACACATTTCGCCCCTCCCTTCAGTGAAGCTGCTCAGGTACGGCACGTCTGATCCGTATATGTCACGAGACAATTCACCCTTTCAAATGTCTTCTTTCATTTCTTCCTTTCACAAGCTCCTTTTCCCGACAACCATCGCTCAACTTTGACAATGGCCAACCCAGTGGAGGCTGGCGGCCGGCCGATCGAGTTTTTCGATCTTCCACGCGAGCTAACGCGATTCGGACGGACAGAAGTCGCGGAGGAGCCATGATTTGTGTAGCGTTCGAGAAATTTCCTCTTTCTTGCGACTTGCGATTTGGACATGAGCACACTAGGATTCATCACTGGATGGCATCCTGGAAAGCCAAAATCGCGGAAACAAGATCACATTTGCTGGCTGGCTTTTCTAATACACCGCTCGCGAAAGCAGGCCACGGTGGCCAACATGCAAATCTTCAATCATGGTATGTATTCCCCCTGTTCTTTCCGCCTTCATCTTCGACCTTCACATGATGAGATACCCACCCAATAGCTTTAGGAAGAGCCGTAAAAGGTCTGGAGGTATCGACAAATGCCTCCAGTAACGCTGCTTAGAAAAGGGACTCTGAACGAGACACCTACCACATTCACATATTTCGAACCACCATAGAGGAACACATCCGCTGACACCTCTGAAGGGATAGATCACCGAACTTGCCATCCTTGCTTTTGCTTGCTTCATCGTGACGCCGTCAAATAGTTTCTTGAAGGACAGGAGAAGCGCTGTTGATGTCGGGCTGTCCTTCCGACCACTGCAAATCATTGGTCAAGAGAAACCAGCGGTCGCAGATAGTGGTAGCTAGAGCATGCTCAACATGTGCTGTCAAAACATCACCCTTGCCACAGTCTTCGTTTGAATCTCTAATCAATCATTTCATCCAGACCCCTGCACGTTCAGGTCAAAATAAGCTTCTTCCCCAGCTTCCACTTCCGTGTGGCCCGATCCGCGCTAGGAAAGTCCATCGTCACCCTTCAATACTTTGATAGACACACTGTGCATGGACCACACATAACTTCATGGCTTTGCGAACATGTACATAGCAACAGCAAGACACACATATCCACACGACCCAACTCAACAATGCGGCATGTGATACAACAGCAACTCCGCCGACTCTCCCACCGCGTCACCATCCTCCGCCATGTCTCGATAACCACAACCATCCTGACCCTGATATGGGTCTACGCGATCTACTGGGGCGAGCGCTCAGTCTATACCAGCTGCATTGAGGCTTGCACATGGGACAAGTGGGAGGCATGGCCTCGAGAAGCGGTGCCACATCACATGGTCCTGATCGCAGACCCGCAACTCGTCGATCCACACACGTACCCAGGACGACCATGGCCTCTTTCAACCATGACAGAGCGCTACACAGACCTGTACATGGCGCGGAACTTCAAACTCATCAATGCGCGACTTGATCCGGACAGTATATTCTTCCTCGGCGATCTCTTCGATGGAGGACGAGAATGGCCGCCAGAGAAGGCAAGGGTGTTGCCGACAACGGGCAGGAAGTATATGGAGAGGCTGGGAGTACTGGACCCGCAGCCAGGGAGGAAGCAGAGCTCGGACAACTCGGATGGGGACACGGTCACCAAAGACCAGCATGCTTTTATACCTGGTGGACATGGCACGTTCGCGAAGTACGGATACAAGCAGTGGGTTACCGATCTCGATCGATTCGCGAGGATGTTCTACGACCCGGCGCAGGTGTATCCTGATAGTCACCGGGAAATGCTCGCCGCGTACGACGTGAAGGCCGATGCTATTAGTATCGCAAACGGCGCGAGCGCGGGCAAGTGGCAGGAGTACGCTACGTCTGGTGGCAAGTCACGGAGAGTGGTGGCAAGTCTACCTGGGAACCACGATGTAGGATTCGGCGCTGGTGTCCAACTATCAGTCCGGGAGCGATTCGAAAGCCACTTCGGACCCGGCAACCGTATCGACGTCGTCGCCAACCACACCTTCATCAGCATCGACTCGCCATCTCTCTCGGCGCATAGCCAGTATCTGAAGTCTGGCTGGGAAAGCGAGGCGAACCATGCTGAAGCGCTTACGCACATCTGGCAACCGACTTGGGACTTCCTCGAGACCATCGACGTTCCGGCCGGAAAGGCTGTCACCGATGCTCTGAACGAGTATTATCCTGGAATTAAAGCCAAAGGCTGGAGCCACGAAGTCGTGGACTCACAGGACCCAGAGAAGCTTGCAGCGCACAAAGCTGTGCAGGAGGCCGCAAAGAAGACGCCCCAGCTGCCGATAATCTTGCTGACGCACGTACCTCTGTTCCGTAACCCGGACACCGAATGCGGACCGATGCGTGAGCGAGGCAATCAGATCAAAGTGCAGTTCGGCTACCAGTACCAGAACGTCGTCACACAGACACTGTCGAAAGACATCGTCACCAAGATTTCCGCAGCAGGCGAGATCATCCAGGTCTTCTCCGGCGATGACCACGATTACTGCGACGTCACGCACCGCTACAACATCCCTCTCCTCGGCACGAAGTCCTACTTCCCGAACGACGACAGCGTAAAGGCTCGCTACTCGCAGATCAAAGAAATCACAGTCAAATCCTTCAGCTGGGCCATGGGTGTCCGCAAACCCGGCTTCCTGCTTGTCAGCCTCTGGAACCCAGTCGACGCACAAGGCCAGACGGTCGGCACACCCTTGCCTACCATCCAGACGCACAATTGCCTCCTACCGGACCAGTTGAAGATATTCATGAACTACGCCCTCCTCTCCCTCATCACCTTCCCCATCCTCCTCGCCCAATGCATCATCCGCACCCTCCGCTCACCCACCCCCTCAACCTCCGACCTGCTAGCAGCAATGGACGGCAAATTCCCTCTCTCGCCTCTCCCTCGCTTCCAGTCCAACCCTTCCGAGATCCCGCCACACCAGTCAGTCTCCACTAGCGCTGTCAACTCCTCCTCCTCCGCAGCCAACCAACGCAATGCCGGCGCCCGCGCTAGGAGCGTGAACCCGGACTCTGATCCCTCTCCGCTCGCGAAAACGGCTCTGCCGGCGCCGTTGATAGACAAAGCTGGCCATTTCCCGCAAGTCAAGTGGATCGACCCTGCGGACGAGGATTTGGATTCGGACGAGGAGTCGCTTGTGGGTAGCGAAGGAAGGAGAAGCGGGGAGGTGGATAGTCAGGCGAAGTGGAAGTGGCGGCAGCGGACAACGACAGCAGGTGTTAATAGGGGTTGGAAGGGGAAGGCGAGGGAGGTTGGGAAGGAGTTTGCGTTGGATTATTTGGTTGTGGCGGTGCCGGCTGGGGTGTGGTATTTTTGGCTTGGGTAGGCTGTAGATACTCTATTGGTGCAGGGTGTGGGTGGAATGGGTGAAAGGTGTTTGAGCGAGCAAACTGTACAGATGCTTTTTGCAAAGCTGTGGCTATCGTGATTATAATTCATCCCTCTTCACCTTCCCACTCCCCTCCGCCTCTGCTTCCCGCCGCTTCTGCTCCGCGTACTTCGCATCCTCCACATCGGCTTCGAATTGCTTCTTCTTCGGATTCCGGGGTACATCTCCTCTCTCTTCCAGCACCGTCCCGTCCGCCCTTCTAATCTTTCCATCATCCTGACTTCCTTCTGCCGCCTTCCTACTATCCTCCGCCATCCTCCCAATGCCCTCACTAACCCTCCCTTTCAACACAGGCTCCCCATCCTTCCCCCTCCTCGCCCCATGCCCCCCACCCCCCACGGGAACATTAACCTGCATCCCCTCCGGAAACCTCGGCTGATCACCCCTCTTCGCACTCTGCTGCACAATAAGCGGCGGTCGTGTCGTCCCTTTCACAAGTCCCGTGCCTTGCGGAGCAATCCCCGTCGAACTCGCGCTTCCGTAGGTTAGACCAACCAAACTCGACAGCACCGAAAGCGGCGGCCACAAAAACCAATTAAACAAAAACCTCGGCAGCAAAAAGAACGGTCCCCACAGCAGCCGCCGAACCACGAGCCACGTCAAAGTGGCGATAAGGATGTAGAAGGCAGTCTCGAGGTACCACGTATCGCTCTTCTGACTCCTCAACAGAGTGCCCAGTAGATTCCGGGAGGCCGAGAGGATGGTATCGAGGTTGCTGTAAGGTTCCCCCAACTCCCGTAGCGCTGCTGTGGATTCGTCGAACGTTTCCTGCGCGAAGCGACTCCTACTTAACTCTGTTGTTAAGAGGGCGTGCGTGCGGCGTAAAGCGGCGGTTACGGTGGTGGAGGCGTCGACTTCGAGTTCGGAGGTTGTGAGCTGTTTTTGCTTTGTGGCTAGACGCCGGTTGGCGAAGAGGTCGGGGGTTGTGGCGCCGCCGTTGGTGGTGGAGGGGGGTGTAGGAGGGTTGTGCAGGGATGCGAAGACGAGTTCGCGTTCAGTTTGTTTTGCGGCTTCGGACGCTCGCTTCGCTGTGAGCTGCGCTCGGCGGAAGTGCCGGCGGGAGGAGCGGAGGTCTTCTGTCAGGCGGGTGAGGAGGGCGGAGGTGCGGGTGCGGTCGTTGTCGCGGAGGCTCGAGGAACGACGGGCGGTGGAGCCGTAGCCGGAGCCTGAGGTGAAGCTAGAGCCGGGGTAGTGTGCTGGAGCCGGGGCGTTGAGGTCGTCGGCTTCGGTGGTGAGGAGGTCGAGGTCTTCTTCGAGTTGGGCGAGGGAGGCGTGGATGTCTTGGGCGAGCTCGAGGCGGACGTTGGTGGAGTCGGAGAGCGGCTCGGAGCCGGGTTGGAAGGAGAGTTTGCTGAGGCGGGTGATGAGGCCGTTGGTTTGTTTGAGAGAGTCTGAGAGGGAGGACAGTTGTTGGGTGAGATGGGGGGTCGAGGTGGATTGATTCATGTTGATGTGCGCTTTGATCGAATGGGATGACGTAGGAAGAGTCGTTCTGAAGATGTCCTCTAGTGGTATGGTCGGATCGATCAAGCGTGACTTGACATGTTATTGTCCGTGGTGTTGTTCCGTCTGTCTGTTACAACTAATAAGATATAGTTGTTTAGTCAACTCATATCGCGACTTTCATACGTGGCCAATGGTCGACCACTATTCTCCACCAGACATTAATCGGTGGGAGCCACGCGATGCGGCTCCGCAATCTGTTCGAGCTTGACCACAATTTGATTAGGCTGAAACCCGCATTGATTAGCCCTTCCAGACTTCCAGCTGTCAACTTTCACATGTCAGACCAACGCGCCATAAGCACACAACACCCATTGACCACCACACCTGTCTTTTCGACACCGCACAACCCATTGGCCATGCTACGACTCCCCTGAACAACACCACGATCTCTACCTACACCTCCTGGCCACAACAACTCCACTCAACCCAAGCCGGGCCAACACCACCACCACATAAATCATAATGCCCCCCAAATCCCGCTTCAACCGCCTCGACGCCTTCACCAAAACCGTCGAGGACGCCCGCATCCGCACCACCTCGGGCGGCATCGTCACCCTCACCTCCATCCTCCTCATCCTCATCCTCACCTACAGCGAATACGCCGACTACCGCCGCCTGATCATAAAACCCGAACTCATCGTCGACAAAGGCCGCGGCGAGAAAATGGAGATACATATGAATATCTCGTTCCCGCGCATGCCGTGCGAGCTGCTTACCCTAGATGTGATGGACGTATCTGGAGAAGTGCAGTCAGGTGTGATGCACGGTGTCAACAAGGTGAGATTGAGGAGTGAAAGCGAGGGCGGAGGCGTGATAGAGGTGAAAGCGCTGGATTTGCATGACGATGAGGGGACGGTGCATTTACAGCCTGATTACTGCGGGGAGTGCTATGGGGCGCCTGCGCCTTCGAACGCAATAAAGCCAAACTGCTGTAACACTTGCGCCGAAGTCCGGGACGCCTACGCTTCGGTATCGTGGTCCTTCGGGCGCGGCGAGGGCGTCGAGCAATGCCAGCGCGAACACTACTCCGAGCACCTCGACGAGCAGCGCAGGGAAGGGTGTAGGATCGAAGGCGGGATACGGGTGAACAAGGTTATTGGGAATTTCCATTTCGCTCCCGGCAAAAGTTTCAGCAATGGAAACATGCATGTGCACGACCTGGACAACTACTTCAACTCTGCGGGCGTGGAACACACCTTCACGCACACGATCCACCACCTGCGCTTCGGACCCGAGTTACCGAAGAGTGTGGTGGAGAAAGTCGGGAAGAAAGGGTTAGCGTGGTCGGAGCACCATCTCAACCCGCTGGATGGGACGGAGCAGAAGACGGACGAGAAGCCGTTTAATTTCATGTATTTTGTTAAAGTGGTGTCGACGGCGTATTTGCCGCTGGGCTGGGAGCGGACGGGGAGTATTCTGGATATTCCGCATGAGCTTGTCGAATTGGGAGGATACGGCCGCGGCGATGAAGGTGGGAGTATCGAGACGCATCAGTACTCCGTTACGTCGCATAAACGCTCCCTGACGGGTGGGGATGCGGAGCAGGAGGGGCATAAGGAGAGGCTGCATGCGAGGGGTGGGATTCCGGGGGTGTTCTTTTCATATGTGCGTCACCTCTTCAATACCCTCGTCCGAGCTCCATTGGGTTTTGCCTTGTGCAGAGATCGTGGTTGCTGACACCAGACAGGACATCTCTCCAATGAAAGTCATCAACCGCGAAGCGCGCGCCAAGTCCTTTTCGGCTTTCCTGGTGGGCGTGTGCGCGGTCGTGGGCGGGACGTTGACCGTGGCGGCCGCGGTGGATCGGGTGTTGTATGAGGGCAATCAGAGGATTCGGAAGATGCATACGAGCTGAGCGAGGTGATTTTGGGGGCATGGCGTGGCGTTTATGGTGTATGAGGTGATGTATGAAAGAATCTACATGTTCTCCGTTCTCTGATCTGGTCTGGTGCTGGTATCCGCTGGCTGGACTACCCGACAAAACTCTCAGAGATTGTAGAGAGGATTCAAGAACTGGTAAGTGAGTTTCAGATCCTACATATGACCTATCTCGATTCTGCCTAGATCCACAGATAGATCACATGCGACAGCTCACTTTCACTACCGACCTCACATCACATCCCAGCCAGCCCATACAAACCCACTTCTCACATCATCCACATCCTTTCTTTCCTCCACCATCCATCATCAACACATCCACACATCCCCCACATCCCATCCACTCATTCAACATCATCAACCCCCATCCATCCCAACCACCCCAAACATCAAACCCCAAACCCACTCAAAATGTCCGCCCCAACCTCCAACACCACCGCCGCCATCAAAGCCACCTGCACCGACTCCGAGCTCCTGCGCTTCGCCTGCTGCTTCCTGCACAGCGAAGCCGGCGTCATCAACTGGGAGGCGGCGTCTGCGGCCTTCAACCCGGAGACTAAGCCGGAGAGCTTTAAGACGATGACGAATAAGGCGTTGAGTCGCGTGAAGAAGGTGCTAAAGGAGGGTGGCGCGGTCGATACGAGCAGTGCTGGTACGCCAGGCGGGAAGGCGAAGGGGAAGGGCGGGAAGCGTAAGGCTGCGGCGGAGACGGAGAGGGGTAACGAGGAGGAGGCGCCGAAGGCGAAGAAGGTGAAGGGTGGGGCGGGGAAGGGGAAGAAGGGGGGAAAGAAGAATGGGGAGGGGTTTACTGCGCTGAATGGGGAGGAGGGGCAGGGTGAGTTGATCTCCTGTGCTTTGACCTCCTTGCTATAACATGGCTTTTGCTGACCACGTGATTTTGTGTAGATGCCGCTGATGGCGAGGCCCCAATTAAGGATGAGGTCGAGGAAGAGGATTGAATGGGGTGTGATTAAGGTCGGGTGCGAGGAACAGAGCTTGAAGGTGCGGTGCTTGCAGGGTGGAGGATATGCAACGGATGTGTCACTCGGGCGGTCAGTTGTGCTTGGAATGCTTCGACCGTGCAAGCTGCATCGGTCATTGCTTGAGGGCTTTGATACTGACTGCCCGGGACAAACACGATATCATCACCGCTAGGTGAGCATTGCGGGCGTGCAAATAGGGTTCAGATAAATGGAAGACAACGATTCACAGTCCTAGGATGTCTTGCTTCCTTCATCCCAATGATTACGTTCCTGATTGTCATACATGTAGCCATATGTGCACAGTCTCGGGTTTTATATCCCATGATCGTGGACATGGTTACATCAGACCGTCCGGCGCAACGAAACCGCCATCGAACGTCGGCATATCCGCCGTCAAGAAGAAATTCCAATCAAGGTCCGAGTTATTCAACAAGTCCAGACTCCAGTCCTCACTACTGCTCACCGTATTCGGTGTCTCGCTCATTGGAATAGCCATCCCTCCCATAGCGCCGCCAGTACCGTTAATTACATCATGCACCGTAGAAATTTTGACCCCATCCTGCTGCGCAGTGTTTAGCGGCACGGCTTCCGCGTTGTCCTTCTTCAGACTCAGCCCCAGCACATCCGAGTCCTCATCTTTCCGCTTCTTCGCTAGTCGGACCAAGAACCGCGCAGTCTTCAACGCCTCCCTCATCGCCCCCGTCTTAAACCTCTCCACAACCTCCTCCAGCACTTTAACCGCCGTGCCGACGTGGGAAAGTGACTCCCGCACATCCATCGCCAGAAACACGCACACAACCTGAAACGGCACATTCCCCACATGCCACCACGGCATATGTTTCGCCGCCATGCGCCTCGCCGCCTCTAACCCCTCCAGCCCTAGCTTGATAATCCGCTGCGTAGTCTCAGGTGAAAGCGTCGGATTAGCGAGCCGCAAGCGACGATACCCACCCATCGCTATATTCACTTTCGACATCTCAATAGCATCGTGGTGGCACTTGTACGCTTCGAGCTGGCGCAGGAAGTCCTCCCATTTACTATCGTCGCGCTCGGGGTCGAGGCAGCAGGAGATGCTGTAGAGTTGGATGTACTCTGTCGTGAAGTCGCCTTCGCGGGGGGTAGGCAGTTGGGCGTTTATGCCGCGGAGGTGGACGCGGGTGCGGCCGTATTCGAAGGAAACCCAGGTGTTGAGCATGCGTGCGATCCAGAAGGTGCGGCGACGGTTCTCGATGGAGTCGGCGTTGCCGTCGGGGACGTTGGGGGTGCCGCGGGATTCTTGGTGGATTCCGAGCGCTTCGACGATGTGCATTAGGATTGCGGAGGCCATGTGGACGGCGTGGGGGTGTTCGGTGGCGCGGAGGTAGAGGCAGCGGAGGAGCCAGCTTTGTGCATCGGTTAGGGTGGGGAGTTGGGTTAGTCGGGCGTCCATGTCTTGTTTTGCCGCGTCCACGAGAGCGGGCATCACACTGTCCAACGATCCGTCCGAGAAGAGTCCGCCTCCCGCTACTAATCCCGCAAGTAGATAATCTGGCAGTGTGCAAGCCTCTGGCTGTGTCCAGCGGACGTCGATCTGCTCGAATATGGAGTCCTTGTCGAGGAAGCCGTACAGTGGATCCACATTGGCAAAATACAGCCCCGCCAGCACAACCATCTGGTCGTGATTCACCCACTCCGCCAAGTCCATCCGCACTGCGCTACTGCTGCCCTGACCTCCAGCACTTCCACCTCCAAGATTCCAGCCGAACGTGAACAACTTCAGCCCCTGTCCAGGATCCAGTCTCCGGCCCAGTAGACCCGTAAAAGCAATGCCCGAGTTGGCTTCCATCTGGCGCAGGGTACTTGCATCCTCTACACTCGTGCGGTCCTCCGGCGCAACTTCATGGTGAACATAAGCCTCTGGGTGGCGTTCAAGGTCGTTTACAGTATTGGCTTCGACGATTTTGCTGCGTTTCCGGGGGTGCTTCTCGTAGTAGCAGCGATAATCAAAGGATACGCACATATTGCAGGGCATAGCAGAGTCGCAGCGCCGTTTCCGGAGACGGCATGGTTCGCAGGCTTGTTTGGCTCGTTGACGCTTCTGCGAGGGTGGGCTGGTGTTGCCATTGGTGTGGCCACTCGTGGCGCCAGTGTCTGCTTGAGGGTCGTGGAAGTCCATCGTAGTGGTGCTGAAGTGGTCCACGCAGCGGTCAATTGTGTCCTGCTACTACGATCTCCTATGCAGGACCGAATATGGAGGTCATGATATATCCGAAGGCGTCCTGTTGAGTGTAATTTCAAGCAGGAGGATGGGGATGCTGCTGAGCTATCGACTGGACTATTCAGATGTACAGTCACTGTCTCTATAGCGATCTTTCCATATACACATACTATACTCGCTAGTCGCAGGAGTCCGTATACCGGAGGAGAAGACCAGATCCCGAGGTCATCGGGCTAATCTAGCTTCAGGCTGTTTGATATCGTGATATCGAAGCGCTGATTGGCTGCTCAGTATCGACGCTAGCTGATGTGCAACTTGGCACTACATTCCGAGACAGTCACGACAGGTTCTGGACATCGAAGACCGTGGAGAAGAGGCGGATCGGCCGAGTCGCCAGCAAGTCATCGCTCCGAGCTGATATGAACGCGCCTGGGCTGATCTGCGCCTTCTCCGAAACTGAGCTGTGAGGTGCAAGATCGGACCAAACACTGCAGCAGCACCAAATTCAACTTTATCGGTGGAGAATGGACAGCGAGAGGTGTTTGCGACGTCCTGATTGGTCGGGTATAGCCGGCGCTAGCTCACGTTTAGAAAAATCTGGAAATTGCTGCTGTTCGCAACTCGGAGAAGGGGCGCTTCGTCCGCGACACTTCCAAGTTGACAAGAAGATCTGAATCTCAGCGACCTGGCTGTTTCGCTCCTTCTTCGTTGAATGTTCAGGGTTGTGTTGGCCAGATCAAGCGATAGTGGCAGCAAGTTCGATGGTATCGCGGAGAACAGGCGCTGGATCTCAAGGTTTTGATTGGCAGGACACAGCCGGCGCTAACCCATGTGCAATTATCATCTAAAATAATCGAGCTCAATCGCTGACCACAGCTCGGAGAAGGGGCGCATCGTCCATGGCAGAGTTTTGGACGTCAAGAAGTATTTTAAGGGTGGGGGCTGGCTGTTGGGCCTCTTCTCTATCTCGTGAGCAGAGGGTTGCTAGCTGGGTCATGGACTGTAGCAGCGTCAAATCGAGGCTCTCGCGGAGAACCAGTTGGGAAGTGCATTGCGGACGAATGTTTCGATATACTATGCTACATGCAAGGAGACCTCGTACAGTCGTACGTAGTCCGATGCATCTCTCAACAACGACAGATACCTCTCCCTACTACATCCGGGCTATTCATCCCAATCCCAATCTTACTGCTCAGAGTCATACAGTGGATGATACGATATGTGAGACACCACAAGGTCCTCGCTCATCAACGCAAGTCTTTGCTGCACACCTTCCCATTCTTCGATCTGCGCAGTGAATATGTGAGGGTAGTGCACTTGCTCAAAGTCGTCAAAGAAGTCTTCAGGTTCCTTGGAGGAGGATGGTCGGTAGGGGTTACTCCCAATTTTGCCGAGCGTCTCGAGATACACACGAAAGGAGTTTTGAGCAATTTGGCAGCTGCTGAAATTCTGTAACCTGGTGTGGGTGTTCGAGAGCATCTTGAGTATCGATGCGTAAGACGCTGAACCGGTAATGTCGAAGCCGTCCAGGTCTAGTTTGCGGAGATCAGGATGTGATTGCAAGAAGCGGCACAGATCACCTCCAGAACAGCGGATCCCTCCCAATGAGAGCTCCTCAAGGCGCGGGAAGTGAACCTGTGTGGCTACGGCAGATATCACAGACTCGGTGTCTTCCCAGTCGTTCAGGAAACTCAGAGTTAGATATCGAAGCTGCGGACAGCGTGAGAGGAAAGTAGCCAGATGCGACTTCCAGGTTGATGGATCTTTGTGAAACGATTAGCATCTGCGGATGTCAATGTACGGGCAAGGGGACTTTATACTCACTCCGGTACGCAGAGCTGCGGGTCTGAAGCCGCAATTGTAACTCCCGGAGCTCGGACAAGCAGCATAAGATCTCGTTCGGCATCGAGAGTGTCGAGAGTAACACTGCTTCGATAGTGGCGGAAGGACTGTAGTGTACCACACGTATAGTCTTCGGTCTCAAAATGGCATGGGCAGCCGATGATAACAGTATAGAGAACGTGTGGTCCGTCGATGGCCCTTCGCCATGGTGCTTACGTCTGATGTACTTTGCCTCGTGCTGCAGATTCACGCATGGCATGAGCAGTTCTTTCAGATTTGTAAAACGTTGGAAGGCCAAAGCTAGCATGATACCGTCTGTGGCCGAACGCTCGACAAAGGACCTGTCCATCTGTCCTAGATTGGTCAGGCGGATCTGCTCTTGAAGGAGGCGACAAATCTCCGGCGTCACATCGGAAGACTCTATCATATCTTCTGCCTCGTCGTATTCTTTTGCCTCGAGACCTTCGTCGTGTAACTCGTGTCCATAGCAAAGGATCGTCTGAACTTTGGCGGCAAACTGCGGATGCTGGGAGATCGCGGCAACTTTGCAGAGCCCAGAATAGCCCATACGCACGACAACTGCGCGGAAAGCAGTTCGTGCGAAGTAGTCGAATGTCTTGGAATGGATGACTTTACATGTGCGTCTTAGATCCCACATCTCTCAAGGCGATGGTAGCTCGCCAGGGACTTCGACCATGTGGCCACATATCAAGTCCAGCACTTCCACGGGTAAGTCCGAAAGGCGAGTTGATGAGCGACGAGCGCTGACACAATCTTTGGCAATGTGCCCTCTCTTCCGGCGTTTGAAGCAGCGTCCTCGGAGGCGTTGCTGTGTGATGGATTGCCCTGGGGGCTGCGATGTGGTGTTCGGCGCCATCGCGGATTGTAAGAGGGTATCCAAGCAGCCCAGTCAAGCAACAAAACCGTGTTATTGACCGCTCACAGCTGAGATTGTCGGGCAACGTTTTCGAGATGATAGATGGAGGAAAAGAAGAGAGTCGAAGAAAGCAATCGAGGAGCAAGCCCAGAGATTACACAAGCCCCAGAGGTTACACAAGCTAGAGGTCACACGAGCCGGTTACACAGACAGGGAATGTCTCCTGGGGTCTTACGGTTCGTTTGATGAGGTCTCAACAACCTATGTGTTGCTCAGCTCGTCGGAGAAACAACTCTTGCGAACATGCAAGCTTGCTGGACAGAGTCCATTTCAGTCAATCAAAAGTGGCCTTTAGGAATTAAACAAAACGTTGCAAACGCAAGCAAACAAAAACGTGAAGTCGGGCAGTTTGAGGGATACTTTCATTCTTGGCTTGGATTGGCTGCGCAAGAGCCGGCGCCAGTCGATCACGTGATGGCCCTGAAACGGAAGGAATTGAACTGACGTCGCACCTCGATACGAGAACACGTTCAACCTGCGACCTGAGCACCACATATTCGCGACATCCACCCACCATGCACCCCAAATCAATCCTAACAACAACCATCCTCCTCACCGCCGCCACCCACGCCCAACTCATCCCCTTCCTCACCCACGGCGAACCCGCAATCCCACAAAACGTCAACCCCAACTCCAGACCCAGCAGACTCCAACGATCCATGGACCCCAACTCCAACTCCCCCGGAATTCAACTCCCCAATCCCCCCTCCACCGGTGGCAACGACAACAGCAACGACGCCGTCATCCTCTCCGACGTCATCGGCAGCGATTCCAGCATCAACATCTTCGCCGGCTTCACCCGCAGCGTCTCAACCGTCTCCACGCGCCTCGAAACCTCTGCTCTGAATACCACCGTGCTTGCACCGTTGAATAAAGCGATCACAGCGCTGCCACGGAAACCGTGGGAAGATCCGCGGGATTATGCCGAGCTAGGCGCATCAGCGTACCATGGAGACGAGGGCGAGGATAGGGCGCAGAGGAATATGCGACGGTTCGCGGAAGCGCATGTTGTGCCTGCGAGTCCATGGGAGGAAGGGGTGAAGGTTGAGACGATGGGTGGGAGGACGTTGTGGTGGGAGAAGAAGGACGGGAAGGCTGTGGTGATGCCGGGGGAGGTGGTGGTCGAGAGGGTGGCGCAGAAGGTTGCGAATGGGGAGGTGTGGGTTGTTGAGGGCGTGTTGAATTATGCGCAGTGATGGGGGAGACTTTGAGGATGTGACGATTATACGACTGAACGCTGGTATTAGGGATGTGATTGTATAAAGACATGACTTACGAGTCGAGCCACAAATCACGATCGTATCTGGGCTGCAGCGTGCGTGACATGATAAGTTGGAGTGAATCGTTTCGCAACAGTAGACTTCACTTCGCCATATCCGCGGAGGGTGCATTCTTCGCCACCTTCTCCCCCTCCACCATCCTCGTCTTGTAAGCCCTCGGAGTCTCAACCGCACCCTTTCTCCCCAACAACCACGCCACCATCCCGGCATCCCTCCACATCCCCACCCTCCCCCTCTTAGCCCTCTCCTCCGCCTTCCTATAAACCCCCTCCTTCCCACC
>JAABUL010002596.1_pt1 | contig 29439 bp, 33 predicted proteins | sample 5559151 | NCBI WGS metagenome assembly JAABUL01 (sample SAMN10711876, study PRJNA513368) | rock metagenome | isolation source: Antarctica rocks | place: Antarctica: Victoria Land, Pudding Butte sud
TTAAGTAACGATATACTATATAATAAGATACCGCTCGGAAGCTCGATAAGATTATTAATAAGCTCTACGTAGTTAAGAGTAAGAATAGCGTCCTCTAGTATAAACTTAATAGCTATAAACGAGCGTTGTTTAAAGTATAGAAGAAGAAGATATAGACGAAGATAACTATTAAACTATTACGGTTAGACAACGGCTCTATAGCCTTACTTATAAGTCTAAATACTATTAAGATACTAAGAACGATAGAGGATAAGAAACGAGCTACTAAGGAAGCTAAATAGGCTATAAAGTAGCTCGTACGTAACGAGAGAGGAGTATAGTTACTTAGTAAGGTAGTAGATAAGGAGAAAAGACGTATTAAGCATAAGGAATAGGCTCGGAGTAAGTAGGTTAGTAAGGCTATAGAAATACTACGGAAGACGTACTAAAAGGACGTAGATAGAGCGACTAGATAGCTTAATATAGAGCTCTAGTAGTTAGCTAAGAAGCTACGTAAGCCTTATAAGTAACATTTACCTAGTCTCGTAGTTACCTTATTAATAGATCTAGCCAAATTGGCTATACTAGTTAATACTAGCTCTAGTAAGCTAGGTAGGCCTCTAAGGCTAAGTAGACGCCTACTAGACTAACGTTGTATAGACTATATATTCACTAAAGTTACCGCTATTATATACGCTTTGATTCACTCAATTCGGACACGTGTGTAGCGAGTTATTCGCTATTGTATTCACTTAGTAGACTAGACGGAGCGCGTGCGTCACGTGTATCCGTGCGCCAGCCGTCCGATCCTTCTAGTGATGATCGATGTTTGATGGTACTTTGTGACACCCACGAACACTTTCGTGCAAAACATGACAACATGGCCTTTCGAGTGTCGAGCTGCAGTCGCGATTTGTTTTAGACCACACGGTCAGACGAAGCTTGTCGCGCAAGTCGCGGGTGCTTGAAACCTCCTCGCGATCATGTCGCAAGAGACAAGCATTCTACGCCGAATAGAAAGGATCAAATCTCCTGACCCGATTACTTCTCAACATATGTAATAAGAGGCCAGAGTGGCTCCTAACTTGACTCCTCCTCGAGATATGTAAGATGTTGGCTAAGGTAGACTCTCCCACTCTACACCTCCTACTCTCGCACTCTATACCTCCCACCCTTCCATTCTCCTACTGCAGATTGACAAACAACCCACCATCAACTAGCAATTGAGAACCGGTCACATACTCGCTCATATCGCTGGCAAGGAACACTGCCGGACCGGCAAGGTCTTTCGTTTGTCCGAGTCTGCCCAAAGGTATGCGACCTTCCATATACTTCCGCTTTCCCTCATCGGCCAGATCTTCGTCGTTCAGCTGAGTTCGGATCGTGCCCGGAAGCAGAGCGTTGCATCGGATGTTGTACTGCCCAAGCGCGCAAGCCGTCGACTGCATCAAGGACAGTACACCCGCTTTGGTGGGCGTATAGTGCGTTTGTCCAGCGCCACCGACTAAGGCGGAGATGGACGAGATGCCGATGATACTGCCTCCTGGTGGTGACTGCTTCGACATCTGTTGAGCTGCTGCTTGTACTGCGAAGAATGCTCCGTTCAGATTTGTTGAGATGGTGTGGTTGACGAGATCGGGAGACATCCTTCAGAAAGTAAGCATCGACAAGGACCGTAAGGGCTGGAAAGAACGAACGTTAGAAAGTCGGCGAACTCACAAACACCTGCGTTGCTCACGAAGATGTCGAGCTTCCCGTACTGCTGTACAGTCTTTGCTACCAGTTCTTGTCCAGTCTCAGGCTTGGAGATGTCTCCTGGCACTGCGATGAGAGGAGCATTGTGGCCGACTTCATCTGCCAGTGCTTGGAATTGTGCAATCGACTTGTCATCCGGATAATGGTTCACAACAACAGATGCTCCGTGTTGCAGGTATGAGACGGCAATGGCCCTGCCTATGCCTGTTGACGCTCCTGTGATAGCTGCAACCTTTCCTTCAAGCAGTTTTGACATCGTGCTGAGGGCAGAGAGTCCTCAGGATCCTGCGGACCAAGATCCGTGGCTGAGAAGATAATTGGAGTCGTCAAAGTATAGCATCGTTGTTATATCAAACGAGGCTGTGAGTTGAGGAAGAAGGTAGCTCTCAGCTAGTGACATACAAACACCGAGAGGCCCACTGCACTCGGAACAATGGAGGCCGAGTGGACACTCCACCACAAATACGAGCTCGGCGAGCATCTGAGGTACCTATTCGAGCTTACAGCGAACGTTTCATTGAGCCTCGAGAACGAACTGCTTTTGATCCGTTCGAGGAATATCGTGGGTTGTAGTCGAACAACGCCATTTACACATGCGGAATAACAATCGCCACAACGACTGCAGACCATCTCATCCTTCCCAAAGAGACGCCGCCTTACCATGGCAAAGCAAAAAGTAATAGACTCACACATCCACCTCTGGCCGCCAGAAACATCCAATGAGCAAGGCCACACGTGGATGACACCGGGCAACCCTCTCGCCAAACCTCATTTGCTTGAGCACTATCTGAAGGCCTCGTATCAAAACGAAAACGATGAATCGGACGTAGAAGTAGAGGGAGTGATCTATGTCGAGACCGACGTTCGATACGATGACCCTAGATCCGGTGCAGATGTAGCCACCTGGGCAAAAGGACCGTTGGATGAGATCAGCTTCCTACGGAGTATCGTCAATGGAGCGTACGGCGAGCGGGAGAGCAAGATGCTCTTAGGTGTGGTGCCGTGGGCGCCGATGGATCAGCCGCCTTCTGTACTGCGGGAGTATCTGAGGCTTGCCGAGGAGCGAGCAGGTGAGAAGTGCTGGAAGCGGGTGAAAGGCTTTCGATTCTTGTTGCAGTTCTTCACCGACCAGGAGAGCTTCGAGAAGCTTGTGCTTGGCGACGACTTTATCGGCAATCTCAAGGAGCTCGGCAATCGAAACTTCTCCTTCGACGTTGGTGTTGATCAGCGATCCGGTGGTTCATGGCAGCTTGAGCTTGTTGCGAAAGCGATGGAGAAAGCACATGAGGGCGTTGATGAGGACAAGAAGATTGTCTCCATCGTCAATCATCTCTGTAAGCCAGCATTTGATGAACCTGGTGCTGCGTTCGAGCGGTGGTGCAGCGCCATAACTGCAATGTCGAGGCTGTCGAAGACATATATGAAACTCTCTGGTGCCTTCTCAGAGCTGCCTGAACGCTTAAGCAACGTCCAGGAGATCGCTGGGGCTCTGGGACCGTGGCTCATGCATCTCTTCGAAAACTTCGGAGCGAAGAGAATCATGTTCGGAAGTGACTGGCCTGTGTGCAACGTGCAAGGTCCACGAGGAGAGGACTCATGGACTGTTTGGAAGGACATCGCGATGTCGTGGTCGGCAGATAGCCGCTATGCGCTTAGTCTCGATGATGTCGATTGGCTGTGGTACGAAACTGCGAGAGGGGCGTACACAACCGAATAAGCCGCTCGACCCTATCACGCTCGATCACCTTGTTCCATGACGGTCCCGTTGGATGTCTCTTCGAATGTGGCTCCGGGAGAAGAAGGATGGAGTGCAGGGAGGCTTGTTATACGATTAATATCAAAGTGATGATCGAGAAGCTCCACCAAGATCTCTCCGGCAATCCCAACCTGGATCGATGGCAGGCTCATGTGCTCGCGCAGGTGTAGCGCGGCCGCAATTTGGGCCAAGTATATCGCGCCTTCCAGGTATTTCCCGTGCTTAATCGCATACTTACTAACAACATGTGCGATGCATTGTTGTAGCTCGTAAGCGTTGCTAGTGTAGTGGAACAGTTGGCCGTAGTACACTGCCGCGCCATACCGCGCCACGTCAGTCAAGTCATACGTAAATAGACTGCCATTCCAGGGATGACTTCCGGCTACTGCGAGTCCATGTAGGTCCTTGTCGTCCCGCCAGAGTATTTCTGCCAGGTCCCACCGTACAGGAACAGGTATGTTCGTCAATCGATCCAATGCCTCACCCCATGCGGAGAGTCGCGTTGTCTTGACTTTTCTGCCTTCTGCTAAGACTCGCATGATCTCTGTCATTTGCAATGGCCTGTCATTGGGAAAGTGCATTAGCACGAAGCGCATCGGACAAAAGTCCCGTTCGAACTGCATGTCTTCGTGTGACAGGACTCGTTTGATCGCGGTGATGTAATCGGCACCCTTCTCCTCAGATGAGAGACAGCACGCGCCGATGAGATAGACGAGCAGCTGTTGCCCGAAGTGTTCATCGCAATGTTCCCTGATGAGATTTTTGGCTTCGAGATCGGAACACTGCAGGAGTACCTGTGCTAGCATCGAGCCATAGGCTTTGTGCGTGGAGAAGACGTCGAGGCTAGCGAGGTGTTCAAATTCATTGATCCGCAACTTTACAAAAGACCGGAAGCACCATTGCGCTGCCTGTGTTGTCAGCATATTCTGGTAAGATGCACATCTACCTTCAATGCTGGTCGCATATGCCGCGGATACATTATCCGCAAAATCGACGTGCGGGTCCATCGTCCATGGGTTTCGGAGGAGCGCATCCAGTATAGTGTACAGTCTGAGGTTTGCCTCTTCGACTTTGGTAGTAAGCAGTAAGGCGGTCAGAGCTGAGAACGATCGCACCAGCGGTTGCCACACTCCGTCTATAATTTTGAGCAGCTCATTGCATAGTCCAACAGGGGCTCCGGACCGAATAGCAAGAGAGAGCATATCATCGAACGTGTCTGACGAGTCAATTGAAGTCTCGCCGAAACCGACCAGGCGTTCGACGACATCGACGTTGTGCTTCTCGATAGCTGTGCGCAAGATATTTCGTACGCTCGAGCCTGTTATAGTGGACTCACAGCAGCGTAGGAGAGTCGCGATCACATGAGATGGTGCCCGTTCCCTGATCGCGAGTTCCAGACATTGCGTGATCTGACCTTCGGAGGCGGTTTCCCAGTCGGTGCATGCGAACAACATGTCGAAAGCCGCATGCCCCCAGGAGTGTGACTGTATAGCTACAGACGCAGCAGAGCGACCTTGTTCATCTGGCATGCCAAGATCCATATCCTTCGTCATCATGTACCGTACAACGTATTTGAGTCGTCTCCCAAGATCACGTTGGATTGCCGTGTGATGGAGAATATTCCGCCGCCCGGGGTGAAATGTGTAGTGGTCAAGGTACATCTGGGCCTCATTGTATGATTTGGCCGTACCGAGGATTTTATGCCATTCGTAGACATCATCGCTTGGAGGAAACCCCCCCCTAGCTCATTGTGTTGCAACGAAGCTGCCACTACAACTTCCTGTCGGTGGTGAAGAGATGGTTGGGGAGCATTGAGCGATATGTTGACCGGCTCCGTCGGACATGATGGTATGGGTTCGACGGAGTTATGTTCTCGGATGATCTGGGACAGGACTGCAGATGGGGCGGTGTATCGGATAATGGATGCCGACTGCGTATTATCCTGGACACATGCAGTATTTTGGGCACCTCTGGGTCCTGGCTCTCGCCGTCGATCTCTGCGTTTCGTGCCCCATTCTTTGAGCTTGCTCCGCCACGCACGAGTTCTGAACGTTGTCAGTATACGACACGAACAGCGAAGAGGTCAACCCACGATGCTCGGAACCCTCTGTGCCGTGCGAAATGAGCCTCCAGATACTTGAGGCTTCGACCCGCGCGACAGAGTTGACAAGCCTCGTCTTTGACATCCTCCCAGTCTTTCGTCATATCGGCTTATGATGGGTTGACACTGAGCTGGGTGACGTCGGCTGGACTGTATAACCAGCTCTCCAGGCTCAGGCGTGGCATGATAGGAGAGCGAAATGCCTGCTGGTCAACTGAGGACGTTGAGACCCCCAAAAGCTGGATAGCTTGCATCGCTGAGGAAAAAAGTGTCGGTGTTCAGAAAGCCATGAACAAGGCAGAACTGCACATTGAAACACGGATGTGCAGATTATCCCTCGTGTCCGATGTCAAGGTATGGTAGGCTGTAGCGACATGTCGCTACAGCCCACCATACAAGGCTCAGGGAGCTGAGTTGGTATCCCGCGGGTCGTGCGTTAGCGCAACGCCACGTTTGATCAGTGCCTGACTGTGGTGGCAATCATGTGCAGAAAATGTGCAGATTCCCCAACCTGCCTCGAGCCTGCCCCAACCTGCCCCGACCCGGACGTGCGATGACATGCTGAATGGCCCATGCCGCAACCTCACGATCTACTGAAGACCTGGTAATGTATCAACCAACGACGACACGATCGAGACTTAGATTTGCAGGGTGTGGTGTAGCTTCTGCTTCCAGCAGACACTTATTGGTGCTTTCAACGTGCAGATTCTCCACTCGCCGGGTGCAAATGTTTACCGACGTCTGTTGCTGCCGAGAAGCACCACCGCTACAGCAGGGTGCTACGCCTGAAACTATCAGCATCTCGCTTTTGCACTCACCCTTGAACTGCACGACCGATGTGCAACTCTGACATTCGACCACTGATTGGAGGCACCGTTGGCTTAGGGCGGATATGGAGTAGACAAAAGGCAACCTGTCTCGTCAGTATGCCGACGCATCCAGCCAACCTTATATGCTTGTCCATGAGTGTGTGCAATTTACACTCGATCTGCACACTTAGGAGCGATCTCTCTTGTGCAAAGACGAAGATATAAGACTGTGCTTGTTACTCCGCTGAACGTGACTGTTCGTCTGTGTTCAACTCGTTTTGCAACTGCTTACGTGTTAGGAATATCTTGTAATTCCCAACTCACAATCCCACACTCCAACCGATCTTTATGTCGATCATCTGGTCGTGAGATCAACCACGTCCACCTGGGATTGATCAATTCTGGCGCATCGCCCTGCGAGACACAATGGCACAGCAAAGCCAGCTTGTGACCAATGGTTCAGGCCACAGGTATGCCGGTTGCGTGCTAGCCCATTGACTTACTGTATCAATATATCTTTTGACTTGGATCGTAGCATGAGATCGACAGCCGGTTCCGACGTGCCCTTGGCCCGGGTCCAGACGGCCAGAGCCACGAGCGGCGGCGTCAACGACGATGGCACCCACCAACTTACCGCTGCCAATCTTGCCGCCCATACCAGCAGCAGTGGTAGAGACCATTCCGGGATGGCGAAGATCCAAAATTGGCTCGACGATATGGACTGTGAGCATACAAAGTCAGGCGAGGCTGGTATGGAATGGGAAGCGCTGTGAATGCGTGATGCCGTCGCCGTGGAGATCGAAGCAGCTGTGCGAGAGACCCAGGAGAAGTGATGTGTGGCTAGCCAGAGGAAGCGGATCCGTGATATGGCTCCTGGCAGTGAGGATATCGTTGTGTCGAGTCAAAGAAGAGGTGGTCTCTTTCGCGTGCTGGGTGGACTGTTGAAGAACAGTGTCAACGACAACGTACCCGTTGCACACTGCCTCATCTTTGATCTCGGATATTTTTCTGTCGCATACGAGCGTCCAAATGCGCGAGCCAGCTCCAAGTGTCAAGTTTCGTTAAGACGCCTGAACTTGGCCAAGCCCGAGATGTTGGCCAAGCCCGAGATGTTGGTCAGTCAGAGCCGTTCGTAAGTCGGAGCCGTTTGTAAGTCGAAGCCGTTTGTCAGCTGAATTGCGGAGGACACGTCACGTGAACATCTCACGCCGTGACCGGAATGAATAATCGTGGAGTTCCGTGGAAGCTTAGGGTTAGGGTTTGACAGAACGATGGTGCTGTTGTTGCTCTTACTTAAAGCGACAGCATGTCCGTCCTATAGGCACAATCAGCGTCTCCTGCATCAGACTCAAGCACAGTTTACCGTATCCATCCACCATTCTGAACCACGAAGCCCGCACCCACACCAGCGCAGCAAGCATGTCTCTCAAGCCAATCACTCTCTGGGGCCACGACAGCGGTAAGCAGATTGAAGGGCAAAGCCTACCTTGTCCAAGGCGTTCGCTGACCCTATCGCTCTTCTGTGCGTAGGACCCAACGCGTGGAAGGTAGCCATGATCCTCGAAGAGCTCAACGTCCCTTACACACACAAGATGATCGACTTCCCGGACATGAAGAAGCAACCGTACGAGTCGATCAACCCCAACGGCCGTGTGCCCGCAATCGAGGATCCAAACACGGGCATCACGCTGTGGGAGACGGGCGCCATCATCGAGTACCTGGTCGAGACCTACGACAAGCAACACACCATCAGCTTCGCCATAGGCACGAAAGAGTACTTCGAGGCGAAGCAGTGGATGTACTACGAGGTCTCCGGCCAGGGTCCGTATTTCGGGCAGGCGGTGTGGTTTACCGTCTATCACCCCGAGAAGCTTCCCGGAGTTATCGACCGCTACGTTAACGAGATCGGGCGTGTCTCTGGCGTCCTTGACCGTTTCCTGAAGGACAAGGAGTTTCTTGTTGGTGGCAAGTTCAGCTACGCGGATGCGGCGTTCGTAACGTGGTATGCCGTTGTGCCCCTGTTCGGAGACAAAATCCACCTCGAGAAGGACTTCCCCGTCCTCAACGCCTGGCTGGAGCGTACTAAGGCGCGTCCGGCCATTGCGAAGATCCTGCAGGACCGGGAGGCGGCTATGAAGGCCAAGTGAAAGCGGGCTGGGGGTCAGGAAACGTGTCTGGGGAGATGATGGAGGTCCAAGAATGGCTTGACGGCATGCAAAGCAGTAGCACTAAGTGAAGCCGGCGCCGAGTAGGAGGAGTTGTGCAAGCGTAGCACTCTGACTAAGGAGATCGACGGTCTCGTCCAAAGGTCCAGAAAGTATCAATCATTCAGTTCTGAGAGATGGTGGTTTGTCCTATCTTTTACAGCTTCAGCTGTGGAAGACATTTTCCATGAAAGACACCTCGTCTACGCGCTGCTGCCATCCGAATCGGCTCTTCATCTCATAACTTGCGTACCGCCAGATTCTCCAGACGCAACAACGCGTCGATGAGCTTGAAGCTGAGCATGAAGATGGAAGTGAAGATGGAAGTGAGTTTGCGCTTAACGTGAGGACATGACCCGGAACCTTCCGCTTTGGCCCCCGTCGCCAAAGCTCGAGGCTCTGCCGACTTTCGAGAGCTCTGTTTCCTTTTCCCACTCCACTACTCAACATCATGTTTGCGACTCGAGCGTTCAGACCAGCAACTCAGCTGTCACGGGTAAGCTATTTCCGTAATGACGAGCTTTTTCGGCTTGAACGAAACCGCCCATCAACCACGTGCTAACGCAGCCATTGCAGCACGCCCGCCGCTGGGCATCCGAGTCGACCCAGCCCGCCGGCGGCAGCAATGCGCTCATGTACGGTGGCGCCGGTGCCGGTGTCCTGGGCCTAGGGGCATGGTACCTCAACAGCGGCGCCCAGAAAGCAGAATCGAAGGCACCGGCGAGCAAGGATGAGGAGAAGAATGTCCCTGCGAAAGCCGACGCCCCGTTGAAGGTCTTCAAAGGTGGCGATCAAGGCTTCGTACCTCTCGTGCTTGACAAGGTCGAAGAGCTCAATAAGAACACCAAGCGCTTCCGGTTCAAGTTCGATGAGGACGATGCTGTGAGCGGTCTGACGATCGCGAGCGCGTTGATCACAAAGTTCAAGGGTCCTAATGACGAGAAACCTACGATCCGGCCATACACACCCGTCAGCGACGAAGGTTCGTAGATATTCAAAACGACCATCGAAACACACCATATTGAACTAACACCTTTGATAGATACACCGGGATACCTCGACTTCATCGTCAAACGCTACCCGAACGGCCCAATGTCCGAGCACATCCACGACATGTCACCCGGCGACAAACTCGAAATGAAAGGTCCGATCCCGAAATATCCTTGGCAAGCAAACAAGCACAACCATATCGCCCTGATTGCAGGTGGTACCGGCATCACGCCCATGTGGCAGCTCGCCCGCGCAATCGCCAAGAATCCAGAGGACAAGACGAAAGTCACACTCATATTCGCCAACGTCACCAAAGAAGACATCCTACTGAAGAAAGAACTCGACCAACTCGAGAGCGATAAGCCAGACCAGTTCCGAGCATTCTACGTCCTCGACAACCCCCCAGAAGGCTGGAAACAGGGCAAGGGTCACGTCACGAAGGACCTGTTGAAGGAAATCATCCCAGGTCCAAAGGAAGAGAACATCAAGGTGTTCGTCTGCGGACCGCCAGGCATGTACAAGGCCATTTCTGGAGCGAAGAAGAGCCCAGCGGAGCAGGGCGAGTTGACTGGCTATCTGTCCGAGCTTGGGTACGACCAGTCGCAAGTGTACAAATTCTAGATGTATATACTAGAGCTGAGGGGAGCGATCTGTAACAACACATAGAACGCGGAAAGCAATTATCCTGCAGCCCCAAACTTCCATGTACTGCTAATTTGTCATTGGAGATCTAGCACGATCTTTATTCATGTACTGCTAATCCGTCTTCCGAGATCTAGCACGATCTGCGATCCGTCACACCACGATACAATCACCGCTCCGCACCTACTCATCAGCCCACTGCTTCTCCACCTTCGCCCTCTCCACCGCCCGTCCAGTCGCCTCATCCAAATCCTCCTTCGGCAGCCCCAACACCTTATTTACCGACCCATTGTTGTGCTCCGTATCACCACTGCCGTCCGGGAAGAAAACACGCGTATACAGCATTTTCACGAATCCGATCCGCTTACCCTCCTTGATCTCCTCCAGCCCGGTCGTGAAGCGCTCACGTGAGCTCTCTTTCGTGATCGTCCAGTCGGCGTCTTTGGTGTCCGTGACGCGGAGTACAGAGGCGAGCATTTCGTTTTGGGAGAGGGTGAAGGAGGAGGCGTAGATGACCTTGTTCGCGAAGTTCTCCAGGCAAGTCTCATTACCACCTTCGGCCTTGATGGGGAGGGAGAGGAGGGACGCGACGGTCCGGCCGACTTGCGGCCACGTGGACGTGGAGATCTTCGTGTCGCCATCGTCGAATAACGTGACCTTCCGGTTCACAGTATCGATGCCGAATGCCGGACCGATGGCGAGACTCCATTCGTACCAGAATCCGGTCGAAATGGCGATGTAGTTGCTCTTGCCTAGATCGGCGATGGCTTTGCGGTTTACAGCTACGTTTCGTTTAGCGAATCTACTGCTCTCCTGCAAAATGGGACGAATACGACTCACGCTTCCCAGCAAACACAAACACATCCTTAACCAACGCCTCATTCGCCGTATCCGGCGCCCACTCATTCGGCAAGATCCATTTGACCCCCGCCTCACCAGCGGCTTCGATCAACTTCGTCTCCGTGTCCTTGGCGACCATCCCGCCGAGAGTGATGACGAGGGCATCTTGGCCTTGAAGGGCTGAGACGATGGTTGAGGGGTCGGAGTAATCGATTGTTTTGACTGTGACGCTGTCTGGGAACTTGCTGGAGCTATATGCGCGGGTGAGGGCGGTGATGGTGTGTTTGCCTGTGTCAAGAAGGGCGCGTGTGATGAAGGTGCCGCTGTTGCCGGCGGCCTAGCGGGCTGTGAGCCAGGGGGGGGGGAGATGGGCGAGGGGGGGGGGAGGGTGCTTACGCCTACGATTGCTACATTCTTTATGTAGTTGGAAGACATTGTGACGTGGGAAGGTCTGGGTTTCCAAGACTGGAGGTGACGGACAGTTGAAGCAAGAGATATCTGAGAGTTGATGTTGGAAAGAGGTGTTATGGGAGCTTCAGGAAATGTCTCTACCTTTATACACAGTTGGTCCGTAATATAAGACCAGACTCGATGCTCAATCTCAACGATCGTCCCGTTCGATGATGCCAACGTTAGCATGTCGTTGCAGTAACGATCCAAGCAGGATAGACCATTGGACACACGATCACAATATCGTCAAGATAGGCAGTAAGCTAGCCTTATCTGTTGCCGACGGCAGCGGCCGCGCGGGATCTAACCCATTCACGTACAATTTTCAATCGCACTTCTGCGAATACAACGACATGGCTCGGGTCTAGCCTGCGCGGAGAGCATGTTCCTCCACACATGGCGTGTGAATCTTGACTGGACGTTACATGTTCGACATCTCACCGGACGCCGTCGGGAACTGGCTTTGCACTGGGCACAACCGCAGGTTGTGAGCTGGATCGTGGTTTGCATGGCCAACAAAGTGTCATTCATCTCGACTTTCAGCCGACTACAGACACTTCTAGACCCTTCATGCTGCCCTCACCGCGCCACTCCTGGAGGATGTCATAATAGCTCTGGAAACCGTACGGCCAGATTCCGTACTTCGCCATGTTCATCTGCGCCGCAGGGTCCGTAATTCGATCGATCTCACCCTCCTTGTTGAAGTAACTAGGCGTGCAGCCCATCATCCCAGCAAAAGTAGCAGCTCCTCCAAGGACCCGCATAGCCCACTCATCCATGGCTTCCTGGCTGGGCTCGATCACTGGTTTCTGGCCCTTTTCTGCCCTTTTCATGGCCTCAGAAATGATGAGCACTTGGTGAGAAGTCAACGTGTCTGCCACGAACGTGAAGTTTGCACTGAAGCCGACTTGCGATGGTGCCGGCGTGAAGAAGTTCGGGAAGTGGCGGACAGAGGTACCGTGGAGTGTTCCCAGCTCGCCTTTTGCAGCGAGGTCTTCCATGGACACACCATTCCTGCCAGCTACGACGATGTTCGCTTTACCTGCGTTGCTGCCGACGACGGGGCTTCGGAAGCCGGTGCTCCAGATGATGACGTCTAGATGGCATGGTCAGTCGGTTCAGAGAGATACATTCTGCAAGATGGGCTGGATCAACGCACCAACATCGTAGGTCTTGCCGGCGACCTCAATGCCAATTTCGACAATGCGATCGATGCTCTTGCCTTCGGTGTCGACGAGCTTGACGTTCTCCAGGTTGAAAGCTTGTAGATACTCATCATGGAAGCAAGGCCGTTTGCACCACGACGGATACCAGGCTTGTAACGCTTCGGCAGTGGCGGAGTCATCGACGATACCTTTCGTTCGCTGGCGGACACGCTCTTGTCGTGGGTAATCGTAGGTGTGGAGAGCTCCAACGTGCTCTTGGACGTTCTCCATCGTCACTGGCTTTCGAGTTCCGACCAGAGCGGAGTACGAGGGCATGTGCGTCCATCCGTCGTCGACCATATCCTCTGCCGGCCTCGTTCCCGGGTTTGTCAGAAACGCGGCAAAGTTCAAGTTTCGTTCTCGAAACCAGCCAGGATGTCTCGCGACTTTAGTCTGGAACCACTCGGGATCTGTGTCGCGGTTCCCTCTTTCGTCAATGGCGGATGGTGTGCGTTGGAAGATGGTCAGCTCATCTGCATACTTCGCGAGCTCGGGGACTGCTTGCACTGCCGTAGCGCCAGTGCCAACAATGGCGACCTTCTTCCCGCGCAGACCAGTCAGATCAGGCTGCTCAGGGGTTCCACCAGTGTAGTTGTAATCCCAACGAGCTGTGTGGAACATATGGCCTCCGAAGCTGTCGATACCGTCGACGTTCGGAAGCTTCGCATTGCTCAAGACACCTTGAATCAACAGTTAGTACATGTTGACCCACTGTCACAAAGCAACTAACCAGGAGCGATCATCGCAAAGTCTGTTCGCAATGTAAGCAAGCTCTCTTGGCCTCCTTTCGGCTTCTTAACGATTTCGACCACCCAGTCCTTCTTTACTTCATCCCAGGTCATGCTTTTTGCTCTCGACTGGAACATTGCACGATCGTGCAGCCCATACTTCGTACACACACTGTTGCAATACTCTCGAATCTCATATCCCGATGCGTATCGGCGCTTGGGCATATATCCCATCTCCTCGAGTAGCGGCAGGTATATGTAGCTTTCGACATCACACATGAGTCCTGGATAGCGGTTCCAGTACCACGTCCCGCCGAAACCTCCCGCTGGATCAACGATCACGATATCATTCGCACTAAAGCCAGCCTTGATTAAGTTGAACCGCGTAGAGCATACCACCAAACCCAGCGCCAGCTGGTGCAGGCGGGCCTCATGCCAGCAATGCCACAGCCGATAGCATGCGGGGGATCTTTCAAATACTAACCGATCAAGAACTTGCAGCGTCCACCATCGGGCACCGGCTCCTTGATAGGCGTGCCAAGCTCGACCCAAGGATCTTCGATGAACTTTCCATACTTATCGGACTCAATGAGATCGATATACTGGCCAACGCCTTTGGCATCAAGTCGCTTCTCTCGCTCGGCGGCATACTTCTCCATGAAATTGCCAGTGCCGGTGACTTGTGGGCCATTGAGATCTGCCACAAACTATGAGCGACGAGAACCATATCGACGTCGAGGAAAAGGCCGTACCCGTAGCCGGCATGCTCGCCTTCACGTTGTCTACTTCGTCTTGCGTCATTCTCGTCGAGGCTATGGGATTGTCGATGTGTTAAGGGAGTTACAAGACCGGCTTCGGAAATCTGTCAACGAGAGGTGATTGACAATTGCAATGTGGGCAAGAGAGGTCCGCGGAAATAAAGATGGTCACGAACGGCGGTGAAACGTATCAAGCATGTAGTACGATAGACACGAAACGGATTGATACAGGAATACACCAATGTAGCAACTGCTCGACTTATATCAGCCCTAGGTGACACGAACTACTTCTCAGCTCCGAGGTGAATGGAGCACCGCTTTATACTGTACGCAACAACCAACACCTGCCCTAACGAGGCAACTAAGTGGGTTGGATAGTTAAACTCGTGATTAGGCCCACCATTGGCACTGACCTAAGCTTAATTCTGGTGGAAGGATCGTCTGCTGTGGGGATCAGTATGACTCGGAAGACATTCATCCGAGCTCAAGGAATATGTACAGCAATGTGCAAGGTATCGCGTGATGTCCTGTTGCAGTAACGCGGACGAGCAGTACGTCAGAAGCATCCATTGCTGATCGTGAATGATTGCTCAGAATTGTGGCCATAGAATCTCTATAAAAGTTCGACGGCCAAAGCGCGCATTATCATACCTTTATCGACACTACAATGGTCGACAACTGAGCGCAAGGTCGACGGCAAGTAAGGCATATTTGCCCGTTGTGCTCATGCAGGGCATTCGAGCTCGGGGCTGTACCCCTGCCGCCACTCCCCGCATACAACGAACCTGGTGAAGATGTGCTCTACAGCAAGCTCTTGAAACTCCCGTCTAGTCGAACACGTACTACTGGAACTGAAGGACTAGATCCGATGACTGTACCGAACGAAAACGACGCACAATGCTTATGCTTCGCGAGTCTTTCCGAGTCAGGATAAATACCGTATGTGCAGGGTCCAGGATTTCGGCTCTATGTTGGCTCTCGGTTTCGCTCACAGCCTGATGGTGGAAGTCCGCAGTTCCATCGTACCTCCACAGCTTGTCACTTGTTTCAAGATCTTGGGATCACGCATACCCTCCGACCAACTCCACAACAAATGTCGCCTTCTCGCCAGCTTCGCCCAGATACACCTCCAACTCGTCTTCGTTCTCGATCAAGTAGCTGTCCTCGCCGCCATCTGCATTCTTCACAATCCCTTGCACCCTTCTGACAGTAGCCGCACCCGCTTTCGCAGTCGCAGCCGTGTGAAGCGCATGCACTGACTGCGAGGAGAGCTTACCAAGCCACATACGCGGGTGATGACCAATAAGCGAGGAGGTGTTTGAGAGACGAAAGTAAGCTGGGATGCTTGCCGTCGAAGAACTGGCTGGCCTGGCCTCATTGTGAGCTGGACGGGTTGCATGCACTGGTTGCCCATTCGACAGCGAGAGCGGGTCAGCACCACGATCATCCGAGTCGAAAGAGGCCATGGGCGGCCAGAACGGGCCGTGACTTGGACGACCAAGCTGATCGAGCGCGGGATCGATGTCGAAGTTGATGGGTGGCATCATATCAGCGATAGTCGTCGATTGAAACCTTGGAACTTGGTGCCCAATCCAGGCAGGGCCCACCGCGGCGATGGTGCGGCGAGAGGCGGCGGAGAAGTTCTCCGTCGGACGAGAGACACTGGGAGTGTTGTTATTCGTGTTGTTGGTATTGTTTGACGGAGAAGGCTGTGGAGACTCCCCCTGGCACTCGTTGTAGGTGCGGAGAGGTCCACGTTTCATCCTCACGGGGCCAGTCGCTGGACCAGGACCAGGTCCGTAGTTCTTAGGCTTTGCATAGGCTGTAGACTCGGGATCTTTCTTGCGATCTTCGCCAAATCGTTTGCGCGTGTCACGATCCAGCAGCTTGAGCGCCTTGAGCTTCTCGGGATCGCCTTCTGCTATTACGCGAGTGAGGAACTCCGACTGAGCGTACCACTGCTGGCGTAGCTCTTCGAGATGGTCATTTCCGCAAGCTACCACGGTTGTGAAATGATCTGCTCTCAAAATTCCATATAGCTGACGGCGGATTTCTTTGGACTGCAAAGGGTCGAGTTCGAGGATGTTGTTCGCATCCGCAGTGCTGATCTGTTTGCTCATGGTCCTCATACGCTTAGTGACGTCCATACAGATGCATTTCACCGCAATGCTCTTCTTCTCGATATCTCCTTGCAGTGGATGCAGAACCGAACTCAGATAGGTGTTTTGGCGGATCAGCTTGTCTTTGACGTTTTGCCACTGACCATCTGCACATTCGGACATCTTCATGACTCCATCGGCACGGCAGATTGCTTCGAACTCGTTGCGGATCTGGTTGTAGAGGTCGTTTGAGAGATGAAGGAACGCTTTGCACTCGTCAAGACTGGTCTCGGACCTATAGCGGGGTTCCAGTCCAGCGGGATCTGGCCCCATGTGGCCCCAGCCTCTGATACGACGTCGACGCTTGCGGGTCTGCAATAGCTGCTCACTTGAGGCCTCGAGCTCCTGCGCACGCTGTGCTCGGCGAGCAGCTTCCTCCGGAGCCAATGGAGGGAGACTTGCTGGTTCAGCTTGCGGTGCATACTCGACGGACTGTGGTACGGAGACACCCAGTGTGTTAGAACGAGGAATCATGGCAGCCTCCCTGGCAGCCTGTCGCTCTTCGTCCACGTCGTCTGTGGCCTTCCTCTTCTTCTCCTTGGGCGGCAGGGGCTGGTAGCCTTTGTTGTGCCGCAGCATCAGCCCATGCTTTTTCCGAAACCTGAGGAAGTGGTAGTCGTCCAGATCCCAGCCTTCATCGTTGATCTTGGCTTGAATAGCCTTGGCGGCGAAGTTCTGGACATACAGCTCCTTGATTCTGGCCAGCAGCTTCTCCTCCTGGTCTGGCGGCAGGGGAGCGCGTCGCGATTCGAAGCCCCATTGCTTGAACTTCTTGTGGAACTGGGCCGGGTTGGGCAGGTCTGAGGGTGGGATACCGAAGTGTTTGGCAAAGTAGTCGACAATCTGGGTGCCGCTGAGCTTCTCCTCGTTGTATAGCCTTGCGCATATCTCCTTCTTGTCCTCCCAGTCGTACTAAGATGTGATCAGCCTTTACTCATATAAGGTGAGTGGGTTGTTTAGGTGACATACCTTCTGTGGACGGCCGACCTTCGTCATCTTTTCGACTGCCGTAGTAGGCTGTTTGTAGAGACGGTGGTCTGTAAGATGGAGTTTGTCAAGCCGTGAGTTTCAGCGTCGTTTGCCGGGCGGCCCGAACCATATCTGTAATGCCTGAGGCTGTTCATATGATCGGCTGAATGAAGATGGTGAGAACTCGGCTCAGCGTTTGGAAGACAGCTGTATACAAAGTGTTGAGACTGACTGTGGCTCTTGGATCTAATAGAGACGGCCGACTTCGACGGCGTACTGCCCGTTTGGCATCTAGCGACAACAACGCTCCTCTTTAATCAAGGCGGTCGAAGCGGCGCAATGGAGGATCACGACGGACAGGAACGGACGACATCAGAGATAGCGCCTCAAGCATGCGGATCTTGTCGAAAGCAGAAACGCAGATGCGACAAACAGCTCCCGACTTGCTCACTCTGTCTGCGGATTGGTCGTAACTGTGGTTACAGCGCTGAGACGCAGACCAACCAACCATCGCCAGAGGAATTTGCGGCGCTCAAAGATCAAGTCGCTAGCCTAGAGCAATTACTACGGACTACGACTCAAAGCAGCGGATCTCTCCAGAGTGGTACTAATGGTACCCCGAATGGCAGCAGCAGTAATAGCAGTAATAGCCTCAATGGCAACAGTCCAGCCTCCCTTCTGCTATCGCCAGGACGGCCACCTCCGTGGACAGGTCCAGCATCCTTTCCATCTCTGTTCTTCTTGGATTCCAATGCCTTCGAGTACGAGCGCCTTCAGATTCAGGCTCCGCATGTCAAAGTCCCTCCTGGTGCTCTGACAGCCCTAGGCAGCTCTGCCGAGCTTCGAGAGATGATCGAGCACTACTTTGCCACTGTGCATGTATACTACCCCATCATATCCAAGATCCGCCTGTACCAACACCTTGCGAATCCTCTCCACGAACCTGGGGCCGACATTGCTCTCCTGTTCTTGGCTATGAAACTGATCTGCAGCGACATACCGGAAGGCCAGCCACCGCAGACACAACTCTACCTGGATGTCAAATCTTTCTACAGCTACGTGGAAGCGCAAAACGGCTTCTCCATTCAGCTCATTCAGTCGCTCTGCCTCATCTCCCTATATGAACTCGGCCACTGCGTCTATCCGGCCGCCTACCTCAGCATCGGTGCCAGTGCTCGCCTCGGCCACGCTATGGGCCTTCATGCAAAGGGCGTACCGCAGATGCTCGCCAGACCCAGCACCTGGACCGAGCAGGAAGAACGCCGCCGGGTCTGGTGGGGTGTCATAGTCCTTGACCGCTTCATCAATATTGGACACCGTGGCAAGTCTTTCGGTTCGAACGATCCAGGCCTAGATTGTCATCTGCCAACGGACGATGCTGCCTGGGACCGCGGACAAATGCTCGTAGCCGCGCCTCTGTCCCTCTCAGCAAGTCAAACCACCCGCGTGAGTCCCTTCGCACGAACCTGTCAGTCTGCCCACCTACTCGGCAAAGCAATCGCGCACATCGACGACAAACAATTGCCCCTTTCCTACCGCTTCGGCGAAGCGCTTCAAATTAGCCGTACACTCCGTGCTCTCGCCGATGTGCTTCCAGATGACACCGCCTCTCCTGAGCTCATGGATACCAACGATCTCGAGACCTCCGCCCCTTACACATCCATGGCCATCGCATATTCTGGTCTGTTGACACTCTACGATGCCTACAGCTGCACGGAGCAAGCATCGACCTTACATCTGGCTGGAGAAGCCGGGCCCGGCGCTGAGCATGGTAGAGGGACTGGACTTTCAATGGGTGAGGAGCAGCTGCAGATGCAGCAAGCGAGTATTCACGGGCTGGAGGAAATTTCCAGCCGAGTTTTGTTTCTCGCGCGCAGGGTGCGGAGGAATGTTGACTCAAAAGGGGTGGCAGCGGTGTCGCCGTTGGTTGTGGATGCCATCTATCAGGCTGCTGCGAACTGTAAGCTCTCTAATCCCAAAGCTACATCTCGTTATCACTTGATGCTAACGATGTGGTCACAGACGCGTGGTACGTTCGCGAAACCTCGGATCCGACGTGCGGCGAGCGACTGCTGGAGCTGAAAGAGTTACTCGTGTTGCTTGATCGACGATGGAAGGTCGCAGGCGAGTATCTTCGCATTGTCGAGGCGGCCGAGTTCTATCTGCAGAGCGCGATTCGATGATCAGCAACTCTTGATCTGGGTCTGGTAGCGCAGGATTATGGTGGGTCCGGATGTAGTGTGAGCAAGGAGTTGGTGAAGTGGAGCTTGGTATGGTTGTACGATCTATGTTTCGATATACCCAATCATGATCTAATGAGACTATCCACCGAGCCCCGAACATGCCTGCACGTTGAACGGTGCCACATGTCTCCGGCATCCCAAGCTGCCATTGGTATTACGCCGAGCAGTTCGGCCCGTGGAACTGATCACACCACACCCGGAGCTGGTACGCGAGGGCGGATGAGGGGCAGAGCGAGTCGCAACAACCAAGTACAGTTGTACATGTGTGAAGGACATGGTTGCAAGCATGTCGATGAGCTAACGAAGCTTATTAAGCTTAACTCACATAAGCTCAGCTAAGGTGCATGAGTGCAAGCACGTCGGGTATTGCTACCTTGTTGGACTTGCTGAAAGTAGCAGACATCGCATTGGGGAGCCTGAGATATCGGCTGATAGCGCACAAAGTGGTCCTACAGCGTCCAATCAATTGTTCAATCCTGGCTCTATGTTTCGATTACCTAGACGATCGCTAAAGCACATCGCAGAATGACACCTCACCGTCAAACTGAACTGGCGAGCTGAAGACGCTTGATAAGCTACAGTGGCATTACTTCAGCAATGACGCATAAACACGTGCAGTGTACCAGCATTATCGTACAGGTACAAGAACATGAGAGAGTACTCGCACTTCGCTCAGTCTGCGCTTTCACACCGTGAGTCTCACTGAGTCAAGATGCCTTCTATCGCCCTCAAAGATGGCTGCAGCATGTACTACAAAGACCGGAACAACACCGGCTCTCCCACCGTCGTCTTTTCGCACGGCTGGCCCCTCAGCGGGGACGACTGGTCCAACCGGCTGGTCTTCATGGCCAACAATGGTTGCCGAGTAGTTGCCCACGACCGACGTGGCCACGGCCGAGGCGACCAGACCTGGGACCATAACGTCATGAACTCCTACACCGACGACTTGCACGGGTGACTCGAGCACCTGGACCTCAAGGACGTGATGCTAGTCGGGCACTCCACTGGCGGAGGCGAGGTAGCCAGATATTGCGGCCGTCACGGAACCAAACGTGTTGCGAAAGCTATCCTGATCTCGGCTATCTCACCACTTATGCTGCAGACGGACGCTAATCCGGATGGTTTGCCTAAGTCGGTGTTCGATGGGTTCCGAGCGGGTATGAATGAAGACCGCGCACAATTCTTCATCGATGTTCCGACTGGTCCGTTCTTCGGATGTAATCGCCCTGGAGCGGAAGTGAGCCAGGGGATGATTTGGAGTTGGTGGCAGCAGGGGATGATTGCGAGTTTCAAAGGGGCGTATGATTGCATTACGGTATTTTCGGAAACGGACTCGACGGAGGATCTAAAGGGGATGGAGATTCCTGTTCTGTTGCTGCATGGGGACGATGACCAGATCGTAAATCTCACACTTCCTTCCTGGGTTTGAAGGTTGCTGACAAGATGCAGGTCCCTATCGATACCAGCGCGAGGGCGGGGATCAAGCTCTTGCCGAATGGGAGGTTGAAGGAGTATCCGGGTGGTGCGCACGCGCTGCCGAACCTGAATGCCCAGGAGATCAACAAAGACCTGCTTGACTTCTTGAAGGGGGGGAAGGTGATGGAGTGGTGTTCTCGTTGGACACTTATCTCCTTGGACAGATGACACTCCCTTGCGATTCAGCTTCACATACCCTCGTCACTAGGACTTCGAGCTTGGAGATGATAAATGACACGGCCGATTGATTGTCATAGGCGATGTACATCCCATCTACCGATTCCTCAGGCCTCCTACTGCGATGTCGACCCTGTCGAGCAAGCCTCCAATTGTGATACGCACTCGCTCGGTCAAAATGCATCACCACCCATGCGCCAACGCTGTGCATGAATGCGTCAAGTCGTGTACGTCCCCTCCAAGCCCAGAAGTCCTCCATCGCCACGACGCCAAATCATCTTTCCGAGCCCAAAATATCCAATAGAGAACTCGTATTCTTTTCTCGCGATAAAGCTGGTGTTCCTCTCGCGATGCTATGGTGGAGAAGGTGCAGGGTATTTCGCAATCAGCTCCTCGATCTTGGGCACCAATTCCGGTATTCTAAACGGTTTCGACACCACATCATCCTGTAAACTGTCAGTCAAACCGTTCACCATGCCACCACTTATCATAAGCGAAAAGGGGTCACTCACCATCCCAGCATCCCTAGCCGTCTGCACCTGCTCCGCCCTCGCGTTCGCCGTCACAGCAATAATCGGCACATGCCCCGTCAACAAGCCCTCCGCCTCCAACTCCCGGATCTTCTTCGTGCACGTCAGCCCATCCATCACAGGCATCTCCTGGTCCATAAGCACGACCCCGAGCTGTAACGCATCCTTCTTGCCTGCATTAGCCGCCCAGTACGTAGACTGCCGCAGCTTCTCGAGCGCTTCACCTCCGTGGTTCGCAAGATGCACTTCCGTTCCCAGATTCTTGAGCTGTTTCTGGAGCACCCGCTGGTTGACGAGGTTGTCTTCGACAATGAGAACGCGGTGCCGCATCGGCTTGGGTGCAATGCCGTTGGCGGACGACTTCACGGTAGCGTCGGCGCCTTTCTTCGCAGCCTGAGCGACGGCTTTGCTCCGTGCGTCGGCGTGCGCGGACATAGAGTGCTTAACGCTACCCGCGGCGTCAACATCCGGGGGCGCTGTGCTCTTACGTGCGACGATGTAGAACGCGAATGTGCTGCCTTTGCCAGCTTCGGACTCGACGCCGATCTCGCCGCCTTGTAGCTCCGTGAGCTCCCTGCTGATGAAGAGACCCAAGCCTGACCCTCCATATTGGACGTGCGTACGCGGACTGGCCTGCGAGAAACGCATGAACAGCATCTTCTTCTCCTCTGGGTTGAGACCACGACCGGTATCGCGGACAGCGAAGTGAATGTACACTTTCTGCCCGTCGCCCTACAGAACAGAAGGGTAATAGGGTTAGCAAGTGTCTCAGCCTTCTCGATGAATCCAAAAGGTTCCAGAGCGTGACCTGGGGTCTGATCATGTCTCGGAGAACCCTTCAACCATCAGTACTTACCCAGTCATTGTCGTCAATTTCTGCTCCAGGCTTTCTCCGCGAAGAGAAATATCGGACAGGTGCGTCCGGTCTCTCGCTCGGGCGCTCTAAGCAAGCAGCGATAGTAACGGTGATGGTTCGCTTGCTCTCCGTACCTGTAAACTTAATGGCGTTTGTTGTTAAATTTATTAGTACTTGCAGGACTCTGCTTGGATCGAGACGGACCCAATCGAGTCCAAGATCTCGGTAGCTCTGGTCGACAACGAAGCGGAGCTGTATGTCTGAAGCCTGAAGCTCGCCTTCATGCATCTTCAATGCCCGCTGCACGACTGTCAAGGGCTGGGCATCAACGGGCGTAACCAGAAGAAGCTTCGAGTCCAGCTTGCTGAGTGTGAGAATATCATCCACAATCCTCTTCTGATGGTGAGAGCACAAGTTGATAATCTGGGCAGCGTCCAGGCAGCTAGTGAGCAGTGTCTCGGGTAAAGTCTTCGCACCCGCCTGCTTAGCATCCGTCAAAGTGCTGATGATTTCGTCCGAGCACTGCAAGATGGCAGACAGCGGGTTGCGCATCTCATGCGACGTGATGTCGATAAAGTTCTCCTGCTGCCGTTTGAGCTCGACCGCCTCCTCCATCTTCCTCGTTTGGATCCCTTCAGCCCATTTTTGCTGGCTGATATTGGTGATAGACCCGAAGATGCTTTTCAAACGACCATCTTCATGCTTCTCCGGGTATCCAGAGAACAGCACCCAAGTATCGCCACGATTGCCATTCCGATCCTCCCACGCCGCTCTGAACCTAAACTCATGGCTGACAGCTTTCGTCTCGACCACAAGGTCGTTCCATAACCGCTTCACCAGCTCCTGATCATCAGGATTGACCGAATTCATCCACGTATCCGCCATTGAGCTATTCTTCGGCACCCGCGAGATGTCATACCACGTATCGTTCGCGAAGGTGATCTTACCACCAGAGTTGGCAATGAACATCCCTACTGGCGCAAACTCCGCCATGCGGGTGAATTTTGTCTCGCTCTCGATCGCTTCCTGTGTTCGGGCGGCGAGTTGCTCAGATAGCTCGATACGATCGAGTGCAGCTAGCTTAGCTGCCCGCTGGCCTCTCCGGATTTCTTCTTCGAAGAGGACGACGGATGCCAGCGAAGTCGCGAGCTGTCTCGAGAGCAGCTGCACAAAGAGGGCGTAGTCGTCGTCGTAGGGCCGTCTACAGAACAGAAGGGTTAGCAAGTGTCTCAGCCTGCGCAAAGGATCTAAAAGGTCTCGGAGCGCGACATGGAGTCCTATCGTATCTAGGAGAACCTTTTCATCCATCAGTGCTTACCTTGGGTTCACACCCAGCACCAGAAATCCCAGAATGTTTTCGCCAGTAGTCGGATGGATTGGACAGATCACCACTGCCTTGACCGGATCCCCGAATCCTCGCAATTGCAAGCCGCGCAGAAGACTTTCTGGCAGATCTCTACTCCCAACTTCTAGCAGCACAGGCTTGTCCGTCTTCATGATCTCGCGAAACACCGGCCCGAAACCTTCCACACCGGCTCTGAGATCGATAATTTCAGGTGCTGCAGAAAAGAAGGGTAAAAGGGTTAGCCAGAGTCTCAGATGTATTGAAGAGCGTAAAAGGTCTCAGTGCGCCACACGGAATGCCATGCTGTCTCGGAGAGCCCTTCTTCCCATTAGCGCTTACCGGCGGGATGGTCTTCAGGCACACCTAGTGCGCCTTCCAGCTGACAATTCCTCATCGTAAGAACAGAGCCAGAGTGGATGCTACTGGCATCACTGTCCGACTCGTCTGCCACAGAGTACAGCAACAGGAAAGGCGAATCGTAGTCGTTGAACTCGAACGAGCCCAGCACTTGCGCCCAGAAACCCTTCACATCTCTCGCAGATGCAGTCCGTTCACCGACTTCACGAAGCGTCAACATCCGTCGTTCTGCGATCTTCCTCCGTGTCTTCTCGAAGGCAGGGTTGTAGAGACCCTACAGAACAGAAGGGTTAGCAAGTGTCTAAGTCCTATCGAGGAGTTCAAAAGGTCTCGGAGCCCGACATAGAGTCCGATTGCGTCTCGGGGAACCCCTTTCACCCATCAGTGCTTACCATGACAGAGCCATCCGCGCCGACCATAGGAATGATGCTCCAGCTGAAGTACGTCTCTTCTAGAAACTCGTTCCGCTCCATGAATAAACAATCGTCATCTTTCATGGTAGCTTCTCCAGTAATCTTCGCATTAGCAAAGACGTCTTTGACGTCATTCCAAATCTCAGCCCACGCATCTGAGTAACTCCGTCCCATCAAGGTCGGGTGCTTTTGCCCGGCAAGGAGGATGTATGCTTCGTTGTAGATGGCGATGAGATCCTCGCCCCAGTACATCGCTGCTGGATGCGGTGAGGCCATGATCAGGTTGCACATCTGCCGCAAGTCCGACGACCAATTCTCGATCGGACCGAGACTGGTCGCCGCCCAGTCGATGCTCCGCGCGAAACGGATGTGCGCGGGCATAGAATCCGTCACTGGCAAACGTGTCCAGTCAAATGAGGGACTGTCGTGGGCTACAGTAGCAATGGAGCTGCTCAACCGGTCAGAGAACCTGGCTCGGGTAAGAACAGTCTCTGGGGAGGGGGAGGGGGAGAACCGGGACATAGCTCCGGAGTTGTCTACGTACGTGGAAGGAGAAGAGAGCAGCTGCGTTGCTCCTGACAGATCTCTGTTCGATGCCATCATCTGGTTCGCATCCCTGACGATAGCGTTTTGCGATCTTAGAATCCGAGTGTTTGTGGAAGGTGGTCCGTGCTCGATAGTAGCGACTGCTTGCATGGTTGATGTGCTGCCTGTTTCATCGGAGCTGTTTTTGTCGGCTCGTGGTGCAGCCATGCCAAAGTAATCGCTGGGTTCCATAAGTGCATCTGCCAGAACAATGTCTTCGAGAGGTGGCAGACTGGCTGACGCGGCAGGTGGTACACTCGAGCGCAGTTCCATCCCTTTGCTGCTACTAGGCGCGGAGATGAACGAGCCAGAGATGATGCGTAACCGTTTCCTGAGCGTTGCACAATTCCATGAAAGACCGGCGAATAAGAAGGATGGCAAGCACACGTCCAGGCTCTCCCCGTTTACCGCAGCGCTCATCAGCCACGACTTGAACTGCAAATGCGTCTGCGGTCCAGGAGAAGCGTCTTCTAACGCTGCACCTGACACCTGCGCGTCTAGTCCGCTCGACGATCGTAATGATGCATTGCAGAACAGCAAGGTCAATTGACCAGGTCCATAGTTCAGTGTATCGCCGAGATCCACGATGAATGTCGGTCGTTCATCTTGTTCAAGTAGCTCAACAATGCCAATAGAATTGAGCATGCTGCTAATCTCCCTCCCACCACTGCTAGGGCCAAAGGTGGACTCCGGACTTCGACTTCTAGTCGAGACGCTCTCCATACTCTGTCTGCTTCCCGGACTTTGAAACGGAAACTGAGGAGCGCTCGTAGCTACTTGAGATGCGCTGACGACACCACGCGCTAAGCTGACCGTCTTTACGTGATTGTCTTCGGTCCGGGTCCTGGACAACATTTTCGCCGCGGCCTCCGAGCTGGAGAACCGAGGTGGCAAGGCCGGTCGTAGCTGTGGGCTGTTGCTAAAGAACAACGGCGACTGCGGTTGGTTTGCGTGGTGGAAACTTGGTGGGCCGAAGTTGAATTTATCGAGGAAGTGTTTTGAGCGTGCCTTTAGCCGGGGCCTCTTAAGCGCCGGCTCTGAGGTGGGCGGATTGTCGCCGAATGACGAAGCCTCCAGAGTGGAGGCAGGTCGCTTGCGCGCCGACGTGGGCGACGTTGGTGGTGCGAATGCTGCGGGTGGTGGTGGTGTTGTGGAGATCTCCGCTTCGCCAGCACTCACGCTCCTGCCCTTGACCCTCCCGTCGTCCCGTGCACTGGCTCTTTGCTTCTCAGCTATTCCCCGCGGAGGCCATGCCGGCGGCGGCGCGATTGTATCCTTTGAAGTGGCAGTTGTAGCATATATGATGGGTGGTAGGATGCCTTCCGGGACCGTGTCAATAGCAAATGGCGCGGCTCCTCCAGCAGCTTGTTGTACTCGATTTCTTTCCAAGTAATTCGGAGTGGACTGCCTCCGAAACCCTGGCTTTTGGCTCGGTCCTTGGATTGGCGCGGGTAGCTGAGAAAAAGCGTCGCGCGACGTAAAGATGCTCGGTTGGTTGTTACTGGAGCTCATGCCCGAGACGGCCTGCGGAAGGCGATGTTCGTGGACGGGAGCTCGGTGTACGGTGGCAATGGCATGGTGGACTCATTCTTAGGAAGGGGAATTGTGGTCCTTGGCGAGGTGGTGGTGTTTCTGCCGATCTCCACGGCTCGAGGTGAGTTAGAGTTCGAGTTTGATACCAAAAGCATGGAGGAGTAGGGATGATCCGCTATCCCCACTCCCTTGCCTCGCTTCTGCTCCCGAACGGACGGTTATTCGTCTACCGGAGATCTGGCACTCTCTCCGCGTGCCAAGCACCAGTATAAGAGATTCATGACAACGAACAGGAAGAAACAAAGAATTTTATTAGAGGTGATAATTCAAGACAAGATTCATCTGACAGGCATGCCTTGCAAGTATCTTGTTGTAATAACTTGTTGGTGACTGTCTCATGGTAACGACTACGAATACTGCCTAACAAACCCCAACACCGCATCATCTACAACCCCAGGATGACTAGCACTCAAATAATGCTGCCCCCCCTCCACCACCTCCAACCTCGCATCAGGGCTATTAACAAACATCTCAATCTCCTCCCTCGCATTCGCAACCGAGTACGCTAGATCGCTCGTCCCGTGCAACCTACAGACAGAAGGATAGAAAGGTTAGCGAATGTCTTAGGCATGGTAGGTTTTCGTCCACCAATATCGTACCACAACACCGGACACCTCACATCACCCAACCGCGCATGCAACCAATCCGGATCCCTCAAATTAATCGAACACTCCTTCAACCGCTTCCTCCCATCATCGCCCTGATAATTCTCCCCATACTCCTTCCACCAGTAATCCACAGTAGCTTTATCAACCTCCTTCGCGAACCCGGTATAGATGGGAAACTCGCGAAAATAATCCGGCATCACGAACTCCGGCGTCGGATGCTTCGACTCCAGATCCTGGATCGGTTTCGTGAGCGTCTCGATAGCGTCGAAGTTCCCTAGCCTACGGGTCCGATCGCTTTCGTAATCGAGACTCGTGCCTAAAGGAATGATCCCAGCGATACGGTCCGCTTGGAGCAGCGCCATGCGCACGACGATCCAGCCGCCTTGGCTGGTGCCGAGGGCGAAGAGTGGGCCTTTGATCGAGAGGGCGTCCAGGACTTGGAGGGTGAGGATGGTGGTGTCCCAGTAGGTGAAGGTGTCTGTGCCTGCGCGTGTTTGGCCGTGGCCGTAGGGCTCGATTGCGAGGAGGTTCATGGCGTCTAGGAGGGTTGGGTTGTTGAATTGGGGGGCGTAGAGGTCTGAGGTCATGGTGAAGGAGTTGATTAGGACGCATGTTGGCTTGGATGGGTCGTAGGGTCGTGGCATTTGGTAGGCGGCATCTGAACCGAAGAGGTGCGGGATGCGGATTGTTTTGGTGTTCGGCATGGTGGGTTATACCCCAGGGAGTTCTTTAGAACCAAGTGGAAGATGTGAGAAAGTATACGAAAGTAATGAGACGCTGGAAAGGAAACAGACAACTCGCCATACTGACCCGATGATATATGAGCTCTCTCTTTCGACCCCACTTCTGCAGAAAGTAGATAGCCCTGAGCGATGAGCGTGAAAGCATGTAGACATGCCTGGTGGCTGAAGTCCGTTTATGGAGTTCCGTGTTCACAGTGCGTCTTGTGGAACAGACAGACGTCGATGTGGAGGACATCCTGTTGACACTGTGCTTCCATCTTGAGCAACGAATAGGTGCTGACTCGGTCTATCATAAGCAAACTTGACCTACCTTTTCTTGCTTCGTACAAGAATCTCCATGGCCAATGACTACTGTTGGTGTCTGAGCTACGCCACGGAAACTTCCAGATTGTATGTGGTGTTGTTGTTCTTGTGAAAGAGAAGTCGATGAAGAAGTCCTCAGTCGCGTGGTCGTTAGCGCGATAGCGGGGCACAAGCGGAACTTCGGGCAATCATCCGCCGACGGCAGCTCGCATATGCGCTGGACACGATAAGACATATGAACATCTACAACGGCATGACTTCAAATACTATACACCACCGCCAATAACACCCACCACAACCTCGCAACCATGGCCCGCCCCCGCCGCGCCTCCACCGCCACCTCCTCACCCCCCAGCACCCCCAACCCCCCGGCCCTCGGCCAAGAAATGAACTCCATGTACGACTACCTCGCCAAAATCATCCTCCTCGGCCCCTCGGGCGCCGGGAAATCCTGCCTCCTCCACCGCTTCGTCAAATCCACCTTCCCGGTCCTCAGCTCCCAAACCATCGGCGTCGAATTCGCGTCCCGGATAATAAAGATCGGGACCCCTGGGCGGAGGAAGCGGATAAAGCTCCAGCTCTGGGACACCGCGGGCACGGAGCGGTTTAGGAGTGTGAGTAGGAGTTATTACAGGGGCGCGGCAGGGGCGGTGCTGGTGTATGATGTTGCGAGGGGGGAGAGCTTCGCGGAGTTGGGGGAGTTTCTGGACGATGCGCGGGCGTTGGGGAGTAGGAAGTTGAATGTGGTATTGGTGGGGAATAAGGTTGATTTGGCTGAGGAGTATGGGATGGGGGATTTGATTGGGGAGGAGGATGAGATGGGGGAGGGAGGCGGGGTTACTGCGGGGAGTCAGCAACGAGCGAC
>JAABUL010002597.1_pt1 | contig 29435 bp, 33 predicted proteins | sample 5559151 | NCBI WGS metagenome assembly JAABUL01 (sample SAMN10711876, study PRJNA513368) | rock metagenome | isolation source: Antarctica rocks | place: Antarctica: Victoria Land, Pudding Butte sud
TCGAAAGCGGATCATTAGTACGACTGGTCAGCGCTGGATCCATGAGTCTTGGTGGTACTGTTGTTATACCATTGTGACGAGTAGATGGAGGATACGTGGTCGAAACCACGAGTAACCGCCACAGGATTATCGTCGACACTAGAACACCTGTCTAGAGCTTCTTACCGCAATGTTGTGGCTTAATCCCAAGCGCTGTTGGAGACAATGGAAAACCCAGAGGTCTATGGTTCCCAAGCCTCTGCCTTATAACAGGAGAGCGCTGTCCGCCACTCGACCTCACTCTGGCTTGGGAGATTTATGCAAATTTCCATACGAGATTCGGCGTATGATATTTATCTACGTCCTAGGAGATCAGGTAATCCACATCGATAATCCAGGACACATGCCAAACAGACTAAGCCACATTCGCTGCTGCGAATTTTCCCAGTTGCTTCACAATCCCCGGGACGAGGAGCTCCATACAAGTGGAAATGGCAAGATGGGTTTGCTCAAGTCGAGTCATGCGATCTATATAGAGGCTGTTGGATTACTCTATGCTACCAATTCTTTTGCCTTGTATGGGCAGGCGCGACAAGTTGAGGCCTTTCTATACTTTTGCGAGTCGATTCGTCCATGTCGGCTAGCCTCTATTAGCGACCTGCAACTGTCATATGTTGAACTCCTTGAATCTGACTTGCACTTTCTTGCATGCTGGAACCGATTGTGGGATACTATTGCCCGACGAATGACTGGTCTAAAGCGCCTCACTCTGCATCTAGGCTTGAGGTCTAGGCTACCATTATTGCTCGCTGAGGACTGGGTAAAGCCGATGCTCCAGGTTCGAGGTGTGAAGAAGCTTAACTTCAAGCTCCATGGTTTCATAGGTCGCTTGGCCGACGACTATGACACCGAGATCCTTCTGTTCAAAGAGCGTCTTGAGGAGCAAATGTTCAGAGAGCGTGGACCTATACAGAATCAAGACATCTATATTATCGGAGCTACCGAAGTGGACATGGGTACAAAATCTCCTGTGTCTTCATGTGGTGTAGTCGATCGCACGGCGGAGAGAGCCGCGATGCAAATTTGAGATATTGGGAAGTTGCCAATACCGCAGTGGAACGACCGGAGCATGAGGTTTACCCGTCATCAAGGATTTGGAGAGGGCCACAGTTGCACTTTTCCCCGGGCTCTTCAGCATCTCTATGAACCTGCAATCACATGCGCCCACTACTCTGAGGCTCACATCCCAAGCGAACCATGCAGACTGTGTGAATGACTACTACACTATCGAAGAATATTGGACGGCCAGCCACAGGAGGGTTGAGAAGAGTGTCTCCCAAATCACACCAACCCAAAATCCGCTGTCGCAAGCCGTCATCATGATACCCTCGCAAGCAATGAAGACCCTCCTCACCCAAATCCACTAAGAAAAAGCATAACCGGCTCCGACCTCCTCAAACATTCAAGCAGCTCATTCCGACATTAAAACACTCATCCACTCTCCACCCTTCTTCAGAAACTCGCTATAGGGTGTACAAGAACCCGCGCCCTTCTGGTCCATATTCAGACTCCCCGGCGTCTTGATCAATGGCCCATAAGTCTTGCATTCGTCATCGGTGTATGTCTGGACGTACAGCATTTTAACCAACGCCGAGCCACCCCAATTAATGCCGATGTTCGTACCGCTTAGGGGCGCAAATTTGACGCATGCGCTCTCGGCTAGGTAGACTTTTGGAGCTGCGGTGACTGTGCAGTAACCGTCGGAGTATGAAGCGATATCGCCAGCGGAAGTGTGTCTCTTGGCGGCACGGGGGGTGAGCGTTGTGGTGTTGCTGCTCGTGTTATGGTGAGAAACTTGGTCGAGGTAGTAGTGGGGATCTGAACTGTTTGTGGCGCGGCTGTCTGGCGCAGACGCGTTGTAAGGTTGGCTGTGGTTGTAGAGGTCGAAGTTGCTGTAAGGAAGGCCGTTCCTCACGTTGGGAGTATATGCGGTCGGCATAGGTCCGTCGGTGGGTAGGCTGAGAGCTACAGCGCTCAAGGTGGCGATGATATTGGTGAGGGAAAGTTGCATCGTTATGAACGTGGTTGAAAGTATTGTAGGCTCAGTGAGTATTGCTCACGTTGGTTGTCGATAATCTGAATGGGTGTATGTTTGCTGAAGGAAATTTGCATGGGGGACGTCGCGAATATATGCCAGAGAAGAAGAAGGTAGTACAAAACGCCAAGTCGAATGTCTCCGCCTTGGGTACAGTGATACGCTTTGTTGCTATATCAGTATCTGTATCAGGGTAAATGTATTGGTCTATCTTGAGAATTGCCGAACATCATCGATTGTCTCGGTTATTTGGACTCTCTCATCAGATGGAGGCACTCTCTGGGACTTCCGGCTTCAGAGTCTCATTCCGGTTTTCAATCCACTGGCAACGACTGCGCGCCGCACGCCTCAACCTCCTATCAATGCTCAAACCAAAGCGCCGCTCTCGATACCCAAGATAGTCCAATTTGGATATCCAAACCCCATACAGAATCCACGTGACACAATCCACAGAGCTATCTGCAACCACTGGATAAGATCTACCGCCTCGTTTCCCGCTATCGGCGGTACCATCTATTTCCGCATTGTGATCAGTGCGTTTACGTGCGTAAAAGGTTTCACCATTTGATCCATTGTCCCTGTTGGCTGCGGACTTCGTCGGTCTTGATTAACTCGACCGGTACCCTACCTTGGCTCGGGCTGTGATTTGAGGATCTGTTATCAGCATTCAAGTATATCTACTTCCTTGTATACAAATTGAATTGAGATCATCGTACATCGAAATGAGTCCTGTATTCCGTTCGATCCAACAATAGAACAAGGTTCGTTTGTTACACAAGATTGTTGTACTACGTTCGATTACCCATGAGGTCAAAGTACCTTGCCTCCCACCAGATTCATGAATGACATTGCTGATGTCTTTAATACCGCGAAACCTCTCGGTCTCTCTTTGTTTTCCCTCTTGTTAGCTTTACACCACTCAAAATCTGTGCTGATGCGTGTGTGTGTTCCACGTCTACTCCTAATCTGGCACACGCTTTGACCTAGATAATGGAGACAGGTGAGGCTTCATCCGCGTCTCCAGCTGCTATATGAAGCATCCTCCACTAAGGACTGGTTATCTCAATGTCTTGGCATCCCGCTTCACAGGCTCATTATGCCGTGGTGATTACCCAGGGAGATTCGGGAAGCGGTCGCAAATTGAATAGCGACGACTACACCGCAGCTCTCACGAGCAGCTATACCATACGGCTAGGTCTTTGAACTTCGAATCATACGACTCGAAGCAGATCGCGTCTCGCAAAATAATCCTTCTTTCAGCAATAAAAGTCGCTATTTTAGCTAGCGAGGATCAGACTCAATCAAGGGATCGCAGTAAAAGACTCTTGAGTGCCGACAAGCGAATACATCATACATGGATTACTTTCTCCGCCGCTCAAGGCCGGGGGTGCAACTCATATGTTGTAAGAAGAACAATTACCTCACACATCCTGATCCAAACATCTCGAACCGGAATGCCATCACATCCACCTTTCTATCCCAGCTCTGGCTGGCGGAGGAAGCCTCACCTAATCCTCACTTGACATGGGAATGGGACTCCCTTCCATCGACCCAGTCTTCTACCAGCCTCAATGTCGCAGTTAGTGCTATTGCTCGAGCATTATGTCCTGCATCGCCGCGCCTTTGACATCGGATAGCCGAGATTCTTCCCATTAGCGTCGGCCTCCATCTCACTGTCCCTCTCAGCAATAATATTAGCTATACCCCATGAGAACAGGGTAAGTTCGATATGACCTCGTGAATTTGCTGGAGATGAGAACATTGGCGTTTGAAAAACCTCCGTACAACATTGTAGCCTTAGTAGTGGCTGGAGATAGACCTCCTAAGAGTTCCGCGGAGAGACTGGCATTGCTCTAGCCCCAATCGCCTTAGTGCTTTGCTGTCATTCCCGCCTTTAGGCTCGCATCGATCCGACCATCCCTGGCTGCCGATTGGTCCCATTAGTCTCCGGACACCTGAAGAAATTCGCCGACGACTAGAGCTAGTGCTTACTCAAACCTCATCCTTACTCTGCAACATTTGACATGGCCCCTTGCGCCGTTCGACGATCTAGAGAGCAATGGTGTGATTTGTCGCATCTGATGTAACGATGCTCCGTAGGTGATGCTGAAGAGCGGCACTGAGACTAGCAGCACAGGAGAAGAGCCGGAAGCCGAAAATCAACAGATCTCACAACCCCACGGAGGTATTCGCTATCGTACCTTATGGTTCACGGGGTCGCACAGATAACAGCCAGCGCTACCCGCTCATAGTGGCCGGTATAAAGCGTGGCCCGTCGTCTGATTGCTAAGCCGCCATGCCAGCTGGGATTGGCATTGGATGCTGATACGTCGTTATGATTTGCTGCTTCTTACTGGGAATAGGCTGCGGCTAGCCAGCTTGGTCGACGGGCTATGTCAAGATGATACCTTCTACTGTATCAAGGGGGCGCGGGAGCCTAAATGATCAAGACTGTGAGCCCAAGCCCGGACTATCATCCCACCTCAATTAGAAGGCGATAGTGTCTCTAGCGCCGTACGAGGCTAGCCTACTTGGGCAAACGCAGAATCACTGTCTCAGCTTTTGCGGGGTCTCCATGTCCCGTCCCAATGGCTTCTTCATCACAGGTTTTCCATTCCAAATCTACTGGAAGCCTCATCCCGATTACCAGATTTCGAAATATCATCAATCTGTTGCCCAGTGTGAGATATTCAGCACCATTCCCCTCATGGATCGAAAGGGCAAGTGCAATGTCATCTTCGATCATGCCTACCCGCGCTGATTGGTGGACATTGAAGAGCCATCAAGCGTAATCGCACACAAGCCCGCGCAATATGAAACCACGCACAGTGCCGAGATCTCAACTGAGTCGGCGGCCGACCGAATTGGTTCTTCTATCCATGAACGGGGCTTGATGAGGAGAGTCGACCTACGCGTTATCCCGATCCTGTTTGTCATCTTTGTAGCCGCCTTTCTTGATCGGTGGGTCTGGGTAATAGTCGCTTAAGTTTGCGAGAGAATTGATGGTATCAAGTGTCAATATTTCCAATGCTCTTACCCTTGGTCTCCCCAAAGACCTTCATCTCAAAGGCAACCAGCCGAATATCGCCCTCACCATCTTCTTCGTACCGTACGTCTTGTTCGAGGTTCCTTCCAACATCTTGCTGAAGCGGCTCAGGCCTCACGTATGGCGTACGTTTAGATCCTCTGGGCCCGCCCGTGCGGCTATTGATCTAACGACGTGCAGTATCTGGATCTATACTTGCGTTCGGAATTGTGATGCTGGGTCAGGGCTTTGGTAACGACCTCCCGGTCATTGAAATCGTACGTTGCAATCGCTCAGAAACTTTCAGTCCAAAATTACCATGGACTTCTTGCCACCCGATTCTTGCTTGGGCTCGCCGAGGCTGGCATCCTTCCTGGAAGTAAGTTCATTTTGTTTTTTACCAAGATTCCTTCACAAACTCATGGAGCCAGGCTTTTACTTGATAAGCTTCTGGTACAAGCGCGAGGAGTCCCAGCGTCGTTTCACTGTCTTCTGGTGCTCGACTTTGGTAGCAAGCATGTTTGGCGGTCTCCTTGCCAGTGCCATTACCAACATGGACGGCGTCCGCGGCTACAGCAGTTGGAGGTGGGTGTTCATTCTCGAAGGTCTTCTGACAATCCTCATCGGTATCGGATCGTTCTTCCTCGTGTCGGACTTCCCCAGCCAAGCACGATGGTTAGATGAAGACGAGAGACAATTCATCATGGCAAGGTCTGGAGCAAATGAGATGCAGGTCCAGCCAATCTCTCCCCAAAGCATTGTCTCATTCTTTGGGGACCCAAAGAACTTCTTTGGAGGTCTTCTTTACTTCTGTAAGCCAAACGCTCCTGCCAATATGTAGTTTTCGAAAAACATGCTGACGGAACCTTTATAAGCCGTCGTCGTTTCGCTTTACTGTGAGTAACCCCAGTGCGGTTCTGGCTTGCGATCAAGAAACGTGGCAGCGATAAGGATGACGATCCAAAACCTTTTACGATGGACAGCTGCGCCAGTTCCGTTGTCCAAACATGATGAAATCGTAGTCGTCTTGCTGCCACCCTTTGTGATGTCAAAATTGTAGGCTGCCCGTGTTTCCTGCTAACATCAATGCAGCGTACTCCTACTTCGGTCCTACCATCATCAAGTCCTTGGGTTACTCGGTCGTACAGACCCAGCTCCACACCATCCCACCAGTAGCAGCAGCATTCGCTCTCTGTCTCATCACAGCCTACCTGTCGGACCCTCTACGCATACGCTTCCCCTTCATAGCCTTCGGCATCGCCCTCCTGATCGCCGGGTTATCGATCCTCTTGACCGTCCATTCAAAACACCACTTCCCAGCCAAGTACGCCGGTTTATGTCTCATAGCCATGGGTGCTTTCTCTGCAGGCCCCATCATCGTTTGTTGGTATGTCATGAACTTACGAGGGCATGCACAGCGTGCCATTGGCACCGCTTGGATGATCAGCTTTGGAAACACTGGTGGTATCGTAGCCACTTTCTCCTTCCTGCCTGCGGATGCGCCGCTGTATCATACCGGCTATTCGATATGCATGGGGGCTACGTGTCTGGGAGCGCTTGCGGCGACCTCGTATGCAATACTCGTCTGGAGAGAAAGAAGAATGCTTGAGGCTACTCAGGGAAAAGACGCAGCTCAGTCTCTGAGTTTGTAGAATGGACAGTACAGGGCAAGCCTGTCTCGAAACTGAAATACGGCATCATCGTGCGCTAGGGGACATTACGGCAGAATAGGGCATGAAATGACTTGAACAGTGCAAGGAATAATAATGAATATACCGCAAACCAATAAAAATCCGACACAACGGCAACCTCCTTGGCAAATCTCTGCAGAAACACCACACCCCTTCTCAAGTCTAGCAAGCTTGAAGCGACCACTTCTTATGGACTAAGCCCAAGAATGCAAATCACTGAAGCTTGTTAAGCTTGAGTTCATCAAGTACCGAGCCCAGTTTGATTTCTCGATGAAGACCACCCCACGAGAACAAGCGATCTCCTTAATAACACTCCCCCATACTATAAGCGCAACGTTTAAGACCCAATCGAGTGCCTATCAATCTTGCTACACCACATCCCCCCCGCCCAAGGTCCATCCCATCATGCGTCAGCCCTCAGTGCTCTGCGAGCTGCTGCTGTACGCTCAATCCTCGTGTGGTATACATGATGCCAACACCATATGCCACTTTAAAACTTGGTGTGGATGTGGGTGTGGGTATCGCAGGGAAGGTGTCAGATCTGTTAATAGTAATAACGGAAATGTCAAGGATCGATGTTGCAATCGACAGATCGTCAGAGCTGTAGAAAGTGGGGTCGGGTATGGGACGGTGTTCCTTTGATGTGGTTATAGTGTGATCGCCGCTGACAGGATCTTAAGAACCCTTACAATCTTGTGAGTTCGTGATGGTGCTAGCGGCGCTAGTAAAAATCACACCGCGCTAGTGAGTGCCTGAGAACGTATCGCATACTCTATGTGATGTAGAATTTATGGAAATTCTTGTTCTGATCAATAAAACTCTTCAGAGGTTTGCCATTAGCCATTAATCTCCTGAAGGATATCCATTCTCATAGTCTCCATTGAGCTCCTACAGCCTTGGACTCGAAATTCATCTCCGAAAGAATTAAATGTCCGCTCATGCCGTCTACCGCAATATGCAATGGCTGGTGTGTCATACAGCGCAAGAAGGGGACCGCTACCTGGTGGCTTGATTTTGTTGGCCAGGCGCATCATCCACATTAATTGCTGTAAGAGTGTAGTCCATACATAGTCTGTTGCCGACATTAAGGCTCTTGGCTGCTAGTTCATGCTCCGCTATCTACCCCGTGGCAAGAGGTCATTCGTAAGATTTACATGTAGAACGGTGGCATGGCAAAGCGTCAATGTTTCTATCGGGACTTTCTTGGGGGAGATGGCATCTCAGATGTGAGCGTTAATTCTTATGAATATCTGTCCACTTGATTTATGGTCAAATATTAAAAGGGTTGTTTCGATAATCGCAGTGCGGCATCTCAATATCCTGCCGATGAAATCTGTTGGACCTCGTGCGAAGGGAGATGCAGATAATGCCACTTGAGTGAGTCCATATTGCAGGTCTGATTGCTTTCACCGTCGTTGTGGTTGCCTTAACAAATTCCAGACTACAAATCTTGCTACTGTGATGAGGACTAGTATCTTAATATGCTGATGTCAGAAGGGGATACCTTCCACGATAGACTGACCAGGCAACTGGAAGCTGCAGCTGTCTTCTTAACCTTAACGACTGTGATCATCACCGCCCTGATGAATTGTTCATTGCTGGCCTCGGGACACCGTCTGGAACTCCAGCGTGGACGGCTCATGTTTTTCAAGAAGGCCGCTTGGAAGATAGATCTTGGAAGGCGGAAGGAATTGTAGATCGGTGTGTGAATGAAGCGGAATTGGGCCAGGCTCAGTCTGGACTGATGTCGGGAAGCAGTTGCCGGGATGAAGCAGACGCGGTACCACCTTGCCGAGGACGATGAGATTTAGGCCATTCAGGGCACAAGATCGGGTCTTTGAGGCGCTAGGACTCTTCGAAGATGTAGAGCACGCATATGTGATGAGGGAATTTTGGCGCCATGTTGGGCCCTTATCACATTGAACATGGCCCTGCGTCATGGCTTGACAGGCATATAATCAATTCTGACAAGCTTCCGGTTTTCGAGGCTTGCTTATCTCGCCTGAGCGCATGTAATGTGCATGAGAGTGAAGCGCTGACGCAATTTCCGCAAGTAGCCAAGCGACTGTGTGCGCATTTCAAGACTCCCCAACAGGGTATCAAATTGTTACGGTGAACGAGGAACAAATCATAGTTCTTCATGATCAATTGAAACATGGTCTTTTTGAAGCTTCGGAGAATGCATCTAGCAGTCTGGCTGGTGCAGTTCATTGTCTCTTCCTCGGCGGGATTGTCTCAGTCGGTGCCGAAGGACAGCGGATACACGTCGCCAATCGAGACGCCGTTTCCAAGCAACAATTCGGTTTCACTCATGAACGCAACGGACTTCTCAAATTCATTCGATTATCAGCCCCCGTTAGGAGCTAGTGCAATCCCCCAGTGTAACGGTACCGAATACGGTACTAATATCGACCGTGGCAGCTGCTTTGATGTCTGGCGAAATATGCGTATGGATGAAGAACGCATTAGCTGGGGCCATAGGAGCAGTAGCGAAAACTTCGATGTCTTGCTCCCTTATCGTTGGAGTAGCGGTAAGTGCTTTGCTACACCCATTAGCCCAATGAAGCTCGCTTGCGACACTGAGTCCGCTAACAGGAAGACGCCTAATTGGCCACAGATGATGGCAGATGCGTTGTTGATATTGTGCATGATGAAAATCATAATAGCGACTTGGCGTCTTTTCTTGAGATCAGGAATGCGGCCGAGAGGGTGATGCAATGGTGCGTAGATACCCCCAAAGAGCCGAGCGAAGGTGGATTCATCGGCCGCATCGGTACGTGACTCCGCAAGGAGTGTCTTTCTTTTCGAATCATGATCAGACTTTAAGATAGCCCTTGCAAATCAAAGTTGGGCATACGCTGATGTGTTCTGCGCAATTCTCGTTCAACAGGGCAGAACAAGAATCTCGTCGTTGTAGTCCGCAAATACGAACCGATCGTCTTGTGCGGCCGCAAGTGGGGAGCACCATACTCCCAGTCAGTGTGTCGCGATACCCTGGCTTTGGTGCCGACGAGCACCCTCCCTATAGTATTCGGTACTGCTGCAGGGCGAGGTGTGGAATGGACACTCCCCTGGCATATCGTCGCCCGTGAGTTGTGTGATACTGTTCTGGTCGAGTAAGCGTAGCATGCGAGGGTAGACTAACGACATCTTTGGTATTGGTAGCAAGATCAGATTGCGAAGTACATATCGCGATCAGGTCACCCGCGCACAAGGAGACGATGCGATGGTTTGATCTTTGGGCTGCTGCGGTGGCGATAGATGCTAGTAAGTAAATCCCCTTTATGCTATGCTTTTCTATGCACAAGACGTACTTGTAGCAGAGACGTCTTCAGAAGGCTACTACCCTTTGAAAGAGCGCATGGCTGTTATCTGCACGACCTCAAGCTGAAAATACATTAGTATGTGTGAGACAAGGAAAGATCGGAGCTTCCCAACAGATTGGTGAGTGGATTAGTTCCCAACATGAATGTCTAGGAGTCATAGAAACAGGTTATGTGGGTATAGTTGAGTCTTTACTAACACAAGCGCTTGGTAAATAAAAGGCGACCACAAGCACGGCTGGGTAGTCCTACGAAATCGAACAGTACCATCCCTGTTAAACTTGATCGCTGAGTAAGTGAGCTTTGCGGAGTATACGTTGGCTAGGATGCTGACGACCCCTGCTAAAGCAATGAGACTGTCGAAGCAATGGCGAACAATTAAAGCAAGTCTCTTGGTCCTGAATGAACAGCTCGCATCAACATTGAGAGGGTGTGAGGCTCTGAGCTCCCGAATAGATCGAGCAGGAGGCGGTAGTAAAGGAGCTCATTCTGCGAAGAAGACTCTGATTTATATTATACCTGGTAGGACAGCTAGCAAGCAGATTTGCAAAGTAATAGCGGATTGAATGCAAAGACTCCTTGTATGTATGTGTAACATTCAAAGAGAAGCACTAAGACCATCAAAAAATTGTAGTCATGCGATTATAGAAATTATCGTAGACACGATAGACTTTGTCATGGTCAAATTTTTGGCGGAGTCACGGAGCTAGTACAGAGTAGTTCTAGGCGGAAAGTGCCAAGACTTAGCATCAGGAGCAGTGATCAGAATCAGAACGACACTTTTGCTCACCCAAACGTCGAACATGCTACAACTGGCATTGACCCAGCTGGGCTTGTTTGCATACTTACTCGCCTGTTCCTCCGCCACTGCTCTAACCTACAAGCTCACGCCTAATGAGAAGGCTTGCTTCTTCACCGACGTCAAGCAGGAGGGCGCGAAGATAGCGTTCTATTTCGCTGTAAGGCTACATCTCAAGCCGCATCCATCTGCGACGAGACAGCTGAAGCTGAATTCGTTCTGCATGGTTTAGGTACAATCTGGCGGCTCCTTCGATGTCGAATACGATGTTACTGGGCCTAACGAGAGAGTCATCATGGCTAATGCGAAGGAGCGACAAGTGGACTCCGTGTTCACGGCGAAAGAGACTGGAGAATACAGGTTCTGCTTCAATAACGAGATGAGCACATTCGCCGAGAAGATGGTGGATTTTGAGATAGCGGTGCGCGACCCCTTCCCCACAATGGCAGTAATTGCTGCTAGCTAGGCCTCGACCCCTTTGCGTGCTTGAACCGGACAGAAAGTCCTACTCGATCGATCCCTTTCACTGACGCTTTGTACCTCACCTCAGGTCGAGAACGAATCTCCCTCCGCTCTCCTACCCTCGAAGCAGGGCACCTCCCCCGAACAGACCTCGGCTCTCGAAGAATCTGTCATGAAGGTCTCTCGTGACCTGTCTACTATCAACCGGAATCAGAAGTACTTCAGGACGCGCGAGAACCGCAACTTCAGCACCGTAAAGAGTACCGAGACTAGGATATTCAATTTTAGCATTGTCGAAAGTGGGCTCATGGTCTGTATGGCTGGGCTTCAGGTGTTCATTGTCAGATTCTTCTTTCAGGGTGCAAGAAAAGGTGAGCTTCACGAATATCCCAGTGTCTTCTCTAATCTGACAGTGGGTCACAGGATATGTATGAGTAGGCATTGGGCCATGTGCTATAGTGATTACAGAAAAAGGACTCATCAAGCGTTGCATGTCCGACGCAATTGAAGGGCAAATGCAGTTCTTTGATGGAACCCCTTGACCATGCTATACATTCTATCACCATATCACAGCCGCTTTGCTGCTAATTATCTCATGCCCAGCCTTCACGGCACTCCTCAAGAAGGATTGAAAGGGCGCGCATTCGGATTCACGGACTGCCCACCATTTCCGATCCCATGTTCATTAGCGTCTCCACTTGCAGCTATGGCAACAGCGGCCGCCGAAGTCAACGCTCCAATCGCCCGACAAGTGAGACTGATTATGACGCCCGCATCCCCTTCCGGCGTAACAAAGTACGCATCATAGGTGGCGACATGCCCTTTGTCGACCATTTGTAACATCTCAAGTGCCCACCATCTCACGAATTTCCAAGGTACCGTATGGCCTTCTGTGGCTGACATGAGTAGTTGAAGACTCCCGAAAGTCACCTTGATCCATATCCGTTGCTTGCTGTTGGCCCACGGCCCTTGGGCGCCAAGATATATCTGGGAATAAAAGTGTGCCAGCGCTTGAGCTGCGGTGGCTATGGGAGAGATAGTGTCGATGTGGTCAAAGTGGATCAGGGTGAGGTCCGAAACTCGGGGCCTGAGTTGGTGTGATGAGTAGGCAGTGTGGGTTGATGGAAGTAGGTACTCGCTGCCTCGTCGAGTGGGCGTTACATAAGGACTAGGAATGCGAGGCAGCGATGCACATTGGCACACGACAAACAAGAACAGCAGGAAAGATGCACTTGAGATGGATGACGCTGTGTACCAATGCATGTTGGAGATGGACGGGAACGAGTGTCATTACTTTTGGCGCAACAATCTTGAAGAGGAGGCACGGTGTCTCGTGCTCGTCATACAAGAGCGACTTTACATCTTCACTGCAAACGCTTGGCTGATGCAAGCGCAGCATCATGTTCGGACGCCTATCGCGAAACACAAGCTTTCTCATTCTAGCGATACCATTCATACTCTGGGGATCTCAAGGCCCCACGATCTGCAAGCGGGAGCAACCCGGTCTTCCCCAGGTTTCGGGCAAAGCGTCCGGTCTAGTAGGTTTCGTGCTCACAACTAAGTGTGCGGGCAAATATGGCAATGGCTTGGCACTTGGCCATGACTCTCTCAACCACCTGGTGTACATTCTTCGCAACTATCCTGCCCAATTCCAGCGATAAAACGACTTGATGGAGTTAACACCCATCAGTAACCGTTTCCCCGCACAATGTCGTTCTTGCGCCTATCTGCAGGGCTTCTGGCACCGACGAACCGTTGGATGCGCTGCCAGGATAGGCAGCAATATCAATGGCTCTAACTGCTGGGACTTAGAAGAATTCATAATTATCGCATTAAATCATGATCAGCAATGACACATTGGCCAGGTTTGGACAAGGTCGATCGATGATGCGCATCTCATGTCTCACTTCCTCTCATCATGAACTTTGGACAACCACTCAACTCTCAGTAGCTGCAAGGAAACCCGTCAGATCTGTGGTCATCAAATTAGCGATCAAAAAGGCAGTTCTGGGGGTTCAGCTATGTCAAAAATTCACCAGAGAAGCATATATTGATATCCTGAGCAACGCACTGCCGCACAGATCGCTGCTATCTGTCACATATCAAAGCAATTGAACGCCATCTCGAAATCATGATTCTATCGCAACGTTAGACTGAGCTATCACAACCGTGGTGAAGTCCTTCAGGAGATTCCATTGCCGTGCGGTGGCTTACTGTGAAGAGAGATGATTGCTTCGAAAGCATCAAATGCACTCATGCCCCACTCCACATACTCGAAATGCAAGAAGAATTTCTTGCACGCACTGATGAGCGATGCCGAGTATACCAAATCTGTCGGAATCCTTTCCTGGAAGCTATTGCGCCTGGAACGAGAGCCAGCTCCCAAAGGCTTACAGCCAGACATTCTAAACCTATCAACGTAAGGACCACAAGCACAAAGTTGATTTCGCTCGTACACTCTTCCAGATTTGATCATTCTTCCAAATTCTCAACAGTGTCAGAAGCCTAGATCTTGGTAAACTAGCTAGGGATCTCTCTAAGCCTGTTTGCACATGCGTTTCCACGCCCATTCAGTACGACTATCAGGTCTCACGCCCTACGCTCTCGCCGCCTGAATCCTGCATACGAACCCACCCCGACAAGCTTACTCTAATCTTCGATAAGCTCAACAAAGCCATCGACGGCCTGACATCTCCAATCATAAGCACTTACAAAAGAACAATCCGAACGAATATATGTGAGTCGATTCATTTGCTCGGGATTCTGAACAAGTAAGCGTGAGATTAGGAAGAGGGGTGGAAGGGATTGACGAAGTTGAGGCACTTTCTAAAAGTTTGGTCATAATCGTTCTCTGTACCTACTGTTATAGTAGGATCGGACACGCGATTGGATTGGCGAAACATGGACGGTTCCTGGTAGAGTGACTTCAGGCGCAGTGGAGGGGTTCAGTGATCTATTCTTTCGGTAGGGATTCAAGAGACTGCGATTTCAATGGTGAACTCAGATATCACTATGAGTTTGGGGTCTTAATTTCCAACAATCAAGGACGTGACATGATCATTTAGAGCAGAGAAGCAGTGGAGGAGACCAGATCTTCAGAATGTGATTTGTACGAGATGATTCTTCATTGGACAAATGGCTGCAATGCTCAGGGGGTATCAATGTGCGACCAGTCCTTCAGAATTATCGCAGCAATCAAACCTCACCTAAAAAGCCTCTTTCCTCCCAATCTCGCGGACCCTGACCCCGGCAGCCCCAAGCCAACACTCACACCCGTCAGGCCTGTTCCTCCACCCTCCCCATCGCGTTTATACCTCCTCAACGCCTCACGGAAATGATCTGGGAGCAGCGGCCCCAGATCTCTTATCTCAGATACCGACGCTTGCTTTGCTTGCTCTCCACCGTTTTGTGCGGCAGTCGTTAAATCTGCGAAAGCATCACTGCCGCTCTCGACTTTAAAGATATCATTGTTTGGATTCTCGCCACGGAAATCTGTAGGATCGATGGGGACTTTGGGCGGGGTTAGTGGTGGGGTTTCGAGAGCGGCCCATTGCTGTTGAACTTCGCGAGCACGCTCGACGAGGGTGCCTACGAAGGTTTTGGTGTAGCCATTTATCGAGGTTATGACTGCTGCCGGTAGGGATTGGGAGACTGTTTGGTTTACGATCTGGAAGCGAGAAGGAACGAATCAGCATGAAGCACACTTTCATGACCGTAGGATGAGTGGTATACCCTTCGTACGGTCTCTTTCTTCAGCTTGGAGCGGCGCAGCGTAGTCCACCTCTCAACCTGGTCGGGATTGAACGACTCAATAAGGACCCTGTAGTGGAATTGCCAGTCAGGATATGGACAATGTGGGGAGCAGTGGCCCGTTGGCGAAATGCTAAACTTACGCCAGCTTCTTTACCTCAGCCTCCGCCTCAGCTGCATCCCCATCATCTACCATCTCCTCTCCTCCATCGTCGTCCTCATCTTCATCATCAGGTGCCTCCGCCGTACCATCCCTCGCCCCGTCAACAGTCTTCTCCCTTCCCGCACTTTTCACACTCCCCTCCAGCTGCTTCTTTCTCCCCTTTCCCCTCACCTTCTTTCCTGTCGCATTCGTGACTACGCTTTTACCTCCAGTAACAGCTGTAAAGTCGCTATCGATGCTCGGACTACGCGTGCCGAAGGCGATGGCGGACTCGTCAGGCGGAAATGAGGTTTGGCGCAGAGGGTGGGCTGAGAGGGCAGACGTGTTTGACGAGCCACGTTTTTGTCGCTTGTTGGCTGCTTGGGAGGACAAGGTGGGTCGTTTCTTAGGGTTTGGTAGAGGCATGTGAGGGGGGTAGGGCGGAGATGTTGCGGGGGAGCGGAAGGGTGGTGAGGCCATTATTGAGGGCGGAGGTCGTCAATGTAGCTGTAGTGGTTTATTTGTAGAGCTCAGGATGTCGCGCAACTGGCCACGAGGTAGTCGTATGGGTTGAGGGAGCTGCGAGAAAAAGAAGACCGCTGAAGTGTTGCGTGGAGGTCAACAAGATCCGCGCGGCTGGAGGTCAAACGACTTTTATCAACATTACCTACATCTTCAAGAGTTTCGATCAAGCCCAATCGCGCCTTCGAGGCCTCTTACAATGTCAAATAGATTCTACGTAAGGTGTCCCATAATCTATCTAGAATATCAGCTAAGATCACCTACAGTTCGACGATTCCGACTCCAACTCCTCCACCGACAACCTCCCCTTTCCTAAACCCCTCACCCGTGCCTCCTTCCTGACCAAAGACTTTGACCCCAACGAGTTCCTTTCTACCCTGCACAACCGACACCAAACACTGGAAGATCTACGCACGGAGTTACGAACCAGAAGTCAAGATCTCAGCAAAGAGCTGCTGGATCTGGTGAACGAGAATTACCAAGATTTTCTCAGCGTGGGAAGCTCCCTCAAGGGCGGAGATGAGAAGGTTGAAGAGGTGAGGTTTGGGCTTCTTTCATTCAGAAAGGAAGTGGAAGGATTGAAAGCAAAGGTTGAGGAGAGGAAACATGAAGTGGGGAGCCTGGTGGGTGAGAGGAAGAGGATCAGGAATGAAGTACAATTAGGGAGGCAGCTATTGGAGGTTGACCAGAAGATCGAAGACTTGGAACAACGACTGATGTTGGTGTCGACCGGCTTGCGAGAAGAGGGCATGGATGAGACCGAGGAGGGATTGAATGATAGCGACGGAGAAAGCGAAGATGAGGGAGAAGTTGATGGCATTGCTATCTCTAGGCTTCGCAGGCACATGGAGCAGTACATGTACGTCAGAAGCTTGATCGAGAAGATCGGAGACGACCATCCCTTCTTGATGAAGCAGGAGGAGAGGGTGTTGAGATTGAAGCAGACGATTTTGCTCGATCTAGATGGTGCATTGAAACATGCTGTCGCCGGAGGTGAGGAGGGAGGGAATGATCTGCTGAAGCTTTTGGGCATTTATGATCGGATGGGCCAGGCGCATGAAGCTGTGGCGACATTAAGAGAAACAAAGTCAATGAGAAGATGACGTTCGGCAGGATAGCATGCAAGCCAGCCACTCCAGACTTAGGGCAGTATCATGGCGACGTCCCCTTTCTCCGATACTCTTCAAACTGCGTTCGTTCCATCGGTATACAAATGTGGGTATAATCTTGCAAATTGTCTTCGAAGCACTTTCAGTTCGAGCACCCTTTCTACCAATAATTTGCTCTTTTGGAGGCGCGGGTTATCATACCCTCCGACTGGTGTTTCCCGAGTCGCAATTCTCCTTGGAATCTGTTCTTGATCCCATAGCCGGCGTGCTCTGAACTATTCTTAGCGGCTCCCCACGTTTCTCCGACATCACCTCGCAGACGTCCGGGTGCATCTATAAAGCCAAAATGCCGAATGGTAGCGACCTTGCACCATGACCGTATCTTCTTGCTTGTGTTCATTCATCCCTTTTTCGATAGCGTTTCGATGCGGCACCAACTGACAGTAGCGGTCATGATTTTTTAATCATCTAACAGAAGGGGCATCCACACCATATATGTGGTAGGCACATTTCGGAACACGCCACATGTGACGAAAAGTAGGGCAGGTAATATACGATCCTTGTCTGAGATTGCTTCCGCCATCGGAGTTACTCCAAAAGTGGGAGATTGGTAGCATAGTAAATGGAGAAGCGATCGTACGATGGGGCAGGCCTTGGTGAGTTTGAAACAGATACGGTCTGTGATTCTAAGCTGAGAGATAATCATGAGGTGGGCATCAGAGGTGAGGCCCATATGTGAGGCCATGGTCCGTGACTCGCGCAGTGGACGTGCAAGAATAGGTTATATAAGGTTTGTAAACTTACTCGAGACGAAGAAAGTTGTTGCGCTCCTGGCAGAAATCCAGATTGAAGGAGGCAAAATTCGATGGATCCAGGAATTATTGGCTGTCGAAGATGGATGGAGTAGTTGGAATGAGTTTTGAAGGGCTCGAGGAGTAATTCCGTGGAATCAATTCAGCTCACCATCTAGTTCCCCGGTTCTTGTACATTTGGAGCGATGAATACTCGCAGGCTGCTTGAACGACAGGTTGGATCCTTGGATAAGGAGAGGCTGCCTTCATGTGCGCCTAAAGCTTGGTCAGTAAGAGCGACGTATCTCTGTCACCAAGACGGACGAAGTAAAGCATTGGCGTTCAAGAGATGCAAACATACTAACGTTCTTTATTGTAGTGGATTAGTACTTAATCTTCTCCATGAAGACTCAAAGCGCATCTCATCAGGACTCATTTCAAAGATCTATGCATTCTTATGTCAACCACCAAAGGAAGAGAACCAGCCGCTTCTCGTTCACATCGTATCACGTACAATTCCATCGTAGTGTTAAAAAAGTATTAACAGTCGCGGTCGCGGAATTCAGGTCTTGTGTTCTATCATTTCTGACAGCTTTTGAATTGATATGTTAAGATGTCTTTGTGCCAAGGCATTCACAGTAGGTAGTATGACAATCCGGACCGTTCGCTGTGTGGCCTGGTCTTCAATACGAGCTGCACGAACAAGCATGCACACCAGACGCGTTTCCGGGCTTCCTTTGTAGACTGCCAAGTACCTTATGACTGACGAAGGCCTCGTGCATGAAGTACACCCTTATTCTGTGAAATTGAAGAAGGCAAAACACCCACAATGGCCCCTAGAGTACAATGATGCTACAAGAAATCTTGGAAGCTTTCCGGAATGCGATACCTGTTTGCGGTGGCCAATAATCAATCGACTAACATTAGGATTCTGGACGTGATAGAGATTCCAGGAGAATACACAGTTCCCATGCTCGGATTACAGAAGGAATCTGGACAAGAACCACCAGAATTCTTATGGGGCAACAGGTGGGTTGGCTTGGTATAACCGTGCTGCATCAACCGGAAACGGTTCACGCGACATTTCATTCGCACTGCCGCTGTTGGGGTCGATACGGTTCGAGCCTATGGGTGCCCGTTCGCGAGATCAGATCAATTAATCCTTAAACGATGGGAACACTCTAGACCGACTGTTATATCAGTGCGATGACTTTGCTCTGCAATGTATTGCCAAGATCGGTTCTTCAATCCTGAGGTCTTCCATCTTTTCTTTGCCATTGCCTCTCGCGGAAGACTTTATACACTGCAAAGCAGCCTCAAGCAGCAAAGTGATTCGAAGTTAATGGGGTATGTACATATGCGGCCGCTACCTACAGAATAGAGAGATCCTTCGTCGGTGGACTCGTCGGACTTCTAAATTCCCCATTTAGACTAAATCCAGGCGCATTTGTGGAACTCAAGACCTGCAATTATTCATGTCAGCGCAAACAAAGTCCATTGAAACCTCCCCAGGCGATAACTGGGCAATGCTGACAGGATCAGATACACTTACAACTTCATGTATCTCCTTGCTAATACGATCGCTTAACACCGCTAAGTCCTTTTTTACCTCCCCAATGAACGCCTTTATATTTCTTTGCATCTCCTCCGGTGTGAAACCCAGTTGGCCCACCGCGCACCGGATCACGCCCAATTTCTCCCTGTACTCGCTCCCACCCGCCAATCCCTTCACAGTCCCCGCAACATCCTTCGTGATTGTACCAAATTTTGCGCTCGGCATGAGACCTTTCGGCCCCAGAATCCTCCCCAAACCCGCCTGGTTGAGTTTCTGTGCGGAATCAACATGGCATAGACACCTGTCAAACTCTATTCGGCCTTCCTTGACGGCATCGAAAACAACATCTTCACCGACGAGGGATGCGCCGGCTTTTATTGCTTGTGCAGATATTGGGGAGTCAGGAGGGCAGATGACGCAGATGCGGAGGGAGCTGTCAACGGCATGGGGGAGACGGAGGCGATTGCGAACTGCGGGGCCGTTCTTTGCGGTGCGTAGACGGATGGCGAGATCGTATTTCGGAGATGTAGGGGGACGACCGACTTCAAAGGCACGGATGTAGCTGATGACAAGAAGGGATTAGAATTAAAGTTGAGCTGAGGAGTCGGGAAGTCCGGAAAATCCCTTACCGCATAGCGTCACAAAGTGAAAATTGCATGGCATCCTTCAGGTTATGATTGATAAATTCGGTCCTGGGTTTCTTCTTTTTCTTTGCTGCATCTCGTGGCCTCGCACCTCTGCTATCCAGTCTGCTAAGGCCAGACGCATGACGATAGGTGACCGCCGGAGCCAAGAAACTTGGGACCCATAGCCGTGTTCCCGAATAGTGTATAGGATTTCGTACATGGATAGTGGAGGTTTTGGTCGCCATTATTGTACCTTTCACGCTTCTAGTGCATGTAATGGGGAAGTCAAGATGCCAAGTCTGCGTTTGCTGCGGCTGTTTAGGCGCGCCGCGCTGTCAACCGAATCAAGCGACTCGAATCCCGATCTTTGATATTGAGGTCGCATCAACAGAAGAATTGTGTCCAGGACCCTTTCATTTGAGGCGATGATGTCGACAATCAACATTGCCTCAAAGGCAAATCAAGCCATCACTCTACCAGTTGTCTTAGTCGCACAATATGCAAAGGAGTCAGATCCAAATACCTCCATTAACATCAATTTTGAGGAGATCGAGGCTCTCAAATCTGGCGATCACGCAGCTGTCGAGCTTATGATCGGAAGTGGGACTTCTACATACGGCTTCGAGTCGGTGATCAGTGGTCTCATCCAGACATACCCTTTTTTCCAAGGAAAGAACGAGAAAGCGGTAAGACGACGATAGCCCTGGAAGGATTTAGCGTGCTCTGACTCAAATAGTAGGTTAGAGAATGGCTTATCCGAACGGTGTCTATGTTTCCCACAGACTTCAAATCTGTGGAAGGACCGATGCATGAGCTGGACGCACATCTGACACTTCGCTCCTATATCATAAGATACACTCCTACCATTGCCGATCTTTTAGTGTGGGGAGCGATCCGAGGAAACAAGGTAGCAACCGCGGCTGTCAAGAAGGGGAATATGGTCAATGTCAGCAGATGGTTCAAATTCATCGAGGAGACGAATCCCTGGATCGCAGCAGCTGTTCAGTCAGCGAACGCTCAAGCTGCGGCGAAGAAGGCCACTAAGAGTAGCGAGGGAGCAAGTTATGAGATTTCCCTGCCTGATACTGAGAAGGGTGTGGTCACAAGATTTCCACCGGAGCCATCGTATGTCTAATGAACACGGGAGTTACCCCACGCCACTGACAATTGCGCAGAGGTTATCTTCATATTGGCCATCTAAAAGCAGCATTGTTGAATGACTATTTCGCTCATGAGAAGTACCGAGGAACATTGCTGTGTCGATTTGATGACACAAATCCTACCAAAGAGAAGGAAGAATACCACGATGCAATTGTCAAGGATCTCGCTTTGATGGGCATCCACCCAGACAGGACCAGCTATACTAGTGACTACTTCGAGGAGCTCTATCAATATTGTACTACTATGCTGAAAGAGGGCAAAGCCTACTGCGATGACTCCGAGCGTGAGGTCATGCAAAAGGAGCGCTACGATGGTATCAAGAGCAAATGCCGGGATCTTAGCGTGGAGGATAACATCGCACATTTTGAGGAGATGAAGAAGGGTACAGATGAAGGGCTTCGATGGTGCGTGAGAGCTAAGATATCTGTGGATAACCCCAACAAGGCTATGCGAGATCCAGTGATCTATCGTTGCAACACCACGCCACACGTCCGGACAGGAGATAAGTGGAACATCTACCCGACGTACGATTTCTGTTGCCCGATTGTCGACTCCATGGAGGGGGTGACCCACGCACTGAGAACGAACGAGTACCGCGACCGTAATCCTCAGTACGAATGGATGCTCGACGCTTTAAGCCTCCGCAAAGTTCACATCTGGGACTTTGCCCGCATGAACTTCATCCGCACATTCCTCTCCAAGCGCAAGCTTACCAAACTTGTCGATGAAGGTAGAGTATGGGGATGGGATGACCCACGCTTTCCCACTATCCGCGGTATCCGTCGCCGAGGAATGACGATTGACGCCCTGCGAGAGTTCGTCCTGAAACAAGGCCCAAGTCGCAACATTGTGCAATTAGATTGGACTCTTTTCTGGGCAACGAACAAGAAGTACATTGATCCTGTCGCACCCCGACACACCGCAATTGATAAGGAGCATGCCGTAACCGCACAAGTGAAAGGAGCACGCCTCGCCCCATATACCGAAGACAAGCCTAAGCATGGCAAAAACCTCGACCTTGGCACGAAGAAAGTCGCGTACAGTGATACGATTCTCATTGAGCAGACCGATGCCCAAAACCTAAAAGAGGACGAGGAAATCACGCTCATGAATTGGGGCAATGCGTATGTACGAAAGATATCGCATTCCCTAAACCCGCTCAACCGCTCGACCGTCACGGCATTAGAGCTCGAACTCCATCTCCAAGGCGACTTCAAGGCCACAAAGCAGAAACTTACCTGGCTGTCGACCCAGGGCCAAGAGCTCATCCCCGTGGAACTCGTAGATTTCGACTATCTAATCACAAAGGATGTAATCGAGAAAGAGGATGAGATTGACGATTGCTTGACTGAGAAAACGGAATTTCGAACGGAGGCTATGGCGGATTGTAATGTTGCTGGTTTGAAAGCGGACGATATCATTCAGTTTGAGCGGAAAGGGTATTTCAGGGTCGATCGCGCTTTTGCGCATGGTGAGCCGGCGGTGATGTTTAGTATACCTACTGGGAAAGCGACCAAATAAGGGCATTGATTGACTTAGCATTGCACAAGCCAATAACTATCCTTTTCCTAAGTGGTTTTTGCTCCAGCTACCCATCTTGAGAGTTTTCCTGCGTTGTTGTTGATAATTGAGCTGTCGACTCAGCGCCTTATCGCGGGAGCTCCTACAACACAAGACATTGTGATATATTGCCGAGCTCTCCTTAGTGATTCGTGGTGATCTTCTCAACTATGTACGCTATGGTAGCTGATCTCGCCCTCAACTAATTTCTTGCACTATGCCTAATCCTTCTTTGGCTTCATGTCCGCCTACAGCACATACTCGATAGTCAGATCTGTAGCTGTGGCTCAGAGCGTGTTATTTGAAGATGTTTGTAGCTAGAAAGGTCGCGGGAACGCAATAGAAGTATACTGGTCCGTGCATTGAGAGTGGAAGATTACATGGCTTTTTGGTAGGAATTATCTCAAGCACATTTGTGTAGTAGTAGCGTTGTGAGCAAGAAAAATTACCATCAGGCCGTGACGTTCATGATGATCACGCTACCACACTGATGGTTTTCCGCCAGGTGCATGTGTGCAATGCCTAAGCTGTTCATTGAATATCACCCCCCGTGTCCCCATTCCTCTCGCCCTCCACAATTCCGACTAACTGGTTCGTGATATCTTCAAAAATCCCACATAGCGAACAACTCCTATACTTATCAACCAACAGTCCCTCCTCCCTCCCTCTCCTCATTGCTCCCTCTTCCAATTCTTCTTCCCCACCTGCGGTACCCTGATCATTTTCCACAACCCCATAAATCGGCCTCACCCCCTCCTCCACCAACCTCCCCCATCTCCCATCAACCGGGACGCCCCCCAAAAACCTAATCCCAAACTCCTTCGCCATAACCTCTCCACCCCCCTTTCCAAAAAGATTCGCCGCCTCCCCACAACACTCACACACAAAGCCCGACATATTCTCCACAACTCCCAACACCTCAATACCCACCTTGCTACAGAAGTTGACCTCCTTCCGCACATCGGAGATCGCAACCGCTTGCGGCGTCGTCACTATAACTGCGCCTGCCAATTGTGGGTAGGGGGACGTGAAGCAGTTTTTCTGCAGCGTTTCCGCGAGCGAGATATGTTCGTCTGAAGTGCCGGGTGGGGTGTCGATGAGGAGGTAGTCGAGGGGCGGCCAGAGGACGTCGGTTAGGAATTGGCGCACCATGGCTGTTTTCTTGGGACCGCGCCATACGATGGCTGAGGAGCGAGAGGGGAGGAGGAGAGCGAGGGAGATGGCGTGGAGGGAGCCGATTCTGGGGGCTGCTGGGGGGCTTGTGCTTGGGGGAGGAGGATGGCCGTTTGTTGATAGTGGAGTTTCTGCCGAGGCGAAACTTCTGTCTTCCTCTGCTTCATCTCCAGTCTGTTGTGCGTGTGTAGGTATGAGTGGTAGATGCTGCGAGGTGTGTACTTCGCATGGCAGCCAACCGCCAGGCGCTTGTGTTATCTTTGCGCTTTCGAGACCGAGGAGGCGTGGGATGGAGGGACCAGTGAGGTCGATGTCTAGAATGCCGACTGATTTGCCAGATAGAGAGATGGAGAGCGCGAGTTGGGTGGTTACGGAGGATTTGCCAACGCCTCCTTTTCCAGAAAGAACCTGTGGGATGCGTGAGCATTAGAAGTCTGTGAGGGGAGGGGTGCTGAAGTATGGAAGAGATGGAGGTGAAGAAACACTCACAAGTATGATGTGCTTGACATTGTCGAGCGACATTTCAGTGTAGGATTCGCAGAATATGAGTTCGGCATGTTGTAGAGCGACATATATGAAGATCAATCAACAAAATATTCGGATTAGCAAGCGTGATCGGACGTCATTGAAAGCCGGGCAAGAGAAGTGAAAATTCACGGGGTGAGAGCTGGTATTCCAGGAAGTCATAATATGAGCTCATTGGTCTTGATGCCGAAGAGGAATCACTACTTGCATTCGATCATGATCGTTATAATCTTCCAAGTGGACTGTCTAGTATTCTACATCTATCATTCGAGATGCTTTCAACGCCTGCAATGCAACATTGTTCGGCTACTGCCATTTCTGAACGACGACTCCACCCCTCTTAAACTCCGCCAGATCACCGAGTACTTGACTTTTATCGCTTAACTCCTTGCTTGGGAAAGTCGTCATCAGTGCCCAAGAGCGAGTGCGGCTCTCTGCATTGGCTGCGGTCACGAAATTATAGACGTCCCCGATGGTGTGGGTGGTATTGAAGCGAGCTGGAAGTCGTGTACCGTCTCCGAGCCGTATTTGTAACGACAATGTAGGTTGAGAGCTATCTACCTCAGGTCCTGCTGGTGCAGAAGCTGCGGGTGTGGGAGCAGCAGAGGGAGGTGGAGCTGGTGGCACCTCTGTCCCCGTTCCTGCGCCTGGGGTTGGACTGCCCAGTCGTTGTCCTCCACCAGAGAACGGAGTGTATTTCTTTTTCGGCTGAACGTATTTCTCAGAATGTTGGTCTAATTTCACATCCACCTCTTGACCAGCCTCGACGTTCAGTATTGACATTGGGGCACGACCAGACTTGATTTGAGCGAGTATGGCGGCATTTGCAGGATCATCGGCACGGAACAGAGGCCCGTCGTCGACTGAAAACCCGTCGGTCCAAAAGTGAAGGCGGCGTTCGACTGGTTGGGGTCGCTGTGGGCGGGAGGCGTTTGGGTCGGGAATTACTTCGCTGGGTGCATCGTCTCCACCTAGGGTCCGGGCTGTGCCGGTGAAACGAGAAGGAGGTGCTCGAGGGTCATCGCCGCCTGGCCTACCGACGTTTCTGAGAGGGTGATGTTAGTGTTTGCAAAACTGCTACTGTTAGATTAATCTTACTTTTTTGCTCGCTCGATGATTTTCTTCTTGAGATCATCCGGATTCTCGACAGCTAACCCAGACTTTTCGCCTCCCGCATACAGGTTCTGATTTTCATCATCGGAACGCTCATAATCCTCATCGTCATCATCGTCATCATGCCCATGACCAGCATGACTCGCGCCTGCACCCCCACGTAGATCCCCTAAGGTAGCGAACTTTTTCTTCGGTGCAGCAGCTGGGGGTGGAGGCATGCCGGTTGAAGTAGGAATTGGTTGAGGAGCTGAAGGTGCAGCCGCTGAATGTACTGGACCTTGCTGTTCCTCTTGCTCTTCAGGTGGGTTGTAGTATTCTGTAACTGCAGACGAGAGGTCCCAGCTACTATTGGCAAGAAACTCCTCGGCCTGAATTCTCCAGTGTAAGCGTTGATGTTAAGCAGCTTGAGATGGTGAATAGCAAAGCTCACCACTTGAGGTGACACTCCGGCAAGAGCAACAAATTGTGAGATGAGCTCGTCTCGGTTTGGTGGGACTTCTGCCATGTCCCGGTTCACGCGAACAGAACTTCAAGGTGACGCCGATTTGAACAGCTACTGATAGGTAGCTGGAATTGTATCTGATGTATGGGGTGTCAGGATCTGTGTCGAGTGTCGAGCGGAAGTTCGGTGCCAAGTGCACTGCCAAGCCCGCCCTCACTCCGCAGACATCACCAAATTCCAAAACTTCACTTACCGCGCCCAGCGATGGAACGATGACACTGACTGAACAGCTGTAACTCCAGCCTGCATCTAGGTCGTATTGAATCGCTGCTACCATGGATGAAGAGCCCCAACAACGCGATCTGGCTGGGTCCTCTGCAACCTTCCCTACAGACAGCGAGAACTACTCTTCCTCACACAACGAGCTTTCCCCCTCTCCACCATCTTCCTCAAGCTCGCCGATGATATTATACTCTCCACCTACGATATGGGGCCTGTTACGTGGCGCTGCGATCAATCTCCTATTACCCTTCGTCAACGGGCTGATGCTGGGATTTGGGGAGTTGTTGGCGCATGAGGCGGCTTTCAGACTTGGATGGTCAGGGACCAAAGTACGTAGGCAGGCCTTTTCATTCGAATTTTGCAGGACGATACAAGTTGCATATCTCACATTTTCTCTTACTGGATGTTACCTTGTTATGATTATTGTGCTAGCTGCATCCCTTGGCAGTCAGGTCCTCGTTAACGATCCATCTAGATATTTCCTACTGGGAGATCCTCGAGGTCGATCGGACCGGGTATTGAGATACGGACTAATCCAGCGGAGAGAATGCCGCGAGAGCAAGACTTGGATGACATGACATCTCTGGAGTGAGCGGTATGTGCGCGATTGGGAGGTAGGACTCATGTCTACCTCATAACCACGGGGCTGAACGGTGCCTATACAGTGACTGGCCGTACTGTCGATTAGCTTAATCGCATTGTTTAGCGTTGGGTTGGGTGAATGGCTTTGTTGTGTGTATATAGTCGCCCAAAGTGACTTGCATATTATCGAATCGTTTATTCTAGAAGTGCAGAGCGAGCTTTACATCGCATACTCCAATTCGACGACGCATTTGATGCCCCTCGGTGTCTTACTGCGCATAATAGCACTACTAAGGGGCCGTGGGGGACTGATTGAACGGTGAAAAGCTTAGCTAGGGTTAGGGCTGCGCTATACCTTCCTCTTATGGATTTGGGCAATCTCGGCAGAACAAGGACCTTGACTTCCTCTCGACTATAATACAAATATGATTCAGGCTCGCTGGCTTCGGAAGTGCTCCCATCCTCTCAAAAATGGGCATCGGCAAGCGGCTGCTGTCTCGATGACAGGTCGAAGTGTCTGCTTGCTCGTTCTCCATACTTGTTTATACTCTACTAATGGACTTGTCAGTTTTCTGCTCCAGTACGGTTTATTGGTATTTCTTCGAGGCTTAGAGTCGGTTCAACGCCGGTCATACAGCCGGCGCCACTCTTACGATGTCAACAATGGCCGTGTCTACTATCAGACGCCCGTACAGCTATACGGTTTGCCTCAAGCGTAGCGGACTCTTCGCCCATTGCCGAGATGCAACCCGAATTCGCTCCACTCTCGACGACACCACGCTTCTCTGGAGAAGACTTTCTCTCAACCTCTCTCGACGATGTCACATCATCCATGCCCGCCCCAGTATATGAGCACATTGGATTTTTGAAAGAGATGGGGCTTGATTACGGCTGGGGTACCACAGCCATGATGGAAACCCTCCTCGAATTTGTCTACATCAACACTGGTACTCCATGGTGGGCATCTATAGGTATCACCATGTTCGTTGTCCGTCTTCTACTTCTGAAAGCCTACTTCGCGGCAGCCGACACAGCCGCCCGCAATTCATTGATCGCACAGTACACCGAGCCTATAACGGCGCGCATGAAGGCCGCGCAGCGCAATCACGACCAAGTCGGCATGCAGAAAGCTTTGAAAGAGATGAAAGATCTGCGAGCTAGTGCTGGTGTCAAATACTGGAAATTATTCGTCCCTATGATTCAGATCCCTCTTGGATTCGGGGCTTTTCGACTCATGCGAGGCATGTCGTATTTACCTGTACCTGGATTGGATACTGGAGGACCACTCTGGATGCATGACCTGACTCTTTCCGATCCTTTATTCATCTTGCCTATAGCAACAGCAGTATCATATTATTTTACGTTCAAGGTACGTAGGTTGACCTTGAGATAATATAATCCATCTGCTAATGAATTCATCGTACTCCAGCTAGGGGGAGAGTCTGCTGCTAATAATGCTGTGATGACCCCAGTAGTCAAGAAGATCTTTCTTTACGTACTCCCTCCTTTTAGTGGGTTGATCATGTGTGCTTGGCCAGGCGCTTTACAGTTTACGTTTTTCTTCCAATCAATGATGTCAATGTCACAAGCCGCCGCTCTTCGACAAGACTGGTTTAGGAATATGGTTGGCATTCAACCCCTTCCAAAACCAGGCGACACCAAACCCAGTACTACTTATTCGGGAACGATCAATAGGACTATCAGCGCAGATGGCACGCCAGGAGCGAAGAGTGGAATCCTTGGAGGGGCTATGGCCGACATTAAGACTGCCTTTTCAGCAGCAAAGAAAAGGACTGAGGATTACCAGCAGCCAACGAAGACGGGCCGACGAACACCTGGAGAGTTGAAGCATGCTCAAGCTTACGAAGCCAGAAGAAAGAGGGAGATTGCACAGGAGAAGTTTGAAAGAGAACAGCTGAAAGAGGAAAGGCGAAACCGGAGGGGTTGAATCGAACCCCACGGACAGTAATGTACATTGCTCCGGCTCTTTATTGGTTCTAGGGAATAGCATGGCGAGCAATGTACAATAGCAGATTCCCCATGTCATGATCATTGTTGAAGGTCCACAAAAGGCGCTCTCAATACCAGGCCTGGGGACATTCCCCCAGAATATAAGTCTTGTTACACTCTGAGGAGTCCCGCGATCCCATCAATATCAGAGCTATGACCTTCATCTTGATACAGGGTTGCACGACACCCACGTGGATATGACGTGCTCAATTGCAGCTCCGAATGCGATCAGATCCGACACAATGGCACACTGGCACTACAGCACGGCTAACCTGGAATGCCTAGGTTGGGGGCCACATTGGGAATGGTGAGATGTGAAACCCGAGATATAAGCGCGCCAGACGGAGTGTTCGTTGACCATGACAACAATATCCGAGGAGTGGTCTCCAGATCATCATGGTGCCCCCTCTTGAATTTCTCATTTGACGGAGAAACCCTAGATCGTTCAATGGCTGATCCAATGCAGGATAGGCGGAAAGGCGAATGACAATAAAAGCTATTCCCCTTCGAGAGTTGGTAGAATCAGGCCAAATGCAGCTTTCCATCGGTACCGGCATAGCGTTGCTTCGCCTGCCGAGTGGAAATCATTTAATCCTCAACTTCAATGGGATACTCCATGCCCAATTCTTCTTCATGCAAAGGTCAGTCTGCATCATCTTCAATCGGTTCATACCTTAGATCTGAATGCCGGCGCTAGCCTCGCTTCGTGCCGCGCGTG
>JAABUL010002598.1_pt1 | contig 29432 bp, 6 predicted proteins | sample 5559151 | NCBI WGS metagenome assembly JAABUL01 (sample SAMN10711876, study PRJNA513368) | rock metagenome | isolation source: Antarctica rocks | place: Antarctica: Victoria Land, Pudding Butte sud
TCGAAGTTCCCTTTGCTGCTGTAATGCTGACTTTGGCTTTCTGGGAGACCAATTGGCTCCCTGCTTGTCCTCTAAATGAGTCCAGCATGTGTCGTCGTAGCATCCTGTCCAATTGAGGCTTCTGTGTGAGTCGTCTGCTTCCTTGATAATAGCTCCTAGCTTCTCCTCGCATTCATCCACGGTGTACTGCTCCTTTGACGAGCTAGCTAAAGCGTCTAGATGTTCCGTGATGTTCTCTAGGCATTCGTGAAAGTCCTTCTAGCCATACTCGTCGTCAGAGTCGTCTGCTGAGTTATGAGGGTTCGGCGTGCTTGGTCGTTTCGCTCGAGTGGCCTCGTGCAGTACTTAATTGACTTCTTGAGTAGATGTGGGTCCCTTTCCTGATGATGTTCCATCTAGGACTTTCTGTAACTGATCTGAATTCTCTACCAGATAGTAGTCGTCGTGTGCGAGTGTACGTAACATACCAAGCTCGCATAGCATCTGCCCGTTAGCAAGTGTGGACCGAGAAAGAAGAGCGAGTGACACTTCTTGATGCACTATATGTAAGCCCATATCGACGCAGGCGCTATCTCATCTAAATCTCGACAAGATCTATTCCAGTTGCAAGACAGCTGAACACAGCCGGATCTCGCCGAGACTTCAGCCAGATGTGCGCCATATCTACCCCGGTTGAAGAGGGATGGACTCAGGTCTCGCCGAGACTTGAGCCAGATATGCGCCACATCTATCCCGGTTGGAGAGGGATGAATTCAGGTCTGGCCGAGACTTGAGCCAGATGTGCGCCACATCTACCCCGGTTGGAGAGAGATGAACTGCTCAGATCTCGTCGAGACTTGAGCCAGATGTGCGCCATATCTACCCCGGTTGGAGAGACTATCCCGGTTGGAGAGGGATGGACTGCTCAGATCTCGCCGAGACTTGAGCCAACTATGCGCCATATCTACCTCGATTGAAGAGGGATGGACTCAGGTCTCGAGACTTGAGCCAAATGTGCGCCACATCTATCCTGGTTAGAGAGAGATGAATTCAGGTCTGGCCAAGACTTGGGCCAATGTGCGCCACATCTACCCCGATTGGAGAGGGATGGACTGCTCAGATCTCGCCGAGACTTGAGCCAGATGTGCGCCATATCTACCTCGATTGGAGAGACTATCCCGATTGGAGAGGGATGGATTGCTTAGATCTCGCCAAGACTTGAGCCAGCTGTGCGCCATATCTATCTCGATTGAAGAGGGATGAACTCAGGTCTCGAGACTTGAGCCAGATGTGCGCCACATCTATCCCGATTAGAGAGAGATGAATTTAGGTCTGGCCGAGACTTGGGCCAGATGTGCGCCACATCTACCCCGATTGGAGAGGGATGAACTGCTCAGATCTCGCCGAGATCTGAGCCAGATTGTATAGGAAGTAAATATTGCAGCGCACGACCCCGTACAACATAGATGTTGTTCTCTAGTCAATATCCAGGGTTTATCCAGGGTCTATTAAATGAATAATTGCTTACATTCGATTTTACTATAATGCTGTAGCGCTCGCTCACTGATACTACATACTTATTGAAGCGGTACTAGAATAAGAGAAGAGATTTGTTTATTATTGAAAGTTTGGGATATTAGATAGATCAAGTATCAAACAATAGACTCTTTAATTTACTAAAGTATATAACTATGTCGTAAGTTTCGTGTCCGTGAAATCGCTAACTCCTCTCCCAAACTGTTGACATGGAGAAACTGACCCAACGGATGATGTAAGTTCGGAAGTGAACGGGGATTGAGAAGAAGACACGAAGCCGGTTTTTCGATAATTCGGGGTTCGAGGGAGTGTTTTCTTAGATGCAAGAGAAGACGAAACGGCAAGATGGAGTTCCGGCCAGTCAACAAGAATTCATTCGTCCTTGGCGAATGATGCTGTGATCGCGAGAGGCAGAAAACAATCCTAAATTACAGATCATAGTAATAGGGAGTGGTGCGTTCGTTTCCAACTTGTCAGAGACTGGGCCAGAGCTCGGCCAGATCTGGCCTAGTCCTGAACCGCTAGCGTGTATCGACGCGTTACAATAATGTTTCTCCGATGCTTCTGTTTTCAAAACATCTTTTTTCACGCGCTCGAAGCCTTCATCTTCACTCGGACAGTGTAATGATCCTAAACAATTCGCTATCTCAACGATTCCGAGAATCTCGATTGTTGCCACTTATGACTGTCAAGAGAACTTCGCAGTTGTGGCAGATGAGCGCGTCGTTGTCCATCATATTTTTGAAGACACACACTGATCTGTCTTTTCAAAGAATGATGGGGATTCCGATGCTGGGATGGAATCCGAGATGTCCGAACCCCCACATGCGGCACTCAGGCGTAAGAGGCACACGTCGTCGACCAATGGCTTAGGCAACAAGGAGATGGGTTTCTCATCTCCACAGTTGAGCCATAAGATAAAGCTCTTTCTGACTATTAAATGCCTTCAATAATTGTATCTAGTCCACGACCAATCTCTCATTCACGAAGAATGAACCTCGAAGAAAGAAAGCGCGTACCTCACATTCGTCCCAATCTCTCTACGGCGGGCCCGATATTGCGCCCTCGAGGACTAGTGATACGAAGTCAACGTCTCGAACGACTGAGTCTGTGGATGACCGAAACGACGTATCGTCATCGCGCAAGACTCGTGGACGGGATAGACGCCTTCTTTGGGGAACAATAAAACGGCGTCCGAAATATACCTCCACGCCAGGGCATGAGGCTATCATGTCCAGTGCACAACCATATCTGCAAGCCACGCTCGCCACGGGGCACTTCAGTGAGGGCTGTGGACCTTGGGCCGATTCTCGGTAGAAATCAAAACTGTCCATACTAATGGAACATGTGTGGAGAAAGATGGGGGATCGTCTGGGTTGCGTCAGGAATCAGCGTGACGATGATGTGGGGGACGTCCCTGTGCCGGAGGAAGCGAGAAAGATGATGCTTACGGCTTCTTCCACTGTGGATACTCGGTCGCACATGATGGAGCAGGTTCGTGAAGTTGTCAAGAACCATTACAGCTTCAACAGCAGTAGGAAGTCTCGTGACTACGTTCAAGCCTTGCTAAGTGCGTCGGCTTTCCTAAGGGAGACCATCAAAATGTGAGTCTACTCGGTTGCAATGAATTATCACTGATGCATGACCAGGTTCAAATCAACGCAAAGGGGATGTTTGTGAGCCCAGTAATGGTTAAGGCGTTTACGTCTTTGTTCTTTAACGGTGATCGAGGAAATTTTGGGACCAACTCCTTGACCAAGCACATGTTCAGTCCGATAACCCCAGAGGCAATAAAGATGGTGGGAACCATGGTCCGTCATTGCATCGAGGAGTACAAACACGGAGCGCGGGTAGCAATCAATTTCGAGGGACAGTACATTGAAGGCATGTACTCTAATCTGTTGGCAGTGGATGTTCGGACACTGACAAGATGTCAATAGATGCCTACAAGAAGATACAGAAGAGATGGGATTCGGCGGCACGAAGAGAGAAATGCACACGGAAGTTGTTGCAAAAGATTGTATTCCGCAGCGGGGAAGGTCTTGACGGATCCGACGACGAGGAGGCCCTGCATTTTCCTCCTGACGACACTCTCGGACTTAAATTCTAGTGAGTCGGAGACCGAGTGCTCTTCAAAACGGCGGGCTCGACGCAACGGCGGGGACACCCGGATGGATGCTTTGAATAGAGCATCCGTGTTGAGAAGCCCAAGAGACGACAGAGTATGTTGAGATGGATATGTCTCTTCGGTCGACTAATGCCTCGAGTAGGGAGAGAGCGCTGGGGGAATAGATGGTTGCTCTGGAAGAGTAAGTAGTTGAGGAACAAGAAACCTAAACGAATCTTGTCTGGTTTCGCTGGACTATAGCGGATGTTTTGGCTGACCACGAGAGTGATTGTAGGGATGTGTCGCCAGAAAGAACGACGTTCAGGTAATTATTCCCAGTTGGTGGCGGAGGTCTGGGCCATATCTGGCCCAGATCCCCGCAAGATATGCCCGAGATCTGTCCTAGTGATGGCGGATAGCATTGCTGACTACGAGTGTGCTTGTTTATAGGGTGAATCGGAGAAGGAAGATAATGTCCAGATAATCATTCCCAATTGCCGGCGGGAGTCTGGCGCACATCTGGGCCAGATCTCCGCTAGATCTCCGCCAGATCTCCGCCAATTTCTTCCCATCTATGGTGAACAACATTGCTGAATGCGAGTGTGCTCGCAGGGAAAATTGGTCGGAAAGAATAACGGAGAGATATATATCTCTGGCAAAAAGTATCTGGCGTAAGCCAGAGGGTGTAATTTCGAACACTGACATTTATCTGCAGGCAGACAACAATAAAGCGAAGAATATAAGAGAAATTGTAGATTGACCGAATACTTGTGGGTAACAGTGAGATCGCCAAGAGCTAACAGAGAGATGGTGGACAGAAGATCTTGGAAGAAAAGAATAGCAATATTGTAGATTGTCTGTTGATATCGCTTCTATTACAAATACTGAAACAATGTCTCCATGTTATAGTGTTAAACCAGCAGCCAGCCAATAAAGTCTGTCGGATGAATAATCCTTCGCTCCAACCTCGCTTAAACCTCTTGGCCAGAGCTGGGCCAATCTAGGCCAGATCTGGACTAACTCTTGCTAGACATGAAGCCTGCAATCTTATATAGTCAGCGTCGCCTCGTTTCCCTCTTTGTTTTCTTGTCTTTCGTTCTGTACATTAAATCTAGTATAGATCTAAGTTTCATTCAGTTACAAATCCAGATATCTCTTTATGAAGTGGTTCCAAGTCTAGTCCCTGACATCTATCAAGTTTAAGACCAGCACGACGCGTTCTCTCGAATAGAATGATTACGTCGCCCGCGTTGACCCAGAGAAGAATAAGTTGCTGTTGAAAATAACAATCAATTGAACAACTTGAAGAAGAAGACTGGGCGCCAGAAAAGAAGACACGATCTAATATTCGAAGAGAAAGAGAACTCCGCCATTACTGATTGATAATGCGGAAACGTACAAGAGATTTCTAACTTCTGTTAGAGAGTTCAGAGACGTAGATATTACTCTGAGTACTGAGACAGAGAACTATAACTCATCCGGATAGTATAGAGATTATTTATATAGAGAAAGAGAAGTATAAGATAGATTACATTTCTGAAAGCATATTTGAATTAAATGTTATCTTATAATTTATTGATACTAAGATAAACAGACACAAGATTGATATAAATATAATTGTTTGTCTAAGAAGAGTCAATGGAATCAAAAATAATATATAAGTCAATATTGACAATATTGAATAAGAATAATAATGCGGTAGATCGAATAGATCGCAACATTGATGCAAACAGCTATAACAATTAACAGAATAGAAGATTGTGAGACATCGGCTCAACGGCTCTGGAAGCCCGGAACCACTAAAAGCTCCTGGATAGAGTTATCCCGATTTGCCGATGCGATCTGCAAAGTGAAAATTTGTTATAATTATTGAAAGATGTGGCGAACAACGTAGTGGATCAACTATCTATCAGAGAATGTCTAGCATACAAAGTGCCAGATGGCCAGACTATACACAGAAGAGACCACGTGACGCAGTTATGTGACGCAGTCGCGTGACCATACTAATCGCTTTGGTGCAGGCTGAATCTAGAAAACCTCTGGTTTTCAACACTCCCTCTTAACCTCTACCATATGCAACGATTAGTAGAAGGACCGGAAAATCTATAAGAGACGTAAGAACTTGCGCCTCAATAGACAAGACGGATAGAGCTCTTCGGATCTTTTCCAGCAGCGAGAGCTCCAGAGTGCTCTCTCGAAGCTGTATTCTTCTAACAGATAATAAGAGATTTGAGAAGGCGTCTTATACAGATGCAGAACGCGATAGATTCTATAGCACTTCTCAAAGCGTCCATAGAGCTCCAAAATGCTCTCTCAAAGATATGTTCTTCAGACGGATTGCAGAAAGTATAAGAAAGTGTATTTTTATCGATACAGAACGCAGTAACTTCTTCAACATGTTGTCAAACAATAGAGCAGACATGCGGGTACGCAAACATTGTAGCGTGAACAAGCATAAGAACGTTGAGATAATACGTAATCTTTGATGCGAAAGCAGAATGTATCCGATGTGCTTTCTTGCCGTTATCTTGAGACTTTGTAGACATGCTTCGTATGCTGTCGTAGCTGCGTTTAGACTGTAGCTACGTTTGGGCAACGAAGACGTCGAATATGCTGTCGTAGCTGCGTTTGGACCGTAGCTACGTTTGGGCAACAAATAGCATCGTATGCTGTTGTAGCTGCGTTTGGGTAAAGAACAGCATTGTATGTTGTCGTAGCTACGTTTGAATCGTAGCTACGTTTGGGCAACAAATATGTCGAATCTTCTCCACATCTTTGATGTCCAGTATATGTTGCCAAAATAGAAAAGAATTTAATTGATTATAACGATTGTGCTAAAGAACGTTAAATATAAATCTCCAAATCAGAAAAAGTGTCGAGAAGAGACAAGAATAGAGCAAAGCAACTGCAACGAAACATGCAGTAAGCTAAGCGACGCGAATCTGCTAGACATATAATACGTAGACAGAATGGATCTGCAAAAAATGTCTTTCAGAAGTAAAGCAGATAATTAGATCTACGATACACGCAATAGAGCAAATAGCAAAACAGCGAACAACGGAATCAATTTGGATCAGATCTGGGTCAGATTAGCTTAGTCAGATCTAAATTAGATTAGACCAGTCTAAGTCAAGTTAGAAATCTGAATCAAGAGCTAATAAAGAAACGATTGACACAGATAGCAGAAAATTGCTGTTATTGTGTTGCTTGACTGTACTTCTCCGAAATTGTATTTTATTATCTTGTGCTTTTGCTATGCAGACTGTTTTCTCTAAGTTTTAGTCTGCGTATCTTTTATCGAAAGCATGTAGAACGCTTCTCCGGAGCTGTATTCTTTGCAGTATGTTTTTGTCTACACATATGTAGAATGCTTCTTCGAAGCCGTATCCACTATATGTGCTCTTGTTGTCGTCTTTGACTTTTTCTCTTCTCTCTCTCTCTTACGTACTTGCCAAGCGACAAACAAAACATTATAGAGTTGAAGAAATTAGATGTTGAATTTGTCGTGCTAGACAAGAACGGAATCCAAAAAAATTTAAAACATTATATAATATTTCTTAATATAGCAAAACCGATTGACATAACTTCTCTCAAGTAGAGCGAGTGGGCGGATAAATATTAGAGCTAATCTAGTAGATCAGATCTATGTTAGATCTGGGCTAGATCGGGCCAACGTGAATCAAGTTGAGTCAATTCAGCTGAAAGACTACTAGATCAATATCTGTTACTGAAAGTTGAGAAGAGATTTTTGCTACCGATTGGATTACTAGCAGAAAATGCCGCATGTGTCTATAAAATAAAGAAAGAAGTAAATAAGCCAGTAATAAGCAGTTCAAGCGGACTGATCTGGCGTGTTGAGATCGTGTTAGATAGCACGATTATATATAATTGTTCTGACGACTTAATATATACTAGATAGCGCAGTCGAACCAAACTGCTCTAGCAATTGCATTTATCTTATCGTATCTGTATAATTGTTTGCTGTCCAAACTCTTTATATATCAACGTATATCAGATGGGGTATATAGAAGATAGAGTAGATTACATAATATAGTTGTTCTGTAACTCAACTAATAGCAATTGAGATAATCGAATGTTGTGTCGATTAGAAGATGGAAAACGTCGGAGCTATCTTTGTGTGTCGCTCGCGAAGATGCTTGTAAAGCTTTGTATTGCTAGAAAAGATAGTCTTGCATTGTCTACATATAAAAGACAATATAGTAGTCAAAGCTTTCTTTTGTTCTTGTCTTGCTTGTTCAGCAAGCTTCTTTTTCTTGCGAGCTTCTTTCTTGAGAAACTTCTTTGCTTAACAAGCTTCTTTCAATCTTTGCGCTTGTAAAAATTACGCGCATTTGCTTCTAGAGACTATTAATTAATAACGCTTGTAGAAATCTTCAACGTTTGCGTTCTCGAGTGTCTCGATATGTATAGAGTTCGTCGTTATATAGCAATAACAAAGAAGAGTTGATCAAGAGAGTATTGTTTCAGACGTTATTAAGTGCTAAATATCTAGTTAAAGAATTCAATATATATATAGCTGACTAAATAGTTGATATCTTTTATCGTTAAACAAAATTAAGTGCTACAAGCAATTGAGTCGTTTATCGTCGAACAAAAACTAGATGCGATCTCAATTGCTTGAGATGCTGAAGATTGTACTGCCAATAAGATAGTATCCACGTCGATATATCGATATATAGAGATACTAATGTTGCAAACAGCTAGAGTGTCGTTTATCGTCTAACAAAACTAAATGCTATAAACAGCTGAATCGTTTATTGTTGGGCAAAGACTAGATGCGATCTCAATTGCTTGAGATGCTAGAAATTGTATTGCTACTAATATAGTAGCCACGTCGATATATCAAAGGACGGAATATGTTGGTGTCGTAAACAGCTGAGGTATTGTTAATCGTTTGACAGAACTAAATGCTGCAAGCAGCTGGACCGTTTACTGTTGGGCAAAGACTAGATACTGCAAGCAGCTAGTATTACACAGTAACTGATTCGTAGTAAGACAGCGCAAGCTGCAAACCCAGGCTCATAATTAATCTATTGAAAGATGTGGCGAACAACGTAGTGCATCAATTATCTATTAGAGGATGTCTAGCATACAGAGTGTCAGATAGCCAGACTATACATAGAAGAGACCACGTGACGCAATCATGTAACGCAGTCGTGTGACTATGCTAATCGCTTTGATGCAGGCTGAATCTAGAAAACCAGAGATTTTCCAGATTCGATCTACATCAAAAGCAATTAGCATAATCTTGTTACTGCATTATGTGATCTCTTCTCTTTATAGTCTGTGTCAGGGACTAGACTCGGAACCACTTCAGGAAGAGATATCTAGATTGGTAACTAGATGGAACTTAGATCTATACTAGATTTAATGTACAAAACGAAAGACGAGAAAACAAAGAGAGAAACGAGGCGACGCTAACTATATAAGATTGCAGACTTTATGTCTAGCAAGAGTTAGTTCAGATCTAATCTAGATTGGCCTAGATCTAATCTAGATTGGTCCAGCTCTAATCAAGAGATTTAAGCGAGATTGAAACGAAGATGTTACGACTCTAGCTCGTTACAGCTGGTATATATGCTACAAGGTAGCCCGTAGCACCGAGCACGATTACCTGCATGCTCGACGGCTTGGCAGGCGAGCATTGCTCGACACGCTAGTGAGCGAGGCTCGACATGCTCGCTAGTGAGCGAGGCTCGACATGCTCGACAGCGAGCATGACGAGCAAGGAGGATCTTCTTTACTATATAGATCCCTAGGAACACGTCCCTTATGGATCGTGTTCAACTCAAGATGAGTTCTTACTTATTGTTACTACTACTACGAGCAGTATCCCTTGTTACCAAGTGATAGCTCGCGTTGCCTGAAGACGCCTACAGACCTCTCCTATACAAGTACCAACCCACCTCTGATACCCCTAGACCTTCTAGGAAGTAGCAGGCGTAACAGGAGAATTATTTATCCGACAGACTTTATTGGCTGACTGCTGATCTAATATTATAACAGTAGCTTCTCTCTACAAGACAGAGATTCTGCGAGACAATCAAGACAGTATAGTGAACGGCTAAGAAATTCAGAAATCGAGAGACAAGACTAGACAAGACGAGATTGAACAAGATTTGATTTATTGAATCAGACAGAAACGATAACAATAGCAAGACAAGATAACTAGACTTATTAAATCAGACAAAACAAGAATGAAAAATCTCTGCCATCTAGGCAAGATCTGGACGAGACTGAGCGAGATTGATCTAAATTAGTCGGAATTGGACACGTTTGAAGTGACGAAGCACTATCGAGACAAAACTAGAAGATTTTTGCTATCTAGATAAGATCTAAACTAGATTGAGCGAGATTAGACTAATTTAGTCAAGATTGAGCGCGTTTAAAATAACGGAGCACTATCTAAACAAGACAAGAAGATCACTGTTATCTAAGCAAGATCTAAATTAGATTGAACGAGATTAGACTAACTTAATCAAGATTGAGCGCGTTTGAAGTAACAAAGTACTATCTAAGCAAGACGAAAAGATCTCTGTTATCTAGACAAAATCTAGGCTAGATTGAACAAGATTAGACTAATTTAGTCAAGATTAAACGTGTTTGAAGTGACAAAGCACTATCGAAGCAAAACAAGAAAGAAAAATCTCTGTTATCTGGGCAAGATCTGGGCGAGATAAAACTAGATTGATCTGACTTGATCAAGAACGAACATGTTTGAAATAACAGAACACTATCGAGACAGAAAAGAAAAGTCTCTGCTATCTGGACAAGATCTAAACAAGATTGAACTAGACTAGACTAGATTGTCTAGTCTTCTTAATATTGACAGTTAAAGATAACGCAGAAGATTAAATGTGGTCTCTCGACAATAAGATTGACTAGATAATATTTATCAAAAACTTGTTAACAATTGTTCAGAAGATTGAAGAGTTTTCAGATAAAGAAATAATTTTTTCAGTCGATATAGTATTTGAGCAGAGAAGAACTGAAACGTCTATTACGTTTGGAGTTTAGAATACTATTGATATATTATTACGACTGCTATTTCCCTAGGGGTTCCTAGGTGATATCAGAGGTGGGTTGGTATTGTTGAGGAGAGATCTGTAGACGTCTTCAGGTAACACGAGCAATCACTTGGTACAAGAGGTTGCAGCTTTCTAGCTTATAGTAGTAGTAACAATAAGTAAGAACTTATCTTGAGTTGAACACGATCCATAAGGGACGTGTTCCTAGGTGGTCTATATAGTAAGGAATGTTATAGTGGTCGCCATGGTCGCTGTCGACCTGTCGTCCATCGGTCGCTCTGGTCGCTGTCGACCTGTCGTCCATCGATCGCTCTGGTCGCTGTCGACCTGTCGTCCATTGGTCGCTCTGGTCGCTGTCGACCTGTCGTCCATTGGTCGCTCGCCAAGCTGTCGAGCATGCAGGTAGCCGTGCTCTGCGATACACACTGTCTCGTAGGGTATATCCCCGAGCCTTGTTCGACTAGGGTCGTAACATATATCAAGATCTTTTGCTGTTCTCGACAACAACAGATTCACGAGATTTCTGGCGCTGTTCAGAAAGAAGATCGATAACAATATAATTGACGAGACTAATATAGAAGACGTAATGCATTTTTATAGATGCGAAAAGCTCGAGTTCGACAATAAAAGAATTCTTTTTGAAGATACATTTTATCTTGAAAAGTTCGATGTGGCAATTGTTCAGCTTAACTGCAGAACCAGCAGTATTAAGAATCTTGACGTTAAGTCAAACTTTATTATCTACAAAGTATCTAGAACAAGAACAACAAAAACATTTAATATTGAACTTATAGATAGTTTGAGCGATAAATATCTTATCACGTAGATGCTGAACAAGTTCCTTCTAAATAAAGCTTTCGACGTTGATCAACTAAATCCAGACTTGAGTCGTAAGATCAGAAGACAAGAGTTCTGGAGACTCAAAGTCTAGACATAAATTCTGGCTCGAATTGATCAAGAAGAGCGAGACGAGAGTAATAAACAAGAGAGCGTTGTTGGCGGCGAACCCAACGTCAGAGAGCTATTTAGCTTAGTTATCTTGCATATAGTTGACGAAAACGCGAAGATAATATTCTATAACAGCGTTGACTTGTTCAGTCTAACTATCAATCTTGGAATAATACGCAACAGATAACTTGACGTCAATCTTCAGTATTTGACAGAGATATCTTCAATCATCAGAGATAAATTGTGTATCTCGATTAGATAGAAAGAACTCGAATAAATTATAATGTTTTCAGATATAAAAATAGAAGCAATTGACAGCTTTCTCTACTTCCATAAAAGTGATGGGAACTAGATATCTTATCTTGATAAGACAATTAACAAAAACAAAAATATATCTATACGTAATATCTATAAAGATACTAGATAGCAAAGAATTTATGTATTTTATAAAAACGGAAACAAGTATATATATAGCAGTTCCGTACGAAGCGCTAAATATACTTGTAAATGTTAGACCATTAGTAAGCTCGACTAATCAGTTCGTAACATTTAGTTCTCTCTAAATGGTTATCGACAACACTATTATAAGCAAGCTGAATTACGCGAAGACAAAGATAATCCGAGTTAGAAACGTACTTCTTTTCTCGGAAATACAAAAAGTTGAAGCGTTCTTTATACTCGACTAGAGAGATTCTATTATAGTAATATGCTTTACTGCGAAGCGCTTCGAGTACTTGAAATGCGAAATGATCGCTGATTTCGACTTGATCCCAAAAAGTTTGAGTAGAGATGTCTGCTAAGTTCTTATTAGAACTTGAGATTTCTTGATCTAGCTAAGATTCAATGTTATCAAGTTGAATTCTTCTACGTCTAGCTTTATCGAAGCTAACATAATAAGAGAAACTGGGACTGGAGAGATATTTAACTGAACAGAATCTAGAATAATGGCTTGACATTGAAAATCGGATATCAGAGACAAGAAATATTGATTCTTGACAGTAATAGTGTTCAGATCTCTGTAATTTATGTAGAATTTTAGTCTATCTTCGAATTTCTTAACGAAGAGAACAGAAGCTGTTGTCTGAAAGCGACTGACTCGAATAAATTCTTTACTAAGATTCTTATCTAGATAGCAACGAAGTTCTAGAGTCTTATTACGGCTTATATTGTACAAAGCAGAGACAGAAGACTGGGAGCTTTTTTTAAGATAGATAACGTAATTATAGAAACAATAAAGAGACAAGATATCTGTCTCTTTTTTAGAGAAGAAGTCGAGAAACTCGAAACATCTGAAAGACAGAATTGTGGCTGAATCGACATTTTTGCTTTGTTGGTAGTGTTCTAGATTCTCTTGGGTTGTAGAGACTGTTAGATGGAATTTCTTTTCTATCTGGTAAAGTGCTAGGCAATGGTCTCGATTATACGTGTTGATTTTGGTATTCTTATAGAACAGCGAGAGCTTGATGTAATTCAATAAACTAGAAATCTGAGCTAGATCTGGTTCAGATCTGAACAAGATTTCGGCAAGATTGAGAAAGAGATCAATCTTCCGTAAGAGAATGCTAAAGATTTCAACATTTTTTACGCGAGCGACACGATCGAATCTACAAGTTCTCAACTCAATCACATTAAGTTGCATGGAAAATCGTACAGCTTGTTTCGCACGCTGTTTGGTGGAGATTCGAAAAGACAAAAAACTTCGATACTTGATTTGTGAGAAGTATTCTTTCTGAATAGCTTGAAGAATACGACTAGAAGCTTCTTGTTTCAAACAGATCGAGACAGAACAAGATTCAAGATTGGAATAACTGAATTGCTTCTTAACAGCAGAACTGGGTTGCTTCTTACAAGCGGGTTGCTTCTTGTAAGCGAGACTGAATTGCTTTTTAAGAGCAGAGCTCAATTGCTTCTTGCAAACGAATTGCTTCTTGTAAGTGACTAGAATACTAGATATTTTCTAACAAGACGAACTTAGACTAGATATAATAGTTTGATTATCAAAAGCAATAACTAGAAGATCTTGATCTTGGAGCTTCTATATATGCTGAAACTTCTTAAAGAACAGGAATTCTTCTTCTTCTCGGATAATACTATAGATTTTGACGGAGGAATGACAGCAATGTTTGAGACAGAAGAGAAAGAATATGATAAAAGTATTATAATCGAAGTTCGCGTCAATAGAATAACAACAAAGTTACAATAGATCTATAATAATAAAGTACCGATTGAGTTCAGTAACGTAGAGAAATAGTCTCTCAATATAATCTCCGAGAGTTATAATAGTTCCGGCGACGTAGATAACATTGTCTGTTAAGACTGCTTGACTATCAAAATCTCAAAATCTGCAAGAGTAGATTAATTGATAAAAGAAAAGATTGTGTTGTTGCGCGAAGAATTTATTAATAAAGATATAGACTGAGATTTTACTATCAATCAGAGTTAAAGCAGAAATTCGAGATTAAGTTTGATGTAAAATAGAGAAAACTATTATATAACTATTCTTGAATGTAGAATTAGACTCAAAGAGTTTTAAAACTGTTTTAATCGAAAATCTTTTGTAAGATTAAAGAGTAGAAGAAAACGAAGAGACTAGAAAACAAAAGAATATATAGATGGATTTCTGAGCGTGACTTTGCCCGGGAACTAGACTTTTCTTGCTGACAGCGAGACATCTCTGTTGATACTGACAGTATTATTTAGATCGACAAAGCGAAGAGCAGAGAATTTCTTGTTGGAACATTCTTTTGTAGTTTTGCCCGAAGATTGCAACTTGCAGTAGTAGTACAGCTTCCATTTGTTGCAGATGTCTTTGATTCCAGATATAGTCAGAGATTTGTCTTGAACAATAGCAATAGCAGAGCTCAAATCTATTGGCTTGTCAGCAGTTATCGAGACTGCGAACACGATGAGAACAACAGAGACAGAAGTGATGACGCGGAATTGCAACAAGTTGCTGGTTGGAACGAGATGAATTTTTAGCTTGACAGAAACAACGGCAATAGTGATAGTACAGAGTTGACAATGTTTAAGCTGTTGAAGTTTCTTGTCGATCTCAGTAAAAGCTTGAATCTATTGCTGAAAAATAAATAGCTCCATCGCGGATTTGTCAGAACATGGCGGCAACTTGGGTAGAGTAACTGATGTTGCGTTTTATGCAATTAATCAGTGAAGCGTCTTTTATTTGAAAACGCTCTTTCTTCTAATAGAAGAGATTATAATATTTAGCAAAAATTATAGAGTCTTGCTTTAGAGTCTCGCGAAGATACAAGCATGTATTTTTCGACTCGAAGAGATTGCCACAACAGTAACGCAGATTTCAACGTTACTCGGCGAAAGAGATAATAGTACAGAGGTTATTGATTCGGTATTGATCTATGTTGAATTGAGGTCCATAGGCTCATCCAAGAGAGCTATAATGGGCAACGGTAATGCATGGAAGTGTGTAGATTGCTAAGACCAGATAGCCAGATCTATATACAGGAGAGCCACGTGACTGCGTCACGTGGTCACGCTAATCACATATGGTATAGGCTGAACCTGGGAAACCGCCAGTTTTCAACAGATCTTAATAATGCGTCTCGGAATAATAATAAGAGAACTTCTAAAGTGGCGGAGCTGATCAGTTATATATAAAAAAGCGTCGATGTCAGCGACTCAGTCGTTCTTCAGAATCTTACTGATATTCTTCTTTGACAGTGCTGCAAGCTTCTTGTTAATGCTTTTCTCGATATCGAAATCAGTACTCTCAATAAAAGATTTTTTCGACAATCTGTTATCTTCAGTATTGTAGACACGATACTTCTTGTTAGACTTTCGCTTAGAGTTTTTGCGACTTCGAATCTTTGCTCTTTCTTTCTTGATATACTTCCGAACATTATCGCGAAATAGACAGTTATCGATCAAATGCTTGCAGCTTTGACACATATAGTATTGACATTTGTTAGCGCTTGATTTCCGCTTGTACTGACAACGTTTGACATCTGAATCTGCAGAAAAACTGCGACGCTAAGATCTAGATCTGAAGCGATTTATTTCGCGTTTGATCTATATAGCTATCTTGTCTGCTTTCAGCAATACTTTCTTCTCTTGAAGTTTTTGCAGAACAATATCAACGTCAAGATTATTCTGAGCATCAAGAGTGTCTCGACTAGTAATATATTCTGCTGACAAGAAAATCAGAAATGTCTAAATCAGTCTGTTGTTGGAATACAGTCTCTTTATATCGAATTAAATATCAACATTTTTGCGTTTCAATTTCTTAAGATGTATTTATATTTTATCAATGCTCTGATCGGCAGACTTCTTGTAGTTTATATAGTCTGTCAGATATTGTCTTTCGATAGTCTAAAGCTTCTTCTTGTACTTGTAAACCAGAAACTTTTATATTTCAAACGCGATAGTTATATCTGTTACATTCTTCTCGTTTATATTGTCCAAACAGAATTGTATCTAAAGAGTGGTTTTGACGTTGATCTTTATGTTTTTCGATTGAATATTTATTATAGAGACGGAACCGGTTTCGCTTGTAGAAGTTGAGAAAATAATAAAGTCTGCATTCTCAATTACATTCCAAAGATCTTCTGCTATAAGATAATTCTTTAGACGACGAAACTATTGCTTGCTGATACTGCGACTAAGTACTTCAATTGACTTTTGTATATAGTTCTTTATAATTGATAGAATATAAAGAATAGAATATAATAATATATATATAGTAAAGTTGACAAAAGAATCGAATAGTAAATAAAATGTCTATCAAATAACGATAAAGAGATTTTAGTGCACTAATCTTTTATCGATCTAGTGCAAAGATTATAATTACGCTCTTGTCTCGACAGTATCTGCTAATACTGTGTTTGCTTTCTTTAAAGCAATATACTCTGCTCTTGTTTTAAGCTGTAACTGATTTTCTTTCAAGCGATTTCGTCTGCTTTCTTTAAAGCAATAACTAGCTCTTTTTCAAACGTATAAGTTAGTCTCTTTTAGTGTCGTTTGTTTTTCGTAGAACCCGTAATCGAGCGAAATCAATTCGTCTTCGCGGAAATCTCTCGCATAACTCGAGAGTGTGTCTCGATTGCTGCCGTTTAGTAGCAGTGCCGTTTTGCTCTTTGTAGAACGCGATTCAGACTGCCGCAATAATAGTATTAGAGACTGTCGCAATTGGAAGTTTTCGCGAATTTAGACAATGTATAATGTTTAAGAACTTTGAGATACTTAATGTTTATTAATTTAATATTTAAAACAATTTAAGTTCTTATTTGATTAACTATAAAAAGAAAACGAGATTTAAGTCTTCGATTGTTTGTTCTAGCAAAGAAGAGAAAATTCTATTATTTTAATTCGAAATTAAGAAGAAACTTTATAAATTAAAACTAAGTTAGCAATCTAAATCGAATGTTTCGAAACTAGAAATAACTTTTGAAATTATATGTTTATTTTTGTTTTGAAGAATTTAACGCAGACACAATAGTGACGACTTACTCTATTATTGTTACTTTTTTCTCAAATTAATTTTTTAAATTTACGTTAAAAAAGCTTACTACTATTATTATTGTCTCTAGAGAATAAGCAAGACTTACGATAATTAACTTTATCAAGTACTTAGTTTCGATCAAATAATTTTTTCGACTTTGAGAGAAATTTTATGCGAATTAATTTATTACGTTTTTTACGCAATCGACTCAAGTAACAAGAAAAACAAGAGATCTAATCTAACGATCTTAAAAAGATAAGAGCAATTTTCTTATTTTCTTATTGCAATTTTTGTATAGACAAAAACAAAAGTTTCTTAATTTAATAATTAAGAAACAATTACTAAAAGAGAGAGAGTCGTATGTAGTTAAGTAATCAAGTAATATTAAGCTATAAACTTAAGAATGTTTGCTATTAGTATTAGCGATCTATTTGCAATACATATGCGATCTCTCTTACTTAGATCTTAGAATCTTAGCTACTTAATACATTATTAGACTATATAGTGCGATTTATGCATGCATCGCGATAAGTCTCTATTGCTATAGTTGTCTACTAACTAGAATTTTATCCCTATCTTGTTACAATAGATTTGTATTTATAAAATTAAATTTTACTTAATAATATAAAGAGAAAAACTTTAGAAAAAAGCAAGATAACAAATTCTAAAAAACGTGCTATTTATATAACAAATTAAATTACTTTGCAAGAGATTATTAATTATAAAACTTAATAAATTGTTAATAAATTAATGCTATATTAAGAGAGATATTTAATAGCTAGAACAATATTAAGAAGCAAATTAATATAAAGACAAATATTTTCGAAATTAAATTAAACAACAACTACTATTCAATAAAGAATTTAAATCAATTATAGAAAGTTCTAGATAAAATATTATTAGACAAGACACTTATATCTACGCAAAAAATTAATCAAATACTTAATAAAATTATAAGAGCAAAATAATAAAAAATATTATATTTTTATTTAGTATTAAAAGGTATAGCGAACAACGTAGTGAATTATTAGTATTATAGAAGATTATTATATATAAACAACAAAGATTGCAAAATATATTGTAGTCTCTAAGCTAATCTCAATTGAGTCTAGCTTATTTAAGTCAATTTAGCTTAAATCTAGACTAGCTCGCTAAACAAATTAATTAAAAGTAGATAAGTAGTTTTTTAAACTATTTACTTGCTACTATTACAATCTATAGACTTCAAACATGTTGTTGTTGTATTGCGCAATACTCTTACTTAATAAAAACGTATCTATTAGTTTTTTCTAATTTTTTGATCTATTAATTCAAGCTATCTAATAAAGATCTTAAACTTATCTCTAGACAATAGCTTTGTTAGTTTATTTATTATTATGTTTGCGCTTCGAACAAAACTAATGCAAATGCGATTACTTTTGCAAAGATCTCTAATGTAATAAAGTATTACATTAATGTGCTTTAATCTATCTATTAATATAAGTATTCTTAATAAGTGCTAGAGTTGCTTAATTGTTGTTTATTAATTGTATAAAGAATACAAATTTATATATCTTATTTTTAACAATATCTATACAATTCAATAAATTTTTAAGATATTTCGCATAATTAGTGTTTCTTAGAATCTATATAATTTATAGATTCTTTATAGCATATATAAATAAAGCTATGTACTTAGTCTTAATAATAGATATTGCTATTAATTTTTGTTTACGTAACATTTATGCGATCGATTCTTTGTTTATTATAAATATATATTTAAGAATTAACTTTTGATTTAATTTATTAGATGCGTAGTCTAAGTTAAAGTATATTACTAAATGTAGACTTCTATTACTATTGTACGTTAGTTTTTTGTTAACAATAAAGCAAAGATATCGAAGCAATGTCTTCAAAACTCAACTATAATACTTTGTTAAATCGACAAGATATTAATTTAGATATCCTATTGCAAAAGCAATATTTAAACAAGTATAAATAGTTGCATATATAATGCTTTCGATTGCATATTAATAATTTCTTTAATTAATTTGCTTGTCTTTTGATTTAATAAATCGAAATAAATTGTATTTATTTATAGACAATTTAATCGAATTGCTTTTGTTAACAAATATTTGTAGTCTATTAAATATTTTGTTGATATAATAAGATTAATTTATGTGTAGAGTTTTAACTTTTCGATTGCAAATAATTCTAATGCCAAGAATTCTTTTTATTTTCTCTAGATTTTTTATCTTAAATATTTTTTGAAACTCGCGTTTAAATTAATTAACGTTATTTATTAATCGTATAACAATAGCAATATTGTCAATATAAAACAAAAATATAATGCGTTGTTCGAAATACAATAAAAGACAAAAATTAGTATCGCATTGTTTAAAGTCTAGCTTAACAAACTCTTTAACACAACGTTTATGTTAGTTGCAAACAACTTGTTTTAAATTATAAAGACTTCGAAAAATACGCAAGCATTACTCTAGAGATATATCTATTTTAAATAAAGATATTATATAAATTTTCTTTTTAAGAAAAAACTTAATAAAGATGTTGTTAACGTCTATCTAATAGCATTCTAGATTTTCTAGCATAACAATAACAAAAAACATTTGTAAAATATCAAATTTAACAATTAAAACAAAAGTATCTTTGTAATTAATTTCAAAGATTTATATAAAGTCTTTTGCGATCAATTTTGTTTTAAGTTTTTCTAGTATTCTATCTATGTGCATCTTTGCTTTAAATATTTACTTGCTTATTATAATGTTAATATTTCGAGAAAAAGTAACAATTTTTTATATATTATTAGTAGCAAGAGCAAGTAATTTCTCGTATATAGCATCTTTTTATAGCTTTCTTTAAACAAAATTGTTTACAATCTCGTTTTATATCTTTGATACAAATATAACAAGCTTGTTAGTATTATTATTTTTCTTGTTAATAGCTACAAAGTTGCACTTCGAATCTATAGTTTAGTTTTATCAATTATGTCTTAGACTATAAAGATTGTTATAGCGCAAACAATTTTGCTTCGATATTTTCTTAAGTTCTTTGCATTATTATTAACTTGTTTTCTCTTTGAAATAGCAACGTACAAAAATATCTATATATAACATTTAAATAAAACGAAATTATCTAAAGTTATTTAGAAAGAATCTAGAGTAATCTAAGCAAAATCTAAATTATTTTGAGCGAGATTTAAATTAGTGTAAGCAAAATCTAAGCTAGTGTAAGCAAGATCTAAGCTAGTATAAACAAGATTTAAGTTAGATTTATTTCTAATTGTATCTTTGCAAGATTTGTCTACTAGTTGTCTTTCTAATAAGATATTAATTGTCTTAACACGTATTTTAAGATCAATATATATATTCTCTTTTTGCTTTTAATATATTTGACAATATTATATCTAATAATTTTACTTAAGTTCGATATTTATATTTTGACAAATATACTTGTTTTGTTAATATATTCGAGAAATATTTTTACTTGTTCTCTATTTATAAGCTTGTTTTTTTTGTTTTTGACGAAAAGAGATTTGAAGTCTATATAGAAATAGCATTTGTAGTTTTATATACGCAAATAATTAATAAATAATTTGACGTCAATATATATCTCTAGAAATATAATAAATTTATTGTTAATAAGCAATTTAATTGCTATATAATTTTGCAAATATATATTTGTCTATACAACTTTTAGCTAAAACTTAATAAAAAGTTTCGTCTTTTTAATTATAGCTCTTATAGAGTTTTTTGTAATTTGTATGTCTTATTTAGCAACATTATTTTAAAAAGAATTGTATAACAAAATGTAATTAAGCACAACGTCAAAGAATAAATATTACTTATTAAGTGCTAACTTAAGTTTTGTATTATTGTTGCTACAAATTGCGAGTACTTTAAATTTACTTTAAAACTCTATTTGTATTTGTTATTAACAAAGAATATTTACAATTTGTTCTTGTTTAATTATTGTTAGTATTTATATTTTACAAAAGTAGTTGTTAACAATTTTAAGAAAATACTTGTATTCGAATTTTAAAACTAACAATAATTTGCAAATATTAATTAAAATAAAAGTTAAAATAATTGTCTTACGTTTATTAATATAATAATTTCTTTTATTGCAAAGCTTAATTAATGTGTATACTTTACAAGAATTTTTTATATCTTTAATAATAGAAACAAACTTTAAGAGTATAATAACTTTATATAGCTTTTGCAACTTAGTTGCGTCTAAATAAACAAATCGACAATATTAAAGACTATATAACTTTTGTTTAAAATTGCTAGTAATTGCTTTGTTAATATTAATTTGCATTTGATTCTTTTAATTAGATGCGCTATTAATTGCTAAAAACGCTATAAGAGACTTCTATTGTATAGTAGCAATAAAAGCAAACTTGTTTAAGCTTGACGTTATTTTGCTTATTATATATACGTTTTCTTATTAATTTGTAGTAGAAATATATCTTTTTTGTTTGTTTTGCATTTATATATTGTGTTTGTTAAAATCTCTATATAGATTTTTCTAATATATACGTCTATTAAACAAAAGATTAATTTCAAAATCTAGAATAAAAAGAATATTTGTTAAATATATTTTGTTTTTGTTCTTTGCACGCATTGTTGTTGTTTTATATTGATTTAAAAACAATTTCTTCTCTTTAATCTTAACAATACGTTTAGAAATAACAATAAAAAAAATTCTAAAGTATCGAAGCTAATTAATTATATATAAGAAAGTGTTAATGTTAACAATCTATTTATTGTTAAAATTTTTATTAATATTTTCTTTAAACAATGTCGCAAGTTCTTTATTAATATTTTTCTTAATATTAAAGTTGCTATTATTAAGTAAAGATTTTTTCAATAAACTATTATTTTTAGCATTGTAAATATAATACTTTTTGTAAAATTTTCGTTTATTATTTTTAATAATCTTTGTCTTTTTTATTTTTTTTAAAATATATTTGCGAATATCAATACGAAAAAGATACTCTTTAACAAGATACTTAAGACTTTGACAAAAATAACAACAATATGCGTCTTTACTAATTTTTCGATCGAAGAAGTTAAGTTTTCAATAAAAATTAAAGTTCGATTCTAAAAAAAAACTTTAATATTAACGTCGAAATTTGAAACAACTAGCTTTGCGTTTAATTTACATAACAATTTTATTAACTTTAAGCAATATTTTTTTTTTTGCAATTTTTAAAGAATTACGTCGACGTCAAAAGAATTTTAAATATTAAGAATATTTTAAGTTGCGATATATTTCGAAAGCAAGAAAACTAGCAATATTTAAATTAGTTTATTATTGCAATATAGTCTCTTTATATTAGATTAAATCTCAAGAATCTTTCGTTTTAGCTTCTTGAGATATATCTATGCTTTATTAATGCTTTAATTGATAGACTTCTTGTAGTTTATATAGTTTACTAAGTGTTGTCTTTCAATAATTTAAAACTTCTCTTTGTACTTATATATCAAGAATCTTTATATCTTATATGCGATAATTATAGCAATTACGTTTTTCTTGTTGTTCTTGTTTAAGCAAAATTAAATATAGAGAGTAGTCTTAATATTTGTTTTTACATCTTTAAATTAAGAAATTATCGATAATATTAAATCAATTTCGCTTGTAGAAATAAAAAGTACAATAGAGTCTAAAAATTAAATTACATTCTAAAGATCTTCTACTATAAGATAATTTCTTATTTGACAAAACTATTGCTTGTTTGTAATTCGACTAAGTATATTAATTGTTTTGCGTATATTGTTTCTTATAATGTGTAGAAATAAATAAAGTAAAATTGACAAAAAAATAAAAAGATAGATAAAGTAATGCTTGTCAAGTAACAATAAAGAGATTTAATGCACTAATTTTTTATTAATTTAGTGTAAAGATTATAATTACGTTGTTGTTTTAACAATATCTTTTAATATTGTGTTTGCTTTCTTTAAAGCAATTTAGTCTACTTTTTTTAAAGCGTTAATTAACTCTTTTTTAAGCAATATAATTTGCTTTTTTTAAAGCATTAATTAGCTCTTTTTTAAGTATATAAGTTAATCTCTTTTATTGTTCTTTGTCTTTCGTAGAACTTGTAATCGAACAAAATTAATTTGTTTGCGCGAAAATTTCTTGCGTAACTCGAAAATGTATGTCGATTTTTGTTTGTTAATAATAGTGTCTTTTGTTCTTTATAGAATGCGATCAAGATTGTCGCAATAGTAGTATTAGAAACTATTGAATTGAAAGTCTTCGCAAATTTGGGCTTATAATTTATTGAAAAATATAGCAAACAATATAGTAGATTATTAATACTATAGAAGATTATTATATATAAACAATAAAAATTGCAAAATATATTGTAGTTTCTAAGCTAGTTTTAATTGAATCTAGCTTATCTAGATTAGATTGACCTAAATCTAGATTAGCTCGCTAAGCAAATTAATCAAGAGTAGACGAGCAGCTCTTCAAATTGCCCACTTGCTACTATTACGATTTGTAGACTTCAAGTATGTTGTCGTCGTATTGCGCAATATTTAGTAACAAATTTCGATAACAAATATAATTAAAAGAACTTTTACAAATATCTAGACAATATTACAAAATATCTTGAAACTTTAGCTAATTTATTAAAGAAACAATAGATAAATTAAATTGTAAATAAATACAAAGAAGCGCTAGAAAGCAATACTACTATAAAAAGAGAAATTCTTAATAAAATCGAACAACAACTAAGTAATATAAATTTATTCTAAAAGAAAATTAAAAAAGCAAAAAAATATGCAATACTTAGTTAAACAAAATATTATAACAACTTATACTAAACTTATCTAGAAGACAAAAAAGAAATTAATTAATTTTCTAAAAAGTTAAAATTATTAATTTAGTATAAAAGAAAACTTAGTGTAAATAAGTATTTAAAGCAAAAGTTACAATATTAGAGCAAAAAAAAATTTAAATTTTTTGACAAAAAGTATATTAAAGAAATGCAATATATTAGCTTAATAGCAACAACTAAACTTAACAATATATATATAATATTTTATTATATTAATTAAGATTAATAATTATCGACTTATTGTAATAGTTAATTTTAATATAATAAATAATTTTATAATTAAAGCTTTTGTTAAAAGAAAAAGATATTTTACTTAAAAAAAACTTAATATATACAATCTAGTAATTATAAATAAATCTTTATTATTTAATAAAAATAAAAAAATAAATAAAGAAACAAAATTACTATCGATAGCTATTTAGCAATATTACAAGAAACTAATTTTTAATATAGTAAAAATAATTATTTACAATATTGTTTTAGAAATATTTTAATTAAAGTAATACAATCTAGAAGTTAACTAAAATATATAAGTACTTAAATTTGCGCAATATAATTACGTAGTTTATATTTAATTTATATATTAATAATATTTGATAATAAATAAAAGATTAAGTTAAAAATTAACTACAAACAATAAACTTGTATTTTCGCAAAAAATCAATCTAATAAAGTTTGACTTAATAAATATTAATAAAGATTAATTCGATTATAAAATTAAAGTAACTGAAGAAAATTACAAATTTTCTAGAAATCTTAAACTATTTAATATAATAAAGAAATTGCTAAAGTACGTATTACAAATATACAATAATTAAAAATATCTATTTTAAGAAAAGAAAACAACAAAAATTCTTTCTAAATATTAATTATAAAATTACAAAATTAAATTTAAATTAAACAAGTAGTTTACGTTTAAACTTATATATACTTTATTTAAAAAAAAGCTCGAAATGCTTCGTAAATATTTAGCAAAAAACAAAAAGAAATTTATTAAAAAATTTTAATTACAAGCAAAATGCTTAATTCTCTTTATATTAAAGAAGAATAAAACTTTTTGTCTATATATTAATTATTAGAAACTAAATAATATTATAATTAAGAATCGATATTTACTACTTAATATTAGCAAACTTTATAATTAACTATTTAAACAAAGTACTTTATTAAATTAAATCTACAAAAAGTATACAACTAGATTAGAATAAAAATAAAGAAAAAATAAAAGACAATTTTTTGTATACAATATAAATTATACAAATATACAATAATATTGTTTAAATTTACAAATATCTCGAAAATATATTAAAAAATAATTAATAATATACTACAACAATATTTGAATTAATTTGTTATAATATACTTAAATAATATTATAATTTACTTAAAAACTTTAAAAGAATATATTAGCTATATCTTTAAAGTATTAAAATATCTAAATATAAAAAACTTATATTTTAAATCAAAAAGATACAAATTCTATTAAAAAAAAGTTAACTTTTTTAAATTTGTTATTAAATAATATAAAGTATATATAAATCTTAAGAAACTATAAACAATTAAAAAATAAATATTATTAATAAATATTAAGAAAATATAATTCTTTTTAAATTTTATAAATTATAATAAGAAGTTTATTAAAAACTATTTAGCAAACGCAATATTATTAACAAATTTTACAAAAAAAAATATATTATAATTATAAAAACTTGCAAAAAAGAAATTATTTTAAAATCTTAAATTAGAATATTTAAAGAAATTAATATTAAAAATATATAATTTGCAATTGTTAAACAAAATTAAAATTAATATATTAAATCTAATTATTAATATATACTTTAATTAGAAATATAAAGATATATAATATCTAGTAATATATCTTTTGAAAAAACTCTTATTAATCGAACAAAACTATAATATTTACAATAAAAAACTACTTGCTATAGTAGTCTTCTTAAAGTTATAAAGAATATATATAGAAAAATATTAAAAGTTACAATTCTTACAAATTATAGAAATCTTATATACTTTACAACTACAAAAAAAAAATTGAAGACAAGTATAATAATTAAAAAGACTTAAATAATACAAGTTTAAAATACAATATATTTTAGACAAAGATAATAACAAAGCAAATATATTTAATAGAAGAAATAATTATATGAAAACAAAGAAATTGTTTAATTACAATATATTTAAAATTAACAAAAACAAATTACTATTAGCAAACAAATACAAGCTAAATACTATATTATAAATACTTTAAAATTAATACTAAAAAAATTTTAACAAAAAAAGAAAAACTTTAAATATTTATTAATAAAATCGACAAATATATAAAAGAGTATTATAATAAATTATTGCAAAAGTATTCGAAAGTAACCAAAATTCTTTAGCTTTTATATTAGTATTGTTAGTTTTTATAGATAAAACAAGCTATCGAAATATATATTAAACAATATCTTAATTATTAATAGAACAAATATAATATATATACAAGTTATAACAAAATCTAATATTAAAAATTATTTAAATTGTTATAAGATAAAGTTACAATAAACTTTATTATTAAGTTGCTTAAATTAACTAATCTAGCAATTAAAGACAAATATAATTTGATACTAGTAATAATTAATAAACTTATTAAGTACTTATATATTATTGTATACAAAAAGAAGTTTAATACAAAACAACTAAAATATATTATATTAAATTAACTTATATAATATTATAATATATCTAAGAAACTAACTAGTAACAAAGACAAGCTTTTTATATCTAATTATTAAAAGATACTTCTCTTAATATTAGATACAAAACTCCGAATATCTATTGTCTATTACTTAATTATAAATAATTAAACAAAAAGAACAAACTAGAGTCTTAAGCAATATTTAAGATACTATATTAACAATACTTATAGCAATTAAGTATTATTTTTATCTATAATATAATTAACATTTAATACAAAGATTTAAAATACTACTAAGATAACTTTATTTTTTGTTAATTATAGCAAGAAATTAAATCTTTTTAGAAAAAAGTATATATATCTATTTATGCAATTAATTATCGAAAGAGTAGCAATACTAAAAAAGATACACAACAATATCTCGAAAATACAAAAAAGATTAATTAAGTATTAAAATAAAAAACAAAAAACAATATCTTAATTAAAAGAAAGAAATAAAATATATCTTTTTACAAAAAATCTTAAAACAAGAAAGTTAAACAAAAAATTAAATTATATTAAAGTTGAATTGTTTTTTGTTAAAAAAATTAAAAAATTAAAAAATTAATTAATTATAAATTCGACTTACTTAAAAATATTAAAATATTTCTAGTATTTTATATTTTATTGTTAAAGTCAATAGATTTAACTATATTTTTGCAAGATATATTTTATTTCTATTTGCAAAAAAAGAATTAATTCGAGATTAAGAAAATTCTATAACAAAAAAATCAAAAGTATCTTATTAGATAAAAAAAAAAATTTATTTCGAAAAATATATAAGAATTAAAAAAAATTAATTGTTGTCGAAATCTTCTAAAGAAATTTTATTAAGACAAAATATAAAAATAGTATCTTAATTTCAATTAGTTCAAAATTAAAATTGTTCGAACAATATATTAAATAGCAACTTGAAAGTCTTTGTAACAAATTTAACAAAGTATACTTTATTTATCTTTAGATTGTTAATGTTTTTTTATTTTATTACAATTATTTCTTTCTTCTTATTTTTCAAAAAATTTAGTTGTTTTTTTAATCGACTTAGCTTTGTATATATATTGCGTACTTCTTTTTTTAAGTATATTTGTTCTTTATAAATTTGTTTAATTAATATAGAAAAAATTGCCAAATTATAATTACAACTAGATTGTATATACTTTATATACTTTTGAAAATTATAATTTATACAATAGATTTTACTAGATATTGTACAATTACAACAAGAATATATTGCTAAAGATATCGAATTTAAAGTATCAAAAAGATCTTTTTTTCGAAAGAAAATTTTTTTGATATTAATCTTTCTTAAAGATATAATAGAAAGATATTGAATTTTAAGACGAAAATTTTGAATAAAAGAAATAATGTTACAAGCTTATTAAAGTTATATTAGTAATTTAGATTCTATATCTTTGAGACGAAAATGCTATTATACTTAACATATTTAAGAAGCAAATATTTTAAGTATAATATTTAATATATTTAATAAACAAATATTGCAAGCAATTATATTTGCTATGTTCGACAAACAAGCAAGACAAATAACTAGTATTTTCTTAGTATATGGAAAATTGAATATAACTTTCTTATAAATTATATTTAACTTATTATAGATTTTTACTTATTGTTATTTTGATTTATCGAATCTTCTTAAGATTTATTAAATATCGAAATTGTCTATAGTTGCAAACCTTTGTTACCAAGTAATTTCTTATATTGTCTAAAGATATCTACAAACCTCTTTAAAGCACAAGTTATTCTAATATCTTCGAAGAAAATACTAGCGTAATAGTTTCTTAACAAATTTCGATATTTTACTCTTATAAATACTAAAAATAATATATTTAATAATTTTCGAAATTATATACAAATTATAAAATATATTAAATTATAGCTTAATCAAGTTTTTTAAGCTATATAAGAGCAATATATAATATTAAGAGTATTGCAAATTCTTGAATTCTAAATATATTTTCTTAAATTTGTTAAGAAAATTGCAAGAAACAATAATATTATATAAAATCTAAATTAAAAATTTGTAGAATTAAATCTAATTTATAAATGTTATTAAACTTTTTTTAATATTATTGAAGTAGTTGTATCTAGTAAAATCTAGAAAGTATTAACTCTCTTGTCGCAAGTTTCTGCTTATGCAGCTATAGGTTTCCCGTATTTGATAGAGAGGTGCTTGTTGGGCCGATAAGGGCCCAGTAAGGGGAACCTATTGTTACAAAGCACCGCTTCTGAAGTTACACTCTTCTAGTTTCTATCAGTTTGACCCTTTGACTTTCTTGCACGGAACAACGATTTTTCGAGCTCAACATACATCTTCTCAATCTAACAAAGACTGGAGAATGCCTCAAAATTCGACCAGCCTTCTCGTCAGCCTCACCGGTAGATATTTCTACACCATCTACGCGATTACAACCACTATGATAATCCTTCCCTATCACCTTCTCATCTGCATTTTCCCTTCTTTCCGCCCACATGCGGAATGGACATACCACCAATCTGTGATGAACTATCTGATGGGCGCCTTCCTCTACCACGCCTCAGCTCTCGAGGTCCAAACCCCACTCCCCCTCTCCCCCGGCAGCGAAGGCTCAAATTTTGCCGCCATCCACCCTGCCCAGGCGAGTCTGTATCGCGGAGCTATAGCACCAACGAAGGCAATCTCACCAGGCGACATTGGTGGAGTGTGGTACCCGGCCCAATTCGACCCCGAGATAGATAGCGAGGGGATGATATTCCTCTACTTCCAC
>JAABUL010002521.1_pt1 | contig 29431 bp, 32 predicted proteins | sample 5559151 | NCBI WGS metagenome assembly JAABUL01 (sample SAMN10711876, study PRJNA513368) | rock metagenome | isolation source: Antarctica rocks | place: Antarctica: Victoria Land, Pudding Butte sud
GCATGGAGGTTGTCCCCGTTCAACGTTTAGACCGGGACATACCGCAGCACCGGTGATCAGACGTTCTTCCGGTGGGAGCGCATTTTCTCCGAGCGGGGATTGGGCTTGACGCAATCAAGCATTGACCCTGGCACGCGGGTCTTGCGGCCCCCTGCCCGACAACGTCTTCGGACAGCCACCGCTTTCCCAGCATGCTACGGTCCCCTTTGACTTTCGCCGCTAGGTAAGCTGGGTGACCCAAGAACACTCCTCCAAGTTCCTCCTGGCTGCGCCAGGGATACGACAACGCGCCTCACGGCGCACACGCAGCATGCGACTTTCACCGCACTACGCTTTCCGGTTCGGTCCCGGTACTCACGAAGAGCAGACACGTGGCCAGCCACGGGGAGGCGCACCAGCAGGACAAGCCTGCCGTCATCTGCTTTCCTCCCTCCGTCTGTTTGCCTCGCTTTTCAAGGACATCCCCTGGCGGACCTTCACCCTGTCCGTGCCATTACAGCACGGCGTTTGGCTACGACGCCGCCTCCGCCCTCCCGTCCACACACTAGCATTTTCGTGTCCCGCCAAGGCGGGTGAAGCGGCGTGGGAGTTCCCAAGTTCCCGAGCTGCGTGTGATAGAGCCCCGTAGCTGCCCACGACACACCGGGGGAATCGGTAGCGATCAGATGGCCGTGCAGCACCACCTGCCCTCCCCTTGCCCTTTTGGCCCAGGCGTCTCACCCCGTTTTTCGCCTGTCAACGATCACGATGCCCACACGTGGGTTCCAGTGCTCACCCAATCGGGTGAGCGTTGTCAGCATAGGACTCAGGGTTCGGGGCGTCAGCATCTCTCGGGTGACACCTAGCCCCTTGACTGACGGGCTTCACACCCCGACACGTGCCGCGTGTCGACGCATGCCGTCGCACCCTCACACTATCGCCAAGTGCGGCTCTGAGAGCAACACGTAGCTCGGTTAAATGGCGCACTGCACGAATCGTTGTAGTAGTAACCTTTGGTGCTAGTTGAAACCACCATTTTGTTCCCGTCCTTGTTGCTTTTATCTAATATTTGACGCACATCTGTCTAACGAGAGGGCGGGGCAGGCTATCGAATGGGTTCCGACGACCGTGACTCGCCCGTTTACGCACCATTTGGCGCAATAAGGCGGCAGCGCGGCTACTTTCATGGCATCAATGGCGTTGGACAGGCTCTCCAACTAGCACCAAAGGTTAGTAGGCCTTTACCCGTCGTGATTGCCGACGAGGTAGCGTCGAACGGCGGGCCAAGCGTGACGAACGCCGCGGCGTCAATCGCGACGCAGGTGTGGCGGCGTCTTCTTCCCGACGCCAGGGAAGGCATCATCTTCGTCGAATCCTATCAGGACACGCACCGCCGCGATCGCGCCCCGGCCGTCCGCTTCGCCGAGGTCACGTTCGACCTCGACGGCGACGCGCTGCACTCCCCGCGCTGGCGGTACAGAGAGCGGGCCGATGTCGAGGCGCTGATCGGCGGGCCGGTGAGTGTGCTGGCCGAGGGCAACTACTAGCGTGCGTGGGGTAGCGGAGGGGTGGAGGGGATGAACCCTGTGATCCACCATCATCGCCTGTGGGATGGCGGGTGAGCGGGTCGATCCAGATGCGTCCGGTCGTGGCGTGCGGCCACTGCCCTCGGCGGGTGGTACTCGACGCGGACAACGTGCGGACGGCGGTGGCGCTGGCGACGCGGGCCGGCTGGCACAAGGACGGCCGCTGGTGGCTGTGCCCGTTGTGCGTGGCCGTGCGCGATGGGACCGGTACACCGCGTCAGATCAGCGAGCGCATCGCGGACGAGGTGGCCGCGATGGGCGATGATGATCTAGCGCTGCTGCACGGCGCTGTTGTTGCCGAGATACGCCGGAGAAGCCGGCCATGACCGTGCACGGATAGGCCGCGCGGGGCGTGGGCGTGGATAAAGGCGGGCGTGGGCGGCGCGGGCATGGTATCGCTGTAGAGAGACGACGGTCGTCGTCGTCAGGCGAGGCGGAAGGAGGACAATGCGATGATGCTATCGACGGCATCGACACCAGGGACCTCTCGAATGATCCCGGCAGCGCGTCCCACGCGCGAGGAGCGATACCGGGCACAACGGGTACGGGCCGCGCGCCTGGTCGCCGCTGGCCTCTGGCTGGCCGTCCCGGCCCTCGTCGCGCTCATCGTGGGCCTGGCCCTGCCGCTGTTTGTAGGTGTTGTGCGGGTGGAGGCGCTCGGGATCGGCGGCGTGCTCCTGCTCGCCGCCGGTGGGCTGCTGTTTCGTGGCCGCGTCGAGATCGATCGGGCGCGACGGGCGTATGCGGAGCGGCCTCTCCATGCCATGCGCGTGGATCGGGGCGGCGCATCGTAGCGCCACACCGTCATCGCCCTGCGGGGGCAGTAAGCGGTCGCGGGGGCATACCTGCGTACAGACGGCGTAGGATGGCCGGCGCCAGTCCTTCCTTTTCCACGCAACCGGTGGTTGTCGCGTGCATGAGCCTAACAGGAGGCGAGACGTGACGCCGGACGGTCTCGATGACCACAAGGAGCTGCGACCGACGTCGCTCGTCGAGCGGACGCTCACGGCGCTCTATCACGCGCTCGTCACGGCCGATCCGCTGGCCGACGTCTACCACGACCGGAGCACGGCCGCGTGCATGGGCTGCTACTTTACGGCGCTCGGACCTGCCATCGGCCGCTACCGGGAGCCCGCCGACCAGGACCGCTTCGCGCGCGAGGAGGCGGCGCGGTTCCTGGCGCTGGTCGACCAAGCCGAGCGGGAGCGCGCGGCGCGGCTGGAAGAGCCGTACCTGCGCCTCATGCCACCGCTCGGCAACGACGAAGCCGATGAGCCATGAGGGGAGCGGATTCTGGCCGCGCCCCCGTGGCCGGCGCCGCGCGCAGTCAGCCCCGGATGGCCGCGCTGAGCGTGTAGATGGCGCCGTGTCCGAGGCCACGGCGGTCGAGGAGCCCACGCCGGGGTATCGCCATCATTGGAACAGATTTGTACGGTAAGGGGATTTTGCCAGAGAAAGAGCGTTCTCTGGACCATAATCGGGGCTTTGAAGGCGTGTGGAGACCAAACAGGGGTCTGTAGACGATGGAGTTTCTCGGGTTTCTCTGGCAAGACCGCTACTAAACCTCGCTAAACCCTCCGATTTCACCTTAAATCTCCTTACCGTACAAATCTGTTCCGTTGCTTGTCACACCCCACGCCCCACCAACTCCTCCAGTTCGGCCTCGACCGCCGTCCCCGTGATGCCCAGTCCGAGGGCGCGGGCGACGTGATCGGCGGTGGCGCCATGGGGTTCCTCGGTCGCGAGCACCGCCAAGATCTCGTCAGTCGTGGTGGATGCGCCGGTCGCCGGGGTGTGCTCGTTCATGGATAGGGTTGCCGTCCTTTCCGTCGTCTACGCCGAGTCGCTAAGGCTTTGTCCGGACGGAGACCGCGCGAGTGTCCCCTTCGCGGTCGTGGTCCCGGTCGCGCCCCCTGCTGCACGGAACACGTCCGGCGCGGTGCGGGCGAGATGGTGGATGCGCGCGATGGCCGCGTTCAACTCCGCGATGAGCGGTGGGGGCGCCCACCCATCGGTTAAGAAGGTGCGCGCCGCCGTCAAGTGGACCAGGAGCGTGAGATCATTGAGCGGAGCGGCCTGGACCGCCGCCCTGGCTCTGGTGAGTTGCTCCAGCGCACGCCGGCCCGGTGACGAGTCGACGCGCCGTCCGTCGATGGTTGCGGTGACCAGGGCGGTGACCTCCTCCAGGGCGGTGAGCAGGGTTGCACGACTGCGCACGCGGGTAAAGATGCCGGGGGTCGCAGTGGTAGCGGCGGTCACGGTCTCGGGGATCATGCATGTCTCCTCTCGTGGGTTCATGACAGGATGGCCGGCCCCCACGCGATCTGGTCGACCGACAACCTTATTTATAGCACATTCGTACTAATTTAACGCCTGCCTACTCCACTAATGGGTCTGTCTCCTGGTTTGTGGTCTAGTGAGCGATACATCGCGGGTATCGCTTGGCACGCTGTTGGGCGGGGGACAGGGTAGAGGGCGCTCGTCGAAACCTGTTTGTCGCGCGCTGCGGCGTCGGATGGGATGGCGCCCTAACTGGCACGCAACGTGTTCGTGTGGAACGCGACCGATGTCTTGCAGCGTGCACAATCCAGGAAGAAGTCGTCCCCGCTTTTGCGCACGCGCTCCCGGACGCCGCAGGTCGTGCATCGCTCGTCGATCGGGGTGTTTCCACCGCAGCCCGCGCACTTGAAGTAGTAGCTGTGCCCGTAGGCTACGGCCAGCCGGTCGCCCGCGCAGTGGCGACACCGCTGGGTCATCCGCCTCTGGTCTGGGCTCAATGGCGCTCGCGGCGGGGGCGATTCCGCAGCAGTCGATACCGGCCGCGTGGGCTGCTCGCGGGGGCGCTGGGGGTGGTACGGCCGATGGTGCGCGACCAGGAACGTCGCGAGTTGGTCGAGATCCGCGCCGTCCAGGCGTGAGGTCGCCCGCCAGGCGCGTGGCAGCCACGCGAGAAGGCCACGCCCGTCTTTGTCGTCGGTGAGCCCGTAGAGGGCGATCTGGTCGCGGATGTGGCCGGGGACTTGGTCGGCCTTGCACACCTCGTCGAGGTCGAGGTCACGGGGGCGTTGGATGACACCCCGATCCGAGATGGCGACGACGACATAGCGGAAGAGATCATGGTAGGGCAGGTCTGGGTGCGCCCGCAGGAGGTGGTCGAGTAGGTCGAGTTGGCGTTGCGCCTGCAAGAGCGGCGAGGGCATCCCGCGCGGGCCGCCGTTGTACCAGCGGGTCCACTCCCCACGGGCGTTGACGCGCACCGTGGTAGTAACGCTCTTGCTCTCGACGGCGATCAGGCCATAGGGGTGCAGGACAAGGTGGTCGACCTGCGCGACCTCTCCGGCATGTTCGACGCGCAGCCCATTGAGGACGCGGATCGTGGCGTTGTCCGCGAAGGCGCGGCGCAGGTAGAAGGCTAGCTGTTCCTCGGCCGCGTACCCGGCCCTGGCCATGGTGTCAGCCTGGTCAGGCAGCGCGTCGAGTTCTTTGACGATCATAGATTCTCCGATCGGTGGTCAGGTCTCTTCACCCTCACGGTACGCACGGCAACCCCTCGGTCACCACCACCCATCCGGGCCATGCTATCCCCGTGCGGCAGCGCCACGCCACACCCGCGTCGCTACTGCGCCACGGCGAACGTCGTTGTCGTGCTCCACGGCATCCCTTTGAGCGTGCAGCGGACGGTGGCCCGTCCACTATCACCTTTTGTCATCTCGTGCCATCCCCACCGCACGACGCCGCTCGCGCCGACGGTCTGCGGGTACCCGTTGAATAACACGGGCGCGTAGCCCGTCGAGTACACGACATCGGCCGCGCAGGTCGCGCCACGAGTGCTGCGCGCGGAGAGGATGGGGTAGGCATCGTACGGCATAATCGCCGGCGTCACCCGTGCCTGTAGGCCGACACCCCCCGCTGGCGCGGTGGTCACCTCCGCTGTCGGTGCGACAGTGGGCGCACGGCCCGGCCGCTCACCTCGTAGGTCCTGATCGAAGACGCGCTCAACCGCCGCGATCGCCACGCGGTCGCGCAGGAGCAGCCCGACTTCGCGGTTCCTGTCGAGCGACGTGGCGCTCACGTTCTGGCTCCCCACGAACAGAGTGGTCCCGTCGGCCACGATGGCTTTGGCATGGATGTACGGCGACGTGACGCGCGCAACCCGCGCACCGATGCCGCTTAACCCTTCCGCGTCGCCGAGGCCCGTGTAGACGATGCGCACGCGCACGCCCCGCCTGGTCGCGTCGGCGAGCGCCTGGATGCTCGCTGCGTCGTAGATCTCCTCCGCGTAAAGGTCGAGACTGTAGCGCGCGCCCGCGATGAGGCCCAGGATTGTCGCGCGGGCGTTCGTGGGGCTCACGACGAGGTCCGGTGTCGCGGTGTCGAGTGGCCGGCCGTCCCAATCCGCCGCGAAGATAGCACTGCTCTCCTGGACGACCGCGGGGGTGCTGGTCTCCTCGGCGAACTCCCGATTGCGCGTAAAGGCGGCATTGGTCCAGTTCATGGTGCCGACCCAGGCGACGGTGGTGTCGGACACGAGGAACTTCGCGTGCGTGAAGCGGTACGTCGGCGCGGCCCAACGCACCGCGATGCCCTCCGCCGTGAGAACTCTGTACGCCCCGTCCGCCGATCCGCCCTCGCCCCCGAACGGGTGGGGGTCGAGCACGAGGCGTACCCGCACCCCCCGCCGCACCGCGTCGCCGAGCGCGTCGAACACGGCCGCGCTCGAAAGCAGGTAGACCTCGCCGTCCAGGCTGCGCCGCGTCGCGCGGATGAAAGACACGAGCGGCGTTACCCCGGCAGCGGGCTCGACAAAGAATTGCCCGCCGGCGACATCGACCACGGCCGCGCGCGGTGACAGTGGCACTGTCGTAGGCACAGCCGTGGGAGCAACCGTGGGCACGCTGTAGACGGGTGGCGGCGCCGTTGGTGGCAGCGCGGCCGTGGCCGTGGCGGTCATGGATATAGGAGCGGTGGAGCCGACCGCGTATGCTGCGGGGGCGAAGGCGACGATATACGTTCCCTCGACGAGTGCGCCGACGAAGCACACGAGGATCAGGAGCTTGTAGAGCAGCGGCCGCGGCCAGCGCATGAAGACGCGCCAGAGAGAACGCGCCATGAATCGCAGCACGTCGGCTACTATTCTCACGGTGCGCCGCATCAGCGCCCGTAGCTGCTGTCTCAGCACGGTCCCCCCTTTCATACGCAGTCATACATGACAGACCTATCGGCACACGCGCAATAGGAAAAGCGTCACGGGGAGAGATGTCCGTTGTCGTAAAGGTTGCACTGACACCGCCCTCAACAGACCTCTGGAAGATGGGAGTATAGGAGAACCGGTTCTGCACATCTGGTGACGTGCCTCTAGTCGCTCCATAGGCGCGTCCATCTCGCGACGATCACGACTCCGCCCAATCCAATAGCGATCATCCACAACTCCGTGCGCGGACCAAGTGGACCAAGAAGCACACCTCCCACGGCCCGGCTGACGGGAACACAACTTGTACTTAATAGGTTCCCCACACTGTTCACCCGCCCTTGGAGGGCATCTGGCGTGAGCGAGAGACGATACGACATGGCGGTGATGCTGTAGAGCGAGACCATGGCGAAGGCGAGACAGGCCCCGATGGCGAGGATCGCCGGGGAGGGTGCGAGAGCCATCACCAGCACGGCGAGGGCTTCACCCACCGCCGCGCCAACGATAAGCCGTCCGACCCGCTGGACCGCTTTGACCCGTGATGCACCGAGCGCACCGAGGAGCGCACCGACGCCTCCGACGCTGAAGATCAGGCCAATAGTGGCCGCATTAGCGCGGAGGGTATCGCGTGCTAGCACGATCAAGGCGAGGTCCGTGGCGCCGAGGAAGAGGTTCGTCCCGAGGGTCAGCAGCTCGATGGCGCGGAGCTGGCGGTGGCTCCAGAGGAAGCGTAGCCCCTCGCCGATCTCGCGTCGGACCGCGCGCCCTGGAACGGGGGCGCGGCTATCTTGGAAGGGGATGCGGACAGACACCAAGGCCCCCACGGAGACGAGATAGGAGAGTCCATCGACGAGATAGGCGAGCATGGCGCCGGCGAGGGTCGTGCGTGCGAGGCTGATGAGCAGGCCCCCGATCCCCGGCCCGAGGAGCGTTGCCCCCGAGGCCGCCGCAGTGGTGGCCGCATAGGCGGCCGTCACCTGGGCTGCGGGGACCACACGTGGGAGGGCGGCGACCTGCGCGAGGTCGAACAGCACGGCGCCGCTCCCCGTGACAAGGGCGACGGCGTACACCTGCGCTAGCGTGAGATGACCCAACGCGACGGCTAGGGGGAGCGAGAGGCAGGCGAGGCCCCGCGCCCCGTCGCACCACAGCATCACGGCTTTGCGGTCCCAGCGATCGATGGCCGCCCCGGCAGGTAAGCTCAGGATGACGTACGGCAGCATCTGCACGGCGGCGATCAGGCCAGCTTGCGCGGGCGACCGCGTGAGCGCGAGCACGAGCAAGGGCAAGGCGAGCGTGGAAATGTTCGTGCCGACCGCCGATACGGCTTGGCCGCTCCAGAGGACGAGGAAGTTCCGGTTGCGCCAGATGGAACGGAGGGTGGTGTCCCCGGTGGCGGTATCAGTCTCGCGCGTGGCCATGAGGCGATGTCCTTTCCCCTTGTGCGCTTATCCCTGCGTCATGACGCGACGGTGATGGTGAGGCCGTCGCCCAGTCATACAAAGAGGCGCATCTATCATGTGGTCCGAGGCCAATGGTTCGCTCCGCTGGTGCGGCACGCACGAGGTGGAGCAGACGAACGGTCATAAAGTGCTCAGGCGCTCATGACAGGGGCCATGGGTAGAGTAGGGGAAGGGGCGCCGCGTGCGGGGAACGTAGACGATATCTTGGCAGCATGCTAGGGGAAGGCGACAGACGCGCCTGAGGGCGGCTCTATGCCGCGGCGCCTGCGCCAGCTACTCTAACCCCAGCTATGCGACCATCGTCCGCCTCCTGCTATCGTTGACGCCGCCAGTGTACCATACCTTATAGGCTGACGATGCTTGGTGATCTCGCACGAGTCGATAACCGCTACCGGGAGATGATATACTTACTACAGTGAAACCGGCGAGGACAAACGTTCTCGGCCGGCTTTTCTTTTACCCGCAGTGGTTACGGTAAGATACATTACCGTGACTGGTTGAATGTGCTAGAGTTGGTTGAAGATCATTTCGGCCAGGCACTCTATTTTCATCCGTTGGGAGGATACCGTGGCAGGAATCGGTGCGGCAAAACCTCGGTTATTTATCGCCTCATCCAAGGAGGGTGAGGATTTTGCGAACGCCCTGCACTTTAATCTCCGCTCTGTCGCTGAGGCCACAGTATGGTCAAAGGAAACGTTTAATCCCTCGCGGGCCACGCTCGCCAATCTAGTTGGTCTCCTCGACCGCTACGATGCCGCTGCGTTCATCTTCTCGCCCGACGACGTGCTGTCCATACGTGGGCAGACAGCGGAATCGGTGCGCGATAACGTCATTTTCGAGGCTGGCCTATTTATGGGGCGGCTGAGTCCCGACCGTTGTTTCCTGGTTGCCCCAGAGGGGCATCCGTTTCACCTACCCACCGATTTATTGGGTGTGCAGATGATGCTTTATGAAGCGGAGCGGAGTGATGAAAATTGGCGGGCGGCACTCGCAATCCCTGCCGATGATATTAAGACGGCTCTAAAGGCGTTGACGCGGAAGCCAATAATGGTGCCTAGCACACCCTCCGTTCCCTTCGAGGTGCGCGTGGTCGCGAGCACCCTGCGCGTGCCGTTTTCTTGCACACCGTCAAGGCACGATGACGAATTGCTGGCGGCATGCTCAACCGAGGACGTTGCAAAAGAGACAGCCGAAGTTCTCCAGACAAAACGTGGCTCCTTCTTGGCGGTTTGGCATTTTGAACCCGACACCGATGCCCCCATTACTTCGCCCTACATGAAGCTTGACAGCGAGGACCCACGCTGGCGCATTACTGCCCTATATCCATTTTAGGTGGTAATAGTGATGGACCAACAGAATGGGATGCGTTCTTTAGTATTCTTCGACGAGCTGGACCGATCAGCCACGAGGCCAGAAACGCTCACCGACCCGGTGTACTCCTATGTTGAGAGCCTGGCACCGGCGAGCCAGGAGGCCGTCTGGAAGCGCCTGCGCACCGTGGCCCGCCTCTTCGACATACCCGACCCGGCGACCTTCCCCTGGCATCACCTGCGCGCCGCCCAGGTCGCGCGCATCCGACAGCGCCTTATGCAGCCCTACGGCCCCACAAATAAGCGGGCGGCGCCGGCGACGGTCAACCTGACACTCGCCGTGTTCCGGGGCATCGCGCGGGAGGCCCGCAACGCCAACGTGATGAGCGACGAGGAGTATCGCCGCGTGTGCGAGGTCAAGGCCGACAAGGGCGAACGCCTGGCGCGTGGCCGCGCCGTCCCCATGGGCGAGTTGACCGCGCTGGTGAAGGCGTGTGCGCGGGACACGAACCCCGCCGGCGTGCGCGACGTGGCGATGCTGGCGGCGCTCTACACCGGTGGCCTGCGCCGCTCCGAGTTGGCCGCGCTCGCGCTCGACAACTACCTGGCCGCGCCGCCGACCTTGCGCGTCCTGCACGGGAAGAACGACAAGCAGCGCGAGGTCCCGATCCCGGCGAGCGCCGCTGCCGCCCTCGATCGGTGGCTAGAGGTCCGCGGCCGGGAGCCGGGCGCGCTGTTCATGCCGATTGACCAGGCTGGCCGCATCGCCGGCGACGGCGCGGGCATGAGCGCCCACGCGATCTACAAGATGCTCAACAAACGTGCGCGGCAGGCGGGTATTCCGCCCCTGACGCCCCATGACATGCGCCGGACGTTCGTGGGTGATCTGCTCACCGCCGGCAACGACATCAGCGCCGTGCAGCGTATGGCCGGGCACGCGAGCGTGACGACGACCCAACGGTACGACCGGCGCGGCGAGGAAGTCATGCGGCGCGCGGCCGACACGCTCCACTTTCCAACGCCATGAAGGGGAGAAGTGGCATGGCAACGTGACGACGACCCAGCGGCACGACCGCCGCAGCGCGGCCTCCAAGCGTCAGGCCGTCGAGAAGGTGCACGTCCCTACCTCGCACATCTAGCGCGGTGGAACGCGAAGGTTAGGAGGGACACGCGATGGTGATCTATGTGCTGCTGTGTGCCATCATTGTGGGTGGCTACCGGCTGAACGCCGCGCTGGCCCGCCGGCGGACGGCATGGCGGGACGCCCCCCGCGCTGTCGTCACCCCAGCGGAGCTGGCACTGGCCCGCGCCCGGCGGTGGTGCTCGCTCCGCAGGCGTCGCGCCTAACTTGGGTGCGTGGCATCTGATTGGCGAGAGGCGCGATACTGTGGTTGGAGGAGATGCACATGAGTCTTGAGCAGGAGCGTGCCCTGGAGAGGAAGCGGGCGGAGGCACGGGAGCGGGTGCGTTTGGCGCAAGAGCGCGAGGCTCGGAAGAAGGAGGAGCTGCGCCGACTGACCATGGAGCGGGCCAGCGCGCGCAAGCATGTCGCCGGCGTGGACCCTAAGGCCGACGTCGAGGACGACGAGCTGGTGGGGTAACGCCGACCGCTGCGCAGCGGTGCCGAAAAAAGACCTGGGAGGTACAACGGTTGCCCCCCGCCATCCTCTCTTGGCGGTGCCCCGTTCCACGTCGATCGGCGAGCGGAAGACAATCCCGTGCATCCCCCATGTCGTACTTTCAAGTGTGACAGCCGCGCGTGAAGAGCGTGTGAGGGATGTGTAAAGAGTTCGTGAAGGGGTGAGGCATGACGTGGGAATGGTGGTGTGCGGCGGCCCAGCCGGCGTCCCCACAACGGCCCGACCGCCACTTCACGATTGGTAGCGTAGCAGGGCGGCCGGCGGCGGCGCATGATGTGGAACTCACGATGTGGGTGCCATACCGGCTGTATTTCTTGACACTTCGCTACAATCGCCTGACACATGTTTGCACTGGTCAGTGAGACGGTTTCGCGGTATGGCTGGCCGGCAATGCCGCCCTTTCACGCGTGCAAACGGCCTAACAGGCTATCCGGAAAATCGTCAGAGAGGCTTATGCAGCCGCTGAGAGTGTGTTTAGGCACTTTCCGGATAGGCTGTAAGTGGTGTGTCAGGCGGCCGCTTTTCGTCTCATCGTCCATGGCACGTATGTGTCAAGCTAATCGTGGCGAGGTGTCATTTCTTTTCCAAGCAGTCGACGACGCCCCCGCCACGGTATGATGGAAAGACGGATGGGGCAGGCCCCGCGTGATGCCTGTGACCGGGAGGAGGAGTAGACGATGCCGGAGGTGTTCACGGGCAAGGTGCTGATCCCTGGCGACCAGATCGACGACTACCTCGCCGCGCTGAAGAAGGCCGAGGAAGCGCGCGCCCCGTTCCGCCAGGCGTTAGAGGACCTCAACGCCGCGTTCGCGGCCTCCTTGGAAAAGAAGTATAGCCGGCGCACCGTTCTCAAACACACGAGCATTATCGACCTGTTCATCATCTTCCTGACGGACTATACGGACGTGGAACGGCTGGAGGACGTGACGCGCGGCATGGTCAACAGCCACTTCCGGCGGTGGTATAAGAGCAAGGTGCTTGACCGCATGGACCCCGCCGAGATCCACGTTGCGCTCAGAAAGTTCTTTCAGTTCCTCGACCAGGAGCGGGACATCCACAACCCCAAAGCGTTGGATGCGCTGCGGTGATGGCGGCGCTAGTAGCGGGCGTGTTATGAACGGAAAACGGCGGCGGGACACGCCGGAGTGGGCGTGGGAGCAGGCGCTCATCGACGCCTACTATGACTATCGCTGGCACGAGGTGCTCGACCCGCTCGCCGCGGCGGCCAAGCGCTGGGAGGCGGGCGACCTGGCCCATGTGGACCTGGCGCGGGCGGCCGCGCGTGTCCGCAGGGGGATGTCCCCCATCGACTATATCTTCAGTGAGAAACGGGAGATGTTGGTGCGCATGATCGAGTTTGATGAGAAGTGGTCCGGCCCCTGGATCGCCGCCCATCCTCGCCCCGAGACGCCGTCAGTAGAGGCGGACTAACCAACCACTGAATGATGGCGGATAGACAAGCGGCTGATGAGTTAGTGACCGTTATAACTACCATAGTTATGTAAAATACCAACCTGTTCCAATACGAGAGTCCCTGCTGCCCCACTTATGCACTTAACTACTTAACTACTGCAAGGCTGCTTGACGCTTTGCCGTATATGCTGGTTTACTGCAAGCAGTCATGCAGCGAATAAAGGTTTACTGGTCGGCTGCATAACGGCATGCAGCAGTTATTGCATGGCGTTATGCAGCCATACATAGAAGGAATAGATGATGAGGCTTGCTATCGCGGATCTCAAGGGAGGGACCGGAAAAACCACGACGGCCATCCACGTCGCGGCCCTCTTACATAGAAAAGGGCGAACGCTCTTGATCGATGCCGATCCTCAGGGTTCAGCACTCTCGTGGTCTGAATCGGCGGTAGATTTCCCCTATCCAGTTGTCGGCCTGCCCGTCCGCGACCTGCACCGCCGTCTTCCGGCACTGGCCCAAGGGTACATGCATGTAGTCATCGACACGCCTCCCACGGACGTTGCCATCGTGCGTAGCGCCCTCCTCGCTGTGGACACCGCGATTATACCCTTGTCGCCCAGCATGCTGGATTTGGATCGCCTGAAAGCGACGATCGATCTGCTGGCCGAGATCGAGCCGACAAACGAAGTCTCCCCGCATGCCTTACTCACGCGTGTTCGACAAGGGACGAAGAGCGTCAGCGCCGCCCGCGAAATCCTGGCCGAGTTAGGGCTCCCTGTCGTCGGGGAAATACCCCTGCGTGAAAAGTACGCCAATGCCTTCGGACTTGTCCCCGATGACGCCGAAGGATGGTATGGTAAGGCCCTTGACGCCATCCTGCCAACGGAGGTGCTGGTATGAGCAACCAGACGGCGAAGTCCAAGCCCAGCGACATCGCGGAGCGCATGCGTCAGGTGGCGCTCCACAACAAGCCTACAACAGAGGATCGTGAACTGGCGCCACCGTCCGTTGGACCGATCGCGCCGCCATCTCGCGAACGTCGCGTGCGCTACACGCTGGACCTGTCTCCAGAACAGCACCGATCCCTCAAGCGATTCGCGTTTGACACGGACGTGGATGCGAGTGTCGTCCTCCGCGTGCTCCTCGCTGAATTGAGCCGCGACCCTCAACTGGCCGAGCGCGTGCGCTCCCAGGTTCGTCGTGATGGAGGCTGAATTCCTTCATTACTGCTTGGCTGCACGACTGCATTAAGTGTTTAAGTTGCGCCGTTTACTCGCGCTCAACCTCCTCAACTCGACATAAGTATGCACTCTAAGCGCTATATCAATCGCTGGCGCCCAGTCGACAAAACATGCGGATGTTGGATCGTGTGGGGGAATATTGCCAGAGTGTGGATAGAGAGTTACCCCTCGCCCCAAAGGGGTGCTCATGATGAGCACCCCTTTGACCACTTTTGATACGGGGGCAGTACGCGGTAACACACATGCAAGAAGGGAGATAGGTCCACGATGGCAGATGACCAGCTTGACGCCGACCAGATCATCGAGCCGACTGAACAGCGCTCTGTCGCCTTACTCGATGCCGACGAAGTCCTGGCGGCCCGTGCGGACGCGGACATCTATTTGCCCATACGTCCGATATGCGCGGCCCTCGGTCTCTCGTACTCGCCACAACTCCGACGCATCCGCCACGACGAGGTGCTGGCTGAGAGCACGCAGTCCCTCCGTTTGCAGACGCGGGGTGGTCCTCAGGTCATGCTGTGCATGGACCTGGAGGCGGTTCCCCTGTGGCTGGCTGGCATCGAGGCGTCCCGGGTACGTCAAGACCTGCGCGAACGGCTACTCCTGTACAAGCGTTGGGTGCGTAAGGTCGTCTACGACGCTTTCGCGCGCGAGACCGGCATTGAGAGCGCCGTGGGCGGGTCGCGCGCCCCAATGTCGGCCAGTGCTGACGTGACCGCGCTGACGCATATCGCCCAAATGGCAGAGGCTATCGCGACGATGGCGCGGCAGCAGATTGCCTTCGAGCAGCATGTGGACGGCCGCTTCGCCGCGCTGGAATCGGGGATGATTGAACAGCACGAGATCGTTAGCGGACGCTTGGACCAAGCCGCGGCGGTTGTGGGCAATCTACTTCGCCGCGTCGACACGATCGAGGGCATGGTATCACCCGGACAGGTCATTAGTGATACGCAGGCGGCTGAGATTAGTACGCTCGTCAAAGCCATCGCGACGGAGATGGCTGCGCGAGAGGGCCGAACGGTTGGCACGGGTAAGGGACGCAACCCCTATCAGGCGGTCTTTGGAGAGCTCTATCGTCGCTTTCGCGTGTCGAGCTACCACAACATCCCGCTCCGTCGCTTCGGCGAGGTGATGGCGTGGCTGCGCGAGTATCAGGACGCGCTAGACGCTCACGGCGAGGGCGGATTGGCCCCAGGGTAAGGGTACGTACCGGCACTGTTAGTGCACGAGGGCAAGCGCGAGCAGGGTGGCGAGCGCGAGGAGAAGGGCGGCGAGGAGCAGCCACGACCAGCGAAGCCGGAGGGCGGGACGCCGTGGAACCGCACGCGCTGCGGAGACTTTGATGGCCATGGGCCGGCGGCGCGCCGGCAGTGAGGACTGACGAATCATGACATACGCTCCTTCGGCGCGCTGTCGCCGCGCGCCATTCCGTGCGGGGGGACTACCGGGCGAGGTAGTCCTCGATATCCAACAACGCCAGGGCCATCGACCCGAGCCACGTCAGGGCGTCCTGCGCTCGCTCTGTCTGAAATCGGCGACGCGCCGACATGCGGACGAACGCCGCCTTGTCTGCGTCGTCCGTAGACGAGAGGAGGAATACGAGGAGCTGCCGCTGTACACGGCGACGTAAAATTGACCCATTTGCGCCAACTTGGCTTGACCCATCTTTTTCAAGTAGCTCGTTCCTAGCGTGCGCCCTCATCTCTGGTAGATGCTGATCGAGTCCTTTGCCATCTGGCCTAATGAGGGTCAAGCTATATTGGCGATTGCTGGGTCAAATCTCACTGGCGTTGACACCGCCTCCACCACGACACGTCGGCGACGCGCGCTGTGCACAGAATCGCGTGTAACGCCGTGGCGTCGTCGGTCGCGTCCGTCGGCCAGTACATGGTGATGCGTCATGGCACGACGCATAGAAGGGCTGGGCGCACTGGCGGCACGGGACGAGGGCCATGGTGGAGCCTCCTTTCTCGCTAGACACGAGGCGATAACGGGGGTATTGTAGTACATGCGTCCTATTATCTCAATAGGTTATGCACCTGTGAGCGTAGAATGGGCAATGCCGACGCTGTGCTGAACATAGCCACTCCCTCGCGAGAGTGACGTGTCTTCACCGCTGGACGTCAGGCGTTGATCTCATCCGGCTCCTCAGCCACATAATCCTTAGAGCGTGTCCACAAACCCCCCAGCTCCCAGGTCTCGTTTTCGACCCAACGGGGACCACATCGGTGGTTGCGGGGGCCGCCGGAGGACGCGCCCGCCACCCTCGTGCGGTTGCTCACCCTCAGGAACGGCGCGGGGGCGGGTGCGGAGCGTCGGGTGACCGCTGGTGGACGCAGGATCGTGTGTGGATGGCACCAACGGATCCTGGGATCGATCAAAACGTGAGGGGGACAGGTGGGAGGTTTGTGGACACGCTCTTAGAACGGGAGGGCCAGTTGCCCGGGGGGGGCCGGCCGCTCGCGGGCGAGCACGCCGATGACGCGCCCCGTGCGGTAGGTGGCCTCGCAGTGGCAGGGGATGCGCTTGCCCGAGGGGAACGGCACGTACGACCAGCCGCTCGCCGGCCCGCGCACCCGCCAGGAGAGCGCCAGCGGGTGGTCGGCGGGGATCGGGGTGGAGCGCGCGAGTGGGTAGCGCCCCTTCGTGGGGGCATACGCGACGACGAGCCCCGTCGGGCCGGGACCGCAGAGGACGACGTAGCACTCGACCGGCGCGCACTGTGCGAGCTGGATGGCCGCCGCGGCGAGGGAGACCCCCGCCCGGTCGGCGAGGAGGCCCACCAGGTCGGGCGCGAAACCCTCGGCGGTGATGGCCGCCTGGACGTCGGCGCGCGGCAGCAGGAACTCGGCCGCCCCCTGCTGGCAGCAGCGCTCGATGGCGGCGTGGTAGGCGCGGTCGTCGCGGCGCAGGCGTGTGGTGTAGTACTCGATCAGCGCGCCGTCCTCCTCAATCAGGTGGTGCATGATCTCGTGGTAGATGCTGAACTCGACGCGCGCCCGGTGGGTGAGGGCCTTCGCGACGACCACGCAGTCGCCGGCGAGCAAGCCGTCTATCCCACCGGGCAACGGACGGTGATGGAGCCGCAGGCCCAGGCGCGCGCAGGCGCCCGCGCCCGCGCAGCCCACCGGGATGTCGTGCCGCCGGCGCGCGTCGGCGACGAGCGCGCAAATTTTTTCATCGAGCATGCGCGGCGTGAGCCACGCGTCCGGCGCGTCCATCGGCCCTGTCCTCTCCTCCATCTCACGCCTCCCCATCACGCGGGTCGCCCGCGCCGCCCGTGTCGTCCGTCAGGTCTACGACGGGGGCCATGCGCGCCTCGCCGGCTGTCGCCGGGTCGAGGAACGCCTTGAGCAAGCCGTAGATGGCCTGCCACTCGTCCTCGGTGCGGGGCCGCTGGCCGCGGAACTCGATGCGGGCGAGCGATCCCGCCCACTCCGGCGTCACGATCTCCCGCTCAATGAGCGCGCGCAGACCAGGCGGATATTGGGCGAACGTGTCCCCCGTTCCGGTCGCGCGTCCGAGCGTCATGTCTCCCGCAGGCAGCTCGACCAGCGCGAGCAGGTCCTGGGGCGAGATGCCGTAAGCGGCTGCCAGGCGCGCGAGCGTTTCCAGGGACGGCAGCGCGTCGGTGCGCTCCAGTTCGGAGAGGTAGGAGATAGACGGGTTGGCGCCGGTTAGTTCCAAAATGTGCTCGCGTAGCGCGCGTAAGGTCCAGCCGCGATCCTGGCGCAGTTCGGCTAACCGGTCCTTTAGTCGCATAGCGCCCGTCGCCCTCCTCTCTCCACCTTACCTTCGCCTACAGTAAAATAACGCCGGCATGTATGTTGACAGTGTAATACGGTGGCGGTAGAATAGGGGCACGACGTCCGCTACCGGCGCAATCATAGCACGGGCGGGCGTGACGCGACAAGCGCGGGAGACGGACATGAGGCGGATCAGGATGGTGGAGGCGCTTCAACACCTACGCCTCTCCGGTCGCCGCCCGGCGCGTGTCTCGCCCAGTCATCTCCTCCCGCTTGACGTCGCGCCCAAGAGCGCGCTATTATACCCACAACGGCACTTCATGTACCGTCATGGTTACCAAGGAGGGCGCATGGCCTTCAAACGCAAGGGTCCGCCGCCAGAGCCCTATATGACCCCGGCGGTGTATCACATCCTGCTCGCGCTCGGCGATGGCGAGCGCCACGGCTACGCGCTCCTGCGCGCGATCGCGGCAAACTCCGATGCGCCGCCCATCGGCCCAACGACTCTCTACCGTTCACTGCGGCACATGCTGGACGACGGCTTGGTCGTGGTGGCGGACGAGCGGCCCGACCCGGCGTTAGACGACGAGCGGCGCGAGTATTACCGGCTGACGGGGCGCGGGCGCGCGCTGGCGCTGGCGGAGACGGAGCGCCTGGAGCGCATTGTCGTGGCGGCGCGGGCGAAGCCCCTGCTCCAAGGCGCGCGGCCTGCGGACGCGGTGGCGGACGGCGTCGAGGGCGTGTGGCGACCAGTTGTAGCCCCGGGAGGCGCATGATGGGTCGACCATTGGTCAGCGCGATCATCAACGGCGTCCTGTATTGGGCGTTTCTCCTCCTGTATTGGGCGTTTCTCCTCCTGCGCTGTCCCACTCTCCGTTGGGGTGATCGGGCGCGGATGGTCCGGGTGTTCGCGGAGGAGTGGCGGTCTGCCGCCTGCGGCAGAGGGGGGCGGTCCGGCGTCGGGTTGTGGCGGTGGACGCGTGCCGATACAGTCGCTAACGCGCGCGATGAGCGCGCATGGGTGCGGCGACAGCGCGCGCGGCGGAGACAATGGCAAAGACAGCAGAGGGAGGTCGGTCAGGTAAATATCCACGATCCGAAAGTCCACAAAGCGAGCGGCGCAACGTTCAAGAGATCGCTACAAACCCTGCTCTGCCTCGTCCTGATGCAACTATCCACGACGGCGATGGTGGACGCCGGACACGCCGGCTTGGTCGTCCTGGAGGCGCTCATGATGGTCGTCGTGGCGGCGAGCATCGTGGGGTGCTTCGTCGCCACGGGACTGGAGATGTGGGCGATGGGCAAGCTGAGCAAGGCGCTGCTCGACAGCAGAGGCCAGGGGCTAGGGTAAGGGTGAGGATAGGCCGTGTCCGCACGCGGCCGGACGTGACCACACGGAGGATGATCGCCATGCAGCAGCCCGTCTACCGTCGACTCGTGCGCAAGCGCCGTTGGGGGCACGCCTGCGCCTGCTACGCCTGTGGCGCGGCCGTCATCCCCCTGCCCTTACGCGTCAACCCCGACGTCCGCATTATGCGCGCCTACGTGGAGGGCCGGGAGGTCACGAATAGGCGGACGGGGATGACCCGCCAGGACGCCATCCTCTTCTGCCCCGCGCACGCCCATCCGGACGACGTGCGGGACTACGCGCAATTCGAGCCCGCCGCGACCCACGACGTGGCCGCGCACGCGGCGCGCATCGCGGCTATCGAGGACGCGCACCGCGGCGCGCGATCATAGAACTGATGTCCCATCGTTACTGTTCACGTTGCGGGCACGCAATACGATGCGCTATGATGCGCATCATGGAGAAGTTTGCTATGTCCTAGACAAATGTCGTGCGACATGCACGAAGCCCACCGGGTTTCCCCGATGGGCCACGTTTATCACCTATATGGTGCGGTTCTGGCGCTAATTTTTGAGACGCTACCAGGGCCGCTAGATTGGGTCCGAAACCTCGACCGGGCTACCACCCCCAATAGAGCTTTCGGGACTCACAGGGGAGCTTTACGCTTCCGAGGAGTACCTATGAGCAATCATACGGGAACGATGGGTGCATGTCAAGATGACGCCCACGATCCCAGGCCCGAAAGCACACCATCACACTCACTCTCACACTCGTCATCCGACAGCATCGACGGGCGGCTGGTCCAGCGCTACGGCGTGCTGCTGCTCACCGGGGGCTACACGGCGCTGCCGACCTACGCGTGGGTGTACTACGCGCGGCTGGGCGTCAGCGAGGCCGAGATGGTTCTCATCGCGCAACTCTGCACCTACTGGTGGTCGGCGCGTGACCCGTACCCCGGCGAGGCGGCGCTGGCCGCGCGCATGGGCAAGACCGTCCGCACGATCCAGGGCTACCTCCGCTCGTTGGAGGGGAAGGGGTTACTGCACATACAGACTCGACTATCCACCAACGGACGACAATCCACAAACAGCTACGACCTGCGCCCGTTCTTCGCCGCTGTGGAAGGGCTCGCACGCTGCGACGGCCTGCTCCCCCCCGACGACGTTGACGACACGCCGCCGGCGACCGACGGCACTGAGCGCGGCCGCCCGCGACAGCGGGCAGGCGACATCGCGTCGTGCGATAAACAGCCGTTTGACGATAGCACCGCGTCACAGGAGAAAGCGGAACGGGAACCGCTATGTGCAGGGGTGAAGAGCAATGGACCCGAAAACAGCGCTAAGGCCAACGCCACAGCCGACCCACGCAGGGGTGAAGAATTCGTCACGGGAGGGGTGAAAGATTCTTCACCCCAAGTAAACCCAATCGAAATAGACACTTTCGACGTCGATTCGATACCCCCTACCCCCGCTAAGACAACACAGACGACGGACAACGCTGAGGCCCAGCCACTTGCCAGCGCGGACCCGGACGACCAGGCGCTCGCGGTGGAGATCGCCGCCTTGAGCGACGCGTTGGGGGACGACGCGCCACGCTCAAGTCTCGGTCGCGCCCGCAATCTGTGCCGCGCCGCCGGGGTGTCGCCCGCGCGGTTCCTGCGCCTGCTCGACGAGGCGGCGGCCCGGACGCGCGACCGCCAGGCCAGCATCGTCAAGCGCCGGCGCGACGGCCAGGCCCCCAACGGCATGCCCTACCTGTTCGCCGTCCTACAAGACCTCCTACACCCGACACCGCCCCGGACGGCCGACGTCGGCCCGGCTACGGATCGCCAGCGCGCTGGCCCGTCAGGTCGCCGCCGTCGCCAGCGCGCCGGTGGCCGCAGCGAGCCCGTCACCTCCTACGCCGCGTGGTCCGACAGCCCCGCGCGGCTGCCCATCGCCGAGGAGCATCCGGTGTGGCGCGCGGTCCTCGACGAGTTGGCCCAGGTGCTCACGCCCGAGAACTTCAACACCTGGTTGGCCTCGACGCGCGCCGTGGGCCAGGAGGGGGAGGTGCTGCGTGTGGCCGTCCCGACGCCGTTCAACAAGACCTGGCTAGAGCAGAAGCTGCACGGCAAGGTGACCGGTGCCTTGCACAAGATCGACGACACCCTGGCTATCGGGCGTGTCGGGCGCGTCGCGTACGTCGTCGATCCGGCCGCGTGTGCCCCGATCGCGGCGCAGGCATCGTGAGCGACTCGACGAGAGGCGAGAGGAGCACAGTATGGGCCTGGTGTTACGGAACGCGACATGAGGGGCAAAGTAGGGTCCCTAATAGAAAAGTTGCGGGTTCTATAGGTGACGCTACTTCGGGTGGTAAGGAGAGTACAGGGCAAGCGTTGGTCAGGTGTAAACTCGGGGGTAAAAGAGGTGAAGTGGCATATCCTATCGTAAAGTCGCCACTTCGCGCGCGGAGGGCTCATGGCTGACAGCATCCTGTCCGCGTCGACGGGTGACGCGACGGCTGATCGTATCATGCACGCCGTCGTCGGCATCTTCGAGACGACGTTCAACGGCCGTCTGCGTAGTTGCTACATCGATGGGAGCTACGCCGACGGGACCGAAACGGCCAGGAGTGACCTCGATGTGACCATCGTGTTCAAAGACCGCTTCACGGACGACGCCGAGCGCGACAGGGCTGCCCGGTTGGCGGACTATAGCGCGGCCCTTAGCAGCCTTGAGCTCGATATCGAGGTGATCGACGACGCGGAGGTCGAGGCTGGGGTATATCCGTCGCTCAAGGGTGCCAGCCGCTGCCTCTACGGCGAAGACCGGCGCGCGCGGATGGCGATCCTGCCGATGCACACCTGGACGCGCGAGCGGATGCACGCGGCCTACTGGCTCCTCGTGACGGTCTTCCACCGGCCGCCTGTCGTCGCCCCTCCCCTGCCGTACCCTGATCCAGCGGACCAATTCTTCGGGTATGCACGGCGGACGGTGCGCCTGCCGACCGGCGCCGAGGTCCCCTCGACGCGCGACCTCATCCGCGTGACGGGCTGGATTGCAACGGCCTTGCTCGCCTATCGCGCAGGCGTGTATGTCGCGGCCAAGAGCGAGTGCCACCGCGCGTATCGCGCGCACATCGGCGACGAGTGGGCTCCCCTCGTGGAAGATCTCTACCGTCGTTGCCGCACCGCATGGGGCTACCTCATCCCAAACGGCGAAGAGGAAGAGCAGGAGTTGCGCGCCCTCTGTGCGCGCACACTCCAGTTTGAGAATCACTTCCTCGTGATCTACAGGGACTACGCGCTCGCCCAATTGTGCGCGGATGATACCGCTTCCCTCTGTCGCGCCCTCTGGGTGCTCGAGCACATTGTCTATTGCGATGAGGGCGTGCGTCATGCGGTGCAAGCGCTCACAGAACATGATGATGGCGACGTGCGACGCGCCGCGGCGCGATCGTTTGCGGTGTTTCGGCAGTGCTAACCAGCGCGACAGACGATACATTCTCTCGTGCGGCATAAACCCTTTTCTACTTTGCCCCTCATATCACGTTCCGTAACACCAGGCCGTATGGTCATGTGGGAGAGACCGGCTGTACCGGCAGGGGGCAACGGCGTCTGTGCCGGGCGCGTGATGTACGATGGAAGGCACGAGCCCAAGGATTACGCCACGGGCGCAAGGCTCACAGCGGTGACCCGCATCGAATGATTTGGGCTGCCGATGAAGCCTGCTGTACAGGCTCCTCGTCGACGACACCGGGAGTGTATGGATATGCAGGATGGCGGCGCATATGCCTACCTGTGAGAGTTGCGCCGTGGACGGCAGACAGAACGTGTGGGCAGACCCTCGTGGCAGGTGGGACCGCCACACCTCGACGCCCGTTGGCGCGTCTGAGGGTACCGACAGACGGTGGTTGGGGCGGCGGCTCGCGCCTATCTCACGGGCCGTGGCGGGGCGGCCCACATGACGCGCGCCTGATGAGCGGCGTGGCCAGCTCGACGCGCAGCGTCTCGACCGGCTCTCCGGCGATGACCCGCAAGAGCATCGTCGTCGCCACACGTCCCATCTCTCGCAGGGGTTGGCGCACCGTCGTCAGGGCGGGCGTCAGCAGTTCCGCATACGGCATGTCGTCGAAGCCGACGACGCTCATGCCCGCAGGGATCGCCAGGCCATGCTCATGCACGGCCCGATAGACGCCCAGGCACTGCTCGTCGCTGCCGACGAACACCGCAGTGGGCGGATCGGGCAGCGCCAGGAGCGCGCGCATCTCCGCATAGCCTCCCGCGAAGTGCCAGTCGCCGTGGCGGATGAGCGCCGGGTCGACGGGAAGGTCCGCGGCGTCCAGGGCGGCGCGATAGCCGGCCAGCCGATCGCGGGTGCAGGGGAAGGCCGGCGGCCCCAGGAGCGCGGCGACGCGGCGATGCCCGAGCGCGAGCAGGTGCGCGGTCGCCGCGCGACCGCCGGCCCAGTTGGTGGCGCTCACGGACAGGTCCTCCGGCCCCAACTCACCCAGGCGATCCACGACCACGAACGGTACCTGGTGGCGCCGCAGCTCGCGCAGCTGCTCCGAGGTCTGGTCGGCGAGGATGAGAATGGCGCCGTCGAGCGCGCCGGCGGCCAAGCGGCGGACCCAGTGCCGCTCGCGCGCCCGCTGGCCATGCGTCGACGCCAGGACGACCCGCGCGTCCGTGCCGAGCGCCGCCTCCTCCACGCCGCGCAGGATCTCGGCCGCGTAGGTGTGCAGCGAGTGGACCACGACATCGATCTGCGCCCCCCCGTCGCCGCGGCCGTCGCCGCGCGGCCGGCCGGCCCGCCCGAGGACATAGCCATGCGCAGCCAGCACCTTTTGCACCCGCGCGCGCGTGGGCGGGGCGACATCGGCGCGTCCGTTAATCACTTTAGAGACCGTCGGCACCGAGACCTCGGCCAGGGCCGCGACCTGGGCGAGCGTGAGCAGTGTCGAGGAGCCTGTGGCCATAGGAGCCTCGTCCTTTTTTCGATTATCGTGTCGGCGCTCTTTCGCGAAGCATAGCGGCGGCGATGCTCTCCTGTCAAGGGGCGGCCGCGCTATTATGCGTATCGAAGCGGGCCTTGACAACTCCTCCCCCTTCTATTATCATCGAAACAACCAAGATATATTGCGAAATATTATCGGAGAGAAGCGCGCGCCGCGCGTGGAGGGATGCCATGGACGCCGGTGAAAGGGATCAGGCCGCGCGCGGGGCGCCGCGTCGGATCGGCGGCGTGGCCCTGCGCGGCGCCATGTTCGCCCTGATGCTGACCCTGTTGCTCGAGGCGCTGGACCAGACCATCGTCGGCACGGCCATGCCGCGCATCATCGGCCAGCTGCACGGCCTCGACCGCTACAGCTGGACGGTCTCGGCCTACCTGCTCGCCTCGACGACGTTGATCCCCCTCGCCGGCAAGCTCTCCGACCAGTTCGGGCGCAAGCGCTTCCTGCTCGCCGGGACCGTCGCCTTCCTGCTCGGTTCCCTGCTGTGCGGCCTCGCGCAGACCATCGACCAGCTCATCGTCTTCCGGGCGCTGCAAGGGGCGGGCGCAGGCACGGGCATCGCGCTCGTCTTCACCGCGGTCGGCGACCTCGTCCCGCCGGTCGAGCGCGGGACGTGGCAGGGGATTGTGGGCAGCGTCTACGCCCTCTCCGCCGTCGGCGGCCCGACCCTCGGCGGCTGGCTGGCCGACCACGGGCCGCTGCTCGGGCCGCTCGTCACCGACGCCGCGCGCTGGCGCTGGGTCTTCTATATCAACCTGCCCCTGGGGCTAGTCGCCCTCGCCGGACTAGCGGCCTATCTGCCCGCCGATCGGGCCGCACACAGCGCGGCCCCGGTCGGATGGGCGGCGGTTCGGCGCATCGACGTGGCCGGCGCCCTGCTGACCGCCGCTGCCACGCTGTGCCTCCTGCTCGGGCTCACCTGGGGCGGCGCGGGCGCGGCGGCCTGGGGTACGCCGCGGGTGGTCGGCGCCCTGGGCGGGGCGGTCCTCCTCTACGGGGCGCTCCTCGGCGCCGAGCGCCGCGCCGCCGAGCCCATCGTGCCGCTCGACTTGTTTTGCGACCGGGTGTTCGCGGCGACCGCGGCCCTCTCCCTGCTCCTGAACATGGCGCTGCTGGGGATGGCCTTCTACGTGCCCCTCTTCCTGCAGGGCGTGCTCGGCGCCTCGGCGACGGGGGCGGGCGTCACGATGACCCCCTTCTCGGTGGGCATCGCCGTGGCCAGCTCCCTGACGGGCCTGGCCATCACCGCCCTCCGGCGGTACCAGGGCCTGGCGCTCCTGGGCGCGGCCCTGATGGCCCTGGGCCTCTTCCTGCTCACGCGGCTGACGCCGGAGGCCACGCTGGGCGCCGCGTCGCTGGACGTGGCCATCGCCGGCGTGGGGATGGGCGCGCTCTTCGCCGTTGTGGGGGTCGTGGCGCTGAACGCGTCGCCGCCGGCGCGGATGGGCGCGGGCGCCGCGGCCGTGCGCTACCTTGGTCAGCTCGGGGGGACGATTGGCGTCGCCCTCGTGGCGACCGTGGTGAACAGGTCTCTCGCCGGCGCGCTCGGGCGGCATCTGCCCCAGGCCGCCGCGCGGCGCCTCGCGGCCGACGGCGTGACGATCGCGGCCGACCCGCAGGTCCTGGTCACCCCGACGTACCGGGCAAGCGTGACGCGGCGGGCGATCGCGGCGGCGACGGGGCATCTGCCGGCCGGCCTGTCCCACGCGCGCCTGGTGACGGCGGCGACGCGGCAGGCGCACCACCTCGTCGCCCAGGTGTTCGACGGGCTCCGGCTCGCGCTCGCCGAGGCGATCCAGCGGGGGCTCGTGGTGCCGCTGGTGGTCGCCGGGGTGGCCGTGCTGGCGGCGGCTCTCCTGACGGATAGGCCCATGGGAACGCCGCCCGCCACGGGGGCCTGATCCAGCGCGCAGGCCCTTAGCCACCGTAGGCTGTGTTGCCCGAGAGGTTTTTCATCAACCTGGACGCATAGCTCATTTATAGCCATGCTCATTGTCAAGCGTCTGCCGCTAGATGACAGAGGTCGCCGCTCGCCGCACGCACAGACCGTTTTTTGCCGTCCTTGTAGCCGTGCTCGATGTAATCCAACAGGGCAATGGCCACACAGCGCAGCTGATGGCGTCGATCAGTCCACCAGGCCCTGCGGGCGGCCTGAGCGACGGCGACGCTCAGCGAGGACAGTGGGCCTGGCTCCACTGCTCCACAAGGTTATCCCACGTCCCGGGCGTCACCCGTCGCGGCTCGTCGGGCTCCGGCCAGACCCGGAGCAGCAACGACGGCGTGTCGCCGAGCGCGCCATTCCCCTCCGGCGCGCCCAGGACATAGGCGGGCAGGCCGCGGGCGACGATGGCCTCGCGCATGAGCCGGCCGTAGGCCAACAAACCCTCATCGTCGTGGGCCTGGTCGCCGAAGATGAGCAGGAGCAGGTCCTGGCCGCAGCGCGTGCAGGCGTGGACCGTCGTCGCGACGCGCTGGGGGGCGCGGAACGGTAGCTGGTAGGTCTGTTCGAGGCGGCGCTCCTCGGCAAGTAACTGGTCGAGCAAGCCCAGGGCCTGCGTGTCGGCGCGGGTCAAGCGCCCGGAACTAGAGCCGGAGGAGGAGCGACGGCGGCGTGTGGTCCGCGTCCGCTTGCGTGTGGACGTGAGGGAGAGCCGGAGCGTGCGGCGCTCGCGCTCGCCCTGCACGCGGGCGATCTCGCGCTCCGTGAAGGTCCAGCGCCCGTCGATCTTGCGGCCGATCTCGCCGGCGCGGGCCAGTTCCTGCACGCGGGTGGGACTCAACTCCAGGCGGCGGGCGGCTTGGTCGGTCGTGAGGTGGCCGGGCCGCGCTTTGGAGGGCATTGGCTTGGAGAGTGTCGTCGCGACAACGGTCGGGGCGTGCGGCGGCGCTGCCTTGGCCGGTTTGGGGAGGGTGGGACGCAGTTGCACGGCCAGGCTGTGCAGGATGGTGGCGAGGCGTCCTTCAGGGGGCGGCACTTCGTCGAGCCAGGCGACCAGGCGGCGGCGGTCGGCGGGGCTGAGGGCGAGCGTGACGATCTCGCTGGCGAGCAGCGCGTCGATGAGCCGGCTGGCACTACCCTCGCCGGTGTGCGGCCCCCGCGCGGCGTAGAAGCCGTGGCGCTCGGCGATGCTCCGTAGAGCCGCTTCGTCCTCGGCGGTGAGTGACCGCATCTGTTCCTCTTCGCTGCACAGCGCGTTAAAACTACCTAGTTTATAGTGCGTTGTAGAAGGCGGTGTCAAGGATACAAGACGAGGCCAATTAGGGTACGAGCAGGATACTGGGGGTGTACGCCCAAAACCCAGAAATTTCCGTCAAGCCTTCCCGGCGCGTGAACTTTCCGGAAAAGAACCGATAATCGGAAAGTTTGAGGAATCTCTCTGAGCAGATAGCCAGCAATGAGGCCCACAGAAGCCCTTGGCCACCTATCAAAAACCGGAAAGTTTTCGTATGCAAGAGGCCGCTCGCCCTCGCACCCCTCATGCTAGACCTGTACGGAGCGATCAAGTGGGGTCGTGTGCCAGACAAGTGCTGATGCTAATCTGCCCGTGGCCACACAGAACTCCGCGCTTGCCCACTGTGGCACGAAATCTCTCACAGCCAGAAATTTCTAGGGTTTGGGCTTACACCCCCAAGATGCACATCCGTTAGGCGCTTTTTACCTTTTCGGTGCGTTGGGCAAAAATAGCCTGCAACGTGTCTTGGATGGGAGCCAGCAAAAGGGGTGCCCCGATCTCCTGCAAGATCGTCTCTTTGTCCTGCCAGCGCGTATCGCTGATGAGGTCGTCCTCGAAACGGCGGAACTCGGTACTCTCTCGGACAAAGACGCCCCCCGCCTCCAGCGCGTTGCGGAGCAGGCGATAGAGCAGGAATTCGTAGCGATCAACCTCCAGGATCCGCTCTTTTCCGGCTCCTTTGGCGAACAGATAACGCTGCAACATTTTCGGGATGAGCGCCGTCGGGAAAAGCGAGGGGGTGGTTTGCCGTGGCGATTTGCCCTGCCGTAACAGGCTCTGCAGGAAAGCGATCCCCTCCAGCAAGGGCGCATCCTCGACCCGACCCACGAAATCCAGGTCGGAGAACAGGTGCCGCAGATTGCGTTTGAACGTCGGCGACAGGGTGGTGTAGAAGGACCACTCAAAGCCCGTCTTATCGAAGGCAATATTGCGCATGTAGTCGGACACCGCCGGGAAGCGTGCGGGATCGAGCAGCGCGAATGCTTTCTCCTGCACGGCCATGAAGGGCACATCAGCCGGTATCGCGGCATCGACGAAGAGGCTGAGGACCTGCCCTGCCGCCTGCAGATCCTCTCCCACGGCGGTGGCCGCACGTTGTCGGGCGTCCTCTGCCGCCTGCTTGGCCTGCTGCTCGTAGTGATCGACCAGGTGAATGAAGGCCTCGATGAGCGTATCGTTGATTTGGCCGAAGCGATAGTAGGCGAAACACAACAGGTACAGGCGCACCGTGGCGAGGGGCATGCGTTGGAGCTTGTAGACGGTGTAGAACTTGACGAGCGAGGCCTAGTATTTGCCGCTTTCCGTGGAGATGCCTGCCGTGGCAAGGAAAGTCTGGGCAAAGGCGTAGAGGGGTTGAAAGAACGTGCGGCGCTCGACTTCCTGACGCAAGGCCTTGTAACTAAAGTCACGGGCCTCGCGTTTGAGGGTGCTGATGCGGTACACCGTGTCGTTGGCCTCCAGTAGGGCATCAATCTGCGGGGCGACCGTCGGCGTCAGCGCGTGCTCCAGGAGTTGGGTGAGACGCTGGCGCTCCCGCGTCACCACCCGGCCCACCATATCCTGCAGGATGGTGTAGGGGGGAGCGACGAGGCGTTGGGTGGCCAGGTGCTCTAGGATCTCGCGCAAGACGTCGATGGGCTGGGTGAACAACAGGGCGATCCGCTGTGCTTTGTGCTCCAGTTCCTCTCTGGCCACACGGTCACACCAGCGATAATCGAAGAGCGTGAGGATGGTCTGCTGCTGGGCGAGGCGGGTGGGTCGGGAGAGCGGGGTGAGGGGCCCGAACGTCTTGTCGGGAAAGTACTGCGCACAGATATAGCGGAGATCGTCGGACACCAGCTCCGTTTCGTACGAGAAGAACTGCCGCTTGGCTTTAAAATAGCCCAGTTGCAGCGTCAAATGCACGGCAACCGCAGGAGTGTGCGCCGCTAGCGCGGCGCGTTCAGGGCTGCTCAAGTCAAAATAGATCTGGCGTTCCTGCACGGTGAAGTGCGGCAAGCCGTACAGCGCGTCGATCTCCTTGGTGGTCAAGATCGACAAACGATGCGCGTCGCGACTCATACCGTGCGGACTTTCACCCGTGCCGCAGGTACTGGTAGAGTGTTTCGCGACTGATGCCGAACTCTCGGGCAAGCTGCGCTTTTGCCTCGCCCGCCGAGACGCGTCGGTGGAGTTCGGTGACCTGGCCTGCGGAGAGCGCCTTGGCGCGACCGCGATAGACGCCGCGCTGTCGGGCGAGCGTAATGCCTTCCCGTTGCCGTTCTCGGATGAGCGCCCGCTCGAATTCCG
>JAABUL010002599.1_pt1 | contig 29426 bp, 49 predicted proteins | sample 5559151 | NCBI WGS metagenome assembly JAABUL01 (sample SAMN10711876, study PRJNA513368) | rock metagenome | isolation source: Antarctica rocks | place: Antarctica: Victoria Land, Pudding Butte sud
GTTTGAAAGCACCGAAACGAACGAGCCGAACTTGCACCTGGCGAGGCCCGCGGACGCTGTCGATGTGCGCCGCAGCGTGACTCAGCGGCGCATCAGTGGTGGATGCTCAAGGGTGACTTGGCCCTTGACCTGCGAGGACAGCGAGGCAACACATGGTAGGCTTCTCGCCTCGCCAACATAGATGTGCAGATATGCAACAGAGTGCTTGCCGTCGCTCGGCCGCCGCATGCGCTGCTGTCCCGGCACCCGATCGGGTGCCGCCTCACGAGAGCAAGCTCGGGCTGGCTCGGTGCAGACTGCTATATAGCATATGACATATGATGCAGCATTGGCGATCCCTAACGAGTAGTGCCTGCTTGGTCATAGATCAGAGACGCTCAGGCACTGCCGCGGCATGCCCAACAAGGTGCACAGATGCTGCCAGCAGGTGCTCCAGGCTGCCACAAAGCCTGGCTACGCTTTCACAGAGGCAGCTAGGGCTGCGCTGACGGCCAACCCGCTTGGAAAACCGCGGCACAGTGGTGGCACAGAAAGGTGACAGGATCGTCGCACCTTGCCGGGCCAGCAGCACCGAAGGCTCCTGCAGCGCTGTTGCGGCGCCCAGGAAGATAGAGGGTCTCTGCGATGGCATCAGCGACCGGGTATCGTCACCGCTGCCTTGTCATACAGCACTAGGCACAGGCCGAAACCGCAGGCACGTCCAGAACGGGCTGTTGCACGCCTGCTGGTGCGGCTCTACCGGGGCCACGGACCGCCTAGGAGCGTCTGAAATGCTTCAAGCATTTCAGTGTAAAGGCTTTCACTCAGGGGCAGAGGAACGCGGCCTCTGCTTGCCGCGCCGGCTGAGCAGGGCCCCGAAGGCTTCCGAGGGCAGGCGTGCAAACACAGCACGTTATTTCAGCGGTGGATAGCACACCTGAATCACTTAAGGAATTTGATTGTGCTCCGCTGGAGGGGCGACTGTGTGCCGCAGCAGGCGCCGGTTGACTGGCAATGCGTTTTCCTCGAGCGTCACATGGCGGGAAAATCAGCGGGAAGGTCTCACAGCACGCACTAATTTTCAGGAGTCATTGACTTGTACTGCGATTCAACGATTTAATTTATGGCAATTTTCAAGTCAGGACTGCAGGAATTGTGGCAGCGGCAGGAGCGTGTGGTGGTGATGCATGCAGAGTAACACACGCACAGATGACTGAGCATGACATTCTGATAGATCGTGGCCAGAGCCTGGCCATTGTTACACAGCTGTTTGCCACTGTTTATTGCAGGCTGGCTCCAAACACCCCAAAACTCAGTTGCTTCATCGTTGACAGACACAGAACAGAACCTTCATCTCTCACTGGATCTAAACTTTCAATATCGTGACCTAGTCGACCTAGTCAAAGGTCGATCTGTGCCTTCGCGCACAGCCGGCGCAAAACGACTAGTCCACCTCCTCCATTCGGCTGCCCTCGTCTGCGGCGTCCTCCTCCAGCGGCGGCAGGTCCTCATCACCCTCGCCCTCGCCCTCCTCGTCCTGCATTGATGTATCAAGAATGTTCAGACACATGTAAAGATTGCAAATAAAGGGAAACACAGGCTGCCTTGTCGGCAGAGCTTATACCTAGTGCCTGATAGATCGTCATAATACCTAATACTCGTACCTAACAGATGATCCCCATCTAGAAGTGTCATCACAGGTACCATCTGCTAGGACATTGGAGCAGCTAGAGCTTTACAGTGAAACACATGGTGCGCAGAAGTCGCACCTCATCTAGCGACAGGCCGAGCTTGACCATGCGGTAGATGCGGTTGCCGAAGGTGGCCGGGTCGTCGAGGGAGAAGCCGCTGGTGAGCAGCGCTGTCTCGAACATCAGCAGCACCAGGTCCTTCACCGTCTTGTCGCCCTTGTCCGCGTCTGACCGCTTCTTCAGCTCCTGCAGCGATTATTCAGAAGGGTTTTGAGTGAAGGGTTTTGTAAAGAGATCTAGAAGCGAACAAGTGCTGGAGAAGGAGAGACATGCAGCCGAACAGGGCGCTACATGCATTTGCAGGGGCTGTGCATATGGGAGCCAGGTGCAGCAAAATATGTGGAGACAATTGCCGACTGGATAGGTGGATTGGCACATGGACAGGAGCTGTGGTCGGAGCGCGCAAAAGACCCTTTTCGGAATATCTTTGTTTCTTTGGCGCACCTCGATGATGGGGTGTGAGGCGTTGATCTCCAGCGTCTTCTTCGACGCCATGTACGAGGACATTGTGTTGTCCCGCAGCGCCTACGAATTCATTTGAGATGGATGCGTCAACAGGAGCCACAGCGCGTTGGTGTTGGTGCAGCGCACCAGGCCGTGAGCAGCACAACAACAGCAGGTGGGCGATGGATGCAATGGCTCTGTGAAAACTGAGATGGTGATGCCATATTCATCCGCCAGACAGACGGAGAGGCACGAGCGCCCGCGCCTTCATGATGCGCTCCAGGACTTGGCGGACCTCCCAATGATCTTGAACGACACTCTGGTTTGAGACTACTAGTAGAAGAGTGATGAACAGCTGTGAGCAGCGCGCACCTGCGCCTTCATGATGCGCTCCATGTTGGCGGACCAGCCGTACTCGCCGGTCACCAGCACGCACGGTGAGTCCACGATGCGGTCGCTGACCACCACCTTCTCGATCTGCGCGGCGAAACAATATCAATAAATCACGACTGCTCCTCACATCTTCGTGTGTTCACATCCTTGTTGTGAGCTGTGGAGACAAACTGCAATCGGCTCATCGTGCATCGCCGTCACCAGAGCCAGCGGCTCAGAGGCTAGGGGCGCAGGAGAGGCATCAGGATGCACTGCTGATCTCATTGCCAAGGGCTGGACCGTGGTGGCGGAGCAGGTACGTTCAGGCGCAGAGCAGGGACACTCAGGTGAAGGCAAGGGCATGCTTGGTGGCGCAATGGTCGGAAGAAACAGTCCATGCTGGGGGCATACCGCAAAAGGAGGGCATCCCGTGGCAGGGCACTTTGGACACAGAGGGAGTCACGAGCTGGCATCCATGTGTGGAATAGCGCACCTTGTCGCTGAGGATGTCCTTGATGAGGCGGCAGAGCGGCTCCAGCGCTGCCTTCTGCTCCTCAATCTTCGCCTTCTCCTCCTCTGTGCAACCAGTAAACCCCACCGCAGGTTGGCACTAGTTGAAATGTCCTGGTTCTGCTGGGACAGGCAGCAAGCCAACAGCACATGCTTACCGGGCTTGGGCCGTTTCAAGCTGATGAGCAACACAGATCACAGCACGAAGAGGCGGCACCACATTGACGGGCTATCTGGGTTGCCTGACAGGTCATGTTTTCCGAAATCCAGCGCACCTGTCTCCTCAAGCTCCAGGCCCTCCTTGGTGATGGACACCAGCTTCTTGCCGTCATACTCCTTCAGCTGCTGCACCGCGTACTGTTGTAGCAACGAGGGACACGCCGTCAGCACAGAACCCACACGTGCTGGCGGATCGCAGCCGAAGCAGCAGTGCAGGAGAGCCAGGCAAGGTGTAAAGCGACCAGGCTGCCCACTGCTGCTGACCAGGCAGCAGCAGTGGCAGCCTCGCAGATGCCAGCACAGCTGCAGGGGCTGCAACAGGAGAACACGAATGTTGTAAGGTTTTGGCATCAGGCGCACCTCATCGATGGGGTCCACCATGAACAGGACCTCGATGCTCTGCGGCAGTCAACAAAGCAGCAAACTCGTCAGCCGTGGTCAGCATAGCACACATACTTTCCTCGCGGTGCATGACAAAGCATCTAAGAGCACACACCGTGCAGCTAGCCAGGAGGATCCAAGCAAGTCTTTCTGCAGAAGCCGGCTACAGAACAAGCCGGCGCAGCCAGAGAGCAAAGCGTTCATCAACACATGCTGGCACGGCCTAAAACCCCTAAACTGCAAAGGCGCACCCGCTTCCGCAGCTTCTCCAGGAAGGGAGACTGCTCGACGGCCTTTCGCGACTCGCCGGTGATGTAGTAGATGGCCTGCTGGTTCTCCTTCATGCGCGTTACGTAGTCCTTCAGACTGGTCTGCTCCTCCCCGCTCTTTGTCGAGTGGTACCGCAGCAGCTCTGCGCAGTCGCAAACAAAAGTTTTCAACATCGCGCCAGGCGAGTTTTACCAATTCTTTTTGCACCTTCTTGATACATAATTCTGAGACACAGACGGCAAGTAATCACCTGTGTGAGCACATCACTACCAGTAACATCTCTCTGCGCTGAGGCAATCGTGGAGGACAGATGGACATCGAATCCACCAGGGTGCGTCTGTTAAGAGATGTCCAGATCCCGCCGGAGCATCCCGCCAAGCATGCAGGCACGCCCACCTGCGAGCTTGCCGCGGTTCTGGCTGTCCTCGTGGATGCCCAGCTTGAGGTTCTTGCCGAAAGACTCGTAGAACTTGGCGTAGTCGTCCTTGTTCTCCGCAATCTCGTTGAACATCTCCATGCACTTCTTCACGATGTTCTTCCTGATTACCTGCACGTGAGAGGGGTGGAGTCGTCAGGATGCTGCTTCTAACCGGTTTTCTTCATGTGTGCTCACAAGCGAGCCATTCGAGCTTACTGATGGGCAGCAAGCAGGCTGGCGCCGCCAAGGCAAGAGGTGCAGCAGGGTCGCCGGCGCGCGCACCTTGAGGATCTTGTTCTGCTGCAGCGTCTCGCGGGAGATGTTGAGCGGCAGGTCCTCGCTGTCGACAATGCCCTGCAGGAACATGCAGAAGCAGTTACGCTCCAGGCTCGGGGTCTTGTTTTCAAACAGCAAGTGCAATCAGGAAGTGAGGTGGAGTGAGGCAGCCCGTGAATGATGCGCGCATGCAACAACTGCGATGGGCCAGGCTGTGCAGGGGCATTGGCGCAATGGGTTCTGGCGCGCACCTTGACGAAGGACAGGTAGTCGGGGATGAGCTCGTCACAGTTGTCCATGATGAACACGCGGCGCACGTACAGCTTGATGTTGTTCGCCTTCTTCTTCTGGTCGAACAGGTCAAACGGCGCGCGCTTTGGCACAAACAGCACAGCCTGTGGGCGGCCACAGCGTTACAGGTCAGTGGCAACCGGCACATCAGCTGCGGACGGAGAAGCTCCTTCCTGCAAGCGCATCACGTGCATTGACAGGCAGGCCGTGAGAAAGTTCGCCACAACGAGCCGCAGCTCACCTTGAACTCGAGCTGGCCCTCGACGGCGAAGTGCTTGATGGACAGCGCGTCCTCCCAGTCATTGGTCAGGCTCTTATAGAAGGCGTTGTACTCCTCCTGTGCACCCATGCAAGCCCAGAGTGTATCAGGACAGTGCTCACGCCAACTGCATTTCAGCAGTACGACTCTGTCCCAAAACGCGAGAACGCCTTCAATTGGGCTGCTCGAAATATTGTGCTCGCAGCAGTGTCGTGCACCTGCTGTTGTGATGTGCATATCTGGGAGCTACTATCAGATGGTCACCCATCGAGCCGCATGACGCGTGCCCTAGTGCTGTCAGCGAAACGCCCAGGTCGCTGTACGCCCGTCTTGAATCACTGCCGCCATTGTGTGGCGACCGTGGGATTAACGAGGGCAAACTCCTTTATTCACCACTTGCCATCGCCGTCAGCGTAAACTAGTAGGAGACTCAAGCTTTGATTATAGTAGGCGTCAACGCACCTGGGTGATCTCCTCGGGGTTGCGCATCCAGATGGGCTTCTGCTTGTTGACGAGCGCCCACTCGTGGTTGACCTCCTTCACCTTCTTCGTCTTCTTCGGCTTTTCGCCCTCCTCATCCTCGTCCTTCACCTGGCAACAATGGCAATTTTATTCTTTTCATATCCATTCCTGTCACAATGTGTCCACAGTGATCTTGCTGCCCTCCTCATCCTCGCCTTTAACCTGTTCGGAAGCAGCCAGCGGGTTGCATTCTCGACTCCGAGAAGCCAGCACACGAGCAAGCCAGCAACGCCGGCGATCGCAAGCTGTCTGGCTGCTTGTAAGTTCGCTTTGATGCAACACCGTCAAACTCGTAGCCTCTGAACTTGAGCAGGCAGAAGTGCATGTTGGGCGCTGTCCGGCAGAGGGAGATAGACGACCACTAGAGACTGTTCACATTTGACAGAGTCTCACACGGCCGCTGAAGCCTCTGCTGCCAGGTCGACCAACACACTGCAGCATATGTCAAGGCGTGTGCTGGTGAGGCGTGCACTGGGGCTGCAGACGACTGCGGCGGCTGCTGTTGCCCAGCTGGAGCAAACCCACCTCCTCGACCTCGCCCTCCCGCCTTCTCTGCAACCCTTTTTGTTCAGGGCAAGCACTAGGGGCAAGCGGCAAGACTGTTAGATTTTTTAGGCTTCCCCGAAGCAGTTCAAACTCTTTAAGATGCAACGCACCTCCTCGATCTCGCCCTCCTTCTCCTCGCCCTCGGGCTTGACCTCCTCGATCTCCTCCTCGTCGTCCGTCACCTCCTTCTCACTGGTCTTCTCCGTCCACAGCGAGATCGGGTAGCTGATGAACTCTGAGTGCCGCTTGACCAGGTCCTGCAGAGCAAGCACAGCAGCGTCCGAATTTGCAACGCACGCTCTATGGTAGGCATGACATGTGCAGAAGCTGCGGCTGCCAGCCCGCCGCCGCCGGCGGGCGCCCGCCGCCATGCACATGAGCATCTGAGATGCTGAAATGAGCAGCAAGCTTGACTGGCGCATGCAGGTCACAGTCTACATGCACCGCACCTACTTGCTTGACTGAGGGGGTTCCATGGGGGCTTTCGGTATGAATCGCCGCTTTGATTGTTTGAGAAAAGGTTTGCAATCTAGACAAGCACCTTGAGGCGGCGCTCCTCCAGGTACTCCAGCTGGTCCTCCTTGAGGTGCAGCGTCATCTTGGTGCCGCGGCCGAGGCTCTCGCCCTCATCGCGCGTGATGGTGAAGGAGCCGCCTGCCTGCGACTCCCAGATGTACTGCAGCCAGGCAACAACGAGGTTCGCGTCAGCGCGGGACACCAGCGAGGTTCATGCCGGCGGCCACCGGCAACATTGTACTGTGACTTTGAAGCCGAGCGCCAGCAGTCTGCAGGGTGGCGGCTATGGGTGATTGCATATGATGACCCGCTGCAGCATCCAGCACCCGATGAGGCCCTTCAGCATTGCTATGACACAGGCGCCCTCACACAACACGACGGCAGAGTCATGTGGATCCCACCTGCTCGTCGTCGTTGTGCTTGGTGACAACAGTGACCTTGTCGGCGACCAGGTAGGCGGAGTAGAAGCCCACGCCAAACTGCCCAATCATGGACACGTCGGCGCCCGCCGACAGCGCCTCCATGAACGACTTGGTGCCCGACCGCGCAATCGTGCCCAGGTTGTTCACCAGGTCCGCCTGTTCGTCTCGACGGTCAACACACTCAATTGAGCGATCGGCGACAAAAACATCGACCATTTGAGTTTCCGCATTCGGAAGCTCGTCATCCAAGGACTGCTGCGCTGTGGTAAAAAGCAGCTGCAGTGAGTGCGTCAGCAGATATGTGACAGCCATGACGGTTTCCGGAAGGCGTGCGCCGCGCCAGCGGAGGTGGCAGGACAGCAGCACTGTGCCAATCCAGCAATGGTCACCTTTGTCATGCCGATGCCCGAGTCGATGATGGTCAGCGTGTTGTTGGTCTTGTCCGGGATGATGTGGATGTACAGCTCCGGGTTGGACTCCAGCAGCGACTTGTCCGTGAGAGCCTGGAAGCGGATCTTGTCCAGCGCATCGCTGGAGTTGGAGATCAGTTCGCGCAGGAAGATCTCCTTGTTGGAGTAGAAGGTGTTGATGATGAGGCTCAGCAGCTGCGGGGGCAGAAGGTGCAGATGTCGGACAAGTGGTCCAGTGCCAATCGGTGGTATACAGAGATCGTTTGCACTGCGTGAGTGCGGATGGACTGATGCCGATGCACAGATGAGCATGCAGTAAAACATGCATCAGCTACGATGCAAAAGCATCAAACAAAAGCGGCTGCACACATGCTTTCGAGGTGTGGGCGGCTGGCGGTCCCAAGCTGCATGAATGAGTTTTGCATAAGGCTTCCCGTGGGCCTCCCCATCGTACCTGGTTAATCTCTGCCTGGAAGGCAAAGGTCTCCTGCTTCGGGGCTTCACCTGCGTCGGCCATACTGAAGCGCAAAACGTGTGTTGTCTAGACTGATGAGTCTGATGGACGTTCCGTGTCCCTCCGATGTGAATACGACCTTCCTCACGTCAATCAGTTGCTTATCGACGAAACGAACGTTAAAGTCAGCAATGTGAATCGCGGCGCGCGTACGCTTGGAAACTGAAGAGGCCAGCGGCAGCGCAACCGGAAACTTCCTGGGATGCGCTAGAAGTTTCGGCGGGAATCGTGCAGAGCTTTGGGGAGGGGCGCTGATGGGGAGACGAGACGCCGAAACTGCATTCCGGTTTGATCAAGAAGGGCTAATCATCTGGGTCGGCTGCAGCTAGAAGGCTAGAATTTCAAGCCCACCTTTCCAGCAGGGCTTCACGTGTGCGGCTTATGCGCACAGGTTGTTAAGGTGTCGTGGTTCTGCAGAGTTGCGCTGTTAGTTCACTGAGGCAGTCTCATCTCAAAAATCAAGTCATCTCAAAATTGGCTGCCACAATTGCAGCTGTGAACGAAATGGACATGCCACGAACTGCAGCGCTGAGACCACAGGCGCTGCTCCTAGTGATGATCCCCCGACCCTACTTCTGCCCAGAATGGCAAACGTGCTGGGAGCCCGATCAGCGGGGCCTGGTGCCGAGATGCAAGCCGTGAAACCACCCCAGTGGCTGCAGGCCCGGACGGCCTCGGGATATGTCTGTCATGACGACTGCCGGCGGCGGCGGCGGCGGCTGCTATGCTGGCGATTATGAGCCCTCGTCGCCGCTCATGCTGCCATTGACCGACTGCTGCGGCGGCAGCGGCTCCCCCGCGTGGTCCCAGTGGCAGAAGGAGCCGTCCAGCTGGTGCGACATGCGGGAGGCCTTGGCTCCCAGGTAGCCCTCGCTGTACTGCTGCGCCTGGATGATGCAGGGTATCCTGTCCACCACCTCGATGCCCAGCGCCCGCATGAGCGCCATCTTCCGCGGGTTGTTCGTCTGCAGTTGCGCAATGTCATTTGTGTCAGGCGCGACTTGACAATAGGCAAGGAGCGGCTACATGCTGCCAATGTGCATACGATTGGCAAGCTGGCAAGCACAGTCGATTTTTGGACGGAGGCCACTACGCGGTCTAAAGACTGCCGTGCGCGCTCACAACAGAGCCGCACCATGAGCCGGATGCTCTGGACGCCCAGGTCCTTCAGAATGTTGTGCACCGAGGTGTACTCCCTGCAGTCGTCCGGGAACCCCAGCGCCCTGTTCGCGTCCACCGTGTCATACCCCTCTTCCTACTTGTGTGCACACAGACGCAAGCTTTGGCAATCGACCCAGATTGGCAATGGATTCTTGCCACTGGCAATGGATTCTTGCCACTAATGTGCACAGTTGCGGCTGCAGATTGACAGCAGTGCGGCAAGCGCTGACGCACCTTCTCGTTGCATTCGAAGATGCGTTGGGCCAGCACAAAGAGCGAGTCAGCTCACCTGCAGCGCGTAGGCGGCAATCTTATTGGCGAGCCCAATGCCGCGGCCCTCCTGCTGCAGGTAGATGATGATCCCCGGCTCGTTCTCCTGGATGTACAGCATCGACAGCGCCAGCTGGTCCGCGCAGTCGCATTTGAGCGAGCTCAGCACCTCTGCAGTGCAGGAGCGGCATCATTAACACCATCAGGCTTGCGCCGGTGTGGCAGGTGCATCTGGAGTTGCCTGGTTCGCGCGCCACCGCTCGTGCACACAACACCGGCAGAGCTCTTCCGTCTCCCATTCTACGAGGCGGAACACATACCTGAAGTGAAGCATGCGTCATGCACCCTCACAGGTACCTGCATGGAATACGGCGTCATCCTTCACATCACATCGACAACCCTGGATGCTATGCAGTTGCAGACGCGAAAGATCCACGCTCACAGCTGCACCATAGCCTCACCGCGCTCTGCCCCTCTGGCTGCCCTGTTAATACGGCTATGGGTTCTGTGAAGGTGTTGCCGCCATCCGTCTGCGCGATGCCAGGAGCGCGCAGTTGTGACACGGCGCGGCATGTATATCGAAATCGTGGCGGTGATTGTGGCACAGGCAGAAACGCATGAATCGATATACGAGTGTGTACACTCTGTGCTGCAAAGGAAGATTGCATGTTGCAGAGACCGCCGCCAAAACAGCTGAGGGCTCACCGAGTGGCGGTATGCCCTGACTCTGACCATGCCGTACTTCGTTGGCAACCGCTTCGTCTCCGCATGGAAGCTGGTCAACGCATACTCCAACGCCTCCTGGCCCTGGTGCTGCATGCTGGCGTCTGGCTGCTCAACAAGTACCGTGCCATTGACCGACTTTCGGTCTTTCAGGCGGGTCACGCCCAGCGGCAGCGGTTGCTGACCGATCATGCATCCGATGATGGGCTGATTGACCCGGGGATCTGCTGGTTGCTGTATTCTGCCGCTGAAGGGCTGCATGCTGCTGGTCGCGACATTGGTGCGGCGTCTCCTGTTCCGGAAGCGTTGCTGCTGGCACTGCGGAAGCGACTGACTGCTGAACGCTGATTCGGAGAGGCTGCGACCACTGCAGCCAGGCTCACACGCGCTCCGGCTGCCCAGCATGCCTCTACAGCAGAGGCACTGCTGCCGATGCTCAGTGCGATTCCAGACCTGTGGTGATTGTTGCAACCAGATGTCGCTACCAGCGTCCCAGGTGGGCTATGGATCCTCAATCATATGTAAACAGGAAACGCAGTGGGGGAGTGACGCGCGAGCCACAAGCGCATCTGCGCATGAGCTAAGATGTCAGCCAGCTTCACGCAACGAGTCCACGACAGCAGTCCTGCCAACCCTCACATTGTCATTGCATTGCCAGTCGTCGTGTTCTCGACGGCAAATTTGTCCTGTCATCGCATGCACAGCATCAGGATTGACCGCCAATCGTGCCGATCAAGTTTGGCAGCGAAACACTGCAATAGCACACTCGGTATTACAAGGCTGGAGGAGGGTGGATCACGGTATTACAACTGCTGCTGATCCGCTGCATGAGAGCATGTAAGGCCTGCAGTCGTACCGGATGCTCCATGCGGGCTGGACTTGTTCCCGGGCAAGACCATTCCTGCTGACGCTCCCGCACGGCGCACTCAGCGGCACTACTAGGACCTTTACCTCGACGGTTGTCGTCGCTGGACTGAAGAAAAAACACAAATCGACAGCTAGGAAGCCAGCGGCAAAGGAGGCAGAGGTGAGGACACTAATTGCACGTCGACGAGTGCGCCATGGTCAGCTGGCCGCGGTCTGAAGGGTCTGCTGCGGTGGGTGCAGGCTGCCGCAGAGGAGCTTCCACAGAAGCCCGCGCCGCGGATAGACACCAATCAGTTCGGCATCAAGACCTGGAAGCGCATCATCAAGCAGGTATGCTTCCCGGTTGAAATGAAGGAATGACATGCACACACGGCACCAGCGTGCTGCTGCCGAGGTCATCGCAAGGGCAACCCCCTTCATGGCACAAACAGACTGAACCCGCTCTTCCTTCGACTCTTCCTTCGACTCTTGCTGCAGCACAAGGTGCAGGCGGTGCCCGCTGCGCCAAAGCTCGCGCAGTCATTCCGCAAGCCCAAGCTCGAGGACGAGGAGCGGCTGGCGCGGGAGCGGGAGCGGGAAAAGGCCTACCTCGCCGCCCGCAAGAAAACGTCCACCAGCGCCAGCTTCGCCAGTCTCTACGGCACCAAGGTAGGCTGAGAAGTTGGGGATATCACTGCGCCAGCGCTGCGTGCCGTGTCCGTGACTATTTACCGCCAGCGCCGGGCTGCTGCGGCGGCGCCTTCGTTCGCGCTAATGCCGGCCCTTTCTCAGGCGCGCCACACACGCGCAATCGACACGGCAGCTGCCTCTCGTCTACCGGCTGGCGCCCCGTGCCACAGAAACCCCGAAAGATTGAACAACAGCCTTCAGGGGTGACGCTCGGCAACCGCAGGGCGACACCAAGCACCCGGTGCTGCTGGTGGACGGCTACAATGTGCTTTGGCGCTCTGTGCCGGAAGGAAATAACACAGGAGCTTCTATGATTTCTCCGCCATTTGCAGGGCGACACCAAGCCGCCGGTGCTGCTGGTGGATGGCTACAATGTGCTGGGCCGCCTCGCGGGCATCACCTCGGACGATGAGGACGAGCAGGAGGCGCGGGTGTCGGCGGCCTTCAGCGACGGCCCCCGCCAGGTGCTGCAGAACCGGCTGTGCGAGTACAGCCACCTGCGCCAGGTCAAGGTGAGTGGAGTGATGGTGAGGACCTGGCCGCCTTGGTCGTTCTGACAGATGCTGTCAGTAGATGTAACGCTGGTAGAAGTGGATTGCTACTTGCTGACGGCTGTCAGTGTGAGCAACGAGCTGCTTCTGCACCGGTATGCAGCCTTCATCAAATCATCAAAGTGGTGTTGCTACCTCACGCAGGTGATCCTGGTGTTTGACGCGCTGGGCGGCGGCAGCGGGACAGTGCAGCGCACCACAGCGAAGGGCGCGATCGATGTCGTGTACTGCGGCGATAGCGACGCAGACACCTTCATCATGCTGGAGGTCAATCTGTTGCCCAGAAAATTTCTGGTGACCTGGCACCTTGGCATGTTGGTGACTGGGAATGTCTAGGTCGTCGACTGTGGAGAATCTGCTTTCTGCCCATGGAAACCAGCAATTTAAGTAATATGACTCCGCCGTCATGATATCGCTGTCGCCGATCTGCAGGTGGCCGTGTGGAAGCAGAAGGGGACGCCGCAGGTGCTGGTGGCGACATCTGACCGGGAGCTGGGTGACAGCATCGCCGGCGCGCACATCGTCTCCTCTGCCGCGCTCGTGCGGGAGATCGTGAGGGTGCGAGCGCTGGGATCCCCTGCTGTGAATGAGTCCTCTTCCGCCTTTCGCCTTCCAACCTGCCGGCCTAGAGCAAACGTCATCAAGCATCACCACAGCTTTCGTTCGTCGAGCGGGCTCTCGTGGGTCCTGCCAGAGCTGCGCAGCATGCTGATCGTGTGTCCTGCGACACTACATGCAGGCGGAGAAGGAGGCCACGGCGCGGATGCGGGCGTCGCAGCTGACACCATGGACCGAGCGGCCCGGCATCGGCGCCAATGTGCTGTCGAAGGATCCGGGCCTGTACCAAAAGCTGCAGGACATGCGCGCCGGCCGCTTCTGATGACGTGAGAGTGTCAGGCGTTGAGAGTGCGAGAGGTCAGACCTCCTGTAGCGCGTGGGATTGGTTTTAGTTGAGAGAGTGATCATGAGAAGCATTGGCTTGCAACACGTGGCGAGTGGCTCTAGGTGAGAGAACAGGTCATCAACCAACAAATTGTTACATCTCAGAAAGCTGTGCAGTGTCATCGCAATCTAGGAACAGGATGGATGCAGCAGAGTCTGCGGCGACTCCATATCTCATATGCATGATGAGCGCCAAAACTAAAATAGCAACAGGAGTACAACTAGGACAGCAGGAGATGGCATCTGCCATCTGCTCATAGGCTGCAAGCTTGTATCAAGCAAATATGAACTCTTTGATGTCTACTCTCAGACGCGACCGAACAGCTACAGCATACTGGTTCATAGACAGCGGCGCAGATGCCGAATTCTCAAGGTAATTGATTTCTACGCTGTGTTCCAAGCCATGATGGTTGGTTGTTCGTCACTCGCTCTTGTCCTTGTTGAAGAAAGGCAGCTTGCGAACCCAGGAAACGGCCGGGTTGGCCTCGAAAGCGAAGGGCTCGTTGTTGCTGAAGTCCTGCTGGTCGGCGCTGCCGTAGACTGTGAAGACGGCTGCGCCTGCGCATGACAAAACCCCTTGGTCATGCTTTGCCTCCAGGCTACCCGCTTCAAACGCAGCCTCGTTTGAGACTTGCAGCCGTGCATAGCATGCACCCTCAGAACATGCAGCCGGTCTGGGCGGCCAGCCGCTACCTTCTGCGATGAAGTAGCGCAGCACGCCACCCAGTTGTGAGAGCGGATCCACAAGCACCACAGGCGCGACGCACCGGTGACGAAAAAGAAGATGGAGGGCGCAAACAGCGCCAGGGGCCAGGAGCCGGTCTGGTCCAGGATGGCGCCGGTGCACACGACGCCGATGATGCCCGGGATGGCGCCTGCCGTGTTGGTCATGCCTGCACGTGCACAGCCCGGCAGGCGCTGCGGAGCTGTTTGGCAGGTGCATGCCCAAGCCCATGCATTCGACATGATTCGACCGGAAAGGGCTCACGACACGAGCACATCAGCATTGTCCATAGAGCAACCGCTGCCAGCTCCTAAGCGGCAGAGACACCACTTCGATACAGATAGGGGTGTAGCTGTGCGAGACTTTGCGCCGCGGCCACACAAGGGTATGAGGCAGGGCGCGCACCCAGCAGCAGCGGCGCGTGGCGCGGCGACAGGTCGGCGTGGTTGCAGTACAGCCCCGCCAACGAGAAGCTGGCTAGGCCCAGGCAGCCCGTGATGAGAGCTGCACAATCAATCGCAGATCATCAGATGCGTGAACGATCATGTGAGGTGCTGCAGAGATGCAGGCTGCCGGCCAGTGGCGGCCAGCGCAGAATAGCCTGGGAAACTGACAGGATCACGTCACATGGCAAAAGGATTTGGAAGCATCTGTCGTGCACATGAAGTGACGCAAGATCGTGGCGCACCGACTGCGGCCCAGTTGTTGTCGGTGAAGGAGGCGGCCGTCAGCAGCGCGGACGGCCCCAGGAAGGCCATGCACTGGCTGATCTTGCGGACGCGGGAGACCTCCACGCCCTTCTCGACGAGGGCATCCGCTGCAGGGCCCGCAATTGCAGAGACGGCCAGCGCCGCGATCGGCGGCGCGAGTGACACCTGTGCGCAATCACGGCCAGGGAATATGGAAGACCCTCGGCGTTGCAGATTGTCAGCAACGTAGTACAGCAGAGGTGCTGGCGGCATGGGTGGGACCCGCACCAGCTGCTCGGCTCAGAATTGGCAGCACGGGTGTGCTGCAGCGCACCTGAGCTGCCTGTGTGAGGTTGAGGCTGAGCGTGTCTGTGAAGTATGTTGGCAGCCATGCCAGCATCGTGTAGTGGAACCTGCGGGGTGCAATGGCGAGGGGAGTAACTGCCTGCCCAAAGACACCTCGCTGTCGATGGATGCATCGGCTGCATGTGCTGCCGCTGCCTGAGCGGTGTGCACAATCAGCGCTATGCTCTGTTGCAGCGCCTGCCCAGCGGCGCTGCCAATCCGACAAGACCTCAAGGCTTCCAAGAGATCGCGAACAAGAACCTTGGGTACATGCAAACGCGTCACCAGTTGTTGCAGAAGTGGGTGTAAGCCAGCGCGCGCACGGGCGCATTACGCAGGAACGCGCGCCAGGGCGTAGCGCCAGCAGCGCTGCCGGCGGTGTCGCCCTCTGCCGGCGCCAGCAGCGCTGCCGCGACCTCCGGCTCGTTGACCTCGATGCCCGCCATGACCGTCTGGAACCACAGCACCCACGCGATGCCTGCGCGGCGTCACAAACATTACAGCCTATTGGGGTGCGACTCTGTATGAGGTCTAGGGCGGGCCGGCTGGGCAATGATGGACTTCTGGCCGGAGGCAGCTTTGCTGCGATAACCCGCCCCCTGCCTTATTTACACGCCAAGACAAGTGGTCGCCTGTCTGGTCATAAGTCGTCGTCGGAACCTTCGGAGAAGTTTCAACAACCCACCTACGACACCAAAGAGGTAGAACACCGTCTCCCAGCCGAAATTCTCGATCAGCGGCGGCGCGACGAGCAGGCCCAGCAGGCTGCCGACGTGCAGGCCGCTGAAGATGAAGCTGATGGCACGGGAGCGCTCGTTCTTGGCAATTACGCGCGCGACCATGTCCGTGGCGCCGCTCGGCGCAACGCCCTCGCCCAGGCCCACCAGCGCGCGTGAGATATACAGGCCTGCGGCGTTTTGTGACTGTGAGTTTGTGTGTGGTTTCTGGATGCACAGCTCCGAGATCCAGCTTGCAAGCTGCTGTTGGCGAGCCCACTCAGCGCTGCGAGCATTCAGGCGGCGCTAGCAAGACAGTACAGTTGCAGCAGTGATGGACCGGGGAGCCGTGTGCTGCTGTGGCATGGTGTGCTGCCGCGGCATGCCGCAGCGGTTGACCTGGGAGGGAGCCCGCAACGAACGGCACGGCCGCTGTGGCGGCGGACCAAACGCCCACGCCGCTAGGCAGCACACGGCGGCCGCCGATGTTGGAATTGAGGTAGCCGCCTGGGATCTGGCTCAGGGCGTAGCCCCAGAAGAAGCTGCTCTGCACGAGGCCCGAAACCGTGGGCGACCAGCCAAAGTCCTGCACACATCGTGAGACGAATCTACTCAAATAAGACCCTCAAATAAGACCCTCGTGTTGGAGTTTGTCCGAATTGGATCGGAAAATCCAGGAGGAGGGCCGTTCGAGGGGCTGGCCCAGCCCCCAGTGGGGGTGTGGTAAGTATTATTAGTACAGTATTAAACCCTGCGGAACTGAGCAAAACTCCGAAACGACTACGTGGAAACGTTCGGCCTTTCTCTCGAGGAGGGTCCCACACCCCAAAAAACATATCATATCATCCAGAAGGCCGCATTTGACCTGGTGTCGATGCAAATGTCGCACGTTGGTGCACGGTCTCACCTGGGACATAGGAATGATAGCTACACTGATATTGACCTGCGAAACATACGTGCAGGCTGTCAGAAGAGAACGGCAGTAAATGTGTTGCATCGTCGCGAGGGGTTCTCACAGCTGGGAGTGTAGTGCGAAGAATGAGTAGTGCCGCGCCAACACAACACAGTCCGGCAATTGCAGGCTAAGCTCGAAGCAGCACTCGCCTTGTCCATGTTGCAGATGACAAAGGCGGCGCTGGTGGCGACCACCATCTGGTAGCGCGCCGGCAGAGCGCCCCAGCCCTTAGCCACTTTCTCCACTTTCACGGCATCCTCGCCTAGGTAGTCCACCTCATCCGCTGACTGAGCCGCCACAGCGCTGCTGTCGCCGAAGTCGCCGGAGGCTGAGGCTGCTGCCACGCTGTAATCGCCTGGTGCTTTGCTGGGCGAGGGGGCTTCGCTGGGGGTTGCGGCATCTGATTGCCGCTCCTGCCGAGAGGCGCAGCAGTGCGGCAGCGGCTGTCTGGCCTGCTGCGCAGGGCTGCACGAGCTCCGCTGATGTTTGAAGGCCACAGCTGCCCAGCACCTGTGCTCGGGCCGGACCGCCAGCCTGCAGCAAGCGGAGGTGGAGGTCACGCCGCTAGCCGGATGCCTCAGCTTCCCTGTGAGTACCGCTGGCAATGAGCAAGAGCACAGGACGCGCAGCCGCCCACAGGAAGTCCGTTCGCAGTCGAATTGGAGGAAGAGTTTCGAACTTCTCACGCAGCTGCGCATGTTTGCGGTACGTACCCTCGGCCGTCGGATGTGAGCAATCTGCCGTCCTGCGAAGTCCCGCAGGCCGACTGCACTGACCGCAGTATCATAGCGGGCCAGTCGCGTGAGTGATAGGGACAAAACTTGCGGCAGGCGCGAAAATCAAGAGGGTCTGTCGCAAGATCTGGCCAGTAAAAATCAAAGGCTCGCGGCAAGGTCTGACTCCACCGCGCGACGTGCTTCGCGGACCAGCTGGATGAACGCTTGGCAATGAATGGCTCAATGGACGTGGCTCTTTATGCAGGGAAGGACGGGACAGCGTGCCTGCTTCACTCTGTCTGACCTGAGGCCCATTCAGGGTTTTGACGTTAGTCCTTTGTACTTTGTGCTCGTACAACTTACGCCGTGTTATCTTTGCGATACTCCGGAACGGATTCGACTTCTGTATCCTGATTTGAAGCAGTTAATCGTGTTAAGAAAGATTCATTAAAGCTTGCCGCTGTCTTCGCTCGAGTTCATCTACCTGTGCATGTTGGGTGCGCTCAGGTCAAGGCTGACATAAGGTGCACTGCGAGCACCGGTCGCCAGCCGAGTGCAAGCAAGCATTATTGAATCAAGAGAAGATGTAAAACGAGATGGATCGTGTTGCGACAGTGGACTGACGCCGCAAACACTGGAATATTCTCTCAGCGGCGCGCGGCTCCGCGCCAGATCGAGCAAGACCGTGCAGAGTGATATTCAGCGGAAACATGAAAGAACCGTCGTTTATGAGGACATGCAAATGGCCATCGCACGAGACGGTACGGCATCATCTGGAGATGCAGCACTGACTGTCATGCGTCAAGCGGTGGATGCGTGTGGATACTAGCTGGTGCATCATTCCACTTTGCATTCAGCTTCCAATCTACATCTGCATGCTGAAACAGGTCCTGGATGTCGCCGCACGGCTGGCCGATGCGGCGGGTGTGCCTCCTGGCGCTGTGTTGGCGGTCCGGGTGCCATATCGCATCTGCCCCCTCGGCGCCCACGTTGACCACCAGGCGAGTGGCGTCAATACGATACTCATCGTTGCTGTTTCGTCATTGTTCTGTGTTTACATCTTCGCATCGACGTTTCATGCTTGACACCTACGTGCATGCGGCAACATGCAGGAGACTCTGCAGAACGTCCTTGGCACGTCTGACGGCCACCCTGCATCACACCTGCTGACCGGATTTGTTGCACTCCGCAGGGCGGCTGCATCAGCGGCATGGCGCTCGGCTTTGGCATCACCCTGGTGTTTGCGCCGCGGCGCGACCGCACGGTGCACATGATGTCTTTGAATTTTGGCGGCGCAGTGACGTTCAGCCTGGACGCCGTGCCTCCGCGTCGGCACGATGCTGGCCCGGACGAGGAGAATTGCTGGTGGGATCGAGCTTGTTTCACAAGCACTGCTTGGCAACAATCTCACTGTCTGCAACGGTGCGGCACTTGAAAATAGGTCAATTTGGTGACTGGCACCGCTGCAGGGGGAATTTCCCGCGAGGCGCGGTGGAGGCGATGCGCAAGCGGCAGCACAGGTGCACGTTCCATCTGCACTACCTGCCGGACAGTAAACTAGGCTTCATAAATCAGTTATCCCAGCGCACGCACAGATGGCCGCTGAGTCCCTCATCTACTCACTGGAGGACAAGGGCAAACTCGGCACGCTGACGCGCGCCCTGACTGTGAAGCACCTGCTGCCGCGCCGGCATCGGCGCCGGGACAGCCTGCTGCCCCGTCGCCGATCGCCCGGCCCCACCAATGCTGGCACAAGCACCACGACAGCCATGCAATACCACAGGGCGCCCGGCTTGCTGCATGGGCAGCAGAGCCCTGCACCTCCTCTGGCCCGCATCGACTCTGCCCGTTTTCAACCTAGACAGGCTGGAGCACGGCATGTCGGGCGTGCTGATCGCGCCCGACCGCCTGGACAGCAGCGGCATCAGCTCCTCGGCGGCCGTCGGCGTCGCCTGCCTGCTGGCGCTGCAGCGCGCCAACGGCCTGCTCCTCAGCACTGCCGACAACGTCGAGCTGGACAGGTGACCAGCCCTGCACGGCCACCCTGTGTGACTGCTTTCGAACTGTAGTCCTTTAGACACAACTGACCCAGTTTGGCAGGTCAACAACGTCTCTGTATGCCAAAGCCAACTTCATGATTAAAATGCGCGCCTTTCAACGGCGTCTCTGCCGATGTGGCAGGCTGGTTGAGAACGAGTACCTGGGGCTCAAAAACGGCATCATGGACCAATTTATCTGCCTGGGCGCCTCCAAAGGCCTGCTGACGGTGGTCGACTGCTGCAGCCGCAGCCTATCGCAGCACACGCCGCCGTGGGTCGCCAGCGGTGAGTCCGCTGACCGACATGCGAGCTGCAATACCTTTGATGAATCAAGGTCGCGCACAGGTTGCCCAAAAGGAGATCAGTCAGCCTACGCTTGTTGCACTTCAATCGAGACAGTGCAGTGCCTGCATCATGCTGTGTAATACTGCACAACCAAGCCATCCATAGACCGCCTAAGCCTAGTCATTTTGACAACAGAAACCGTCTTCGTGTGCAACAGGCGCCGAGTGCCCCTACAGCATCCTCCTGGCATTCAGCGGCATGCGCGCGGCGCTGGCGGCAGGGACCGGCTTCAACGACCGGGTGGCAGAGTGCCAGGCCGCTGCGGAGACGCTCCTAATGCACCTGGGGCGGGGCGAGAAGCCGCACTTGCTGGGGGAAGTGTCGCAGGAGGAGTACCGGGAACACAAGGCCATGCTGGGTGCGCCATCTGGCTTGCACTCTGGAGAAAAGCATCTGATTTGCTTTGCACTGTGTACTGCTTTGCGCTGTCCGTGGTGAATGCTGGGCTTTCGCTTGAGGATACGCAGCGATTGCAGATGCCACACGATGACGCCGCAACGATGCAAACGGGACTTGGGCAATGTCTGCAACCACCTTTGTGCTCAAACGAGCAGGCGACAGCGCAACTGCACGGCGGGCGGAGCACTTTTTCACCGAGACGGCCCGCGTTGCTGAGGGCGCAGCGTTGTGGGAAGCAGGCGACATCGCGGCTTTCGGGCAGCTCATGAATGCCAGCGGCCGCAGCTCTGCACACAACTACGAGGCAAGGGCCAATTTGTCTGTGTGCTCCCGTCGCTGTCCACTTTCCTGCATGCCAGCGCTGCTGCTTCAATTGTTATGCGCTGGTTTGGCATCGCCCGGATCAGTGCTCAACACGAAGCTCTCAGATGGACAGCTCCGGCACAAATGCAGTTGATGCTGCTGCTGCAGCAGCCGAAGATGTCCCACACGCCATCGGCACCAGGATGCGTCAGTAGAGACTTCTGATGCTGCCTTCATGCTCCCGCAGGTGGGCTCGCCGCAGCTCAAGTTTCTGCAGGACACGCTGCACCGCTGCGAGGGGGTGTACGGCGCACGCTTCAGCGGCGCCGGCACACGCGGCGCCTGCGTCGCCCTCGTGCGGGCCGGCGCTGAGGAGAAGGTGGCCTCAGAGGTATGACTCACTGCCTCAAGACGCTGTCGATGGAGCGTTCTTATTGTTCTCTTCTCCTCTTGGTATTGTATTTATTCTGCACTGCGGCGCATCTGCCTGCTTCCTGCTCTGCTTCGCTGCATTTCGAGATGTCGGCAACACCCCTGTGCTGCCCCATGCCACTGGTGCTGGCACGAAGACGGATGTGGCATCGTGTCTGCAGGTGCTGCAGGCATATGTGCGGCAATTTCCTGAGCTGGCGGAGGCAGCGCAGGTCGTTGTGAGCACATCTGGGAACGGTGCACATTTTCTAGTGCTGTGAAGTGCTGTGGCCTTGCACGCGGCAGGCGTCTCATCTGTACAGATCGAATGGTTCGTGGTTTACAGCAACAATTAAACGCCATCACGACGAGACCGCACTAGGAAATCAGCAGGGCTGCACAGCACAAACTAGGGCATCGTCTGCTGTCAGAATTGTCTGCTGTCAAAAATGGTCATCCATACTTCATGTACCCGGCACGGTTGATTTGAACATCAGCCAGTGACGAATGCATTTATTCTACCCACGCTGTTTCAGTTGCGCGGCCAGTTCTTGTGCGCGCTGATGCCGGCTGACAGCAGGCCCAGCAGGGAGAGGAAGACGGGGTTGCTGAATCGGCCCTTGCCATCTGCACATTTGCAAGCGACACCGTCATAAGCATCGGCAATATCACAGCTTCCTGTCGAGCTGGATCACCAGACTTCCGCAGGCCAGACATTGCCGCGCGATTGCGCTCCATCGTGCACAACCATATCTGGTCCAGTACCGATACGACCGTCAATGCAGTTTCGGCGCAGCTGCAGGCCCCACCTCGCAGGTCGTTGGCGGCCAGCGCGGCGTCGCTGACGTCCTGCACGATGGCCAGCACCCGCAGCGTGCGCTTGAAGTGTAGCGCCGCCAGCTCTGATTGGATGGGCTTCTGCTGCTTCTCCTTCTCCTCCTGCGGCAGCAAAGAACACGCGATCGCAACAAAAATCACGCTTTTGTGCGTGGCAGCTCTGACCCCGGTCGAGCGCAGCTCGCCGATTCAACAGGCTTATCCTTTCCCTGTCCTCCTGTGGCAGAAGAACCAGTGTCTGTGGGTAGACATGACGGCTGTACACCCGCAGCATGCGATGAAGTGCGGCGCCGCCAGCCCCGCCTGAACAACCCTCTCCTACTTCTCCCTGTCCTTCTGCGGCAACATCGACGACAAACTTTGGGAACGTTTGTGAGCGATCAGCGCCGAGGCGATCAGTGCCGTCAAGCGGACATAGTGGATAGTGAGGCGCTGCAGCTCGACGGCTTGCTGGCGACATGCGGATGAGCAGGCGCTGCTCTGGTTTCCGCTGGGACATCTGCAGCCGGGCGCCACTACCGCCGGCATGCAGTCTGTGACATGAAGATGAGACGCTGCACGATGCTGGCTGACCGGGGGCATGCGGTGCAGGCGGATTAGCAGCTGGCGGTTGAGCAGGCGCTGCTGTGCGGTTACGACAGGAGCAGCCTGGCGCTAGTGACTGAGTTGACAACGAGTCTCGTCAAGCCGGCTCTACAAGTTGGTGGCTCACCGGCGGCATGCGGTGCAGGCGGATGAGCAGGCGCTGCTCCGCGTGGTAGGACATCAGCACCTGCAGGCCGCCCAGCACCAGGCTGCCGGTGTAGCCGACCAGCTCCGCCCAGGCGGACAGCCGGCTCACGCCCGGCGAGTGCCGCTTGGCGACGACGCCCGCCTTGATCAGCCTGCGGGCCAGCGAGCACAGTTGCCTGACGAGATATCCCGGCTGAAGTGCTTCCCGATTTGCGTGAGCAGATGCTGCTGGTGGCGGTGACCTTGGCAGAACACGGTGCCTCGTCCGGCATATGCGTGAGATGACTCCCCAGCACCACCTGGCATGCGTGGCCTTCTCGTCATGCCTTGTGTGTGACAATGCGCATCTAGAAAGTCAATGGCCCTCACCAGGTGACTTGTTCGAGGAACAGGTAGAAGGCCTCGCCGCCGCTGGCCACCAGCTGCAGGAAACACAGGCTGGTCGCCGACGACAGCTTGCGCAGCTTGTCCACCTCCGAAAGGAACTTGCCCAGCTTCAGCGCCTTCCTGCGATGATTGTGCCGCTTCATGCAGCAGATTGCGATATTGCACATTGGCTGCAGTGCGCTGAGCCGTGCATTGCTCAAATCTCCTGTGCTGCAGCTGTGAGGCTGCGGCCAAGCAAGAGTGCGACACCGCAGATTGGATCTGGAAGTGAGGCCGACACATCTGGATAATGGCGGACGGCGACAGGTGCAGGCGCGCTTGCCTTGTGGTGCCGACGCTGCTTTCAAGGCTGCGCAGCTGCGCCGTCAGCGGCGTGTCGCTGTCCTTCAGCAGGCTGACCAGGCTGAGCTTCACGGTGTACCGCAGCAGTTTGAGGACCTGCGGTGCAAGGACGTCCATCAGTGGGCATACGCACGCGGATCGCACGCTGCGCACGTGACGCGAGAACTGCACAAGCGGGGCATGAAAGCAGCATTCATGTCACTACCACATTCGGAAGCAGCATTTATTAGTACGTCGAACGTGATCGAACCTTGTCAATGCCATCCCGCTGTTTCAGGAACGCGACGGTCTTCTCCAGCGTGTCTGGCGCGCCGCTTGACATGTTGAGCACTGGGTTGGCAGGGTGTCAAGTAAAGAGCAACCATCAGCGCACACAGGCTATCCGCATGACCATCTGTCTGGCAATGGACATAGCTGCGACAGTTGCCTGCGCTGTTGCAGCAGGCTGTCCGAGTCAGCCTGATGACCAAAGGCGTTTTGGCTACGCTGGGTGCGATCAGACAGTCAGCTACTGCTCTTTATGCCGTGCCACGTTCGTGTTGTGCTAAAAACCGGACATGGACTCGAGTCCGGCCTCTGCACCTGGCAATCTGGAATATCAGCGCACGTGAGGCAAGATTATGCGCATTGATGTCTCTCTGCGTTCTTACCTTGACGTTGTTCACCTCTCATTCTCGCATCGTCCGTGTCTCCTGCCTGGCAACCAGCGCCCATCGAGACACACAACGCGCCAGCTGCCTACTGGTACAAGGTCATCCCACCGTTGTGACCTCTGCTGCGAGGGCTTTGTTGCACAGCAACAGCCCTGAACTTGACACTAACAGCCTTGCAGCATTGTGGAGCTGAGCAGTCCGTGTGAACGCGACTGCCGTTGTGTCTGTGGCGTGCATGATGGCCGGTGACAGGAAGGCAGCACCCAGGAAGCGGTCCAGGCGCGCGAAGCACAAGGTGCAGCTTTAGATCATCATGTCTCTGCACTGCCCAGAGCTGCCACAGCCTTTCCGTGCCCAATCCTCACCTGGATGACATGGCGCGGCAGAAGATCGCTGGAGGCGGTCAGGCATGACTGAGTGAGAGTGTATCCGTTTGCAGGTAGAGGGCGCGGAAGCCGAGGCAGAGGAGCTTCAGGCGGAGTATGACAGGCTGCGGAGGGAGAATGTCGAGCTGACGGACCGCAACTCCCTTCTAGAGAAGTTCCTGCAGTTTCGAGTGCGCCCGCCACAGGAGGGTGGAGACTGGTGGCTTGATGCGCCGACGAGGGCCTTCATCTACCGGGCTTTCGAGCCGTCGAAAAGCATCACGTTTACGGTCTGCGAGTCCCGGCCGCTGAACCTCTCGCCCACTGAGGTGCGATGCGTGGGAAGTCTGGCATGAGCTGTCGCGTCAACCGACGTTAGCAGTCGATCAGCACTCCCCAGCGCTGATCTGCATGCTCATGTTCCTGCAGATCGCCGAGCTGCCAGAAGGCCAATATTTTCAGCTGTTCAAGATGTTTGTGGACGGGTTTTCAGCGGCGCTCATGGCGTGCAAGGGGGGGTACGTCCAGGGCACGCCAGCAGCAGATCGCCTGGACCGTCTGTGTTTCGAGTCAGGTACGTCATCGCGTGCTGTGCTTCACAATCACAGAACCCGTGCACGGTGCGGCTTCAGAGGGGTGCCCTAGGTTCCACATGCTGTCACAATCGCGCTGTGTTGGCGCACAGGTGCACTGCGGTGTATTGTGGCCATCTCGCACCCCAGCAAATGCTTCAGCTACCACCTCAGCGCCTCTGCGCCGACGACGCATGCGCAGGCATGCTTCAGAATCCTTCTGCATGCCTCCCCGATCAGCATTTCCTGAGCTTGAACACGAGAAGAGTAGAGCACGAGCAGAGTGGCAAACGTGTGCATCATGGCTGGACATGCAGCAGCTCTTATCGAGTCATTCGGACGGAAATTGGCGTACTGACACGTCGAGAGCAACTGCAGGCGACGGAAGCCTGGCGCAGCATCCTGCAAGCGCTGCAGCTGTCGGCCGACCAGCGGCGGCAGATGCTGGAGCTGCGGCGGCGCTTCCTGCGCCGCTACGGCGCCATCCTGCAGGCCCGCCAGCGCATCGCCTCCCAGCTGCAGGTGCCCAAGCGTCTCTCAGCAAACGCATTGACAATTTTGTCGTCCCTAGGTGCCGACTGCCTATCGTTTCTCAGCATTTGACGCTGCACACGTTGTACAGTCATCTGCACACTCAATTGATTCGGTCTGCCCCTCCTGGTGAGCATCACTGGACGCTGTGTATTTACCCTGAATTCTGTGTGAGCCTTGCCGTGTCATCTCTGCAGGCGATCCCTCCGCACTGCGAGTTCAACCACGAGAGCGCGCACCAGTATTTGGAGGCGAGCCGGGTGGTAGAGGAGCTGCGGCGGAATCTATGCGCCGAGCTGTGCAACCTCGTCCAGTTCCAGGTTTCCAACTCGTTTTTGGATGCAGCAGTGCAGTGTTCGCATCTTGTGAGAGGGAGCCCTGCACTTTCTTGCTTCTGTCGCACTGATTTGCGCCGAACTGACCCGCAATGCTCCACCCCTGCCCTGCAGGCTGTGCTGTGGCGGAATTGCCTCACCGCTGTCCAAGCCGCGATGAGTGAGCTTTCACCTCGGCCATGTGCCTCTAGCGCTTTTGCATTGCCTGTCTGGTGTTTTGCAGCTGTCAAACGCAGCCTGCAGCCGCATATCAACTCACTGCCCTTGGGTCGTGCTGGTGCAGCGTTCTGCCGGTGCTCGCCGGAATACTTTCTGGACCTGGTGCAGCTCGTGAACCTCATTGCGGAGGAGGAGGGGGCACCTTCCGTCGCCGACGTCATTGGCCGGGCGCTTGGCGATGCGGAGGTGCGCTACACCTGACCGGAACATGGCCGCAGACTGAGGTGATGCACGCATGAGACAGCGTTGAAGCCAGGCCTGCTGCCTGCTACAAGCTGTTCTCTGGCGTCCGTAGCCTCGGCGCAAGCGATGCTCAGAGACTTGGCTGCTGGATTGTGCGTGACCGTCTATGTGCTGGGAACCACCACAGATCGACACCAGCGAGGAGCTGCTGGCAATCCGGGTGGCAGGCGCACGGCTGGAGTATTGAGAAGGGTCGCAAGTTAGCACCCCGACAACGCACGTGGTCGCAAGCATTTTCACCGGCGCGCTTGATGCCGGTCGGCCCGCGCAGGGGGAGTGCACGGCGAAGGGTGGTGTCTCGGGTGGGGTGGCACGCGATGGGTTTTGCAACGCCCTTTGTACACCTGTGCATTCCGGTTTGCAGCCTGCCCTGCATTTCAAGGGGAGTAAAGGCCTTTACTCCCCTTGCTGCACTTATGGTGTCTGTCAGGAGGATCAAGAAGGAACATCCCCCGCTGCCAGCTGTACATGACGTATTGCTTGTGTAAACATCAGGGCAGCATCAGGAGGCATTCTTTCTCGCTGAAATAGTCTGGTTACATTCTTGCAACTCAGAGGTCACGCGCGCACCTGAGAATTTTAGCCATCACATTCACACCTTTTTTGCATTCCCCCGAGTTGCAGTTGCCCCCTAAAGTAAACATCGGATGCGCCTCTGCAGCTAGGTCAGCGCCACCTACAAATTCGAGTTGCTTTGACATGTCGTGAGTGCCTTCATTGAGGCTCGACTTCAGAGAGACCTGCGAAAGCTCCGGTCCGCGCGGCGGCATGCCAACTGGCGCCTGGCAAGCATGACAGGCGCGAGGAATGCCAAGGCTCCCGCCCCAAAGCGATCGAGGCGCGCGAAGCACAAGGTGGACTTTCACACACACAATACATCAGCGATGCGTGGTGGCACCAGCCTTGCCGCTGGATTCCCGCTGCAGCACTGGCATCGCTCCGCAGTCCATTGCCCTCTGTACGTCAGGCCAACCTCTCGCAGCATCATGGTGCCAGCATGAATTGCATGATCCATATTCCCAGGTCGAAGAAGCGGATGCAGAGGTGGAGCAATTGCAGGCAGAGCTGGAACGACTACAGCACGTAAACGTCGACCTGGCACACCGCAATTCGATCTTGGAAAAGTTCCTCCAGGTGCGTTCAAGTGTGCATCCGTATGTGCTACTTGGGGTGCTGTGTGTGCGAGAGCTAAGGCAAGCCAATGGCGGCCATAACAGAAGGCCGTTCCAAGTCTGCCGGGGTGATGCATGTGCCGTTAGAAACGCGTGATTGATGCACTCACAACTCGGTGGATGATCAATGCAACTCTGTACCTGCAGTTGAAGGAGGTGCCGGCGCAGACCCAGGACGAATGGTGAGGTTGCATCTGGTGTGACGTGGGTTGACTGCAATGGCGCTGTGTGATGTTCGGCTCGAGGAGATTCGTCAGAAATATGTCACAACTCGGTCATCGACTTCGTCATACAGGTGGCTGGATGCGCCCACGAGGGCCTTCATCAACCAGGCTTTCGAGCCTTCTCAGAGCATCACGTTCACCGTGTGCGAGTCGCGGCCGCTGAAACTGACCTGCGCAGAGGTGGGTGGTGAATGAACAGCATGGCCCCGTGTGATGCAACTTCCCTCTGTCCTATGCTAACACCGTGTCACTGAGCATGCCTGTGTCCAACTCTGCCGCAGATCGCCGCCCTTCCACAGAACCAGTATTTCAGTCTCTTCAAGATGTTTGCGGACGGCTTTTCCTCGGCGATCATGGCGTGCAAGGGGGAGTTCATCAAAGGGACGCCTACGGCGCAGCGGCTGGACCGGCTCTGCTTCGAGTCAGGTACTGCTTGGTCCAGCTCTTGTACAATTCGGTGATGCAAAGTGACTCCAAAGCGCGCATCTGTGCATTTTTAGTCTGATCCTGACACCGGTCCTGCAGGCGCGCTGCGATGCATCATGGCGATTTCGCATCCCAGCCAAATATGCAACTACCACCTCAGCATCGCGTCGTCAACAACGAATGCGCAGGCAGGCACTTGACATGCTTGCACAGCTGCTCTGCATGCCCTCTGCTGGACAAGATTCCGCTGCCGGCGGTTTTGCAATTTCATTGCGATTCTTTAAGTGCAAGCACAAGCGTTGCAAGCGTTGGGCTCAGAAGGGCATGCAGAAAGCACACAATAAGCGCACACACTCTACAGGCAGTGCGGCTGCCCAGGGCTGCGTGCAATGCAGCGCATTCAAAGCAGCACTACAAGTGCGCAGGCGACAGAGGTGTGGCGCGGCACGCTGAAGGCGATGCAGCTGACGCAGAACCAGCGGCACCAGATGCTGGAGCTGCGGCGCCGCTGCCTGCGCCGCTGCGGCGCCATCCTGCAGGACCGCCAGCGCATCTTCTCCAAGCTGCAGGTGCCAGAACCTTCAGAGAACCGAGCACCTGCGTGCTATGTCGTTTGCTGTCACATCGCACAAGCTGTTGGCTGCCCGGCCGCACATGAAGCATGGATTGTTTTCTTGCCTGATAGGGTACAGTCCGGTCAGTTTTTGTGTCAAGACGTGTCTGGAGCAAGTGAGGGTGTGCCGCTTGACAGCTGTTCTCCTGACCTTTGCTTCCCTTGGGAATGGCGCCTGCAGGCGATCTACCCGCACGGCGAGTTCAACCACCAGAGCGCCTTCCAGTACCTGGAGTCCAGCAACGCGGTGGAGGAGCTGCAGAAGAACCTGTGCGCCGAGATGTGCAACTTCCTGCAGTTCCAGGTGGTGCTGTGGAAGAACTGCCTCAACCCGCTGCAGGCTGCGATTGGTGCGCACCTCCGAAAATCCTGGTTGAAAAACTTAACAGGGTTGTCAACATTCCCCTAAATGAGACTCCGCCACTCGTGCCGTCTCTGCCGACCCGTGCCTGCTCTTGTGTGCCTGGCACGCGGCTCATGTGGCCTCGACATCTGCTGTCAGCCGAAAAGAATCGAGTCCACGCCTGAGGCGCCGCCCTGCTCTGCAATCCCATCATCCCATGCGTCAAACGAAGACCGTGTCGTTTCCGTGCCTGAACCCTGACAGCTGCCGTCGCTTTGCGGCAGCGTTCTGCCGGTGCTCGCCGCAGTACAATCTGGACCTGATGAACCTGGTCAACATCATTGCGGAGGACGAGGGCGCGCCCTCCGTCGCTGACATCTACGGCCGGCCGCTCATCCCCTCCGAGGTGAGTGCGGTCAAGCGTCATCTTTGTTGTTGACGACTTATACTTTACTAGTCAGTCATTCCTGGAGCGCTCGCGCGCTCCAGCGGCCGAGCTGCCTTCCA
>JAABUL010002600.1_pt1 | contig 29420 bp, 26 predicted proteins | sample 5559151 | NCBI WGS metagenome assembly JAABUL01 (sample SAMN10711876, study PRJNA513368) | rock metagenome | isolation source: Antarctica rocks | place: Antarctica: Victoria Land, Pudding Butte sud
GATGGGGACGGGGACGCATACGAGGTTTGAGGGGGTTGGGAAGAGGATCAGGGAGATGGAGGGGGGTGGGAGCACGGACGTGTCGGAGGCGGAGAGGCAGACTGATGGACAGGATGAAGATAGAGAGGAGGACGAGGACGAGCGACAGCAATCGACACGGCCGCGAAAGGTTCCGAAGAGCTCGAAGGAGGCGTTGGGTGCGTTGGTGGGGAGTGGGGGGAATGAGCAGCCGAAGTCGAAGACAAGGCGGAAGAAGAAGCATCGGAAGGCTGAGGAGTAGAGGGCTGATGGGATGAAACGAAGTAGTGGTCGATATTGCTTCGCGCGTCTTCGATTTTGGCGCGCATTGAGATACCCTGTTGCGAAGGACATGGCATAGTCTTTGAGGCCTACAAAGACTATGTTTGTCTATTCATCTGGCTTTTCCTGGACACTTGCAGCACATACTCTCTTCAAGGCGCACTTGCCGGCAAACATCTGCCCGGCTTATAGTATTATGAAGCTGCCTGGAATTGTTGCAATGCCATCCTGCCGCGCTCCCAGTATAGATGCGTATATCCACCAACAAGATTAGCGAACGATAGCAAAGCGAACGACTTTTTGCAAGGACATGTCGTTGATAGGCCAGCGATACATCATTTTGCCGCCACAATGCGGCCTCTTTAGCGCTTCTGCATCCTGGTCGAACATGTGGCGGGGGCTCTTACCGACACTTTTACACTACACGTAAAGCTCGAGTCCACAGAGTCTTCAACAACAACAACGACGTTTCATACCACATTGAAGTTCAGCATTCTGGTCACGGTGCAGTCCACATTCTTCCACAGCGGCCCAGATCGAAGTACTCGACCAAAGCTCTCACGCCCGTGCTTCGACTAGCCTAGAACCACTTCCGGACCTCACCCATTCCTCCAACACCCTGCCCTCAGTCGCTTTCGCCACGAGCGCCGAATTGGACGACGACACGTGCATACCGACAGCTTTGCGATCAGCAGACTGGTCTCGCGACCAAAAGCGGTCCTCTACATCGGCGTATCGTGGTCCAACACATCCATCGCGAAACACCTTCGAAACAGCGTGCTTCACGTGAAAGCGGATAGCATATTCTGAGGACTTTGGAGAGCCTGCGCACGTGATAGTAGGAGGAGGAAACCAGTAGGCTCAAAGCTCCAACGCGGGACATAGAGCCATCGTCAAAGATGACGACCCAACCCACACAATCGCTAAAGGTCTGTATACCACATGCACACACATATCGCCGAATACTAACAGTCCCCCACAGTGCGTCGTCACAGGCGACGGTGCCGTCGGCAAAACATGTCTCCTCATCTCCTACACCACCAACGCCTTCCCGGGCGAATACATCCCCACAGTCTTCGACAACTACTCGGCAAGCGTAATGGTAGACAACAAACCCATATCCCTCGGACTCTGGGACACGGCCGGACAAGAAGACTACGACCGTCTGCGACCGCTCTCATACCCACAGACAGACGTGTTCCTCATATGCTTCTCGATCGTCAGCCCTCCATCTTTCGACAACGTCAAGGCGAAGTGGTTCCCTGAAATCGAGCATCACGCGCCGGGGGTGCCGATTATTTTGGTGGGAACGAAGCTGGATTTGAGAGATGATCCCGAGGTGAGGGAGCAGTTGCGGCAGCGGAAGATGGGGCCGATACAGTATGAGCAGGCGGTGCAGGTTGCGAAGGATATCAGGGCGGTGAAGTATTTGGAGTGCTCGGCGCTTACGCAGAGGAATTTGAAGAGTGTGTTTGATGAGGCGATCAAGTGAGTATTCTATGGATGGGAGGCATATTTCTGGCGATTGCTAACCGGGATGCAGAGCCGTCATCAGCCCGAGACCGCAGCAGAAGCCCAAGAAGTCGAAGTGCACCATCCTTTGATTCGAGAAAACGCAGCCGTCATTTCCTGGAGTTCGGCATACCATTTTATAGACCGCGCTAGAGCGCAACCATCAATATCATTTGTGCGACGGCGTACGGCGCCTTCAGGATCTTGGAAATTCTCGGAACGCTTGGTGGCGCTCAGACTCTGAGACAGGAGAGAGCAGATCTAGGTGCACGGGAAGCAGGCACGCGCGGAACAGACAGGCGACCAAGGCGTTGAAACCAGATCTTGAGTCTGAGCCAGGCATGTCTCGGCGCGATGGTGCTTCTAGGGATGGGGTTCTTGTAGATACTGATACTCATCTTCACACCCTCTCTGAGATCGATCATGTCAAGGAGCGAATTAAGGACGTTTGGGCGGATTTCACCGCTCGCAGGAGGAGTGAGACGTCTTTGAGGACATGGCTAGCTGACTCATGATAGGTTTCACCTCAACTGGTCTCAGACATGGCAGTCCCACTGTGTCGACTCGAAGAGATTTCGACACTCGAAACCTTACAAAAGCACATATGTGTTGACTCTACAGAGGGTAAGACAGGAGCACGGCTCGCTGACTCTCAATAGATCTCGCGTTGACGAACCTCAGACGTAGCAGCGCTACTGTGTCGACTTGAAGACATTTCGACACGCTCGGGGTCGCAGCAGCGGCATAAGTACTCCAGCAACGTGCCACTTCTCTTCTACATACCAAAATCTCAGCCTCCAACTTTGACACGAGAACTTCATCAACCTTCTCCAACCATATCGAGCCGAAAGCACTCCCACCCAACCAATCATCTCGGGGCTTTCGAACCCTTCTCCCGACACCGAGGATCTTTCATTTACCTCAGACAAACCAACCACAAACACAAATCCGCCCGCCATGCGTCCCAACCGTTCAACCCAGAACTCCCGAACCTCAAGCATCAGCTCCAATTCCAGCACCGAAACCATTACCCAGAACTCCAAGCAAGGCCACCGCCGATCCACCGCATCCTCGTCCATTTTCGACAGCCTCACCCACGACCTGGAGAGCTTAAGCGTCACCGACTACAGCTCTGACACTGGCCGCGGCAACAACAATGGTAGTCGCCGCAGCTCAAGTCTCAGTTCGTGGAACAGTCTCTTCGACGGGGCGCTTACGCCGAGTTGCCTCGGTGGCGGGAGTAGTAATAGCAGTAGTCGGAATAACCGCCAGAGCAGCAATCAAAGCTACGGCGGAAACTCTCCTCGCCAACAGAGTGGAGGGTCTACTCCCCGTCAAGGACGCTCTACTCCTCACCACAGAGGAAACTCCTCACGTCAGCAGAGCTTCGCTGAGCCGCAGCGGGAGCGGCAGCGGCAGCCCTCGGGCTGGCCAGGGAAAGACGCTGTGTGGCACGACTATTACCCTCCGCAACGAGCGGCTTTCTGTGTGAGCCAAGGCCGATGCTGTTGCGGGGATCCGCAGTGGCAGTTGAACAGGGAGAGGTGTGGGTTGGACGACTGGTGTGAGAGCGGGGCGTGGTCTGGGTTTAATGCTCGTCGCTGAGCAACGGGGCCGGATGGGAGGTGTGAAGAACATCGGTTGGCCTGGGCGTTCGTTGGAGTTTTGGGGCAAAAGATGGAACTGCTTTGGGTGGTTGACAGTTGACATCCGCGGCTGCTCTTTTGGGCAAGGGTGGAGGACCTTTCCTATGTACTAAGCAAACGTCTAATGGAATGCAGACGGCACGATGGAGCGAACACCATTGAAGCACAACTTGAACACGCCACGAGGTCCACCTGAGACTCAGGAGCAGCATGAGTATCAGCTAACTACTACAGTAGCGCCATACTAGATCTGCTAGTAATTTGCCCTTGTCCGCGACCTCAAAAACTTCCGCATGGTTCAGATGTTTGAACCACAGAATCTCCATCGACCCTGCCTTCACTAGCTCAGCCCCTTGCACATCACCAAAGAAGCTTCTCTCCACATTCGCGTGCCCCTCGAGCAGGTACTCCATGCACCTCCCTGCATCGAATATGATATCTCGACCGCTCAAGACGATACCATATGTCCGACCTTGCAACTCCTCTCTCCAGAGCACATTCTCCGTCCACACGAAGCGGCGAATGACTGCATGCGCCGCCTCCATGTCAGTGCATGCGAAGTAGTGCAGCTGATGTTCGCTTGCAGATTGTGGCTTTCTCGATGTCCAGTTATGCGATGTCGCTCATGTGAAACCATAGAGTAGGCGGATCGATAAGCACAACGGGACCTATGCTCGGCGAGATGTCTCGGTCTCTCAACAAGTGTGTGGCGATGACTGTCCCAAAAGAGTGTCCAGCCAAAACGAACTTCTGCTTGTCCCAACCATGGAAGCGCAGGATTTCGTCGATTTGACGGACGATGGCTTGGTGCTGCAATGTTTGGGTGCTTAGACGGAAGCTGGAGGCATGATTTCGATAGCTATGATCCCGACCTGATCATTGGAGTCACTTCCTTTATGCTTTTCGATTAGGTCAGAGAAGAAATCCGTGTAAGTGATCAGACCTATGCCAATACCGTGTATGAAGAGGATGGGCATCCGAGTCCTCGATGTGTGAGGGCGATACCAGTAGCTCATGTCCCGAGCATTGGACTGCTGTCTGCATAAAACCGACAGAGGCCGGAGGGGAAATGACTGGAACCATCGGGAACGAGGATAGTGTTGAAATCCGAGTTGCCACATTTTGAGGAGCAAACGAGTATCCATCATGCCAACACCGCAAATGTAGTAGAACAGCGGCCGATGCTTCATATTGAGAGTGTCGACGGTGGGCCTGATTGCGCGATGCGGTCCTTGTCCGTGTTGGAAGTCGTACCCAAGCTTCTGTTCGATAGCATAAACATAGTCGCCGAGTTCTACAGGGTCAGGGACAGCGCGAGAGGGCATATTCCAGAAATTCCACGACAACCACTCCCTGACGTCCTCTGTCTTGATCTCTTTCACCGGAGCCCCCCTGAACCAGTTGCGAACACAATACTCTATGTCCGGAGTGCTATCCAAGCAAGTCCTGAATAGTTCTCGACGCTCTTTGTCGGAGAGGTTAGGGCCACGCAGATACGGCTTTTGCAGTATACGCCTTCGTGGCAAGTACACCAGAAGATAGAAAATGGCTTCCGGGATCGTGATGAACTCCACTCGAAGCGTAAAACCCAGAACCACCCAAGTCGGCGCGAGACCGCTTACGAACAGTATTGCATGGGCCAGAGAGAGTGGTGCTATTGATCGGAAGAAGAGAACAAGCGCTCTGCTGAGAAAAGTCCATGCTGGACCATCAGGAATCGTGGTAGTGAGTTCAAGCTTAGGTCGTCCAGCAAGATACGGAGATTCAACTTGGAGACAGTGCTTGGTAGAAATCCATGTACCTTATGTGTATCATTTTTTGCACGGCGGGTATGCAGCTTTCCGTAAGGTCACCGGGACGCACAGCCTGATTCCCTGCCAGGTTGCTCCGCCGCCTCCTTGACAAACAATTCAGGCAAGAAAAGTGGTGACGGTGACCCTGCACGCACTCGACAGCCTCAAAATTGAAAACAAGGGAGAGAAGGCATATCGTGGTTCGCATGGGCGGTGCGCATGTCTGGAAACGGAAGAGATGGTCGCAGTCGAGCGCTACCAAGCCACCACATCACGCTGATTCGTCCCGTAATGCAGGCTGGCAGTGGCCATGAGCGATGGTGTAGATCCGCGAAGTCGATTTGACCTTAGACCGGGGCGTCGAGCTGTGCAAGGTGCAGCTCAAGTTCGAAGGAGGTACCCTCGACCATTCACAAGAGACTTATTTGGGCGGCCTCCAGCCAGGCCCGCAAGTGGCATTCTATCGTGGCGCGGGATCCTAGGTACTTGTCTTTCATCTTTTGAGCACAACCCGACCGATGCGCTTGCCCTGCTGGTTGGAAGCAGGAAGCAGGAGGTAGGGTCGGATCCCTTGACCCGGAATCCGGAATTACGGCGGACTGAGTCGACCCAAAAGGACATGGAATTAAAATAGCTTGACTAGCACGGTGGCGTTGACGGCGCTAGTTAGAGCTCTTTTTTTTGTAAACTACGTAATGCGAATAGTCTGTACAACGCTCCCTTAGTTATTATTGACTAGTCTGGATATAGTAATGTAGGCGAAATAAGGAGAGGTGAATACGTACGTAGAAATTCCATCTCATCTTCTGGAACGGGTAAGCTAGGCCCAATTTAAATTAAGGTTACGGCTAATCACGGGTAGCAGACGCTAGACAAGCAGACCCTAGTCGCGTCAGCTATTTTGGTCGCGACTCGTAGCTTTACACGTAATTAGCTAACGCGACTACGGTTTGCTTGTTTAGCGTCCGCTACCCGCGATCAGCCGTAACCTTAATTTCGATAAGCTAGGCCCGACTAGGTAGGAGATCAACGAAATTTCAATAGGCACTCTACTACTCCTTTTGATCTAGTATTACGCCGGTGACTTATAGCATATGATCCTTGCGTTGTGGAGCCAACTACATTCACTTTTAATTCCATGTCCTTTTGGGTCGACTCAGTCCGCCGTAGGAATCGTGCACGGAGCCACAATGGCAGACTTCCACTTGTTACACATACGTCCTACTTTCGATATCATATCAGCGCATCGACGAAGAAGACTAGTGAGCGGTGTTGTTCGAAGGCACACTAATCTAGAGTCACTGGAGAACTGCCTACTCATCTGATGGACTCTCCCACTCCAATTTTCGGCACAACATGTGTTTATTGGAGCAGAGTACATGAAATCTCTCGCCCACCCCCTCATGAGAGGATGTCCGGCCTTCTGCAATATCGCTTGCCAACTCCAGGTTGCGCCCAAGGCTGTGTGGCCGGAGCTCTGATCATTTTCCTAACAGGCGAACTACGCTCTTAGAAGTCCCGGTACGTACTGAAGACGATGCCTTCAGATGCATCTGTAGCGCCTTACTGCATGCGCCACGATGGCTCTCACGACCTATCAGCATAGAGGACACGGCTCTGGTTGTGTCCCACAGCGTTCTTATCTGAGGCATTGTCACAGGACACTGCGGTCCTTTGCGCTTGCGCGTTACGTATCGTCAAGGGCAATGAACGGCTGCAGCAACTTTCCGGGTAGGTCCCTACCTGTCATTCGCTCGAATCCCGCTTTGAGAGCCTTTGGAGGCATGGTACGGCCTTACGGGAGCGTACTCGTATCGAGTGTGAAGCGGAGCGTTGGGCAGCGTCTGTCAAGTATAAGGCAATCTACTGTCTGCAGCGATCAACAAAGATCGCGCGGCATACTGAAGAAGATTCGTCTTGGAAACATGGTCGACGATGGCACCATTCGCGATACCCGCTACTGCAGACCAATCTGTTCCTTCGGTCTCGAGCGCCACGTTTCCGGCTGTTCAGCTAGTAGGCTTCACATCAGAGCCTGATGGCAGAGGCACAGTTGGTATACTGACTGGCGGTCTGGCTGTACTCCTCCTTAACACTTGGACAGTGTTCCACCCAAACATTCCCCCGATAAAACAAACTGAGCGTGCCAAGTAGTGTTACAGAGCCAAAGTCACAGCCTCTGCGATCGTTGCGCCTGACATATATGTCACCTTTGCGTTCAACCAGTGGCGATGTGCGCGAAAAGTGACGAGGGAGCTGCGCCCAATACTTCCATGGTGGACGATCAAACACGGCTTCTACGCTGAGATGGGCGGCTACCGGGTAACCGACGGTTCAACCGGGCAAAAGTATTGCTTCCGGGGACTGCAGTTGGCATGGCTACACAAACAGAAACTCATATCAATACCCGAGATCTCGACGCAAGATATGGATGATAGAAGCGACGCCGATGCCTTGGCCAAATTCATGGTATGCGTTCACTCCGGGTGGTTTCTAATATCTTCTTGTGCCCGCTTCCAGCAGCACCTCCATCTGACTACCTTGGAGCTTGATTTGCTGCCATACGTGGTGCTTACGTGGGTGTTCTACTTGTTCTGGTGGAGCAAACCTCTACAACTGAGTACCTACACAGAGGTCTCCGTTCAGAACCTGGCCACAGCAAGTCTAATATCGCTAGCCGAAGCAACCTTGCCGGTTCGAAAAGAGCCATACTGCTGGCGACCGGTTCCTACTGAACTACACGCGAGAGGCTGGGAATTCTGCTGGATGGACAAACCTTGGGACATGAAGAGATTGAAGATCAAAAACCCAAACCCTCTGATCCCATCTGAGTTGCACAATCGAGTCAGACGGACTATGGCCGAGTCTTGCGTGGCAGACTGGTATCGGGTTGCCATTAACGACGGTCACCCAAGCGAATCGGACTACTGGGACGACCTCGTGATATATGTCTCCGGCCTGTTCATCTTCTGCTTCCCCTTGTTAGCCTGGAACTGGCACTTCCCGACCCAAGTCGAGAGGATGATTTGGCGAGTCACAGCAGTCACCTCTGGCGGCGCGATTACAGCCTGGGTCCCGCTTGCCTTCATGCTCAGTTTCCTGGAGCCGGGCACTTTCTGGAAAGAGCTGCCTTATTACATCTTGACCGTGATAGTTGGTGCGAGCAGGTTCTACCTCGTTGTGGAATCGTTCATCGGCATTCGCTGGGTGCCTGAGGGTGTTTTCAAGACAGTCAGCCGGTCCTCGTATTTCCCACATGTGACTTGATGTTGTCTTATGATTTTATGTTCGCGTCGCCACACCAGCCGGGCCCATCTCTTTTGGCAAATACCAAGCATGCCCGTACGTACTATACTTCCAAAGTACCTCCAGTTTCATTGCAAGATATGGTGTGATGACTTCAGATTTCTCCGGATCAGGATACTATGAGCTTCCTAGTCAAAGAACAGACAGTGTCCAGCGTCATGAAGAGATATGTCCATCGACCGCACTCCGAAATCAAACGCAAACAGTCTACGAAACAGAACAACGCCGCGGCGGCCATTCCTTGAATATAAAGCAAGCGCATTGAATCAGGAGCAAGATTTTCAGACATAGGAACAGCACAAGTACACGAGTTCCCTCCTCAACACTGCAACCTAGCTAATCGGCTCCGCTCTAAGCACTCTTTCCTTTCCGCTGTTGCTCACGAAAATCCACCTACAACAGATGACACGTCAAGCACCTCTTAATCGCCAGGCTCAGAGCAGCGGTGACGATGAGCATCCAAATCTTGAAGCAGCTGTCCATGGGAGCTCCACGAACGAGAAGATCACCGAAGTCACCAAAGGCATACGAGTAGTTGCTCTCGATGACGTAGACGAACGCACTCATGTCTCGTCACGTACTAGGAGCCAGGATCCTGTCTCTTTCACAGATACGCCGCTTCAGAGCATCTCGGGCGCCGAAACAGTCAAAGCCCTGACCGAGGACATGCGGTCGATGAAGGTCGACGGTACTGGAGAGGAACTCAGCACATCCGACGAAAGTCGTCAGGACCAGGGATTCTTGGCGGACGGTAACACCGGCATCCGCCCAAACGCAAACCGATGGCAGAATCGATGTCACACAACCAAGGGAGGTCCAGCAATAGAGCACCTACATATTCCCCTTTTCAGGAGACGATGAGCCGCTTTCTACCTACCCTAGGTACAGGACTCCGTTTTGCGAGCGCTACGGGAGATGCTGCTGCGGAGATGTGAGACGTCGATTATGGATGGAGGCAGATGGGCAGGACGACACTTGTGAGGCTGGGGCGTGGTCGGGTATGTGGTCTTGAAAATGTTGACGAAAAGAGTTTGAGGAATGAGGAAGGCGAATTCACCGGCGACGAGCTCTGGAGACGCGTTGCCTTGATATGAGATTGTATCAGAACTGCAGAGGTGCATATCGTTGAGATCCACATAGCGAATGCTCGTGGGGAGCGTGATCAGCCGTTCGCATGCCGCCCATTGTTCTCATTTCGCGTTAAACAATCACGACTTCTTGATTCTGCAGCTGCTGGCTCTCAATATCATCCCACAGGTATCTAACATAGCAAGTGCCAAGACGTTCGTACACAGGCTACTCAAATGTACAACCCGCAGGCCGGCCAGTGGGCGCAAGCATGAGGAACTCGACTCCGCCGTACATGAGGTCGTCGTTCGAAGTGTCATTTTGTCTGCTCGGCCACTTTGTTTTCCCGAATATCAATAGGGTAGCAGTGGCGTTGACCGCCGATGTGCCACGATCATCTCTGTTCCGGCTTCTACTGAGGTATGGCAGCCCGCAGTCATCAGATGCACGATACCTTGTTACAAGCCACGTGTCCGGATATACCACTTTTTTGTAAGCATCTAGACGCCAGGCGCAGGGCGCAACGTCACCCGACGGACGGTGGGTTATACTGGATAATTGCCACTTTTGTCCCAAGGTGTCGGTCCGAGACAGCTCAGCGGTACAGAGACTTCCCACCAGTCGAAGGAAACCCCAAGAGACGTGGCCGTAAGGATTTGGTCCTGTGGTGTAGCAACACGCTTCTCCGACTTCTATAAGACAGTGCATGTAAGTTTCTAGCTCTTTCTCATATATAAGGTATATCCACCCTGCCGGATACCATGAAAATGACGGTGACTCATGCCATGCTGGGCTGACGGTACGCCCGTTGTTCGAGTGCCAAAGCAGGTTCCATGGAAGATGATCCTCCCATAGACCGCCGAGATACCTGCTTCCTTGCTTACAATTGACCCGCTCGGCCACGCCAGACCGGGCAGGCAAGCGATCCGAGTACATGGTCAGGTGTCGAGCAAGGAAGTCTTGTATGACCTGTTGCCAATCGTCGAGCTCTAGCCATTGCTCCTCTCTGACCAGTCTGCCCAGACGCGGCAGCATTGCCTCAACCATATGTGGACTAACACTCCTGCTGACATCGTATAGATCAGATGTGCTGCAGGTGTAGTGAAAGCCCCCAGTTTCGTAAGATAGAAGTCTTCGCGCGAGCAGTCGTTCTTGGAGGCACCAAGCTCGTTCTTCCGTGGGCGTATGGCCCCTTTCCAGTGCGCAGCATCCTGGTATGTCCATCTGGACATACGTATCAAACCAGTCGGAGTTCTCCTTGGATTCGATGTGCTTATACCATGTCCTCTCCTCAAACCCACGAAGAAATCCGTAGCTATCACTACCGGAGTGCGATGCAGATATCACGAGCCATGCATCGGTATAGATGTTCGCCATCTTAGCGGCCTCCCGCGCCCAGTCCTCAGGGTCGTCTTGAATGACGCACGTCGATCCAGATGTACTCAACTTTGAGCATCGAAGCCACAAGAATCGCGTCCTTGAAGGTTTTCGGTAGGGTAGAGTACGGCAGTCCAGTCAGTAGATCTGCCAATGATGCCTGGGTCAATCGTACACTAGGTTCGGGTCCCCAGCAATGACTAAGTGCGATGTATCGTGCTTTGATTTTGCCGGGCGTGACGAGTTTGGCTCCCTCTTCCGCCGTGCCTATCTGAATCACGCGTGTTGGTAGTACTTGGTCTGTATCCGTACGGCATTGTACGTTGTCATGAGTGCGCTCGCATTGCTGTATGATTGCTTGGATCCATTCGATTGCCTCCGGCGCATTGTGATGAGTCGGCAATGGCAAGTGAGTGGGGTCTGCGAGGGACATTGCACGTCCGCCTCGCCAGAATGTGGATTCGTCTCGCCAGAACGTTGACACGAACGGGGAAGGTAGAATGAACATCTTCGCGGGATCTCCTGAAAAGAACATCAACAGGGGTCCAAATACATGCAGCTTGACGCCGGTCTCTTCCACGATATAGTGTATGTCAGTGTCGAGCTGAAACTGTTGCTTCCAGATGTCGGCATGTGACATTATCGCACGCCAGACGATGGAACAGAGCCGGCATCGTTGCCTGTAGGCGCGTTCGATATCTTCAATGTGGACGGCTTGATTCTCATATATTCCAGGCACTGTCTCGCAGGTGCACCGCGTCACAACTTCACCAACCTGGACGTGTAGCTGAACAGCTACGATATCGCTCGGACCTGAAAGTTCCCATCGAGTTTAAGCACGGACCTCAACTTCGCCTCAACATTCGCCCTACAGGGAAAGTCAGCCTGACTACGTTTCTACTGCCAGAACAGGCAACTTCTACATCTATTTCGAGCCGTAGTACTACATTATATAACTTGTATAAGATCGGTTAAACCTACCTAGCTGCAGCTAGCGTATAGGGGGTCTAAGAAGGCGGTATATCGTACCCTCCTTTAAGGCCTATACTATCTAAGCTCCTTATACGGGCTTATTTAGCGCCTTAGTACCTAAAACGTAGTTCTAGACGCCGTACTACGCGCGTATATATTAATAGCTCCTACTACGACTTAGACTACCTCTCTTACGATGTCTTAAAGATATAGCTAGTAGCTAGGAGTATCTAAGGATTTAGAGAGCCGTTATCGACGGCTTTATAGAATATAGACGTTACGTTAAACTATATACTAGAACGATATAGAGTAGTATCGATTATATACGTAAGAGATAGTAAAGGTAAATATTCTACCTAGTCTCCTTAGTAACTCCTTTTAACCGTAAATTTAATAGCTTACCTCTTCTTCTCTACGTAGCTTTTATCTTAACGCGGCTCTTTTAGATCCTAAGGAAGCGCTTTAGAATATATAAGCGGTATACCTAAAGATATTCTTTTAATAGATATTTAAGAACGCTAAATAGATACCGCTATAAATTAGTACTTTAAAATAGTACTTCTAAATTCTTAAAATAATCTATAAGTAAGATACTAAGAGACTACTTAATAAAGATATAGTTTATAACGTAAACGCTATTAGTACTAATTAAGATTTATATATTCTACGCTAACTAGCGACGTATAGTTTATCTAATACTATATAGAAAGTAAGAAGAAGACTTTATACCGTCTAAAGCCTATACTATCTAGCGAAGACCTTATAAATATACTTTACTTCCTCTACTCTTAAGAAAACTACCTATTTAAATAAGTAATAGCGGGTTTAGTAGGGCTTCCTTATAATTATATATATATTTAGCGGCTTACGATTAAGCTTAGTTACGTAGTTAAATAAGGAATAACGTAAGATAGAAGTAGATAAGACTATAGAAGTAGTAAAGGAGGTCGTAAAGCTTTTATATCGAGATATAGCGCTCCTAGTCGGTATAGATAATAAAGGGTATTCCTAATTCGTAGTAGAAGCTATATTTATATACTTTAAAGGTAGAAATAGGAGGCTATAGTAGTTTATTATATAGTATATTTCTTTTAGGGTTACTCTAATCTTTTAAATAAAAAGATATTTACTTAGACTAATTAAGCGGATATCCTTATATATTCCGTTACCTATTTAGTAGCGCTTGTACTATATAAAGAAGCTTTTAAGTTACTATTTATAAGACGCTAGTTATATATTCTTATTAACTATACTAAGCGGCGAGAAAAGGATTACGATTTCTTAGTATAACGATATCCTTAATACGCCGATTCTATAAGGATAAGGTAATAGGATACGAGTAGTATAACTATAGGATAGCGTATTTACTAAGCGCCTTAAGTCTCTTAAAAAGTAGATAGGATATCTATAGACTATAACGTAGTACTAGCTTTAACGTTTAGTCCTAAATACTATTAATAGTTAGTATCTATACCTCTATTAAAATAAGGAACGGTATACTTATTTATAGTATAGGTTTTAGTTCTAAAGAGGTACGTAATTAGATTATAAGCTACTTAGATAGTCGTACCTATAGGAATAACTATTAAGATTAGCGTATTAGCCTAGACGTCGCGAGTCTAATCTAAGGTCGGAAGACTAAAGATACTCTTCTTCGTAAATTTAACGACGTCGGCTTAAATATAGATCCTAATATAAATATTGTACTACCGCGCGAGACCTACGAGTATATTACGGCCTTATTAGACGTTACCGCTCTTTAGGGCGAATAATCTCGTCTTACGGAGTATATTAAGAATAAATATAAAAGTATTAAAAATACTCCTATAATAGAAGAGCTAGTTAGTAAATATATATAAGCTAAGAACTCGTATCGTATAAGAAAGGAGTTCTATAAGACGCGGATTATCTCTTAACTACGGAAGGACTTCTTTATACGTAAAGACGCTAAGCTTATTAAGGCGTAGCTTAACGGTAGTAAGGCGTATTATATAGCGCGAATAAAGTAGAAGGTACTAATCCTAGTCGTTCCTAAAAGAGTAGAATTAGCGACTTTAATTAGTATAGAAGATATAAGATCTTCTTTAATATAGGCTTAACGAGTAGTAGCCGTTTAGAATATAGCGGATCTATATTACTAAGTAGAGCTAAAGAGAAATATAGTTTAGTATAACGATAGTCTTAATAAAGACTCGTTTAAAGAGCGAATACTAACGACTACTAGCAAGCGTATTCCTATAAAATACTAGCGTTTATAATACCTTTTCTACCTTAGAGATAAACGACTTATATTTAAAGACTATATAAGGATCTTTAGCTAATAGTATATACTTAGTAGGTATATCGAAAATTATATTAATGCCCTATAAGGTAGCTATAAGATATCTTATCTATATTCTAAATATAGGGCTATAGGTATTACTATTAATAACTTAGATTATCTTAAGAATTATATATATAAGGAGTATAGTATTAGATTATAATATCGTTAGACTTATATATATATTATCTTAGGTACTAATTTTCTTATTCTATACCGTATAAACCGTACTATTAATATAGGTATCCTAATCGACCTAGTCGCCGTCTATTATAAAGCGTACTATCTTATAGCTCTTAAGTAGGCGGACAAAGGCAACTTTATCTAGGATTATATAATACCACGGATATACGTATATATAGTAGATATATAGTATATTATTAGATATTCGTAGATCGTAATACTACGGTTTAAGTAGGGGTTAGTTACTAGTTAATTAGTAATATTACGACTAGAAGTATAGTATAGAGGGGTCGTAAAAAGACTAATAATAGTTAGAGTATAGCTAAATTCTACTAGGCTAAGAGGGGCTTAGATTTCTAAGAAATTAAGTTTCGGCTAATTACGGGCCGTAGCGGGTAGACGATAAACCCTAGTCGCGTTAGCGAATTACGTATAAAAGCTTAAATACGCGTCTATCTATTTGTTTTAATTCTATCTCGTCTTTCTAATACGTATAGCCTAGACGACTAAATTTTAGAGGGGCTATACCTTAGGGCTTAAGGAAGGAGGCTTTAAGTAGGATAAGATCGTCGAGAAGGTCGGATTATCTACGTTAATAATATCGTAGATCCTTACTTAAGGTAAGGATCTACTACCGCCGCCGTCGATACCGAAACGACGTAGACGTCTACTAATCTATAAAACCTCGATACGAAAGCGCCTTATACGCTACGCTACTTTAGATACCGAATACCGCCGTATACCTCTTAACGACATCGCTAATCTAGAAGATATCTTCGTTTCTAACGATACTTTTAGACGACTCTTTAGATAAGTAGGCTATTACTACCGAATCTTACGATAAAAGCCCTTTCTTAACGATAAAGCGAAGGCGAAACGACTAGCTTAGGCTAGAACGTATATTTTATAGACGATAGATTAATAGGCGCGCGTTATATTTACGGACGAAGCCTTATTTTAACTCGGTTACTTTAGCTAGGTCTATATAATACGCCGCGCGACGGAGGAATTTAATTTAGACTATTTAACGCCTAAGTTTAAAAAATATAGCGTTACTATAGTCTAGGGCGCTATATTATTAGACAGCGCGTTAGATAAATAGGTTTTTAAGGTAAAAAAGGAGCTCGAGGATAGTAAGGGTAGAATACGTAGCGGTATTAACGTAAAACGCTACTTAGACGAGATTATCTATCCGTTAGTTACGCCGTACTTTAAAAACTACCCTAAGTCGATATTTTAATAGGATAACGCGCCTATCTATAATACCGTTCTAATTAGAGATTGCTTTACCGAGCTCGGCCTTACCGTTTTACCGTAGCCGGTATTTTTACCGAATCTTAATCCTATTGAAAACATCTAGTTAATTATTAAATATCGCGTATCTCGAAATTATAAGCTAAAAATACGTAACGAGCTAACTAAGGTATTTATCGTCGAATAGGAGGCCCTAACGATAGATAATATTCGGCCGTATATTAAATCGATATAGGCTCGCTACTAGGCTATAATCGATACCGAGGGTAGCTATACGAGATAGTAGATAGACGCGTATTTAAGCTTCTATATACAATTCGCCAACGCGACTAGGGATTGTCGTCTACCCGCTACGGCCCGTGATTAGCCGAAACTTAATTTCTCGGCAGTCTAGACCCTTTTAGGCCTAGTGAATTTGGCTACGCTCTGACCATTGTCAGTCTTTTTGCGACCCCCCTGTATTGGAAACCCATCATGCAGTGCTAGAGCGTGCTAGAGCATGCTGGAGGTGAAAGAATATCATGTGCCTTTCCATCATTATTTGCAATGTACACCATACGAAGCCTCAGAAGGGCAAGCTTCGAAGATCGTGTCTTCATTCGGCAGTCATCGCGGTCGAGGACAATTTAAGCTGATACTGACATCCGAGCAGCTGCTAGAGTATTGAGAATGGATGGGTTCCTGATCTGCTCGTTTGAGTAGCAGTTGCTCCGTTTGATCACAGCAGTCTCAGATCCCTTGAGTGAGCTCGTTTGCACTGTAGGACAGCTGAGTTCTAAAAAACTAAGATACTTGCAGTATGTTAGTCGTGTTTCGCGGTGGCAGATCGCGCTGGGCTGTGCGGAGACTCTGAGGGCCCTTGACACGTAACCCGACGTCGTCAGGAACCCGCTTTCTCAGCTCCAGGAACCTGTCACATGACAGCTATTGGAACCGAGTAGGATGAAACGAACCAACCAGCCGACCGACCGGACCTGTCACATCTAACGTCCATCCCTATGTCGCGGGGCACCTCCCGTCCCGGAACGAGATCTTATGTTTTCCAAAACATCTCGACCCGCGCTCACTTTCTGGTCTCCACTTCGCTGCGCACCTTTTCCATCAACCGCTCGGGCGCCGTTTCCGCTGAGTCTTACACTAGCTGGCACATCCTGTGGTTCTGTGTCCGTCGTCATAGTGCATAGCCGGTTATACACTGAGTCCTTCGCCAGACGCTACAGGCCGGCCCCAGACCTGCATAGGGTTGACATATAGATCTCCGAATGGCTGAACCCACGGTCTTTGGTTGACGACCACCGTTGTAGCTAATGCAAGCCTTGTGGGCGCCAGTGCAGAGTTCAAAAGGTGATCGACCTGTTCGTGCAGGGAGCGAAGCTCGGAAAGCTCGGATTGTTTGTTAGCTTCCTGTTAGCCGGACCGGCCGAGCGCCTCGTTCAGATTCAGGTAAGCCACTGGTCTGTCGCCGACATCGGGGCCAATGATGAGCCCATGATCATGAGCTGCTACAAGGATCTGTGATTGTGTCGCCAGTTCTTAAGCGTTTCTGAAGTTGGTGTCTTGCTGCTTATGAATACGTGAGTGTGCGCGAGAGGGCGAGAGAGCGCGAGAGGGAGGAAGAGAGGGAGAGAGAGGGAGAGAGAGCGCGCGCGCAAGAGCGTATGTTCATTCGCGTCTTTTGAGTGGCCGCTACTGAAGGTTCGTTTGCGCCTGGCCCATTTTGGACTAGATTGTCTCGGGTCACACCGGCTGACGGTCAGCTCAAGGGTAATGACTAACGCTCAATCTTCGCGATATCTGCATTGCCTTTCGAAAGCTGCCCCGGCAACAATACTTCCAATGTACTTCCTGCGTTGTACCTATCTACTCCATTGCATACGTCTGGTCCTCTACGAGCGGTCGAAAGTGGCAAGGCAGCGCGCTTGGGTCAATCACGATGTTTTACAAAGCGCAAGGAGGTGGGCGCAGCGGCAACTGCAACACCGCTAATCTATGCAAGGCTGGAAATTCAGCCTTACTTGGTCGCTGCCTGCATCGTCGTATTAAGCGGCGTGATCTCCTAGAACTCCATCGATGACACTAGGTGAACAGCTACACATCAAGAACTACACCTACTGGCCCGGCTCACGATGGACCCAGGAACGGCCGTGGGCATTGCCTCGCTGGGCTTTCAGGTCTGCCAAGGCTTGCTCGCCTACTACGACGGGTGGAAAGGCTACGGGCCTGACATCACGAATGCATATAACTACATCGCTGAGCTCGCGAAGACGCTGATGCACCTTCGAGATTCTTTGGAAAATGAAAGGCTCGATGGGGCGAGAACGGCACGGATGAAGAGCTGTTTACAATCCTGCGAAGAAGGCCTCACTCGGCTGTCGAAAAAGCTTCAAAAGTTACAAACATACACCGAACCAGAGGGACTTCGGCAGAAGACTTGGGATAAGATTCAGAAAGCGTGGTACCCATGCCGAGCAAGCACTCTTGTAAAGCTGCGGGAGACTGTCGATGACGTCCACCACCGGCTCACGCTTGCAATACTAGCCTTACAACTCGACATTAGTGCCGGCTGTCAGGGAACGTTGGCCCAAGTGGCGGCAGATACGAGGGAGACAGCAGAGCGCACTGTCACGATCGAGTCCTTCGTAGCTCAGGTCTGTGCGCAAAATGAGCGTTTACTAGGCACGCAGCAATCGGATCGGTTTGGGAAGATCGTCGACTGGCTGTCGCCACCGGATTCATGGATGAGTCATGCTTTAGCACGCCAGCGGCACGAGCCGGGGACAGGAGCCTGGTTGCTTCAATCGGATCGATATCGAAGATGGAAAGCTGGCGAGATCAATCATCTGTGGTTGCACGGAAAGGCTGGCAGTGGGAAGACTGTCCTCTGCTCCACCGTAATTGAGGATATTCGAGTGCACTGCGAAAATGCGACAGACTCCGGATATGGGATGTTCTACTTCTCCTTTTCAGACAACCAGAAGCAGTCTTATGAAAATCTGCTCCTTTCGTTGGTCGTCCAGTTCGCATGGAAAGAGTCCGTTTTGTCGCTGCTCCGCCAGGAATACGAAAGGCCTGACCGCAGGCTGCCCGGACCGGAGAAGCTAGAAAACATCCTGCTTTCCTCGACTTACAGCTACAAAGAAACCTTCATCTTGATTGACGCATTAGACGAATGCCCCGAAGATGGCAACATCCGGCAGAATGTGCTAGGATGCTTAGAACGGCTTTCGCAACGAGCGCCAAATCTCAAATTATTTGCATCAAGCCGCGAGCTACGTGACGTCCGCGAGACGATGGAAGTACTCGTGTCGGAACCTCTACCTGTTGCCACATGTTCTGTGGATAGAGACATCCAAAGTTGGGTGTCAACTGAATTGTCACGTGATCGAAGACTTGCCCGATTGGACGTGGCGACCAAGGCGTCAATCCAGCAGGTAATCGCACAGAAAGCGAACGGAATGTGAGGCACCGAGGCGCGTTTGCATCTGATGAATTAAGCTAACCTTAATTCCTCCTTAGGTTCAGATGGGCGTATTGCCAGCTTCAAGAGTTAAAGAAGCTCAAATCTGCCAAGCCCAAATATGTCAGAGAGATATTATCGTCTCTTCCAGCAACTCTAGATGAGACTTACGAACGGATGCTGGCCAGTATTGGGGCAATGTACCACGCCGAGGCCCTGACACTCCTTCGATGGCTGGCATTTTCGCAACGGCCACTCAGCCTTGCTGAACTTGCCGAGGCCGCCATTATCGATCCCTCTGGAGACGGGACAGTGGACTTCGAGAATCGTGGTGATGTCCAGGATGTCCTCGACATACTTTCTGGACTTATCACTACCTCGGAAATTGAAAAGAACAACGACACTGAAAAGGCACTTGGCGTTGCTCAATCAACAGCATTCTTCCTACCGCACGGTCAAGCAACCAAAATGAAACTTGCCCACTTCTCCGTGAAAGAATACCTGATATCGGACCGCAGTAATCACAGTTATCCCCGCCTTCAGCAAGGCAGAGAGCACCAACAAATCGCCCGATCCTGCCTAGCGTACCTGCAATACTACAGTAGTAGCGATTTCAAAAAGCTCACAGACCAGGACTTCTCTACCTTTCCGCTTCTCGAATACGCGTCGAGCTTGTGGTTCTTCCACTCACGGCAGCAGAGGGATGTGGATTGTCGTTGGGAATTGCGACTCCTCAGCTCGGAGGATTGCAAAAAGGATTGGCTTCTTGCGTACAATCCTGATCTGCAATCAATAGGAAATTTCTGTGGTTTTAACAACATGGGCTGTGGTCTTTACTATGCTGCACTATTAGGGCTTGAAAACGTGGTAGAAGTGTTTACAGTAGCTGGGACGGACGTCGATTCGGAGGGAGGGAGACACGGCAATGCACTACAGGCTGCGTCAAGGGAAGGACATGAGAGAATAGTTCAGATGCTCATCAAAAGGGGCTCGAGGGTCAACGCGACTGTGGGTGTTTATGGCAATGCTTTACAAGCGGCATCACGGGGCGGACATAAGAAGATTGTGGAGATGCTGATTGCCAATGGTGCGGATGTAAACGCACATGGAGGCATACGAGATAATGCATTGCACGCAGCATCGTATTGGGGTCATGGAGACGTGGTGGAACTGCTGATTGACAAAGGCGCCGATGTCAACGCGTGTGGAGGAAAGTATGGAAATGCACTACAAGCGGCGTCATATACTGGCGCGGAACCGGTGGTGGGCATGCTCGCCCAGCGAGGTGCTGACATTAATGCTCGTGGAGGGAAACATGGGCATGCATTGCAAGCAGCATCTCTGCAAGGCCACCAGAACATTGTGGAAATGCTAATTGGTCAAGGAGTCGATGTCAACGCACAGGGAGGATGTTCCGGCAATGCGCTGATGGCAGCATCGTCAGAAGGCCATGAGAAGATTGTTCAGATGCTTCTTCATCACGGAGTTGACATTGATGCTCCAGGAGGAGACTTCGGCAGTGCGCTCCAGGCCGCTTCGTTTGAAGGCCACGACAACGTGGCAAGAGTGCTAATCGACGCAGGAGCCAACATCTGTGCCCAGGGTGGTAATTATAATGATGCGTTGCAGGCAGCATCAATCTCTGGCCATGAGAAGGTGGTCGAAATGTTGATTGATGCAGGCGCCGATGTGAATGCTCAGGGCGGGGAGTACGGCAACGCTCTCCAAGCAGCATGGCTTGAAGGTCACGCGAAGATTCTCGGCATGCTCATCTTCAATGGCGCTGTCGTCGAGTATGGCCCTGAATTCGTTGAAAGGATGATGGAACGTGGCGACTTGTGCAATCCTCCCGAGCATCTGTGCAGTATTGCAACGCTATTCACAGATGATCTGGAAAGTGGCAGCGGACCAACTATAGAGCATCTGCAGTTCGTATAGCTAACTTAACTCCCATGGGAAGGATGATGCTTAAGCAGCGAACTCGACTGATCATGTCCACGGTCCACAAGAGTCTAAGCTTGACGCCACAACTGTTAGCAATTATATATCCCACGGCAATGCCACCAACGCCGCAGCATGAAAAAGCAGCTGCCATATAGTTCCGGCACGGTCCTGTACTCGCGTAAAGTGCGCGATATCATCCTCATCGGTAATTTCTCCATTCTCACAAAAATCGTCCCACGAGCACTCAAGAGCGTCAATAGCGCTCAAGATGTCGGCCAGATCAAGATAGACCGCGATTTCGTATTGCAGGAAAAGCCTAACAACTTCTTCATGCATACGAATGGCGGCCAGATGCAATGCCAGTAGCCCGTCTTCAGTTCTCGCATTGATGTTCGCTTTACGGAGCAGAAGGACCTTTGCTACGTTCTCGTGACCGCATTGCGATGCTACATGCAGCGCGGTCCAACCGTATTTGTCCGCAACATTGATACTGGCGCCACATTCAAGCAGTAGGCTGACCAGCTTTTCGTCTCCTCTATTTGAAGCTGCACAGATGGCACTGCCATCACATCCTCCGGAAACATTTACATCTGCTCCAGATTTGAGAAGCTTTTCAGCCACAGCTTTGAAACCCCAACTGCACGCAGCTTGGAGCGGCTGACGTCCCAAGCCTCCGACGACATTTACGTGGGCTCCATGGCGGATGAGACTTTCGACGAGATGCGACTTGCCCAGCCAAGCTGCCAAGTACAGTGGTGTCCCTTCTTCGGAGCCCGCTCCAGCTTCGATATCTCCGCCTCTGCTTAGTAGCAACTCTACAATTTCCGAGGAGCCACTGTACACAGCGCAGTGTAAGTTACTTATGAGCTCTCCGTGCTCATTATTTTCGGAGCTTCTAAAATGCTTGGGTTGCTTTTCGTTCTTCTGTAGGAACTCGGGATGAGTTATATTTCCGGTCCAAAGGCGGTGTTGAAATGCTCGGCGCTTTGAGTGGGCTTAAATCGAGTGCATGCAGGGTATGTTTGCTCTGAGCGCTGGGGCGTATGTCGCTTTTCCAACGCTTTCGTTCCTAAGATGGCACTCTCCTTCACCCTGCTACATATCCTCGCAACATTTACTTCTTCTCGCTAGCAAGTTGAGAAGTACGTTCCGCGACTTGGCGGCCAGAGAAGGTATACAGTACGACGTGTTCGACTGGACAGAACGTATGTTCTCACTCACTTAGATGGACACGACCCTGGGAGACACCGCTGTTGTGGCGCGTATCGCAGGACGTGGCGGTCGCGCATGGAAGTGTCTAGCATGGGTTGAACGCTAGGTGTTGTATGTTGATACATTCCTCTCCCCTCGGCACTGCCTGCCGCTGAATAGAACCGGACTCTTGCCCAAGGGGATGTAGTTGGCCCGGTCGACGTTCTTGACGGATCGCATCTCGCTTCAAGCATTGGAATGAACGCAGTCGAACTTTGCAGTGTTGTCGCTCGTATTGGCGGGCTTTTGGAAGAGTTCAAAGATCTCAATGATCACCAGGACTCAGCCATGCAGAGTAAGGTCGCAAGATTAGTCTCAACTTGATGTTGTATTCATCTTTTCGAGTGAGAATAAGCGCTCTGTCCAGTCGAACACGTCGTCGTACTGTATATCTTCTCTGGTCGCCAAGTCGCGGAACATGCTTCTCAAGTTGCTGTAGTTTGGTTTTCTTCCGCGCGGCAGTGACTTTGCATATCTCATGTACTTCTCGAACTCTTCAGGAAGACCACAGCATAATGTCTCCTCGTACAAAGACTTCTTCATCTCCATCACCAGCCGGTCCTTTTCGCTATCGCCTCGTGCCTTGAGCCCTTGCCAGGGAAGACTGCCTCGGTACTCCGGCGTTTCCGGATTTGTTGTGGCCAGGGTCCACGTGCTGATATATACTACTAGCGTTCTGATAAATACGCAAAGAGCGGGAGTACCCGAAAATATTAACAACACAGAAGATCTGATGCGTACGGAGACCGGTCGAATGCTAGTGAGATCTCAATTGACCGAGGATGCTATAGGGAGAAGGGAGACTAACAGTTACGCTTAAGAAGCGATTTAAGCTCTAGCCGCTACGAGGGTTACAAAGCCGTCTTAGGCTTACCGGTACGGATATTTTAAGATACTCCGTTATGTAATAGAACGAGTAGTCGCTACTTTATATACTATATGAATTATAGTACTTATACTTATAGTAGAAGAAGGCCTAAGAGTCTAATAAGCTATATAGTATAGTATCTTATATATTACGATACTAGAAGCTTAAATAATACTACTAGATCTAAGGTTAGTTTAAAGGGGATTATAGAAAACTAGGATTACTTACTTAAAGCTTTAGGTATAATTACTAACCTTCTTCTTATATATTCATTCTATCTTCTATTTTTATTAAATAGTCGTACTTTTTATATTAGTATATAAGGAAGAAATCCTAAAGAGAGTAGCCGTAACGTAGATACTACGTACTACCGTATCTTAGCCTCTTAGATATATATACCTACCTATTCTTCTCTACGCTATTTAAACTATAGATATTAAGTACTATAACTATCGTAACTAGATTAGTTTAATCGATAAGTAGCGTTACTATTTAAAGGACGTCTAGCTTTAAGACGTCCTCTATACTATAGTAATACTACTAAGGTTCTCCTTTATACTATAATTTCTTCTTATCTACTTAACGATAGTCTAGTAGAACGTCGCTATTATAATTACCTCCGCGTTAGAGCGCGCTAATAGTTAAGTTAGTATATATACTACTACTACTCTATCTTTAAGAGTTTATAATATATAGAACTAACGAACTTAGTAATCTTTAGCCTTAGAATATATTATCTTCGAGAGATAGCGTCGCCTAGACTAAGTATAATAAAGTACGCCTTAACGTAAGCGATATAAGCGTAGTAACCCTAAAAACGACTATAAGTACTTACTACTATAATTTTATAATATACTACTCCTCTATAGTATATAATTCCTATAGTTATCTTAAAATTAAGGTAAGCTTATTAATTATAACTAAATAGTAGGAGAGAATTTAAAGTAAATTATCTAACCCTATATACTTTAGTATAAGAAATTAACGATTATATATAAACTATACGAATACTTAGAACGTTAGTATATATACGCTTACCGTATATTAAAGCTACGAATAGCTAATAGACCGACCGATACTATATAACGAGAGCGATTATAGAATAATAGTAACCCTCTAAGTATTAAGTATTCTATAAAAGAGTATAATAGTACTAATACCTCTATTAGTACCGTATAAGTTCTAGCTAGTTATATCTATAGGATATCTACTATATATATAGATAGTAGCAACTTACTTCGCGATAACTATCCGGCTTAAATACTACTAGTATTTTACCTAAGAAGTCTTTAATAAGAGCTATTTATAGGCTTAAATAAGAGGTAAGATTTAATCTACTAAACGATAACGCCTTTACTAGCCTACTTCGAAATACTTTAGAAAGTATTATAGTACCGCTTATATAACGCCTACTAAAGAAGAAGATAGTAGATCTTAAGTAGTATATACGTAAAGCCTAGATAGTAGAGATCGATAATAAACTTAATCGAGTCTATCGTACTTAGGAATACCTAAATAATATCTTAAACTAATATAGATTAGATCGTTACTCGTTCGATTCGCGGCTCTTATAAGAAGTAGATCGTATCCGCTAAAGCGTTAATCTAAACTATATAGCTATATTAGCGGTTTACCTTAGTAGCTTTACGCTAGGCTAGATCGCTATATAATTAGGAGTATTATTAGAGAATATAGCTACTAGACTTAGAGGAATCTAAATCGATAGCTAAACGTAAGATTAACTACTATATTATATATATAAGTTAATATAGAATATAGTAATTAATATATAGGATACTAGAGTATTAGTTTAACGTAGTAGACGTAGTCCCTTAAAAAAAAGACTTCTTACTCTACTTTCTTAGCGTAACTTTAGCCCTCTTTACCTTTTAATAAGTATATATTATAGTTATAACCTTAAGATTATTCTTTTCTAAATCTTATATAGGGAATATATAGCTAGGTACTCTTATCGGGCTTCTTCGAAGTTAATTTATACGTTATATAATAATAGATTAAATCTAAAGGATACCCTACTACCTCGTAAGGATATAATCTAGTATTAGATATAGATAATATAGGTTAACTTCGTCTTATTAAGTATCTGTTAAACCTACCTACTAAGGTAGAAGATCTAATATATACTAAGATTAGTTAAATACTAGTAAGATCTAAGTTAACTAAGGATTTAATAAGGAGGTAGCGACGTAGTAATTACGCTTAAGAAGTAGCTTAAGCTCTAGTCGCTATAAGGGCTATAAAGTAGTCTTAGAGCTACCGGAACGAGTATTTCGAGATACTTTATTATATAATAGGACAAGTAGTATCTCTTTAGCTAAAGCTTCTCTAATATAAGTAATTTATACTTATAACTCGTATATATAAACTACTAGCTAACGATAAGTAGAAGATACTTTATATTAACTACTAAATAAGAAGTTTTCTAAATTTTAGAAACGCCGTCGAAAAGTTAAGGAAGAGGGCTAGCTAAAGGTAATTAATTAGTTATACCGGGCTTAGGAGGCTTTAGCCGATAAAGTATATAATATCCGTTTATAGCTCTTACGGCTAAAAGGTCCTTACTACTATACTATACTAGTAGGCTATAGTATAACGTCTTTATTTAATATCGGATTAGGCTATAGTATTACGTAGCTAGAGTAATTACTAGGTAGTACGGTATCTATATTAGATAGAATTAACTATAATTAATAAATTAGTTATCGAGTCCGTTATACTACTACCGTAGCTTTTATACGTAGCTAACTAGTTTAGTATTACTATTTTAAGAGGAGGTTTATTACTCGTTTAATACCTCTACCTAATTTTACCTCTTATTAGAAGGTCTAATTTTTACTATATCTCGCCTTTTTTTATTTAGCTACGTAGAACTTTAGTATCCTATAGTAATAGCGTAAGGTTTAAGGTAGTAGTACTTTAGTAATCTATAACTAATATTAATCGTAAAGCGACGAAATATAAGCCGTATTTACGATACTAGTTTATACTCTATATAATCTATAGTATTAACTTACCTAATATCTTAGCTAGTAAGATACTATAAATTACCTTCTACGTTATACCTACTACTTTATAAATCGATCTAGTTCCTCCTATTTCTAATCTAGCGACTACTAGTTAGTATATCTACCTCCGTTTAAAGACTAATATTACTAATATATATAGTCTTATTCGTCGGCCTTTACTACTAAGATTACTATCGAATTTAGATTAAATACGCCTTAATATAACGAAAGTACGCGGAGATAGTAATATTAATTTAGGATCGATTCTAAGCAAACGGATTAGAATAGTTTCTAAGGAAGTTATTAAAGTCGCGCGCTTTAACGGTACTTAGATATTTAAGATCGAATTTTAAGAGTCGACTATACCGTCGTCGCTTCTTATTTAGTACTACTTAGACGATTACCTCCCGTTAACTTCCTCTAAGTCGATCCGTATTATATAGAATAAGTAGTAAATATACGACGTTTCCGAAGATTAAGAGAGAGATTACTACTAAAATCTAGCTAGGACTCTTAATACTATTATTTATCCTAGTAAGAATATTATTTAGTTCCTAGAATCGACCTTATATACTATTAGAGATAATTAGAGGAACTATATCTATTTAGAACGTACCTATCTCGAGAGTAAAGGTACGTAATATCTTAGACTTACTATTAGTAGTATCTTATAATAGCTTACTAACCGAGTTACCGTATATAAAGAAGGGCGAGTAGAAGAGTTTAAGAGCGCGGTCGAGTACCTTAGAAAGGTAGTATAAGATACGTATAATAGCTACTCTAACAACTTATTAAGAATAACTATAGTAATACTTACTCTTATATTATTCGATAATCTACTTTAGCGACTAATACGGGTTTTAGTAAATATAGAACTTATTAGAGGATATACTCTTAAGTCTCCTTTTCTAATATAGATATAGAAAAAAACGAGATTTTTTCCGAGACGCTAGCTCCCTCTCTTTTGTACTATCTTACTTAATCTATATCTACTACGGCTTACCCTACTAAAGCCTATAGATAAACGAATAGGCGCCTAGTATATAAATCTCGAGTAGTTACTCCTTATAGTAGTCCCTTATCTATTATATAACTTAAATCGAGGATAGATAGGTATAGTAAATCGAATCTATATAGCGACGTAACTACGTTTACGTATAGGGTTTAGCCTTTAAGTATACGATTTTAAGATAATTCTAATAGCTAAAAAGACGTAATTCTAGTAAAAATAGAGGACGAACCTATATAATAAGAAGTACTCGTAGAGTCGGTACGTTCTACTAGTATACTATAGACATATACTATTCTACGTATAGCCCTATCGTTATTTTCTACTAAGTATTATCTAGTTAAGCGCCTTCGGTAACGAACTAGTATACTAAGACGAAATCGTCGCGAGATACTATAAAGCCTCTACGCTTTCCTAAAATACGGCGCTTCGCTTATAATAGATACGATAAATATTATAAATAGGCGTATACGGTTAGTACTAAAAGCTATTTATTAGTATTACTAAGAGGAGATACTTAAACTTAAAAGCTAATATACTATCGTAGTATAAGGACCTAGTCGAGTTACGAAGCCTTAAGCTATAAGAAGAAGTAAACGTTTAGAATAGTAAGTTAGAAGAGGTATTACTATAGGTAACGACTAATATTATATCTATTAGCTACCTTCTCCTAAGAGTAATACGCCTTTTAAATTAGTATGTTACTAATATATACCGAAAATAGTACGTTACTAAATATACCGTAGGATTTAAAGAGGAAGTATATATAGGACGGTAAAGAATCTATTAGAAACGAGCTACTAAGGAAGAGGAGTCGTCTAAGCGATATAGAAGCTCCGGTAAGGCCCGTTAAGGCTCTTATATATAACGAGAAGTACGAACGAGTTATCTACTAGGCGATATACGACTCGTAGCTACTAAAGCTTACTAAGTAGAATCCTAAGATAAATAATCCTCTTACTAAAAAGAGATTATAGTCGACTAGCTATATATAGAGCGTAAAGGATAGAGAGAATCTACTAGTATACTCGTAGCGCTATAAGGAGAAGATAGAAGAGGTAGGCTTAGTTATAGCGGATAACCTAGCTAGAATAAATAAGGTATATAGAAAGCTCTATTAGAATCTATTAAGTACGGAGCCTTTAATCGTTTAAGGTACGTTTCTTAAGAAAGAGAGGCTTACTAAAGTACTAAATCGAGTACGATATTAGAATAAGGCGAGGATAGTAAGAGACGTAATACCTATTCTTATTCCTTCTATAGAATTAGATATTACCTTAGAACTATACTTTCTCTAAAGTACCTTAGTAGAGAGGAGCCGATACTAGGTTAGAACTAGCTCTAACTTTCTCTAATTATATTTAGAACCTCTAATAAAACCTCTAAGAAGGTTAGAATATATATTTAGAGAGTCTATTAGTACTTAGGGTTAGAACTATACTTAAAATATCTTTAAATTAGAAATAAGAGGGTAATTAAATTATAGAAATTAAGGGCTTAGTTTTATTATACTATTAAAGGCTAGGAGGATAGTATAGACGATTATATCGGTAATTATCTATAGTAGAGGCCTTTTTCTCCCCGAAATCGATCGTAAGTAGAGACGATTATATTAGTAATCGTTAATCGTAAGATAATATACTACTTACCTACTATTATACTATCTACCCGCTTTAGTCTACTATCTCTTTATCTTACTTAGTAGATAAAAGCTACTTTCCGTCCTTCTAGATATTCTAAGTATCTAGAAGATACCTAAGAAGCTCCGAGTCCTTTACTTAGAGAGTAACGCGCTTCGTATAGATAGTAAGAAGGTTTATACCTATATTTCTATTAGTATTAGTACTAAATCCTAGTAGTATAATACGTACTTTCGAAGTAGCTAACTATAAAAGCCTCTATCGCTTCCTATAGGGCGTAGATAGTAGATACTTAGAAGCGGAGGTTAACTTTATAGTATTAGATAATCTCGTAGACTAGGCGCTAAAAGAAAAGCTTATAAAGAAGGAGATTAGTCGACTTCTAGTAGCGCCTAATATCGCGGAGTACGATAGCTATAGATTAGTTAGTAGACGATTATAACGACGATTATAAAGCTAATACTTACTACCTAGCTTATACCTCTTCGGCTTCG
>JAABUL010002601.1_pt1 | contig 29407 bp, 9 predicted proteins | sample 5559151 | NCBI WGS metagenome assembly JAABUL01 (sample SAMN10711876, study PRJNA513368) | rock metagenome | isolation source: Antarctica rocks | place: Antarctica: Victoria Land, Pudding Butte sud
CCGAATTATAGAGGTAGAGGTAGCCTCTATTACGACTAAGTAAGTAATAGGGGCGCGGTAGGTAAGCGATCCCTTACTAAACTTAAGGCTTAACTTAAACTAAATATTAAAGGTATATATTACGTATTAATTCGATATACTATACGGTCCGTCTACTTATAAGACTAAACGATAGTACCTATATAATAACCTAAACCTTAACTTAAATATTAGGTTAAACCTTTACTATTTAAGGTTTAAGTAATATTTAAGTTAAGGTTTAGGTCGTTACGTAGGTACTACCTTTAATATTACCTTATTTAACGACTACCTTATATTTACTATACTATATAGTTATAATACTTCTAACTACTACCTTAATAAAGTATAGACTATCGAATACTACCTTTACGTTTAGGACCTTATCTCCGCCTAGTAATATAGTAACCTCGTACGTCCTCTAAAATAACGGTACTATATATATAGTATTACTAAACTTTCCGATTTTAGTACTAATATAAAGCCGCCGCGTAGGTTTGTAGTACCGCCTATATATTAGCTCGTAGACTAAGAGACGAAGCTTATACCGTAGCCGTAGTAGCCGCTAGAGGATAAGTAGTAGGTAGAGAAGAACGAGCTATTCCTCTCTATATACGACGAGGACGACTACGAGAAGATTAGCGCTATAATAAAAGACTACTTCCTCGACTATAGCGACCTATATAACTACGATACCTTATTAAAGGATTAAGGGGAGGTAATCGTTAGCTATCTTAATAGGGGTAACTATATCGTCGTCGCGACCTTCTATATAGGATATAAGGAGGAGAAGAGTAGCCTTAATAAGAGCGATATTAAGAAGTATAGGATCGGCGGCGCTCTAATAGTCTAGCTATACGCTAAGCCTATCTATAAAGTTAATAGATAGTTACGGATAGTACTAGAGGAGTAACTTACTAATTAGTATAGTAATAAAGGCTTCTTATCGTACGATTAGGTAGTTAAGTAGGGGTATATAGTATTTAATAAGGATTTTAAGGGTATAGCTAGGACTATAGTAAGAGCGACGTAGAAGAAGGTAGTAGCTACGTTATAGGAGTACCTAGCGTAGTTTAAAGACTAATAGACTACGAGTACGATAATAGGAATAGGATATAGTAGTATAGTTTAACTTAAACCTTAGGTTAAGAGGAAGGTTCGGTCGGTTATTATACGGGCTAAGGAGATATATTTAGTAGAGGATACTTTAACTTTACCTTTAAGTTAAAACTAGATTTATATATAGTTATCCTTTCCCTTATATACTTCTACTTCCTCTAGTATCCCTACTCCTAGCGCCTTTACTATAGCTTCTAATTAGCTAATTCTTAGTACTTACTAAGTAATAGTAGTTCTTATTAGCGCGATAACGTATTCCTCGAAGTCGCTATAGCCGAGCTATAACTATACTATAACCTAGTCCTTTTCTAACCTACCTATTATCTTTAGCGGTATATAACTAAGCGTCTATAAGTTTACCTAGTCCGGAGTCTATAGGTAGATAGTAGAGACCTCCGATAGCGGGTATAAGAGTAGTAATAAATAGGAGGCCGCGTTTATAGAGGGAGTACTATACGATAGCGGCGGGGGTAAGGAAGCCGTCTAAAGAAGTCTTAATAGTAGTAGTAGAGAGATTATAGCCTTAAAAAGCGCTCGTCGAGGCCTATAAGGCGATTTATATAGTAAAGGGAACCTATCGAGATTACTATTACTATCTAAAGTATAATTACTTAGGGGAAGGCCTATTAGACTACGACTCCGAACGGATAGCCTTAGCGTCTTCTATAGTATTAAGGTTAACGAGACGGTACTATTAAAGTCGTCTACGCCGTCCGTACTATTACTTACGTAGCTAGAATAGCGTCGTTTATAGCTATAGTACTTCTAGATACTATTTAGCCGCGACTAGTAGAGATTTAAGTAGTACCTACCTCTATAGTATATATAGGTAGCTATAGAGGATACGACGCGTACCGTAACGCGTAAAGGGAGGTTAAGTACCGCCCTTAACTTAAGCCTTAGGTTAAGGTTAGGGAGTAATAGGGAGCTAGGGAGTATAGGGAGCTAGAGAACGAAGGCTTAAGTTAAGGGCGTACTCTTAACTTAAGCCTAAGGTTAAAGCTAGGGGACGCTAGGGAGTATAGGGAGCGTAAGGAGCTAGGGAACGAAGGCTTAAGTTAAGGCTACGCTCTTAACTCGAGCCTAAGGTTAAAGCTAAGGGACGCTAGAAAGTATAAGGAGCGTAAGGGCGCTAGGGAGGCTAGGGAGCGTTACTCGAGGTATCGTCCGACTCCTACTCCGCGGTACTCCCTAGTACTCCCCGCGCTCTCTAACGACTTATAGCTTAACGTTCTTCCTAACGTAAAAGGTATAGGAGTATCTTATACGGCGATATCTCTACTAGTATTACTTATAGCGAGATTCTAGTTAATATAAAGTAACCGCCGTAAACTCTAGCTTTATAATAGAGGTATAGCTTCCTAGATATTAAAACCATTCGCGGCTTTATATAAGCGGTACCTCTAATAGTAAAGGCTCCTATAGGCGCTATAGTTAGTAGATTAGGCTACTTTTTAGTTTAGTAGATAGAGCGCGAAAATCGGTAGATAGTAATATATTTAGTTTAATAGTAAAGATAGTAGAGAGAGAGTATACGGCGATATAGAGGTGTCGGTATTTTTAGGAATAGCTACAATATCTACCGGCCTTATATAAAGTTAGGATTAGATCCTCCTCCTTCGTCCTCGTTTCACCTACTTGTGGTTTAGCGGAGCTAAGAAAAATATTTTTAGGTCGCTCCGCCCGCTAAATCCAGAAGGAGTTAGGGTCGGCCAGGTGAGACGACTAGGTCATGAAGTATCGGCGCACATCTTGTTACAGTGCGAATGGATTGGAATTTCAGAACACCTTTGAAGATCGTGCAGTTGAAATTCTGAAACTTTATGGTCTGCGGGATGAAGCCTAGTTCGAACTGCTTAGTCCTCTCTATTCATCAAAGTTTGTACTGTCATGCCAACTCTTGCCTGTAACGCTCTAATCCACAACCAAATCGTGCTGCGTCTGCCAGCGCACATAGTGGACGGGACCCTCATACTCGTGTCGGCCCTTGGAGAAATAGTAGCCGGCCGCGAACGATACGGCAACTCCGTAGATCAGGATACCCCAGTTCATGGAAGCCGGATCGGGATTCGGGACCGATGGGAAAAACAAGAAGACGAAGGCCAGGCAAAGGAAGCAGATGGCGAAGATGTTGACAAAGTATCCCCAAGCACCCAGAGAGAACTTTGAGGCTGGGAACTCTTCGCCGCGAAATCGTTTGCCAAGCACACAACCGATGCAAGTGAGGTATGAGGTGAATAAACCAGTCGCGGAGATGGTCAGGATGATGTTGAATGCCACCGCAGACTGCGATATCAGTTAGTTGACAGTTCCACATCAGACCTAGAATATGACAGTGGGGAATACGCACTCCAATCTGGATGAGTGCTAGCAAGCACGTGAACATGAGAGTCACATATACGGCATTGGTAGGGACGCCTGAGTCCGGCCTGACTTTGGACAGGAAGCGGTGGAATGGAAGGCCCTTGTCACGAGCGAACGCGAAGATCTGGCGGGAAGATGTTGTCACTTGGTTGACGGCGCAGAAGAAGTACTGTTCGAAGCATAAGCTTAAGATGCACTTGAAAAGGTGCGCGTAATCCACTACTCACCATGATGATCATAATAATGAGCAGAACAATGGTCGCCGCCCTCGAACCCGTGATCCTATAGATGATGGCTACCCATGGCTGTGCGCTGGGATCGTTCAAGTCATCCTTCACACTGCCCAAGTTGAACATGAGTGTCACTGTAGTAACAAAGCCGAGCACATAGTTGATCACAGCTGCAGTAGCCATGGCGCGAGGAAGTACGTAGCTGGCGTCCTTCAATTCCTCGGAAAGATGCACGGCGGAGTCACCACCCAGGAACGTTGTCGTAGGTCCGACCATAGCGATAAGTGTTGCCAGCCCAACGCTGCCCCAGTTGTTATCATCTGCGAACACGGTGAAGGTCTCTTGGGCATCGGCGCGAGGACCCATAACCCATAGGATCACAATGAAGGCGAAGAAGCCAAACACGTGGAGCACAACGGCGAGACCTTCAAGGATTGGAAGCTTTCCGATGGCCGATGTGTTGAAGAATATGGCAGCCAGCACAAACGCCATAGTCAGAAGCGCACCATGCCAGCCCTGGATTACATAGCTGCGGTCGCAGATTGAGATCAGAGCGAGGACTTGCTGTGCGCCGACGTATGCGACAGTCGGCATGGCAGCTTGCCAACCGAGAGCGCAAAGCCAGCCAACAGCGAAGGAGAGTGGTTTTTGAAGGTGTCTGGGGGCGAACTCGGAGACCCAGTGGTATTGCCCTGTTCCCTAGTCAGTGATAGTCAATAGAACATTATTTATATCGAGTGTCTTACCTCCCGAAGTTGGAGCCATCGATGCCATCTCCGCCATTGAAAGCATGACCATGCCCATGCCACAACAGACGACTAATGTAAGCCATATCGCTCCAGCAGTACCGCCGTTTGACAGAGAGAAGGCTCCGAGAACCAAAGAGAACTCCCATGTAAGGCCCAACACGATTACGTAGCCGACGATGGAAAAGAAGCGGAAACGACGCTACAAGATATCAGTCGCGATGAACATTCATGAACATGCCGACGGTGCGCACCTTGAGCTCCTGTCTCTTGCCGAGACGACGCATGTCGCGCTGGTCGGGTGCCGGGTTATAGTTTTTGCCAGTGACCTGTTGGACATTGTCGTCCGACAGCTCGTCAGTCCCCTTGGTCGAGACATTGGTATCCTTTAGATAGTGTTGTAGCTCTACGTTCTGCATCTCGAGATTTCAGGGAATACCGCTAAGAATACAGATCTAGCCAGTGCAATGGAGAGTAGCCACAAGCCACGCAATTCCAACTAAACAATGAAGCCGCGGTGTGGGTGGGAAGAGAGTAAGGAAACTAGGAGGACTGAGATGTTAAAGCTTACCGGCGACGATTTCTCTTCCAGAACGATGCGAAAGACGCGCTAAGACAGAAGTCCATGCACGATGCCCGTCTGGTTGCAGCGGCGCGACACATGGCCGCCAAGCTCCACGGCTCCCTTTGGTGATGCGCTAAGAAAGCGGGGAAGCGGCCCAGCGCATCAACTAGTAACCAATATTGTTTGGCTTTCGGGGAACGCGGACCGTTGAGTCCTGCTGTTTGGAGCATGCAAGCCAGCGGCCAAGAACAATTGCCAATGAACTGGGCGCCTACTCTTCGTGGCGCCGTGAATGCGTACACCCAAATCGTCCTGGCCGGTCTGATTTCAGGGGCAATGTTGGGGCTTATTATCTTTCTTAATCGTGGTCCATCTCTGGCGCCGAAAGTCAAAGCCGTCTCTGCTGTAAGCCCGAATGACAACTCCTGCGAACGACGTTATCTACCAAGAAAACCACGGCCATGACAGACCAACACGGATTTCAGACTGTTACGACGACTGATCACAGAGCATGGCTTTGGGTGCGCGTCTGCGAAAAATTTGAGGATTGTGGATCTGTTTTGACAATGAGCAGGTTGTATCTCTGTTAAGCCTTGTATACAGCCTTCTATGTATGGGAGCACGAGTTACCGGGAAATGGGATCTTTTGTATTATGATGACGCTGTCCTTGGAGTGGCATATGTGCGTATTTCACAGCCGTGCGCGGGCAAAAGATCAGTACGTTGACAATCAGCTTCGAAGGTCTTCGCAGTTGCCCACTATGGGACACTGTTCAGCGCGATATCATCTGGACTTGGAGTGTCGACATTGATCGTCTCGTCGAGCCGCATAACAACCGCGGCGGAGGTGAGTACTTCCCCTGCGCCGAACTCTAACTTGCCCGTATATCGTGGCTCAAAAGGCTGACACTTTTGTATAGTACTACTTTGCCGCACGAATCCTCGCCTTCGTTGCACTATGCCTCAGCAAAGTATCCGTCCTCGTCTTCACCCGGCGAATATTCCAGGGAGATCTATATAAAGAGAAGACATTCTTCGCCATTGCCTATACTTTTGCTGCCGTGTACGGCCTTGCCGGCGTTCTCTTAAGCTCAGCCGGCTGCTATCCTAAGCAGGCGCTCGTTCCTGAAGTAAATGCGGTTTGCAATGCAAATGTAAGTCTCCAACATATCCGAGCGCGATTCAGCCGGGCTTATGTATGCTACAGACCGCTAGATGGGCAGTGATAACCGCGCTCGATGTCGTAACAGAAGTCATCATCCTCGCCTTACCAATGTGGTTCATCTCCAAGAACCAGATCAAGGCGTCGAAGAAACGGGTTGTCGTCTTCCTTTTCTCGTTTCGCTTGATAGTAGCGGCCTTCTCGATTGCGACCATGGCAACCTACTTCAAATTTCTCAGTGGCTCGAAAGCGAGCGTCGGCGCTGCACCAACTGTCGCGTGGCAGGAAGTCTTACTTGGGTTCTCGCTCATCTCGGCCTCGATTCCTTGCCTCCGATCATTCCTCTGGGCATTCATGTCTACGGGCCTTATGACGGCGTACGGCAATACGATAATAGGCGGCTCACAGGGCGGGAGCATGCATTTGAACTCCAACGGCAGGTCGCAGAACCAATCCGTAATACGATTACAGAGCCGCGACCGCGGCAACGCCCAGCCATCGCGAACCTTACAGTCGCGGCTAAGACCCGACTGGCTTGAGTACAAAGTTGGTGTGACGAGCCAGCAGCGTCAGACAAGGAAGGCGGCGGGTCATAATGTGAACGTCGAAAGCGGTAGTGTGAAAAGCGATGGCAGTGAACAGATGATTATACATCACACTACAGAATTCGAGATAGAGCGTTCATAGAGTAGGACACGGGGTACCCACCGAGTTGTTCACCTGTGTATTTTCAAAGCCCTCGCCATCTTTCCGCGTAGCTGAATCAACGGAGTGAACGGGATTCCCGAAAACCCCCATACGATAGGTACTCTGTTGACCCTTCGGTAAATAGTTTCGACTTCGTCGTTCCGGGACTATCGTCACCTTCGGCGACCACACTCGCAGAGTATGCCCTCTCCGCAAAGACCCTGGCTCTTACGTTATCTCCATGTGCGATCGCAATCTGGAATGCATCGTAGTGTGCCAGAGTGTCGAGAATATGGTCTGCGGTCTTCTCATTCGACTGGGGTAGCATACCTTTTGAATTCTTCAGCCAGCGGACTACTGTCTGCAGAATTTCAGCGCTCCTTTGCGACGAAACTCGGTTCCCTTAAGATATGGTCTCACCGAACCACCGGTCATAGCTTGAATACAAAGCTCTGGCGCTATGATTGCATTGCCCAGCCAAGAATAGAAGCCACATAGAAAGTCGTGCATGTTTCATGTACAACCTTGCATGGTCGGTTGCGAAAGACCGCTTGTCGGCAGCACTGTTTCTAGCGTAACTCACTAGTTGACGATCTTAAACGTCCTATGGTTTAGCTATCCTAACCTGTTTAGGCTGACATAATTACATCCTGGATTTACGAAGAAACACAATTTTTACCTTTTAAATAGGACAATAGCGCTAAGATCGTAGATTATATCTAGACATTTAGTTTATCCTACCGTAGGTTAGTAGATATACTTCTATATAGATAATAATAAACGTATAGCGGTAAGTAACTAGATAATTAGTATGTTCTCGTAGCTAGTTTAGAACTACCTAGCTATAGCGTTACGTCGTTTACGATTATTTTAATAGCTTAATAATCTCCTTCTACTAGGCTATCTAGCGCTCTATTATCTCTATTTACTACTTCTACTCCTTCTTCTACTAGGCTATCTACTACTTCTACTCCTCCTTTTACTAAGCTATCTACTACTTTTACTTCTTCTTTTACTAAGCTATCTACTACTTCTACTTCTCCTTCTACTAAGCTATCTAGCGCTTTATTATCTCTATTTACTACTTCTACTACTCTTACTACTACTATAGTAAGAGTAGTAATTTATTATTCTCTTACTATAGCCTACTTATTAACGGATACGATAGTTTTATTAGGAAAGCCTATACGTAATAGGCTAGCTCTACTAGCCTACTAGTACTACCCTTAAGGCTAACTACTATATAAGCCCTTTATCTCTATAACTATCTCTCCTTCTTAAATATTTATAGTTACTTAAAACTACTACTTACTTATATTAATACTATCTATTTATAACTTCTCTTATAGTTAAATATCTCTTATCTCTTCTACGAGGAATAGCTAGTTTAAGTACGGAGGTACCTAGTAGCTCTACTATATCGCTACCGTCGTAACTATAATAGGCCGTAATACGCGCTAGCGTATCGCGCTAATAGAAGACGACGAAGGGGCCTTAGGCCCTATCGACGACTACGCCGCTATAGCTAGTAACGAAGCTATCGCTAATTAGCTAGAAGGCGTAAGAGAAAGAGCTAATAGTAGTAATATAGAGCCTATAGGGCCTACCGCTAGCCTATAGCGGCCCTAACCTAGTACCGTACTAGGTAATATAACTCTTAGCTCGTCTTAGACTACTTTTAGTACCCTAGTAGTAAAGATAGCTAAGTAATACCTTAAGAAGCTATAGCTTAAGTCTATAGACGATATAACGCTTAAAGAGCTATAAATATACGCTAGTAAACTAGTAGTATATACTTAAGTCGTTACTAGTAATATTAACCTTAAGCGTAAACGCGTTAAGATAGTCGTAGGCTACGCTAATACTATAGCGCTTACGAAAGAGGACTAGAAAGCCGAGACGCTTATTTAAAAAGCCTATCTCTCCTAGCTAAGAACGAAGAGCTATAGCGCCTTCTTAGATTAGACCTAGGTAGTTAAGCGCTAGTACTCTATTTTCTTATATAAGTACTACGATACGCTAAAGAGAACTATATTTATAATAGATACTATTAACTAAAGTAACGCGTAGTTAAAAGAGGTATATAATATCCTTAACTACCGCTACCTATAGTAATATACTTAAGGTAACCTACTTTAAAACGAGATAAACCGTATTATAGAAGACGCTATTACGCTACTAGTAGTACGCCGTACTAATACTACGTACGCTTACTATACCGCTATATAGCGAGATAAGTAGCTAGTATAGGCCTTTTTTTACTACCTATTAGATAAGGAGGTAGAGTTAGAGTATAGGATTAAGGATAGCCTAGCTAAAGTCGATATATACTACGCTAAGCTACTAAGCTACCTACTTAATAAGCTTATTAATAATAACGCCTTCTTACGAGTAAAGATAGTTAACGACCTTATATCTAAAGCGTACGCGGCGGAATAGATCCTAAGGGTAACTATAACTAGTATAGCCCCCTTAACTTCGAAGGAAAAAGACGGGGATAGTAGCTAAGCTCGTAACTCTCCTAATCTTTAAGGGTAAACTCCTATATAAGGAAGCTTTTAAGGGCGTAGCTATAGGAATTACGGAACGCCTCTATATAGAGGCCGTACTAATTAGGTCGTTACTATAGTATACGACTATATAGAGACTCGATACGCGTCCGGCGCTAATACGACGCCGCTCTATAGAGGGTACGGATAGTACTAGTTGGGAAACTAAAGGCCCTAGTTACTTAGTTATCCTTACTATAGCTAGGGCCTAAAATATAAGGACGAGAGAAACGCGTAGTAGTAGAAGTATATACGTAGGCTAAAGGCGCTCCTATAACCCTTTAGGCCCTCGTTAATAGTAGAGCTTAGCTTAACCTAATTAGCTAGCGTACTATATAGATATATAACCTACTAGAGTACTATATACTAGTTAAGCCTATAGCGCGCTTCCTAGACGATAACTATATAACGCTCTATAAAGCGTATTATATAGATATTATTATCTATAATTATACTAGTATAGCTAAGACTAGTAATTAGATATTCTAAGCCGGAGTATTTAAAGGCTATAATATAGTCTTAGGATAGAACTAGCTTAAGGTAGTAGATCTCCTTATTAGCTATAGAAGAGGCTTATTTTTATAGTATACTAAGGAATATAGGAAGCCGTAATACGATACTATATCTACTATAATAGCCGCTATTAAAGAAGGTTTAGTAGACTTCTAGCTAGAAATAGACTAGTAGGTTAGAGGTAAGAAATCGCGCTTAACGCCTCTTAGGCTATACCTATTATTAGAGCTAAGGGTAGTTACTACCTCTCTTAGAGATAACTTTATTCCCTTTAAGCTAGAACTAAATATACTAGTACTAGACCTAGAGACCTTTCGAGAAGAAAGTAATAGCCTTAATATTACGTTAGCCGGAGCTACTATATTCGCGCTATTCTCCTAAGAAGGTAGTAACTAAGACCTAATAACTATACTTATATAGCGAAAGAACGAGTAGTATATTAAAGCTATAGCGATCTATAATTACCTCCGCGTAGCCTACGCTCCTTACTTAGAGCTATATCGCCTACCTTAGACGGTATATAAGCTAATAATCGCTACGGCTATAAAAGAACCTATACTACTAGCGGTCTATTAAGAATTTATAAACGTATTCTCTAGCGCTAAGGCCGGAAAGCTAGCGGAGTACTTTAGTAATAACTACGCTATCGACCTTAAGGAAGGTAAATCGCCTTCTTAGATACCTATTTATAACCTATCGTAAAAGGAGCTTAGGATCCTCTAAGAATACCTTAATAACGCGTTAGTAAAGGGCTAGATCTAGCTAAGTAAGTCCTTAAGTAGAGCTCCTATCCTCTTTATTCTAAAGAAGGATAGCGAGATAAGGCTCTACGTTAATTATAGAGGACTAAATAAGATTACTATTAAGAATCGCTATCTACTACTATTAATAAGAGAGCTCTTAAAGTAGCTCGGTACCTCCGTAGTATTTAGTAAGCTCGACCTCTACTATATATATTACTATATACGTATTTAGAAGGGTAATAAATAGAAAACGGCGTTTAAGACTAGATATAGCTTATTTAAATACCTCGTTATACCCTTTAGACTTACTAATATACTTACGATATTCTAAGCCTATATCTATAAGGCTCTAAGTAACCTAGTAGATACTATCTACGTTATATACCTAAATAATATCCTTATCTACTTAAAGGATAAAACGACGTATATTAAAGACGTTAAGAAGGTACTATAGAAACTCCGTAAGTAGGGATTATACGCGAAGCTCTCTAAATATAAGTTCTATACGTAGTAGGTAGAGTTCTTAAGCTTCGTAGTAACCTCCTCTAGTATTATAATAGACTCGGAAAGGGTCTAAAGTATATACGAGTAGCTTATACTATAGTCCTTTAAAGATATCTAGGTATTCCTAAGCTTCGTAAACTTCTACTACTAATATATATAGAGGTATTCGTAGATAGCTAAGCTACTAAATAACCTACTAAGCGGCGGTATATTACTTAAGAAGAAGAAGAGAGGTAAGCGCTAAATCGTAAGGAAAGAATAGCGCTAGCCTATAGAGGCTACGAAAGTATTTACTACTCTTTAAGGCGCCTTTACTAAAGCCTCTATACTAAGGTACTTTAACTTCTCTCTTCTAATTATAATTATTACCGACGCTAGCGACGCGGCCTACGCTAGTATCCTCCTATAGCTAGCTATTACTAGTAAGCTATTAGAGCGCTACTAGTACCTAGTTATATATTACTTTAGGATATTTATAAGGGTATAGATTAACTACGCTACCTATAATAAGGAGCTTATAGCTATCTTAGAGTATTTTAAAACGTAGCGGTACTACTACGAGGGCGCGGCGTACCCTATCCGGGTACTAATCGACTATAATAACCTATAGTACTTTATAACTACGTAAGCGTTAAATAGCTAATACGCTTATATCGCTAAGTACCTTACGGCCTTCGATTTTAAAATCGAATATAAGAAGGGGACGATAAACCCTTTAGATAGCCTATTTAGATAGCCTAACTACTTCGCTAGATTTAAAGATACCGTAAAGAGATAATAGCTAGTAGGTATACTACTAACGCTATAATAGAAGCTAAGAGTTATAGAGATAAGAGGACTACTATCCGCCTCTATAGTAGGACTAGGTAGCCCTCTTAGCGCTTATAGCGATAAGACTATACCGGCCTCGTAAGACGTCCCTATCTATAAGCGATCTAATCCGTTACTCGTCGCGCCCGTTAATACTAATATAGTAACGAAGTACTATAGCGATACCTTAGGAACTATAACGGACGAATATACTATTACTATTATTCGTACTATCCCTAGTATAGAAGGTCTCGACCTCTTCGTATCTCGAGCTATAGTAGCTATAGCTATAGTAGACGAGTCTACGTTTATAGATCCTCTATAGAGCCTAGTTTCTCTTATTCGTAATATCTAGTTAAGGGACGCCTTCGTATAGGATATCCGTAATAGGGATATAGTATAACTAGGTAGCTCCGACCTAGCTCCGGGTTAGGAGAGCTACTAGCCTACTAACGCCGAGTACCGTTTCGACCCTAATAGGCTACTACGTAATAGGAACCGTATATATATCCCTTATTATACCGCGCTACGTTAGGAGCTCTTACGGTATAACTACGACGACTTAGTAGCCGGTTATTATAGACGCGACCGGACTTAAAAGGTCCTTACTTATAAGTACGACTAACTATACCTCTTAACTAAAGTACGTACGTACGTTAATAAGTATAATATTTACTAACGTACTAAGCTAAAGTACTATAAACCCTTTAGCGAGCTTTAATCGCTTATCTCTCTATAGAAGCCTTAGAAGTCTTTATCTATAGACTTTATCGTTAGCCTACCGCTATAAAAGGGGTTTAACGGTAAGGTTTATAATTCTATCCTTATTATCGTAGATAGGTTCTTAAAGATAGTACGATACTTCCTAGTAAACGATACTATAGACGCTTTAGCGCTAGTAGAGCTAATCTATAATAAAATTATTATATCCTCTAGTTTACTAGACGATATCTTCTCTAATAGAGGCTTAGTATATACTAGTAAGTTCTAAAGTACCTTATACTACTAGCTAGCGGTTAAGCGCTACCTCTCTACTACGTTCTACTTATAGACTAATAGCTAGATAGAACGGCTAAATTAGTAGCTTAAAGGCTACCTACGAATCTTCTATAGCTATAACTAAGATAACTAGGTATAACTATTATATATAGCGGTATTTACTTATAACTCTAAAGCCTATTTAAGCTACGACTTAACTCTAATTAAGGTAGTAATAGGCGTAACGCCTTCTATTCCTAATAGTATTTAAGACGAATACTATATAGAGGAGGGGTAGAGAAGCCTAAAGAAGCTAGCGGATTAGGCTAGATAATAGCTAATAGATAGGTAAATTACCTTCGATAACGCGAGGAAGAGCCTTAAGGCTAGAGTAGAGCTATAGGCTAAGTACTATAATCGCTATATAGAGGCTAAGTAATTCCCTATTAGAAACTAAGTACTTATTAACGGACGGAATATTAGGAGTAAGAGGCTATATAAGAAGCTTAATAATAAGTATCTAAGGCTATTTACTATTATTAAGTAGGTAGGTAAATAAGTATATAAGCTTAATCTACTATAGTCTATAAAGAGACTATATCTAACCTTTTATATCTCCTTACTAAAGCCGTATAGGACTAGGAAAGGGTACTAGCCGCTACTAGTAGACGAGCTAAAGAATAATAATAGTAACTAATACGAGGTTAAGAAGATTATTATATATAGTATAGATAGTAAAGGAAAGAGGCTATACTAAATACGCTAAAGCGGATACTTATAGGAGTACGATAAGCTTAAGTATAAAGAGAAGCTAAAGAGTATAAACGAATTACTATAGTTATACCTAAAGGTAAATAGTTTAATACGTAAAAGCTCTAGCCTTTCTATAGAGGCTACGCTATACTAAGGCGGTACCTCGAACTTAGCTTCGACTATACCCCCTACTAAAAGGCGGAGAGGTAGACTATATAAGGTAATTTAATAATTAAGAAGTATAATAGTAGTTTATTTACTTATACCTTATAGCTACGTAAGCCTCTCGTAATTATAGATTACCTCTATATAAGTATATAGTACTATAAAAGATTAGGGTTAAGAAGTAGAAGAAAAATATACGCTTTTATTCTATACTAGGCTCTTCTTAAGAGAAGACTAGTAACCTTACTATAAAGGTATAGTAGATATATACTATTCTCTCTACTACTTATATATACGAGCTATTTACTTACTAGCCTTATATCGCTACCCTACTATAGTACGCTAGATATTTCTCCTAATTCGTTATATTACGTACTACTCTAAGCTCTATCTTATAGTTAGATACGATATTACTTAGCTCTATACTACTAGAGATACCTATATAATCCTTAAAAGAACGACTATTCTTCTCGAAAGACGTACGGCGAGTAGTATACTACTTCGAGATACTATTATTATAGTTATTCTCTACTTCCTTAATAACCGTACGAAGACGAGTAGTAAAGCTCTTATAGTAAGTACGGAATTCGGACTAACGAGTAGCGACCTAGAAGGAGTTAGCTCCGTTATCGCAGATAGTACGCTAGTAGTACTACTCTACTATATTAAGGATACGATTAAACTTAGCTAGATACTTAGTATCGTACTTAGGGTTCGATTTCGAACTCTTATAGTTACTATACTTATCGCTTAAAGAGGCGTAAGAGTAGCTAGAGCTAGCTAGTAGCGTATTAAGGCCTTAGTAGTAGATATACTTACGGTAGATATAACGACGGAGATCTAGTTATAGTATAATTTACTCTAGAAGGTTAGGGACGACGAGAAGGTCCTTTAAAGATACGTTAGTCTTATCGAGATTATATACCTAATATAGCTTCTTCTTAGCGTCCGATATAGGCTTTAATAACTCGAGACTAAGAGTACGCTAAGCTTTTACTATCGAATTTAGGTTACTAACGGAGCTCGGATTTAGAGCCTAAGGAGAGAACTACTAAGAGGCTAGCCCTATACCGAAGAGGTTACGAGTCTCTAGTATTAAAGGATTAGCGAAAGACTAAGGACTACCTTTAGTAGCTATATACTAGCTACCTTAAGTTATAGTATATAGCGTACTAAGACGACTATAGGGGTACTCTATCGTAGGTATATTAATTAGTATAAAGCTAGAAGGATAGTAGTTAATATTTATAGTACTTATATTTAGCCTAGCTACGATAATTAGTAGGTATAATATAGAAGTAGCTAAGGAACTTATAAGGAGTACTACTACGACGGTCATTAGATAGAGTAGAGCTACGGTTAGTTTAAGAACGACGTTTACTAAAGGGAGGTATCGTTCTCTTACTACTAGAGCTACTAGGCGTATTACTACTAGATATAATAAAATAGTACTAAATAAAAGAGAAGGTTAAAAGGCTTTAAAACCCTATAGTAATATAGATATAAGGTAGAAGGTTAAAGGAGTAAATAAAGCTCTAATATAGCCCTACCTATATAATATCGCTACTAGAGCGATACTAAAAGGCCCTTATAACGCTCTAGTAATACCGTAGGAACTAGTATATAAAGACTACTACTATAGCGATATAGTAACGCGATAAGTAAGCGCGTAACTAGCGCTATAGCGCTATAGTACCTATAAGGACTACGCGTTACTAGCTCTAAGGACGAAGCCTTAGGAGAGGGGGGATAGTTATTAGGGAAGCCTATACGTAATAAGCTAGCTCTACTAGCCTACTAGTACCGCCCTTAGAGTCGACCGCTATATAAGCTCTCTATTTTTATAACTATCTCTTCTCCTTAAATATTTATAGTTACTTAAAACTACTACTTACTTATATCGATACTACCTATTTATAACTCCCCTTATAAGTTTCTTAAATACCCTACTATCCTAAGACGATATATTTATTTCTAGCTCTTATAAACCTATTCCTTCTCTACTACTATTTAAGCTAAGCTAAGAAGTAAAAGAGTCTAGTACCTAATCTCGTAACTAAGAAATACCGCTCTTTATCCTTATAAGGTACTTAGGAAAGCTATATTTATATATTCCTATTATAACTTTATACGCTCTCTACTAGTTTATAGTATCGTACGTAGTAGCGATAGTATATACTAAGTTAGCTCCGAAGTTAGTATTATATATACGATACTAGAAGAACGTAACCCTATTATCTATAATATATATAAAATAGCTAAATAGTATTACTATACTATTATTATACGTAACCGAAATCGTAAGAAGCTTTCGATTTAGCTCGTATACTTATAAAACTTTCTTATAGAGTTAGATAATAGCGTTTACTATAATACTAACGCTATATATAGCCTACTATTACGGATCCTATAAAGTAGTATTACGTAAGGGCTTCTTTAAAGAGTACTAGAATAGGTATTTAGGTAAGATAACTCGAATATATTAAGAAGAGTTATTTAACCTTTTAGTAAGATTATAATATAAGTTAAATATAAGTTTATAGAAGGTATCGCTTACGTTCCTATATACTTATATAAGTTACTTTAGTTTAAGCTCCTATATAAGACTCGCCGTAAGTCCTAAGTAAGTCCTAAGTAAGTTTTACTTAGAAAGTTACTTACGTAACTCTAAGTATTATAAGGATTAGTCGTACTATAGTAGTATTACCGCTTACGCCTCCTATTCCTATCTAATTAATAGTACTTTAGGTATCTACCTATAATACCTAACTAGAACGAGAATCGTAATAGTACGTAACGCGTAGCCTTATAGGATAGAAAGACGAAAAGTTATAATAGAGGTCTATAATTTAATCTTAAATATATACGTATATATACTTAAATCGGCCTAAAATATAAGTACCTAGTCCGTAGTTATTACTACTTAAACGTCTAGGAATACCCTACTAGGATCTATCGTTTTACTAATAGTAATAATATAGAATTCTTAATCTACTAAGATAAGTAAAGCTAGCGCGGTTAAATTTAGTACGATGTTAATAAGGCGGTATCGATTGTAGGATGCTATAGCGTTACGGACATATAGCTTTATTAGTTGAATTACGCTCTTAAGCTCCGTATACCGAAGCCGTATTATGTATTTCAAAGTAAGTATATAGGCCGTAGACGGAGTATAACGAGCTATAGTAACTATCCTTGCCGTCGTCCTAGACCTTAGTTCTAGGCTCATAGTAAGGCATACCGGTATCGTAGTAAGGTGGAAAGGTAGAAAGGGATTAATGAATAATCAATGTGGGTCCGCGGATTACTTAGGCCTAGGCCCGGGAGCCGAGACTTCGATCTTAGATCGCGGATCGCGGACGATAGGACCTGTGCCGTCTGTATGTCTAATCGACAAATGGGATGAGAAGCCTGGAACCCTGTTCTGCGGCTTGATTGAGCGACGAACTAGAGCAGGAGGCACGGCTCGCAGCCCGTGCAGCGGCCGTAACGATCCGCACGTTGTAGATTGATTAGCCGAACTGCCTGTTGCTGCCTGCTGCTGCCTGGCGCTGCACCGGTGCTACTCCGCTTCCGGCGAAGGAAGATTACTATGTAAAGGACTGTAATAGAACTCGTAGAACCTAGTCCTCCGACCTCGGATCGAGGAAACGCACGGTCCCAGTAGTAGAGGAATTACAATCTGATCGGTTCGGTGATCCTATTGCCTTTCCTCCAGCTCTCTTTGCCTTTTGGCTTAGATCAAGTGTAGTATCTGTTCTTTTTAGCTTAATCGCTAAAACGAGTCTACCAGACTCCTCCACGATTAATCTTATTTTTGCACTTCGTCGTCGCACCATTGGGCTTGCTCATGTGCGACGGCACCGTGTCCTTGGTATTGCACTTCTTCCTTGGGACGCGATACAAGTCTTTCATCTGGTCATGAGCACTTCTCTTGGAAGGAGTGCTTGGGCTTGAGAAGAGAGTGTTGACTGGGAGCTTCGTAGTTCCACTGAACAGATTTGCGCGCGCGAGCTCAAACGTTAAGAGAAGCTTAACGTCTAGTAGTCAGATTCGTCCAGGCTGTTCGATTTTCCGTAGAAGGCCTATAGATGGCTCTCCGATCTCTCCGCCTTCTTTAGGTGAACGAGCTAATATTACTTGGTCATCAGCGACACAAGTCTTGGGGCGGACTCTGCCGAGCTCCCCAGTCCATTCAACCGTACGGGCCCATATCGTGTTGACGATAAAAGGAAGGACTTCACTAGATGCTTAGTGGAAACCTCACTCTCTTTGTAGCCGACAGGTTCAAAACCTCATCCAGTCCGCGTGTTCATAGTGTAATATAGTATACTACGTACGCCCAATATAGTGCAGGAAAGACAGGCTTCCGGCGCAATCGAGTCCGTCCACTCTTCTCAACGGTATAGCCGCACCTATACAATACAAGCACGAGCATGTAGGGTGTTTAGGCCACCTCCGTCCATCACTCATTGCAAAGCGCATTAAAGTCGCCACTACCGCAAACGTAGCTACAATAGTGACGCGGGACTTGACACTACCGTTTAGAGAATGTCGGTGGTTAGCTTTGGAACTTTCATTAGGTAGGCGTGTCTCTATCAAGATCCTTGCGCAAAGGGGCGAGTGATTTCAAGCGACTTACGATCGAGCCTTCTTTGCAAGTAACGCTTTTGATCTTCCCATTACAAGAAACCTTGCAAAACCCAGCGTAGCCAGGGTAATCGAGACCACCAAGAGTTTGTTGACAAGCTTGCTCCAAACATTAGCCCCCCATTGCGAGGAGTCCAACTATGATGGCTACTCACTCCGCCAACTTTTAGATCCGGTGCAGGGCTTGTGAGCATCTCCGCCGGTGAGCGAATGGCTAGTGCCGCGATAAGGGCCATGTGAGCGGAAGCTAACAGCACGATCGAAGCCCGCATACTGAGTAGTTCTGAATTTCCGGATGTTCTGCTTCGTACCGATCAAAGATGAGGCGAGTTACAAGAGTAATATCTCCGCCGGGACTTAGCCTGAAGTTGAGCTTCTTCCATCGTCCTTTGTTCTGGAGAAGAGACTACGCTTACTAGGAATGTAGTCTTCCTGCAGCGTAATTGACTAGTTGCTCTTCCCGGTCTAGTTGCTCTCCCCATGGGGGTTAGTTGCTATTCCCCGCGATTAGCTACATATGTTAGCGCCTTCTGACGACTGTGGCTCGTGTGAATGGCAAGCGAGGCCATATATGTACCTGCACGGGTGGGTTTCGGCAATCAAGCCGGGCACACGGCAAGGCTGGTGTTGAAGAAAGACACTGGAAGGTAATAGTCCCGGGCCGGTGAATGGCATAGAGCCGACGCCATGGTGGAATAGTTTCCATCCCTACCTCGAGCTACATCGAATGGATGCCAGTCGCCCTACGGAGCATGGCGGCACAGTCTCGAGCCTCGCTACCCACGAGCGCATAGCGTTGAAGTCAGACAGAACGCCAAGTGATCAGCTCCGTCCAGGAGGCTCTGCACGACCTACTAGGCTCTCCGAGCTCTCATTTCCCCTGAGCTGAACGGGGTCATATCCTCTTTCCAAGCTACCAGTCCTCCTCAGCTGCACAGGCTCAAATCCAGGTGCCGAGGTCTCTGTGGCTCTCGGCTGGACACGCTCATATCCCGTTGCAAACGAGCCAGCGTGAAACCCAAGTGATGGTAGACTCGGTGCTGACGATACATTGCTTTTGTGAACAGCCCCAAGCGGCTGCAGCTCATGCATGCTTCTTAGGCAGCCCTCGCAGTAGCCTGCCGTCGGACTTCGAACGAAGAACCGCTCAACGATCAGGCAGTATACGACCCATGCAGCGTTTAGCAATACGAGGTCGGCCAGCAGGATGGAGATGAAGATGTTTCCCGTAGACTTGAGTTTGGGGACAGAGCAAAGGTAATTCGTCGAGATGACCGATGGCGTAATCTTCAGCGGACCGGAACCGATGCTGTCGCGAAGGTCTTCGTAGGTACCGTCCAGAACCACACCATGGAGCTCGGATGGAGTGCCGATGATGTAGGCCGTGTCGTGGATCAAGGCGAGATCTTTGGAAAATGTGTGTAAGACTCCAGGGTCTGCGACAATATTGCTGGAGCGTGGAAGTGAGACCTGGCCGAGATCGGTCATGACAGCGCTGTACATGGCTTTGGCTAATTTGTCTGCCTGCAGCCATATCGGGGGACCAAAGCTTCCGGCCATGTTTGGCTCCTCGAGAAACGACAGCACGGAAAGGCGATTGCCCATGTAATAAGTCTTATCCTCCGTGCCAGTAAATTCAAACCACAAGGCGAAGAAATCCAGCTTCTCGATGTCCTGCTGCGAGGCGATACGGTAAAAATTGGCTGCGCCTTGTTGAATCCCTCTGCCTGAGTTGTACGTAGAATAAGGATCTCCCACAGCCTTGTACAGGGCAATATTCGTGTCGAACCAGTACGACAGTAGTAGTTGCTGCGCCCACCAGAGGCTTGCTTTTGCGGTGGCATTAGTACCGATGAGACTAGAAGAACCGGGGCTATCAAAGCCCTGCTCAGGGTTGTAAAGGCTGGAAAAGTTGAACCTCGTCAAGCCATTGGGACCATGGGTTGTGCAAGTCGAGTACGCCCGAACGTCTATGGCGCATGCCCCGCCGTGTGCGAGCCGTGTCGGGTTCTGCGTCTGGGAGCGGTCGAAGTCCATGGTAATATCGAGCACCTCGCAATCTCCCATCACGTTGTCCAAATACGGAAGTGAAGGCGATGTGGATGAAGCGCCATCCTCGGTGATAGCGATGCTGGTCAAAGTATACGAAAGCGCTGTCTGGTTTGTGAAGAATTGTGAGTTGACGAGGAGGTGGGCAGGCTGGCATGTAGCATCGATGTTGTTTCGCAGCCATTCGGGCCAGTGCTTGAACCATAGATCCTTATTGACCGTGCTAGGGTCGCTGGTGTATGTGGAGGTCAGCTCGTAGCCAGACGCGACGAAGTTGGCGAAGGAGACGAGCACGGCGAAGGTGATGCCCCCAGCGATGGCGATAGCTGTGAACCAGCGAAGCGGGTATGGACGCTGGATGCTATAGCTGAAGAATGAAGCGTACTACGCGCCACGCGCCATTACTGCACCTGTATGCGATCTCTCAGTGCGAAGATCCAAGGACGGCTCCGTCAAGTGTCGTTGGCGCTCCTGTTGGGAGTAGTGCAAAGAAGAGAGCAAAGGAAGCAAGCCTGTGGAAGATGCGTTTACCCCGCCGGAGTCGTACAAATTATGCACTTACTTTGGCCGGTGCCATTCGTTTCGCATGCCTGCGTCGAGATGGTGGGTTGTAATTGGCAGGAGTCGGTTTCGTGCGGCTGATGTTATGATAAGGAGTAGTCTAGCAAGGATGAAGCTGCATGTCGTTTGGACATTAGTCACCACGCGGAGTAAGAGACATGGCGTGATTCCTTGCGCACACTCAGGTCTCACGTTTTTCGTTAGGAGTGGAACGCGTATCACTGAAGTAGAAAACCGGGGCGAAAAGGTGAGCTTAGACCACGTTTTGTCTTCGGACCCTATCAGTTGGCCGTAGGTAGTGCTTGGCGTCCAGCGAGGAAATGATCGGATAGTCGTTGCGGAAGGAAGCATTCGCCGGAGAACCGACGTGAGAATCATTGAAAATGAGGAATATTCTAGAGTGCCACCTCATAGGTTGATGGAAGCCATCATCGAGAGCTTTCAACTCCGAGGTGAACAGAGATAAAACGCGGCACTACCCGAAGGTAGAGGTCAAATAGTGCTGAGCTCCTGCTCGCTTATCATGAGACAGGGTAGGGCATAATGAATATCAAGACTGCATGTATCTGTCTGTCGTGAGTCCAACCGGGGTGGTTGATCAGACCTTTCATCACCCACATTCAGTCCCTGACAGTGACGCTGGCCCCGCACACCGCTCGCACGATCCAGATCCATGCCTTGCCCAAGCAGAAGCGCAACCATTCAATGAAGCTCATCCCTGGATCGTTTTGCTTTGGAGCCCGATTAGGTCGTCTATATCTAGGTAAAAGTGGCCGCTGTTCTTCGTTCCAGTACACCGGTGGTGGATGTTGTGCTGTTGGAGTGCGTGGTTGTATGTTGGATACTTGCGGGATGTTGCATGGTGAAGTGATGGTCTTCGGCGGTCTACTTGGTACCCGAAACTGTTGCTCGTATGAAGGGTGCGGAAGCGTGAAGCTCGGTCCGGAAGGATTTGCGAGAGCGACTGGCACAGCCAGCTTGACTGGCTGGTATTGCATTGCTGGAGTGTAACCCTTAGCGATTTTCTTCACGCCACGCAACAAGGTGCCCAGGGAGGCATAATCAAGCCGAGCAGTATTAGCCGCAGGTCTGTTGCCCCCCCAGTAGTGCTCGGTTGCTCTCCAGTCTGTCGAATAGACACATTGAATCTTAGCATAGCCGGGCTTGTGCATGAAGTCGTTGTTCTGAAGTGACAGTGTCCGGTACACCTCGTCACCTTCTAGGAAACGTGGATGCAAGGGTGCTGGGGCCATGGCAAGATAGAGATCGAAGCGATTGCGGAGGTCAGTGCCACGGAAAGTAGTTAACTGGTGGTATGTTAGTTCTGACACAATAATGGAGTTTTGTACCGGGATTCACCGGGACAAAGTGTATGCGGTTCGTCTTGTTCGCTGGTCGAGAGACGACTAATATCGGATGGTCATAAAAGGCATCTTCCGGGACGTTGTTCTTCCAGGTGAGGTTGGTGATCGGTTGATGGCTGGCGAGACCATGGCTCTCCAGGACCTCTACAGTGCGAAGTTTTGGAGGTAGCCAAAGTATAGCTCCTTGCACAACATCCTGCGATGTGATTTGTGGATTACTTCCAGACATAATGGCCTTTGGAAGGGTAGGTGTCGTGCGCGACGAAGGACGACGTTGAAAGTGTTGTTGAGAGACGTTTTCAACCCTACCTCATACTTATAAGGCTCGAAGTCGAAGTGTCGGAGGACGCCTCAGGACCCCTGCCCAAATCGCTGCCTTGGAGAACATACGTGAATATCTAGACACGTGAATGCTGTGCCGTAAAGATGTTGCGCAGCCGAGCATTCACCTGTCAACTTAGCGGGTTGGAACGGAAAACAAAGAGGCTTCCGAGACCTTGAGATAGAGCCAGGACCGTGTCGGACCGGCCTCAGACACTTCTACGGAACTTTCGAAGTGAAGCCACCATGGGATGTCTCCATGGCCAGGGATGATTGGCTATGGTGCGTCTGTAACAGCTCAGCGGCTAGAGCCATCGGCGTACAACAGTAGAGGCGGTGCTCTGTCCTTCTGATAGCTCGTGAGCGTGAGAGCTGTACTGAAGACGGTTCGACAGCCATTAGCGGCGAGTGCAGTCGGCCACAGCCCTGGTAGTTGAGTGTCGTACATGGTTAATCTTGATGCGTGGTTGCTGTTGGTGCAGTATCATGTCTCTGACTTGACTGACGCGGTAGATCGAGGCAATGTCGACGCCGCATGGCTGCGCCGAAGTTGTGTATGTGGGTGCTTCTGATACTCGGTTTGAGTCTGATATTGTGGTAGTGAGGTAAAGACTGAAGGTCTCGGGCAAGGACAAGGACGAGACGGCGACGGCGACGGCAAGAGGCGGCACTAGTTCTACCCGAAGCTACTAGAAGGATCAAACACCGCGTGCACGGACTCATCACGTGCACGGGCTCCCCACTAGTATACAAGTGAATACAAAGGTGATTATCTCGCTATATACGTGTCCAAATTGGGTGATTTAAAGCGTATGTAATAGCGGTGAACTTAGAGGTTCCTATCGTATATATACTTAGTTAAATAGGCGCCTATTTAGCCGTAGAGGCCTACCTAACCAGCTAGAGCTAGTATTAACTATAGTAGCTAATTTAGCTAGATCTATTAATAAGGTAACTAGTAGACTAGGTAAATATTACCTATAAGGCCTCTTTAGCTTCTTAGCTAACTACTAGAGCTTAGTAGTATTAGGGGACGCTCTACTAGCCTTTTAGTACTACTCTAGTTCTACTACGGCCGCTTACCGCTACTTAAGCGCTTCGCTCCTAGACTAATTCCTCTTCCTTAGATATTCGTAGCTACTTAAACCTACTACTTACTCGTATTAATACTACCTATTTACTACTCCCTTATAGTCGAATATCTCTTAACTCTTATAAGGAATAGCCGGTTCAAGTACCGTAATAGTCTCTATACGCTACTATTAAAGCTCCGGGTTACTACTATAACTATAACTAGTAGAACTACCCGTTAAGGCGTACTAATTAGTAACGACGCTATTATAGGACTATTCTTACGCGTCTACGAGGTCGACGACGATAACGAAACTAGTATAGGAGACTAACTCGGAGATAAGATAGGACTACTCTATATAGTATACCTACTACCCTCTTAGCTAGAGGCTAGAGCGACCCTAGTACTTATACTAGTATCTACCGATACTCTTAATAGAGTAGAGGTACCTATCTATACTACTATTCTAACTCTAGAAGAAGTACTTAATACGCTTAAAGCTAAAGATATAAGGATAATATTAATAGAAGAACTTAGGGCGTATGTAGAGCGAATTACGCTCTAGATAAGTATCTTAGAGAATAACTATAAGTAGAAACGGGCCGAGTCTACCTAGGTCCGTAATAATACTAGGCCCTCTATAGGTATAGACTACGCGGTAGATTAGCTTATTAAGAAGGCTAAGCTTCCCTACTTAAAGAAGCTCTAGTATAGTATATACCTTAACTAGGTCGTAGAAGTCGAACGTATATATAATATATATAGCTACGCCTAGTATAATACTCTAAAACGTACTATATATACTATAACGTTTATCGACTAGAGCTAGTCGATACTTAAGGAGGCGTATAACGTCCTTAGCTAGCGCTATTAGCGTCGCGTAATCGAAGGACTACTCCTCTAGTAAGAAATACGAGAACTTATAAAGTATACCCTATCCTCTCTACTAGTACGCTAGGCGGAGACTACTATCGTATATAGGGCGGCTATATAGAGGCCGAATTAAGGGATAATCTCCTTCTTCGAGTTCCTTACGAATAAAGAAGTAGATGTTGCGATCCTATAAGTAGTATTACGTAAGTACTTCTTTAAAGAGTAGGTGGTAGTAGGTGTTTAGGTAAGATAACTCGAATGTACTATAAATAGTTATAGACCTTTTAGTAAGATTGTAACATAAGTTGAACACAAGTATATCGAAGACATCCTTAGTTCCTATATACCTAAGTGATTATAAGTTGCTCTATAGTGCTCCCTTACTCTACTCTATAGAGTAAGTATAGAGTACAGAGCAAACTAGCTACTCTGTCGTCTCGGCTAAAGCCGTAAGACGGAGTAGTCCTTATTCTACCCTGAACCCGCGCATTCTATGTTATGCTCGTAATAGTAGAGCTCTCTAATCCTCTACTAAAAAGACTATTTAAGGTTAATAGCTACTTTGCGAAGCTATAGCTATATATCCGTAAGAAGATTATTAAAGGGACGCTTCTTAAATAATATAGTACTACTATAGAGCTTTAAGATAAGGCTATCTATATTAAGTACCTCTATAGTCCTAAGAAGACTAATATTACTAGTAGCGCTACTACGACCTTATTAGGTTCCTATAGTAGTAACTCTAACTAAGGTAATACTAACCGAGGCTATAGCTACGCCTATAGTAGGGGCCGTAGAGATCGCGGAGAATCCCTAGGATCCTACTATAGTAGATATATATCTAGCTTACGTACGAGTTCTAACGATCGCGCCTTAAGTACTAAAGTAACCTAGCCTAGGGGTAGATATAAGTTAGGAAACGATTAGCCCTAGTTATATAGCTATCCTTACTCTAGCTAGGGCTAAAGACCTAAGGACGCGAGAAGAGAATCCTAGCTAAAGTCTAGACTCTCTCTAGAGGTAACCTAGTTAAGCTCTAGGCCCTTATTAATAGCGGAGCTTAGCTTAACCTAATTAGTTAAAGGACGGTTAAGGCGTTTAATATTCTAGAGTACGAGGTATAGGTTAAACCTACCGCGCGTTTCCTAGATAATAATAAGATAACGCTATATAAGGCGTACCTCCCCGATATTACTATAAAAGACTATACTAGCGCTAAGCGAACTAGTAAATAACTATTTTAGGCTAGAGCCTTTAAGGGCTACGATATAGTACTTAGCTAGGACTAGCTTAAAGTAGCTAACCCCCTTATTAGCTATTATTATAGTACCTTTACCTAGTATAACGATATAGAGTAAAAAAACTATACTACTAAAAGATCTCGATACTTATTACTACGATTAAGGACGGAGCCGTTAATTTCTAGGTAGGTACTAACTATTAGGTAGGCGGAAAGAACGCTTACTATACTCCTCCTAGTATCGACCTAGAAGCGGACCTATACGTCTCCGCCCTTATATAAGAGATCGAACCTTTCTAACCTAGTCCTAAGTATATTATCTTCTATCTAGATACGATAACTTAAGATAAGTAGTATACGGCGTACGTAGCTAGCGCGGTTATATCTACGCTTAGCTAATAAGGCGGCGGCGATAGAGACCCGACTACTATACCTATATAGTATAAGAACTTATAGTATATAGGTATAGTTACTACGTACGACTACCTCCGTACTCTATACGCTCCCTACTTAGAGCTAGAAGACGTCCCTTACGCTACTATCCTTAATATATATAAGGCGCGGATTAGTACGCTAAATACTAAACCTAAACTACTAACGTAGTATAAGGACTTTAAGGACGTCTTCTCTAGCGAGATAGCTAGTATACTACTAGAGTACTCTAGCTATAACTACGCGATTAACCTAGAGCCTAGTAAGTAGCTACCCTAGATACTAATCTATAACCTCTCGTAGAAGGAACTTTAGATCCTAAGAGCGTACCTTAATAATACGGTTAAGAAGGGCTAGATTAGGTTAAGTAAGTTACTTAGCGGCGCCCCTATCCTATTCGTTCTAAAGAAGGACGGCGAGATAAGGCTATACGTCGACTACTAAGGGCTAAATAAGGTCTCTATTAAGAACCGCTATCTACTCCCTCTTATTAGGAAGCTCCTAGAGCGGCTTAGTACCTCTACGGTATTTACTAAGCTAGATCTCCGCTACGTATACTACTATCTCCGTATTAAGGAGGGTAACGAATAGAAGATAGCCTTTAAAATAAGGTACGGGCTATTTAAGTATATAGTAATACCGTTCGGCCTTACTAATATACCTACTACCTTCTAAACGTATATTAATAGAGCCCTTAGTAACCTAGTCGATACTATCTACGTTATATACCTAGATAATATTCTTATCTACTCTAAGTACGAGAAAGACTATATATACTACGTTAAATAAGTACTTTAGTAACTACGCGAATAGGGACTATACGTAAAGCTCTCTAAGTACGAGTTCTATACTTAGTAAGTAGAGTTCCTTAGCTTTATAGTAACGCTTAGTAGCGTTATAATAGACCTAGAGTAGGTCTAGAGTATTAGCGAATAGCCTACGCCTCGCTCCTTTAGGGATATCTAGATATTCCTAGGATTTATAAACTTCTACTACCGATTTATATAGAGGTACTCGCAAATCGCTAAACTATTAAATAATCTCCTTAGTAGTAGTAAGCTACTAGAAAAGAAGAAGAAGGGTAAGCGTTAGATAGTAAGAAGAGAATAGTACTAGCCTTAGGAGGCCGCCTTAGCGTTTACTAAGCTCCGTAATACCTTTATAAAAGCCTCTATATTATAATACTTCGATCCCTCCCTTTTAGTTATAATAATTACCGACGTAAGTAACGTAGTATACGTAGGGATACTTCTATAGCCCTCTAAGAGCCTTAAGGCCTTAGAGTAGTACTAGTATTCTATAGTATACTATTCTAAGACGTTTATAGGCGCTTAAATTAACTACGTAACCTATAATAAGGAACTTATAGCGATTTCGGAATACTTTAAGACCTAGCGATACTACTATAAAGGCGTAGTATACCCTATCTAGGTACTATCTAACTATAATAACCTACGCTACTTTATAACGACGTAGGTACTTACTAGACGGTAGGCTCGTATTACTAAGTACCTCGCCTCCTTTAACTTTAAGATTGAATATAAGAAGGGTACTACTAACCCTTCTAACGGACTCTCTAGGAGACTAGACTACTTTAAAGGCTTTAAGGATATCGTTAAACGCGACTAGCTAGTAAGTATACTACCTACGCTATAGTAGAAACTAAGGGTTATAGAACTAAGTAACTAGCTACCCCCTCCTATAGAGAGACTAGGGAGCCTACTTACCGCTTATAGCGACGGTATATATTGTACCTTATAAGACGTATTCTTAGAGCGAATTAATCTATTATAGTACGCGGCTATAGCGTTTATATCTACGACGACTATAGAAAGACCCCGCTGTTACGATCCTATAAGTAATATTACGTAAGTGCTTCTTTAAAGAGTAGGTAGTAGTAGGTGTTTAGGTAAGATAACTCGAATATACTATAAATAGTTATAGACCTTTTAGTAAGATTATAACATAAGTTGAATATAAGTATGTTAAAGACATCCTTAGTTCCTATATACCTAAGTAAGTATCGTATTATACGATATAGGCGACATAGCCGCTATAGGTACTAGTCGTCTATATTATATAATACGCCTAAGGCGTATATAGTAGATGTACGATAGTATCGTAGGGTCTACGATGCTAAGCCGTCGTACTTCTACCCTAGTATTACGTATTCGTAACACTATCCCCCTTCTAGACTAGCACCGCCCTCGGTGCTTATATATATAAGCTTCTATATACCCTACTAATCTTATTATAGCTTACGATACCTCCTCGTCCTCTATCTACTTCCTCTTATAGAGTAGAAACAACTTCTACCGTCCTTAAGTTCCGAAACACTATACCTACTCCCTACGATCGTTGTTAACGTCAAAACGTCCTATACCTAGTAGACGTACGGTCTAGGCGCTATAAATCCTATAACGATTTAAAGAAGAGATATAATCTTCGAGTAACGTTTTAAGAATTTAAGAAGTTAGCTAAGGCTCGAAAATCGCTCTCGGAGTAGGTCGAATCCGCTAAGAATAAGTTAGAAGCTACTAAGGTAGCTATAGTTACGGCGTATAATAAGGTGTTATAAGCCTACGTAAAGGCCTAGTAGCTAAGGAAACAACTACGATTTCGAGAGAATAAGGAGGATAGCGTATACTTACGCGAGTTAGCTAGAATCGAGGAAGTAGAGAAGATAGAGGCTAAGGCGTCTAGTACTTCTATTTCCTTAATCCTAGAAATTCCTCCTAAGGGTCCTTCGCTTAATAAGCTCCTCGCTTTAAGTAAGCTATTAAATTTCCCTATTAATAAGGGTCTTAATATGAATACGCTACTAGCCTCTCCTACGTCGTAGGGAAATACTACTAGCTTTATACCTTCCTCCTAGGTTAGCCTCGAGGTTTTAGCGGATAGTTAAGTATCTCTATACGTAATTAACAAACTAGTATATA
>JAABUL010002603.1_pt1 | contig 29384 bp, 35 predicted proteins | sample 5559151 | NCBI WGS metagenome assembly JAABUL01 (sample SAMN10711876, study PRJNA513368) | rock metagenome | isolation source: Antarctica rocks | place: Antarctica: Victoria Land, Pudding Butte sud
CGCTCCATCGCACTTCGCCGCCGTCGAGGACCCGGCCCCACCCCAACGCTCACATCAACGTCAACCATCCAAACATCATCACGGTTCAACAGCACCATCTACACGCGGCCAACACAGGACGCTTACTCCTCATGTTTGATAATCCATTGCTCGATGCGCGGTCGCTAAAGCAGGAGACGACAGCGCGCGGCGTCTGCTCAGCTCCAGTTGAACATTTCAAACTCCGTTTAGGCCGATTGACCAGCGGCTACCGTTTCCTCGGCTGCAGGAGGTGTTGTTTTTGCAACATCGGACAGAGGTTTACGGACTTCTATTTGTCCATTTTGAATGCGAACCTGCAGACAGGGTTGAGGATGAACAGCCGGTCCATCCAGCACCCGACCGTCTTCCAGCGCGAAGCTAGATTTATGCCATGGGCACACAATACTGTCGCCGACCAATTTGCCTTCCGACAGCGGCCCGCTGAAATGAGAGCAGGTCTCTGCCAGCGCAAAGATCCGATCTCCACGGCGAACCAGCAGGATTGGCACGCCATCGTGTTCGGCGCGGGTCGGCTTAGCCTCTGCCAAGTCGGCCTCGGACATGACGGGAACGAAGTCCGGCGGGAACGTCTCGCCATCAGTGCGATCCACACCCACTCGGTAGTCGTAGACCATCTTGCCACCGAGATGCGCGGCGTATGTCATCAGGCCGTATCCCAACCCGGCCAAGACACGTCCGCACGTCCGTGACTTCCGCTTGCGGAGAATGAGAGAAGTTGCAAAGAGCGCTGTAGCAGAGATGTTCAACAGCCCGTGAATCATACCGAGACGGCGAGCGGGAGCATCTGCATCTTGCCAATCAGTCACACCGGTTACAGCCGCGCCTACTGCGCCGGCCAGCCCTATCCCGATGGACGCATCCGCGGCCACGGCAAACTCGCTCTTGTTGCTCACCAAATCAAGGCCATCGCATACAAGCGCGACAGTCCAAGCCCCGATCGGGATGTCCGTGAGTATTACGTGGAGCGGCTCGCCAATCCACGTGCCGTTCAGGAAATTCTTAACTGCTTGTCCTCGTTCACCCCCACTAGCGAAGGCTTTGTGGACGAACTTCTGTAAACTCTCCTCAATTGGTTTTAGCTGTGGTACCCGCGATTCTTCACAATCAACGCCACCAGTGATGTCCGGGGTTGTCGCCATTTCTCCTCCTGATGCAAGCCGTTACCAACCTACCCTTGATGAGATGCTCATTTAGGAATTCATGGGCGGAGCGGCTCCCGCTTCGGACTTTGAGCCAGATGTCAAGTTGGAAGCTATCCTCTGGTGGATCTCATCCGTGAGCTGCGCAAGCTTACGGCGCAGTCAATCAGTCAGAACCTCCATCGAAAAGCCAGAACTACATCGAACGCGACTTGCGGGTCACAGCAGGCTCTTGAATATGATGCCGCTCACGACCTGCTTCCCACTCTTACGCAGTATTACTAAGTGCCATATCCCGGATGCTTTCATCCCCTGGAGCTTTTCGGCATCTGGCCAAGAGACGGTCAACGCCACGCAGCCAATGCAGCAAACCACTGCCTACACAGGTTCGAGACGTTTGTGAGGTTCAAGCGGGAGCGTAACGTGAATAGAATCTTCCGGCTTTACTTCACCGGAGGTCTTTACGACGGCCATGATGCCGGCCTTACGCACAAGTGTGCCGTCCTCCGCTCGATCGACGACTGCGCTTAACAAGCCGGGTTGAAAGCTGTTGATCTGGCCACACGGGCTGCGGAGACCTGTCACTGCGACCACGGCTTCGTTTCCCAACGCCAGGAGCGTTCCCACTGGAAGGGAAAGAAGATCAATCCCCCGCGTGGTCACATTTTCACCCATTTGGCCTGGTAGAACTGAAAATCCGGAACGAGACAGATCTTCAAAGAGTTCTTCCTGAAGCAGGTGGACTTGCCGCAAGTTCGGCCGGGTCGGGTCTTTCAGGGCATCCCAGCGATGCTTCACGGTAGTTCCCATGTGTGCATCGCCTTCTACACCTAGCCCCGCGATCAGCCGAATGCTGGGTTTGACCGGCTTGCTGAAGCTGTGTGTCGCATCGCAGCTAACGGACTTTACTACGCCTCGCATGACTGCACTCCCAGATGACTGACAAAGCAGAATTGATATGGAGAGAAGAGATGCTTTAGGAGATAGGTATGCCGCTCGTGCTGCCAGATACGCCATATACCGCTTGGCTGTCAGTATACGCGCGACGGTGAAGAAGCAATCTGCGGGTATGGAGCTCAACACGTTCTGGCTCGAGTGATACAACCCTCCTTACTCCTGCCGTTAGACTTAACAAAGTAGAGGAGTGGCGAAGCGAAGCTGCCGATCAGTCCGGGAAGCTACAGCAACCTCGGAGGATACTTACCTCCTTCCCAGCACCCTCCTCGGCTCCTTTGGCTCATTCAGCGCCGATGCAATCTGTTCTCCCGCCTTCAGTTTTCCAATCACCTCGATGATGTACGCCGCCGTCCCCTCAATCGTCAGGTCCGTCTGCCCTGCCACATGAGGAGTCACAAACACCTGCGACAGCGTCAGCAGCGGATTATCTGCCTGCACCGGCTCATGTTCCAGTACATCCAGTCCCGCTCCGCCGATGTGGCCACTCTTTACCGCGTCATAAAGCGCTTTCTCATCGACCAACGAACCGCGAGCGATATTCACCAGCGCCGCTCCTTTCTTCATGGCCGCCAGCACTGCGGCGTCGATCATGTGCTTGGTCTCCTTGGTCGCGCGGACGCTCAGCACGACAAAATCCGCCTCGGCCACGGCCTCCTTCAACTTCCGTATCGGTCGCGTCGGGATCTCTTTCGGCGAATGTAACGGATCCCGGTCCACCGCAGTCAGCCTCACCCCAAACGGCAGCAACCGTTGCGCGATCTTCGCTCCGATGCTTCCCGGCCCCACGATGCACACGGTCTTTTGCACCAGCGATGGGCTAGCCCCCGGCTTACGCACGGAGCTATCGCGGATCGATGCCAAGGCCACTCCCAGGCGCCGCGCCGCCGCCAGCAATAACAGCACAGCATATTCCGCCACCGCGTCCGCATTCCCCGTCACATCTCCCGGCGAGTAGGAAACCCACACTCCCATCTCCGTCGCAGCATCAATGTCCACCGTCTCGTAGCCATCGGTCAGGGTCTGAATCAGCAATAGCTTCGGCAGGCTTCCCAATATCTCCCGGGTCACCGGTCCCATGGCCAGCAGCACTTCGATATCGTCCATAGGCAGCTGCTCGCCTGGTTGCCATCGCAGCAACGTGTCGTCCGGCAGGCCCTTCTTCAAGTATTCGAGGATGACATCGGTGTACTCACTCGAAGGAGCGCCAAAAGCAATCTTCACGAAGAACCTCTCTCTAGACGGCAGCGGGCGAGAACCGGCAAGCCGACTCACGATCAGAAATGAGATGCCCATTTTTGGCGGAGCGGCTTCCACTCCGGACGCCGAGCTAGATATCGGATGGGATGTCTGGTCTCTCAAACGATGGACGCCCAATCTCGCCACGGGATTCCAATCGCGCGAGCAGGAGATAGAAATACAGCATTCCGCGCTGCGGCCCGAGCGCGCTCAGTACGGCCTGGGTATCGAACGGGACTGATCCCGCGACGAGCGCGATGTTGCTTGCCACGCTCGTGTCGTTGGCTGGAAACACATCCAGTCTTCCCAAGCCACGCAGCAGGATCACGGCCGCCGTCCACGGACCGATCCCCTTGATCTGGCGAAGGACTGCTGCCGCATCCGGGCTCGCGGAGCCCTCCAGCTTTACCTCATCCAGGATGCCGGAGGCGAGTGCTTCGGCCACGCGTCGCAAGGTCGCAAGCTTGCCCCCACTGAGCCCAGTTGCACGGAGTAAGTCATCCTTCGCGCCCAGAAAGGCCCCTGGAGACGGAAAGGTGAAACAAGGGGTCGGAAGGCCGGCGGCTTCAACTGATTGCCCAAGCGCAAGGACCATGCGTTGCATAATGGTACTCGCCGCACGCAGGCTCACCTGCTGAAAAACGATCGCGTTAGCGCACGCTTCCCAAAGGGAAGGATATCGAGGGGGCTTTACGCCCCGCATGCGAGTGACGAGGGGAGCCAACCAAGGGATGCGCGAAGACGAAAGATCGAAATCGGTAAGATCGCGATCGGCTCCGAGCATCTGGCGCGCGAGGGCGAGCACCGAAGAGTCGTGTTCTACATCGCCTTCGATAGTGATCGAGAGACAGGCCTCGTCAGGAACTTGTGTGGCGCGTACGATCACAGGCATGGTGAAGCCGGAGAGGGCGCGGACATATTGCCTCTCTGGCGTGAACCGATCGACAACATTGGTGGAAAGTCGACGGAGCACACTTACCGTGAGATCCAGGCGGTACGGCATTTTGAGGAGGATCTTGTGTTCGTGGACCAACTTAACACCCGCATCCATGATGGAGTAGTACCGCAAAGCGCACATGGCTAGGTCTGACCAGGCTTTCCCATGTCCGACGCTTTATGCCGCGTGTCTAATCGTAGAAGAACTACGGCCCGTGCGTCAGGGGCGCGAGTGATCCGCTCGACACATCGCGTCCCGTCGATGGGTTTGTAGGTCTAAGCCAAAGATGGATGCGCGTCCGGCGTACTCCTCTGGTCGCTCTTCAAATACCACCGCAATTCCCGGTTCTCCCGCGTAGGCCGACAGAGATGAATTGCGTCGCCAAAAGCGACTTGCCGGCCCCTGGCGAGCCCAGCGATCAAGAGACTATCTCGTTCTGGAGTACCTCCCTCCAAGACTGGGTTGTCCATCAGCTCCGAGTCGTGGAGCTTAGTCGCAAGAACGCGGGCCGACAACCCACCCTCCTTCCCATGCGTCTCATCCACAAGAGGTCACCGGCGACCATGGCAACAGAGAACATCACCAATCATCCTGACTCCGAAACAGCACGCCAGCAAAACGTCATCGAGAAGCGTGCTCATCCGGTCCAACGACCCGATCCCACGTTGGAGAACCAGTCTCCCAACATCGATGCAAATCCCCTGCCCAAAGGCATGGCCGAAAAGATCGAGACTGTAGAGATTTCTACGCTGAAACCCAGCAAGTAGGCGTGTGCCGCGCCGAAACGCGCTTCCGGTGTTGAGCGCGTCGATGTCTTCTAGAGTGTCCGAGTCTGCCGAAAACGAACTCTGCTCGTCACCTGGTCTAACTTCACCCGATATGCTTCACGCGATATGTTCTGGCGCGTGTTGGCCTTCTGCAACTATGCGGATTACGGTTGAAACCGATGCGTTGGAGCCGGCTTCGGCGCACATCATGACGACCACGACCATTACGCCAGATGCGCGCCCCTTGCCTGATAGGACGTTGCGCTATCCGATGGCTAAGGGCGATGATGCTGCGGAAATCGTGAGCGGTGAGCTTTCCACCGCGTATGCGCTCAACGCTGTGATGTGGAAATGTTAAGGTATCCAATAAGCCATGCGGAGTGGTCCTACAGCAGTGGACGGAAAGCAGGGAGGTAATACCATGGCGATGGATGCGAACACGGTCATCAAGGACTGGCCGGAAGACGCGCGTACGGTCACAGCAGCCCTGATTACGAAGTACGGGCCAGCTGACGAGGTCACACCCACTCTGGTCACCTGGCACAATCGAGGGCCGTGGAAAAAGATCGTGGCCTCCAAAGTGGCAACGCCGCACAACTTCCCATTCCCACACGGCGACATCGTCGAGAATTTCACCGAATGTAAGGTGCCACTCGATGCCTATTCCAAGCTTGCTCACTTTGACGGTAGCGTCACGGTAAGTCGGACCCGCGGGCTCCTTTCCGCCAGGTGCCACGACGAAGAAGCAAATCACCTCGCCGTCAACCTCGCGCACGACATTATCACCGAGAAGACGAGTGTCGCAGAAGCACGGCAGACGTACGTGGATACGATGCTTGCGTTCCGTGAGCACAAACCGACCCCGTATATGAGCGAGTTGCAGTTCAAACCGCAACCGAAGGCCGGCGATCCGGACACTGCGCTGGTTTCGACCGACCAATTGAATAAGGCAGCCGAGGAACACAAGACGACGATTCCATCGGCTAGCAAAACAAAATGAACCCTGGACATTCCAACATCGGAGGGAGCGAGATGGAGATTTGGCCGGCGCTTCCGTTTGAAGAATGGCGCGACACCTGCAACACCCTGCATATGTGGACGCAAGTCGTCGGGAAGGTGAAGCTCGAATTGTGTCCATTCATCAACGAGTGGTGGGTAGTGGCGCTACAGTTAACGGCGCGCGGCCTGACAACCTCGACGATTCCGTTTGGGCGTGGCGTCTTCGCGATCGACTTCGACTTTCTCGATCACAACCTATACACTATACATCCGTTCTAGCGACGGCGGGTTGAAAGCTCTGCCGTTGATGCCGCGCTCAGTAGCCGATTTCTATGCCGAGTTTATGGCGGCGCTCGGAGCGTTGGGCATCGAAGCGAATCTGAACACGCGACCCCAGCAGTTCAAAGATCCGATACCTTTCGAGCAGGACCATCAACATACCGCGTATGATCCGGTTTACGTCGACCGGTGGTGGCGCATCCTCACGCAAGTCGGCGTCGTCATGGAAAGATATCGCACTGGATTTTCGGGCAAGAACAGTCGGGTGCAGTTCTACTGGGGCGATTTCGACCTCTGCCAGACGCGCTTCTCAGGCGAACCGTCCGAGCCTCCGAAGGGAGCTAACCGCAGAGGACGCTTCACTGAAGACGAGGAGAATGTCACGACTGGCTTCTGGCCAGGCGGCGCGAAGTATGCAAAACCCGCTTTCTACTCCTACACGTATCCAGCGCCGCCCGGCTACAAGACGGCAACCGTCAGACCGGCAGCCGCACGTTTCGACGCCAAACTTGGCGAGTTCGTGCTGGACTATGACGACGTGCGCCGCTCCGCCGCTCCGGAAAAGACGATTCTGGATTTTCTGCAGAGTACGTATGAGGCTGGTGCGACGCTAGCGCACTGGGATCGCGCCGCGCTCGAAAAGTCTGGCCCGGATGTGGGTCGCAACCTCGGTGCAAAAACAGGAAGCGCAACCGACGATCCGATACTGAAAACTTGATACTAGTTCAAGAGAACTTAACCACACAGAGTACCGGAGTTGCAGATGATGGCGGCAAAGCGCTTCAATGTTGGCAATCACGTCAGATGGAATTCGGAGGCTGGTCATGTCACCGGCACCATCACAAAAGTGATCACGTCCGAGGTCGAGTTCAAAGACTACAAGGTTCATGCGAGTAAGGATGAACCGCAATACGAGATCAAGAGCGACAAGACAGACCACATCGCCATGCACAAGGGCTCAGCGCTGACCAGGCTCTGAGGGTGGGTGGTTGACGCGTTTGCATGTGGAAGATGCATGAAGCCAGAACCAATTTCGCGGCCAACTACCGATGAGATCCGCGCCGCGATTGGCTGCCGTATACCCGACCTCATCGCGCCGGAGCTCCAGGCCCTCTTCTGCGGCATTAACCCAGGACTCTACTCCGCAGCAACGAAGCGCCATTTTGCGCGCCCCGGCAACAGATTTTGGCCGGCTCTGCACCTCGCCGGATTCACGCCTCGGGTATTAACACCGGGAGAGAATCGTGATCTCCTCGAATTGGGGTATGGGATCACGAGCTTGGTAGACCGCGCCACAGCCACAGCTCGTGAATTGGCACCGTCGGAACTGGTGGCCGGCAGACGACGGTTGGCTCGTACGGTCCGTAAATACCGCCCAGGATGGGTTGCAGTGCTCGGTGTCCAGGCCTATCGGGTTGCCTTCAGTCAGCCAGACGCGCAGATCGGTAGGCAGCAAGATACGCTAGCTGGTGCCCGTATATGGCTGCTTCCCAGCCCAAGCGGCGCGAATGGAAGCTATCCTCTGGTGGATCTCGTCGGCAAGCTGCGCGAGTTCTACGATGCAGTCGGCCAGTGAGACCTAGCGGTTTCGACGAACACTGCTGGGCGTAGCCGTCTCGATCAATGCAAAGGGCGGGCTTGTTATCGCCGGGTAAAAAAGTCGACGACCTTCCGCACGGGCGAAAGGAGTCATGCTGTGTAGTTTGCGAGATGACCTACCGTCGGGCAGCACGAAGATGTCTTCAACCATGCCCCCGCGGGCGAGGACGGCATCGCCTATCAAGCGACGAGGCAGCGCCATGGAACAGCCTCGGCACACATGATCGCAACGGTCATCAGCTCCTGCTGACTTATCAGCCAGTCAATGTGATCTGCGAACTCCGGTGTCTGCATATAATCCGCATAACTCCGAAAGCTTTCGTTTACCCAGCCGGTGTTAATGCTGTTCTTGCGCGCCGGACGCCTGTCGCCGAGTCCCGCGCCCCACACAGCGCAAATGCCTTCCGACATTCTCCGCTTCGTAACGAGTGCACCGCCTATGGCTGCGAGTGCAACAGCAGCCCCAACTACAAACCAGTTGCGATGCAGGACAATCCCCACTTCTACGCTCGTCATCGTAGAACGGTCCGCAAACTTCCCTCGCGCGCTGTGTTTACCGGGAACGTAGTCATAGAGATTATTCGGTGCGTTTGGATCTTTTGGCTCGTTGGGAATCTGCTGTGACCTGTAGCCTGTTTTCCCGAGGTAGTAGTCCAGTAGTCCGGGAATGAACTTCTGCCCGATGATTGCCGCTACGGTCGGCGTGCCGACCCAGTACTCACGACGCGGGTTTTTGGCCAGTCCGGCTGCCACTACAACCTCAGCCGTCAGCTCCGGCTCGTAGATAGGCGGCACAGGCTGCGTGTCGTTCGGCATGCGATTCTTGACCCAGTCGAACTGAGTTGTATTCATCGCCGGCATCTGGATCGCAGTCACCTTGACGTTGCTGTTGTCGTGGTGGAGTTCGCAGCGCAACGAGTCAGTGAAGCCATGATGGCGTGTTTGCAGGCACAGTACGCTGACTGCAGCGGAATGGAGCGATACGAAAGCGCAGAGCCTATCTGGATGATCGTACCTCTGTCTCGGGGAATCATGCGCTTCAGCGCGGAGAGAGTTCCATGCACGAAGCCGAGGTAGAGGACATCCGTCACGCGCTTATAGTCGGAGGGCTCCATCTCTTTGACGGGTGAGAAGACGCTGACCATGGCATCGTTGACCCAGATGTCAATGGGTCCGAATTCTTCCTCAACACGGGTCGCCGCTGCATCGACGGCTTCCGCATCGGATACGTCGAGCGGCAGTACGATCGCCTGTCCTCCCAGCGCCTCGCACTCCTGTTTTGCCGCCTCCAGTGCTTCCGGGTTTCGGGCGATCAGACCGATTCGTGCACCGCGTTTTGCGAATCCATGAGCGATAGCCCTTCCCAAACCCGCGGAAGAACCCGTAACGACGACTACTTTTCCGGTAGACGTAGACTCGCCTTCAGCGCGCTTTGAGGGGCGCACCCTTCTGTGACTCGTTGGATGCAATCTTGAGCTCACAAAATAATTGTTACCGATGTTTCGTGGCTACTTTTGACAACTTAGCCGTCAGTTTTCGCAACTCAAGAATTAGTGGAGAAAGAGGCAACAATGATCGAAGCAGGTGAGCGGTGCGCTTTGGTCGTCGCTGCTCTCGTCGACTCAAGACTGAATGCCTTCATCTGCAGCGCGTCCACTGAGGTTCTTCTGCTGACGGGCTACTGGCCCGTGATGTCTGCGAGCATCGCGATTCACACCGCCGATGGAGAGATCCGGCTGATCATCCCCGAGGACGAGGTGGAACTTGCCGAGAGAACCTCGTCAGCCAAACTGATTGCTTACAGGCCTGCCGGTCTCGATACTTTGCAATCTCCTTTGGAACGGCTTCGTGCGCCGCTCCAAGGGGCTCTTGAGGAGTTGGGCCTGCTTGAGGGCACAATCGGCCTGCAGCTTGGCGAAGGCGTGCAACCGTCCACCTATGCGGTCTCCTATCAGTTCCGCTCGTCTCTTCCGGAATTGTTGGGGCAGCTCATGCGGCATGGCAACTTCAAATCGTGCGACGGGTTGCTGGATTCCTTAAAAGCGGTCCTGACCGCCGGAGAACTGGCAATTTTGGAGAACGCATGCCTTGTCGCGGCTGCGGCGTTTGCCCGGGCTGAGACGGTAATTACCGCGGGTCTGCGCGAGACTGACGTGGCCGCTGCTGTGCAGTCCGCCTTTGACACTGCGCCGTTAGCGCGACATTTCGAGCGCAGCTACGGCTACTTCTTCTGCATGTCCGGGCCGAACTCGGCCAAGGCGGCGGCAGCCTTTGCGCGAACGCGTGACCGCAAGCTGGAGACGGGCGAACTCGTCATGATCCACTGCAATACGTGTGCGGACGGATACTGGACCGACATCACCCGCACGTATACCGTGGGCGCACCTTCCGGTCGCCAGGCGGAGATGCGGAAGGCCATCATGCAGGCACGGGCAGCGGGTCTCGATGCCATAAGGCCGGGTGTCGCCGGGTGCGATGTCGACCGCGCCGTACGCGACGTGATGAAAGAGCATGGCCTGGGCGAGGCGTTCAAGCACGCAGCCGGACATGGGGTTGGCTTTGCAGCTGCCAATCCGAACGGCATCCCCCGCATCCACTCGCTCTCTCACGACGTGTTGAAAGCCGGTATGACATTCAATCTGGAGCCCGCAGCGTATTTCGATGGATATGGCGGCATACGCCACTGCGATGTAGTGGCTGTCACAGAAGATGGTGTGAAGGTTCTGACGCAATTTTAGAAGGATGGAGACGGGCGTGATGTTGAAGCAGGCCAAAATTACGGGTTCCAAGGTGAGGGTGTACACGGTACCTACGGATGCTCCGGAAGCCGATGGCACCTTCTCGTGGACCAGTACCACCATGATTCTGGTAACGTTGAAGGCGGGTGACAAGACCGGCCTGGGGTACACTTACGCCGCCGCTGCGACGGCCCACCTGGTGCAAAGTCTGCTGGAGAAAGTAGTCAAAGACCAGGATGTCTTTGCCCATGGCGCGATTCTCCAAGCGATGTATCACCAGGTCAGGAACTCGGGCGAGACAGGAATCGACCTCATGGCGATTTCCGCCATCGATAACGCATTGTGGGATTTGAAGGCGCGGTTGCTGGAAAGTGCGCTGGTCAATGTGCTGGGTTCGGTGCGGCCCGGAATTCCCGTCTATGGCAGCGGCGGCTTCACCTCTTATGACGATACCCAGCTGAAGCATCAGCTGGGTGGCTGGGGCGAGCGCGGCTTCGGCATGGTCAAAATGAAGATCGGCACGCACCCGGAAGATGACCCGCGGCGCGTGGAGTTGGCACGTAAGACGATTGGCACAGATCTGCAGCTGTTCGTCGATGCCAATGGGGCCTATACCGTCACCCAGGCTGTTCAGCTGGCCCATGTATTCGCGGATCAGGATGTCCGGTGGTTTGAGGAGCCTGTCAGTTCAGACAATCTCACGGGCCTATGCCAGATTCGTGAGCGTGCACCGCTCGGCATGGATATCGCCGCCGGCGAGTATGGCTATACGGCTTGGTACTTCAAGCGCATGTTGGACGCGGAAGCCGTGACCATTCTGCAGGCAGATGCGACCCGATGCGGCGGGATCAGTGGCTTTCTCCACGCAGCCTCGCTCTGCTGGGCCGCCAACGTACCGCTCTCGTCCCACTGCGGCCCCAGCATGCACTTGCATGTCTGCTGCGCTGCGCCTCGCGTCATCCACATGGAGTACTTTCACGATCACGTCCGCATCGAGCAGATGTTCTTCGACGGCTTCTGTGAGCCTGTCGCCGGCATCATGTCACCGGACCGCTCCCGCCCAGGCATGGGCCTGGAACTTAAGGAGAAGGACGCCGCCCCCTACCTCGTTTCCTGACAGAGCTAGTCAGTACCTAAACCTAAAGCAAACACTCAATTCAACCGATTCACAAGGAGAAAGAAAATGGCAAAGCAGGTTTCGGACCTCATCGTAGAACGGCTGATTGAATGGGGTGTCGACACCATCTTCGGCTTCCCCGGTGATGGTGTTGACGGCTTCTTTGAATCTCTGCGTACCCACCAGGAGAAGCTGCGATTCATTCAGGTGCGGCATGAAGAGGCGGCCGCATTCGCCGCTGTGGGCTATGCCAAGTACACCGGTCGGCTGGGTGTCTGCTGCGCCACCTCCGGTCCGGGGGGCGTGCACCTGCTTAATGGCCTTTATGACGCCAAATGCGATCAGCACCCGGTGCTTGCGATCACCGGCCACACCTTCTCTGACCTGATTGGGATGGATTATCAGCAGGACGTTGATCTCGACAAGCTGTTCATGGATGTCTCGGTCTTCAACGAGCGCGTCATGAGCGCGCCGCATGCGGTCAACGTCGTCGATATGGCGGTGCGTACAGCCTATGGACGCCGCGGTGTCTCGCACATTTGCATTCCCAAGGACATTCAGGAGTGGAAAGTCTCGGACGATCACCGCAGCAACGCCAACCCTAAGAACCATAGCGCCGACTACAAGGTGGGCTCCTTCGCCAAACCTGCTCCCTCCACACTGCAGAAAGCCGCGGACCTTATCAACAACGGAACGAAGGTCGTTGTCTTTGTTGGGCGCGGCGCGCTGGGCTGTTCCGAAGAGGTTGCTCAATTGGCTGAAATTGTGGGAGGTCCCGTCGTCAAAGCCCTGCTCGGCAAGGCCGTGCTGCCGGACCGCAGCCCGTACACAACCGGCGGCCTGGGGCTGCTGGGCACGGCACCTTCTGTCGATGCGATGGACGAGTGCGACACGCTGATCATGATCGGCACCAGCTATCCCTACATGGACTTTCTTCCCAAGCCCGGTCAAGCCAAATGCGTGCAGATCGAGATCGACCCAACCCGCATCGGCCTGCGCCACCAGGTCGACGTAGGCCTGCTGGGCGACGCGAAGAGCATCCTTCCGGCGCTGCTTCCCTTGCTCAAGAAGAAAAACAATAAATTCCTAAAGAAGAGCCAGGAGCGTATGCAGGACTGGTTCAAGCTGATGGAAGAGCGCGGTACCCGCAAAGACATGCCGATGAAGCCACAGGTGGTCACGCACACGCTGAACAAGCTGCTCAAGGATGACGCGATCGTTTCGTCGGACTCGGGCACCATCGCCACTTGGACAGCGCGGCACGTTGATATCCGGGGAACCATGATGTTTTCGCTCTCGGGCTCACTTGCAACCATGGCCAACGGGCTCCCCTACTCGATCGGTGCGGCTGTGGCCTATCCCGGGAGACAGGTGGTTTGCGTCGTCGGCGACGGCGGCCTAACCATGCTGATGGGCGAGATTGCGACTCTGGTGAAGTACAAGCTTCAGGTCTGCGTGATCGTCATCAAGAACAACGTGCTGGGTCAGATCAAGTGGGAGCAGATGATCCTGGAAGGCAATCCCGAGTTCGGCGTGGAGCTCGAACCCATCGACTTCGCCATGGTCGCTACCGCATGCGGCGCCAAGGGTTTCACCATTAACCGTCCCGAGGATGCCGAGAGCGTTCTGCGCGAAGCACTGAGTCATTCCGGGCCGACCGTGGTGCAGGCTGTGGTCGATCCGAACGAGCCGCCCATGCCGGGCAAGATCAGCACGCAACAGGCGATAAAGTTTGCCGAGGCGCTGGCGCGCGGACAGAAGGATGCCATCGGCATTATCAAAACCGTGCTCACAGACGAGATCCGTGAGGTGATCTAGCCCATGCCGAACGAGACGACACTCTCCGTGGAGCGTCCGAAGCAGGATCTCGCGATGGTGGCTAACGCCATCCGCGAGGGGCGCTTTCAACGAAGCCTTTCCCTGCTGACCGCGGTGACCAGCATTGTCAGCGGTCTGGAGGTGGCTTACGAGCACTACCGGGGAAGCTATAGCCGGCGTGTGATGTACACGCCGGTCATCCTGAGCATACTGCTGGCAATGGCCGGGTTTGCCGGTTTCTTCAGCCGCCGGACCGCCCGGACCGCCCTTCGCTTGATCGCCGTTGTCACCCTGGTGGATGCGGCTGTTGGTTTTTACTTTCACGTTCGCGGCGTCTATCGCAAGCCCGGCGGTTGGCGACTGCCCATGACGAACATGATTATGGGGCCGCCGATCTTTGCGCCTCTGCTCTTTGGCACCAGCGCTTACCTTGGTCTGATCGCCTCGTATCTGCAGCGCGAAGAGAACACGGGTAACGCCTCCACCAGCGGCAAGGACGGCTGGCTTGCGCGTCTGCTGCCGGATGGTGCGGGCCGTGAGTTGATGAGCGACGAGCAGGACATCCGCGAGGGCAAGTTCCAGCGCCAGGTCGCTATCGTGACCGGTATCAGCGCGCTCCTGAGCGGCTTTGAGGCCTACTACTCGCACTATAAGAACAACTTCCGTTACTGGGTGCAGTGGACGCCGATCGTTATCGCGCCTGTACTGGCCGGCGTAGCGTTCGGTTCGGTCAAGAGCCGCCGTCTGGCGACGACCGCGCTTCCCGCGCTCTCCGTCCTCGCCGGAGCGGATGCCGCCGTAGGCTTCTTCTACCACGGCCGCGGCATACTGCGCCGGCCGGGCGGACGCAAACGCCTTCTTTACAACATCATGTACGGTCCGCCGATCTTTGCGCCGTTGCTCTTCGGCGCCGCGGGCATGCTCGGCGTTCTGGCCAGCCTGCTGCGCAGGAGGAGACCATGAAAGCCACTGCGAACGTGACCGACCCTGCCCTGCTGCCGCGTGATCCGAAGACCAGCGAAGCGCTCGCACCCATGAAGCAGCCAGGGTATTATCCCGGTTTCAGCACCATGTCGCAGAGTCCCTTTTGGGACGAGACCACGCGCGATGTGATCGACAAGCGTGTGCAGAAGCCGCCCGCACGTTCCTTCTTCACGGAAGAGGCATGGACGTTCTGGGCGGCTGTTTTTGCGCACCTGATCCCGCAGACAGACCGGACGGCCGATCGCCAGATTCCACTGATTCCTATGCTCGACGAGCGCCTGGCCAAGAACAAGACCGTGGGCTACCGGTATGAGGACATGCCGCACGACCGGGTGGTGTATGAGATCGGCATCGAGGCCATCGATAAGGAAGCCGAGCACCGTTACGGCGGCAAATTCCTGCTCCTGCCGCAACTCCAGCAGGACGAGGTGCTGCAGGGAATAGGAAAGGGCAAACCCGAGGCCGCACCCGAAATTTGGGCGAAGATGTCGGTTAAGCGCTTTTGGCAAATGATCATGGCGGATGCCATCGACGCGTATTACGCGCATCCCTGGGCGTGGGATGAGATCGGCTTTGGCGGCCCTGCCTACCCCCGCGCCTATACGCGTCTGGAACGTGGCGAGCCGGAACCGTGGGAGGTAGAGGAGAAACGCTATGACTGGCTGCCTCCAGCGATGGCCGTGTCCGGCGAGGTCTCCGCACCTGACGAAAACGACACCCAGAGCCACCACGGAAGCGGAGGCACTCATTGAAGAAGCCAATTCTGGGAGCTTTCGAAGCTCCCTCAAACGACAAGCACAAGGTGGGTCCTCTACAGACCATTCACGCACCCATGCGCCGCTTCAAGGACGAAGACGAAGTGGATTATGTCATCGTCGGACTAGGCTCCGCGGGCGGTGTTCTGCTGCAAAGGCTGTCGCGTGCCGGCTTCAATGTGGTCGGCCTGGAGTCGGGTCCTTTCTGGGATACAGAGCGTGACTGGGTCAGTGACGAGGCCGGTTCGTACAAACTTTACTGGACCGAACCCCGCGTCACCGGAGGCTCGGACCCTCTGGCTCTTGGCGCCAATAACTGCGGCCAAGGTGTGGGTGGTGGATCGGTACACTGGGCGGCGTTCACGCCACGATTACACCCTTCCGACTTCAAGGTGTACACGCAGGATGGCGTGGGTGCGGACTGGCCCATCGACTACGAAGACATCAAGCCCTACTACGAGCAACTAGAGCTGGAGATGCCTGTGGCCGGTCCTGCGTATTACCCGTGGGGGCACCCACACGGCTACGCTTATGGCCCCCATCCCATGGGTGGCGTGGGCAATGCGCTCATCAAGGGTTGCACTGCGCTCAACATTCCGGTGTCCATTGGGGGTCCAGTCGCCATTCTCTCCGGCTCGCATGGAGACCGTCCGCACTGCATCTACCGCGGCTTCTGCATCCAGGGGTGCAAGGTCGGGGCCAAGGCCAGTACGCTGGTGACGCACATTCCGGACGCGGTGAGAACTGGCGCTGAAGTTCGTTCACATTGCATGGTTTCAAAGGTTGAACTGGGCAAGAACCATCGGGTCGTTGGCGTTCACTATATCGATCGTGACGGTGAATGGCACTTCCAGAGAGCCAAGGCGGTCATCGTCTCCGGCTATGCGATTGAAACACCGCGGCTGCTGCTGAACTCGGCCTGTCCAGGACATGAGAATGGTTTGGCCAACTCCAGCGGCGTATTGGGCAAATACCTCATGGCGCAGGCTGGCAATGTGATCATGGGACGCTTCGAGCAGCCGGTGCGCATGTACAAGGCTCCTCCCGCACATGCGCTCACCGAGGAGTTCTATGAGACAAGCCCAAAGAACGATTTCGCCCGCGGCTTTGCCATCCAGACCGTCGGGCCGCTGCCTCAGGCCTTCGCCAAACAGATGTTTGCGGCCAAGCAGGCTTGGGGATGGGGCCTCCGCAAGGAGATGATGGATTACAACCATTGGGCCGCGTTCGGCCTGCTGGGTGAAATTCTTCCCTGGGACGACAACCGCGTCACCATTGCCGAGGACAAGGATCGCTTTGGTCTGCCCGTAGCTCACGTTACTTTCAACCTGCATGACAACGACAAGAAGCTGATCAAGGCGGCACGAAAAAAAACCGAAGAGGTGATGCAGGCAGCCGGCGCGACCGAAGTGGTGCAGGAAGCGCGTTACGCGCATCTCGTCGGGGCATGCCGTATGGGTTCCGATCCGCGCACCTCGGTGGTTGACAAGTTCGGCCGTACCCACGACATCGCTAACCTGTTCGTCTGCGATGGCAGCGTATTCCCGACGCAGGGCTCTGCCAACCCTGGTCTCACCATCCAAGCACTTGCCGCGCGCACAGCCGACTACCTCATCAGCCAGGGAGACCGGGTTTTCACCAGCAACGATCGCGATATGACGCAGCCGCCGATACGCCGGGAGCTTGCGCCACCAGAGACATGGGGCAAGGGCGTTCCTCGCCTCAAATAAACTGCTAAAGGCACCATCAACTTCTGGATCCCCCTATGTATGCCAAGCCTGCGGCGTTATTACCGTACCTAACGCCCGACATTCCGGTCATGAATCCGCAGCCCGCCGACGACTAAGAAGATGGTTCCAGTGATGCTGAGCGTAAGGATCGAGAGACGAAAGATCTCATGCGCGGGTGTCGCCGCGGGAGCGAAGATGTTGGTCGGCGCGGAATGATCAAGCAGGAGCATTGCTTTCCTCAAGCCAAATTACAAGCTGCGTGCAGAACGCAAGTCAAACGAAAGCAAAACCTTTAGACTGGGTCGAAGTCTACTACCTTCGTTTGGGAGCGCGTCCGGCGCGCCTCATCAGCTTTTCAGTTTTGGGTCCGCAGTTGAAAGCGGAACAGGCACGCGTCCGAATATGCTGTCAAGAAGCCAATCGCCCAAGATCCTTCCTCGTTGAGCCACGCTGGGCATCTTGGCTAGATAGATGGCGCGCCACATCGCCCATGCGAGAGGCCCGGAAAAGTTGTGTCCGTAGATGCGAGCGACACCCGAGTGCCGGCCCACCAAGGCAAGCTCTCCGACGGGCGTGTAGCGAAAGGGCTGTGGTGCTTCACCGCGCAGAGTGCGAATAATGTTCTGAGCCACAAGCTTGCCCTCACGCGTGGCGTTCTGTGCAGTCGGTGCATAGGTTCCATGACCATCCGGCTTTGGGATTTCCGCACAATCCCCGAGTGCCCATACTCCTGCATGACCCGGCACCCTGCAGCAACCGTCGACTTCTAACCCATGGTGTTTGCCCTTTGCCGCGGGGAGCGTATCGATCAACGGATTCGGCGTCACTCCAGCCGCCCAGATTAGGGTATGCGCGGCGATCTTCTCTCCGTCTTTGAGCTCGACAACACCCTCGTTGGCTCCAGCAACCTCGATATTGAGTTGGATCTCCACTTTCCGTTGCTTCAGCTTTTCCGTCGCATAGTGGGCGAGTTCCGGGCTGAGTTCAGGCAGCAGGCGATCGCCTGGCTGCACCAGGATCGTGCGCACGTCCTCTTCGGGAATACCCGGCTGCCTGCGAGCGCTGGCCCGGATGAAATCGTTGACGGCAGCCATCGTCTCCACGCCGGTAAACCCACCTCCGGCGACTACGAAGGTAAGCAGCTTCTTGCGCTTGTCACGATCGCTTTCCATGCTGGCGCGCTCCAGGCAATCTGAAATCCGCTGGAAGATTACCCGCGAATCGTGGAGCTTTTTCATCGGGATCGCATTCGCTTCCACACCCGGAGTTCCATGGAAGTTCACAACGGAACCCAACGCAATAACAAGGTGATCCGCCTGAAAGGTCTGCTTCGCCGGATCGAGGTCTGCAGCCCCGGTCTCGATCTCCACCTGCCTGTTCGCCAGATCGACACTGAGAATCCGGCCCTGCACGAAGCGAATCCTCGGCTCCATCGTGCGCAGTGGGCTGACGATGTGCCTGGTCTCGAGCTCCCCACCTGCCGCCTCGGTCAGCATAGGGGTAAACAGCAGGTAATTGTCCTCATCGATCAGAATAATCTCACCGGTCGCCGGCGCAGGAAGCAGGCGGGCGAGTTCCTGGGCCACGCCCGTCCCTGCGAAGCCGCCCCCAAGCACAAGGATGCGCTTGCCTTGAGCGAGATTCGCGTTGGCCTCGCGCTCCTCCGTCCGGCGGAGAGTGGACCAGAGGGCGTACACACAGGCCAGACCGGCTCCTATTTGGACTGCGGACCGTGTAACGGACTTGCGGCTCATCTGAATCTCCTTTTGTTGTTTGCTAGGTGGGCGAGTCGAGAAGAACCTGCCGGCGTAGTGAGCCATGCCGGTACGTATAGGTCTACAGACTGCCTGCGTTTCTGAGCATCCCACCATCGATGAAGTGGGTGCTTCCGGTCACGTACGAAGCGTCGTCGGAGGCCAGGTAGACAGCCAATTCACCAACCTCTTCCGGCTTGCCCCAGCGGTGTAAGGGGATCTCATTCAGGATCTCATCGTTGAGCTTCGCATCGCTCTCCACATCCTTGTCAATCGGCGTGTAGATCGCGCCCGGACCGATGTTGCTCACCGTAATCTTATGCGGTGCGAGTTCAACCGCGATCGTTCTCATGAACATCCGCAGGCCGCCTTTGGACGCGCAGTAGGGCGAATTTGTCGGCATCGGCAGATCCTCGTGAACGGAGGAGATGTTGATGATCCGGCCACCATTACCCTGCGCAATCATCTGCTTCGCGGCTGTCTGCGAGCAGATGAAGGGACCTGTTAGATTGACCGCCATGATCTTCTGCCACTCATCGAGCGGGAAATCGACGAAAGCGAACTTCTTCTCGATCCCGGCGTTGTTGACGAAGATGTCCAGCTTCCCAAATTTCGCGACCGTCTGCTGGACCAGGGAGTCCACGTCCTTCGGATTCGTGACATCCGCATCGATGCCGATCGCCTTCCCGCCCATCTTCGTGACCTGATCGATTGTGTCCTGGGAGATGGAGGCGTTGCCGACGTAGTCGACGACCACGCTGGCTCCGGCGCGAGCAAAAGCAAGCGCTATTCCCTGACCGATTCCCGTTCCCGCTCCCGTAACGATCCCGACCTTACCTTGCAGTTTCATAGAACGTCTCCTTTGCATCTCAGATGCGGTGTCACTCTTTCGGGGGACCTGCTATGAATGGATTTCTGAAGGGTGCGCTCAAGCGGAATGCGAACAAGTTGGGCGTCGATAAGATTTTACCGAGAGCACGAATCGTGATCACCAGGGAAGGCAAGGGAATCAAACATGAAAGCACTCAGGAATAATGAGGCCTTTGGTAAACCCGGCATCGAAGCCCGCTGGACGCATAGTAATAAATCGGGAGTCGGAACCGCATTTTCCTCCTCCAGCCACCTCTGGTTCACGGTGTGGGACGGCATCGTGACAGAAGTCTACTATCCGACTGTGGACCGCCCCCAGATCAGGGATCTGGAGTATCTGGTGACGGACGGGAAGACGTTCTTCCATGAGGAGAAGCGTGATCTGACCGTGAAGATGGAGCGCCTCTCCAACCATGCCCTCGGATATAGGTGCATCAATGCTGATCCTAAGGGAAAGTACAGCATCGAGAAACAGATCATCAGCAATCCTGAGTCTGCCTGCCTCATACAACATACGCGAGTCACGAGTGGCGATCCCAAGTTCCTGTCAGGCTTGAAGCTTTACGCCCTGTGCGCGCCGCATCTTGAGGTTGGCGGAGCCGGGAACAACGGCTATCTCGCCAAGGGGAACGGCCACACAGTCCTGATGGCACAGAAACAGGGACGGTGGCTCGCCATGAGCGCGACAGTCCCTTTCTCCCGGGTATCCTGTGGCTATGTCGGCAAGAGCGATGGCTGGACCGACCTCCACGAAAACTTCGAAATGGACTGGCAGTTTGAATCTGCAAGCGATGGCAACATCGCGCTGACCGGAGAGATCGATCTTGCCCACAATACTGAATTCACGCTCGGCCTCGCCTTCGGCGACAGTGAGCATCGTGCGATCGCCAATCTGCTCCAGAGTCTCGGCAGACCCTTTGAGAAGCACCTGAAAGACTACATAGCAGGGTGGGATGGAGTGGCTGGCCAAATGGGCCCACTGGCTGCTAAATCACTTGACAAGGGCAATCTTTACAACAGCAGCTACAGCGTCCTCCTTGCCCACGAGGATAAAGCGTTCGCCGGCGCTCTGGTCGCGTCCCTGTCGATTCCGTGGGGCGAAGTCAAGGGAGACGCCGACCAAGGTGGTTACCACTTGGTGTGGACACGCGATATGGTGAACAGCGCCGGCGCGCTTTTGGCCGCGGGTGAGAAGGAAGTACCCTTCCGCGCGCTCATCTACCTTGCCGTCGCGCAAAACTCCGATGGCGGCTTCGCGCAAAACTTCTGGGTCACCGGCGATGCGTATTGGAAGGGAGTTCAACTGGATGAGACAGCCTTTCCCCTAATGCTCGCGTTTAGGCTTTATCGCGAGAAAGCACTTCAAGACTTCGACCCGCTAAACTTCGTTCAGGGGGGAGTGTCTTACCTGATAAGGAACGGACCTGTGACGCAGGAGGAGCGCTGGGAGGAGGCCGCTGGTTATTCCCCTTCCACACTCGCCGCGGTCATCGCCGCTCTCGTCGGCGCCTCTGTGCTCTTTCACGACCATGGGGATCACGAGAGCGCTACCTTCATTGAAGAATACGCAGATTATCTTGAAGGTCATCTCGAAGACTGGACCCTCACCACGACAGGGTCGCTGGTCGACGGCATATCGACCTATTACATGCGCATTCTTCCAGAGCGGGTCGGCCAGCAGCATCCCGGCGAAGACAAGGAATCCAGAGTCCTCCACATTGCAAACCTCCCATCGGGAGAACAAAGCGATTATCCAGCCCGCAACGTGGTCGATGGAGGATTTCTGGAGCTGGTGCGTTATGGAATTCGCCGTCACGATGATCCGTCCGTGCTCGCTACGGTAAAGGTAATTGACGCCGTGCTGAAAACAGAAACGCCGGCAGGTCCAACATGGCACCGTTACAACCACGACGGGTACGGCCAACGTGCCGACGGGGGTCCGTGGATGGGCGCAGGTGTCGGTCGGGTGTGGCCATTATTGACGGGCGAACGTGGACATTACGAATTAGCGGCTGGCCGCAGCACGGAACGTTACCTTCGTACGATGGAAGGGCTTGCCTCCAAAACTGGTCTACTTCCAGAGCAGTCGTGGGATCAACCCGATAAACCCGAGGTATACATGTGGCTCGGACAACCAACGGGTTCTGCAATGCCGCTCATGTGGGCACACGCGGAATATGTGAAACTACTCCGCTCCACGGCGGATGGCAAGGTGTATGACCTCATTCCCGAGGTCGCCGCGCGCTATCTTGGAGCACGGCCAACTACCCGCAAACGCTTTGAGGTCTGGAATCCGAACCGCCAGGTCCGCTTGATGAAGCGGGGAGAAATTCTCCGCGTGCTCGGGATGGCCCCGTTTACCCTATATTGGGCGGCCGACGATTGGAAGACCGTCGAGGACACCAAGTCCATCCGGACCGCACTTGGCGTTGACTACGTTGATATCCCCTCGACAATAGCCAAGTCGGGGACGTGCTTTCACTTCACCTTTCTTTGGATGGAGACCAATAAATGGGAAGAACAAGACTTCGCGGAGACGGTCGCCTGAGTCCGACCATCGGAGTACCCCGCCTTCCACGCGGGAGTGGAGGCACGCCTGGTAAGAAAGGCGGCTACCCTGAGTTCCGGTTGGCCTCACCAGCCGATCTCGCATCCTAATATTTAGGAATTTCAGCCGAAGTATTATCTCTAATGAATGGAGAACATCATGTCTGATCCCGCCACTGCCCCGAGCGCATCGATCACCCGCGAACAGCTCATCGAACTTCTCAACGAAGACCTGGCCCGCGAATACCAAGCCATCATCGCTTATGTGAACTATTCTCAGGTGCTCGATGGTGCGGCTTACATGAACATTGCCGCGGAACTGGCGGTACACGCCCACGAAGAGCTGGAACATGCATTGATCATCTCCGACCAGATTGACTACCTGAACGGAATGCCTACAGTCGTCCCCAAGCCGGTCAAGACGTCAAAGAACAACGATGATATGCTGCGTTTCGATCTCGATAACGGGTAGTGTCCCAATTTGGATTCTGGCGGTGACCTACGGCTTGCTGCTCGTTGGTGGGTTTGGTGCTCGCTCGGGAATGCTCACCCTGCTGGATCCAAAGAAATTGCCCGCACCGGGCAGCCCAGCGGTCAGCGGGGCGCGGCTCCTAGGATTACCTAGTTCCTTGAGCGCCTCTTCCGCTTCTCTGTTGGGTTTTAGCCCAACGCTAACAACAAGCGTGTTGAAGGGAACCTCCGCATCACCTGCGGCGAAACCTTCTTTAGCTTCAATGCTTGAATTTTGGAGACCAGCGACAATCGCCGCTGACACCTCCCGACCCTCTGTTCGTTTGCGGAGAAATTCAGCCGACTCCTCTGGCGAATGTTTTGTTCCCATACCTACGGTAACGCCTGAATTGATGAAGGTTTCGTGCACTCTCAATCGGGAATACGGCCAGCGCAGCATGTTGAAGACGAATGCTATCTGTTCTGCAGCATGGCGGGGTTCAGATTCGTCTACGTATACGAGAACGACAGGCATTTGTGGAAATTTCGCTAGTAGGTTGATCGCTACCGATTGGTCAAAGAAGTCGCGTGGAAGCAAACTGGCTGCTAGCGCAACGCGCTTCTGCCTTTCTGTTTCTATAGTTGCCTCTGTGGCGAGATTAGTTTTCCTCAACTCCTCTGTCTCGAGTGACAACCTTTCCGCTCTTTCATTCGCGTCAGCCGCACCTTTCTCTGCTGACTTCGCTCTATCATTCGCATCCCCGGCAGCCTTATTGGCATCGGCAATCTTTCCGTCTTTATCCTTCGATTCAATTTTGGAAATCCGGTCCTTCTCTGCGATTAGGGCATCTTGTATTCCAGAGAGTTCCGTACTTCGTCTGCTAGCGACGAACTGCGTAACAAACACTCCCGCGGCCAAGACTACAGTGACGGCAACAGCAATCATGTACCAGCGATTCCACAGGCTGACCGATGCACTTACATCATGGGCGCGCTGGGTTAGGCGTTCAATCTCCGACAAATTCACACCCCTTTCGTTTGCTTGCTCTTGCATAATTCTCTGTTCCGCAGGAGCGGTATGCCTTGCTGCGTATATATGTATCACGAAAACTGTTGACAGTCCCTAAATTGTTGTATTACACTTATCTCATGGCAAACGTACTCAACACCGACAAGCAAATCGCGATCGTAGCCGCTCTCACTGAGGGCTCGTCCATTCGCTCAATCGAGCGCATGACGGGCGTTCACCGCGATACGATTATGCGGTTGGGCATCAAGGTTGGGCAGGGCTGCACCGCTCTCATGGATACGAAGATGCGCGACCTTACCTGCACACGGCTGGAGATGGATGAAATCTGGGGCTTCGTCGGTAAGAAGGATCGCAATGTGCGGTTGAACGACGATGCTATTGTGGGCAGCGTGTGGACGTTCTGCGCTATCGACGCAGACACAAAGCTGGTACCGGCGTTCAAGGTTGGACAGCGCAATGCAGCGACCGCCGATGCGTTCATGGCAGATGTGGCAAGCCGCATGCAGAACCGAGTGCAGGTATCCACCGATGGCCTCAAGGCTTATGTGCAGGCGGTAGAGAAAGCCTTCGGGCATGATGTGGACTTCGCCCAGATCGTCAAGGTGTACGGACAGGCAGATGCCCTAGAACGTCGCTACAGCACGACTGATGTGATCGGCACAGAGAAGTACCCTATCTTCGGAAACCCGAATATGGATTTGGTTTCTACCAGCTACGTCGAAAGGTTGAACGCCACCACGCGGCTGCACATGCGCCGCCTAACTCGCCTAACCCTCGCTTTCTCTAAGAAGCTGGACAACTTTGAGGCTGCCGTCGGCCTTCACTTCGCTTTCTACAACTTCGTAAAGCGGCACAACACCATCCGCACGACCCCGGCAGTAGCGGCGGGCGTCGCAAGCAAGCAGTGGAACATCGGCGAGTTAGTGGAGGCTACCGCATGAGCCATCTAGACGACCTTAGGCGCGTCATTCGAGAGCTACACGGTGTGGAAGCTACACACCGTGAGTCTGTGCCCGTACAGGAAACATGGAACGGGCAGACTATTTGGCGAGGCATCGTGGAGGTCTTCCACCTGCACGGCCATCCCGAGACAGACACAGCGTATGCCTGGTCGCATGACACGGATAACCCCGATACCCCCAAGCGGCACGTCACCGTGTTACACGTCCACCCTGCGACCTCCCCACTGGCTGCTGTACGCGCAGCTATCGCACAGGAGTTCTATGCCAACGCTCAAGCCTAAGCTGCGTCCCGTGGGCCGCCCTAAGCTGGAACACGGTCAAGCCAAGGGCAGCATCACGCCCATCCGCCTTAGCGTGGAGGAGCGGGCCAAGGTAGCGACAGCAGCGGCCAAAGCGGAGCTTTCGGTTTCGGAGTGGATACGGAGGACAATACACGCCGCATTGTGAAAACGAACATTTCAAATTAGGACACTACCCGATAACGAGGGGCAGACGATCCGGAATTACCGGCGCCGCGTGAAGCAGTGTGACGAACTTGGTGAATTTGCCATGGCCGAGCTCATACGCAAGATATTGATCCAAGAGCAGGACCATCAACATGCTCTTGCAACTGCACTTAGTATCGACGTGCCCCAAGTGGGCATTGCCGATTGACAGCTGCGGGACGAGAGTGCGGTCCGCAACCCGCGTGACCCCCACGTTATTTCATCGACCTCGTTTTAACCGCGCATCTCACCCAACCTATCGGTCCCTCGCGAGAATTTCATCAACTATCGCAATCGGGGAAGGCTCATGACCAGACTTGGCCATCTACCTTGTGGCACGTTGGTCCTCGCTACTTATGCGGCGCATGGGCAGGATGCCACACAATTCGTCCAGCAGGCTGTACAAACCGAACTCAAGGCCGATGCTGCGGACCACTCGCACTGGCTCTACTTTGAAAGCGATCGCAAGCCGGACGACAGCGTGGAACAGTGGGTAGCCGAAACGGGCAATGGCGATCTCACCCGAGTGCTCGAGAAAACGGAAACGCGGTTCCCCGGGGCCGTCTTCTGCTCCGGGAGCCCGTGAGGGGGCGAGCTGGGGCACAGGTCAGAAAGGATTGATCCTCACCATCGCTGATACAGGTGTGGGTATGCCGACGAAGGTGCAGAAGAGAATCCTTGAACCCTTCTTCACCACAAAGGGCGGCACTGTTGCATTAACCCGGGAACCTGCATCTTCGGGCGCTACGATGGTTCATGTTTAGACGTCGGCGCTTCCCAGTCGGGATCATCTTGGTCTGTGTTCGTTGGTACTGCAAGTACGGGATCTTGTACCGCGACCTGGCGGAGATGATGCAGGAGCGAGGCGTGGAAGTGGACCCATCTACGATCATGCGCTGGGTCCATCAGTATGCCCCCGAGCTCGAGAAGCGAGTGCGCGCTTATCAGGGTTGCGGCTCTGCGTCCTGGCGAGTGGACGAGACCTATGTCAAGGTGGGCGGCCGCTGGAAGTACCTGTTCCGTGCTGTCGATAAGCATGGCGTGCTCATCGACTTCATGCTCTCGGATCGCCGAAACACTCGTGCAGCACATCGTTTCCTCGCAAAAGCACTGACGACGATGCGGAACTGGCCACCATCGTCGATCACCACAGACAAGCTTCGCTCATACCCAAAGGCGATCGCAAGGCTCAAGCGTGGCGGCCAGCTATCGAAGGAGACTAGGCACCGAACCTCGAAGTACCTGAACAACATCATCGAGGCAGATCACGGGGCATTGAAACAAGTCATCAAGCCAACGCGAGGTTTTCACACCATGAAGACAGCCATATCCACGATCAAAGGCTTCGAAATTATGCGGATGATTCGGCGCGGACATTGCCTCACGTGCAAGCCAGGCGTCCGCGACGAGATCCGCTTTGTGAACCAGCTCTTCCAGGTTGCTGCTTAATCACTTGCCCAATATGCCAAAACTGCGCTCCAGCGAGTTAATGCAACACACCGTCGGAACTGATGACCGGCAGACGACGGTTGGCTCGTACGGTCCGTAAATACCGCCCAGGATGGGTTGCAGTGCTCGGCGTCCAGGCCTATCGGATTGCCTTCAGCCAGCCAGACGCGCAGATCGGTAGGCAGCAAGATACGCTAGCTGGTGCTCGTATATGGCTGCTTCCCAGCCCAAGTGGCGCGAATGGAAGCTATCCTCTGGTGGATCTCGTCGGCAAGCTGCGCGAGTTCTACGATGCAGTCGGCCAGTGAGACCTAGCGGTTTCGACGAACACTGCTGGGCGTAGCCGTCTCGATCAATGCAAAGGGCGGGCTTGTTATCGCCGGGTAAAAAAGTCGACGACCTTCCGCACGGGCGAAAGGAGTCATGCTGTGTAGTTTGCGAGATGACCTACCGTCGGGCAGCACGAAGATGTCTTCAACCATCCCCCCGCGGGCGAGGATGGCATCGCCTATCAAGCGACGATGGCAGCGCCATGGAACAGCCTCGGCACACATGATCGCAACGGTCATCAGCTCCTGCTGACTTATCAGCCAGTCAATGTGATCTGCGAACTCCGGTGTCTGCATATAATCCGCATAACTCTGAAAACTTTCGTTTAGCCAGCCGGTGTTAATGCTGTCCTTGTGCGCGGGACGCCTGCCGCCGAGTCCCTCGCGCCACACAGCGCAAATGCCTTCTGCATCAAGAGAAGCGAAGAGCTGCTCCTGACCGTACTGCGGATACTTCCGTGAGCCGGGGTAACGGCGTACATCAACCAGAAGTCTGCATCCATTCTCTTTAAGTGCGCGAAGAAAGGACCCAATTGCAAGCGTCGAATGTCCGATCGTCATCATGTTTGTAGATCAAAGGGTGGAACAGCCCTTGGAACGGTCTCTTTGGTTTCAAAGCCCAAGCTTGTTTGTTCGTGACCTTCCGGATGTTGCTCACGCCACAGTTCCAACAGAAGAGGTGGCATCTTCGTTAAAACGGCCTTAGTGCGGCCTATTTTGGCATGGCAGCCAGGGCACAACGAGATCATCAAATGCAAAAGCGATCTTCCTGGGACACGATGATGCACAACGATAGAACGCTTGCGTCGTCCTGAGGCTCCGCATACACGGCAGCAGTACCCATCGCGCTCCATAACCTTCTCACGGAGGCCGCCGAAATACTCCTCATCTTGCCGCTTCAGCGTGTAGCAGGTGGCACAGAGACCGTGAGCGAGGATCTTCTCGTTCCCGCACCGACAATACATCGCCCTTTGAACGGTCTTCACTTCCCTGCTCCTTCGATGTACCGACATAGAGTTTGACGGGGATACCTACTGACTTGATCGCTCACCTTAAAATGCTTTATCGCCATTGTCCCTCTCCCTCTATTGCTCTGCCACAACCAAAGATCGTCTGATCCGTGAATAGAGCTTTCCGACAGCTACTAAGTGCCATATCCCCGATGCTTCATTGTTTCGAGCTTTTCGGCATCTGGCCAAGCGATAGTCAGCAGAAAAGCGCACTCCTCAAGAGCCTCTACCTCGTGTTTAATCGACGCACCCAGCATCAATACATTGCCTGTCCACAGGTCATGCGAGATTCCTTGGGTGGTGAAGCGTATCGACCCCTTGATGACGTGCACTGAGATCGTGCCGTCAGCATGATGCTCCTTCAGGATGGAGCCGCGCTCCATCGAGATCAACACGATCCTAAAATCTGATTTTTTGAATAAGGTCTTAGCATAGTGCCCCATCGGCCACGGTTTCTTCCACTCGGAATCCGCCATCTCCTGTGTCAGGTCAAACTGCGCAATATTCTTCAGCACGGTTCCGTCATCCGCAAAACCTTCAGTTGTCATGTATCCAGCCTCTCTCCTGTGTTCGATGCCATCTCATGCATCCTCAAACCTTAGTTCCAGGCTCAAGGCCGATCCTGGTAGGAGTATGGTAACGATTCGGCACAAAATGGGCCATTTGGTCTTCAGCGAGTGAGGCGGTCTGTTCCAGGGGTAGCCATAATCTGGCGGCACAGCCTTTTTGAACAGCGGTGCCGATGTGAGGTGCTGGCCTCCGCGACGGCACCCAATAATGTAAGGTATGAACAGTATGAAGTTTGAAGTCACAATCACGCGCATGGACGAGGGAGTCAGAACGCAGATCAGAGCAGATGCAGGGGAGTTGAACAAAGATTACTCCACTTGGAGTGATGCTCTGATCGAGGCTGAGCAGATCGGACTGATTAATGCGGCGGAATCGATGGCTGCAATAGTCCTTCCGCCCGGATTTCCATTGCACACAAAAACGGAAGTTGATCCTTCCACGTTTAGGACTCTAGGTTTCGCCCTGGGAAAGACATCGCCGCCGGAATAGTTCATCTGGTACGCGATAAGTCTCGGTCCAATGCGGCTCTTTACATCCGATTAATAAAGTACATGCACCGTTCAGTCTTCATGATCACGTTCAACGGGCGGCGTATGGCTTTGCCACATTGGATACGGCAGTCCGGCAAGCCGGTTGATGGCAAACGCCTGGACGGCTAGCAGCACGACGGCTATCTCAATGATCGGAAGATAGCTGGGCTTTGCAGTAAGCGTCCTGTGTTGGCCGCGTGTAGATGGTGCTGTTGAACCGTGATGATGTTTGGATGGTTGACGTTGATGTGAGCGTTGGGGTGGGGCCGGGTCCTCGACGGCGGCGAAGTGCGATGGAGCG
>JAABUL010002604.1_pt1 | contig 29377 bp, 24 predicted proteins | sample 5559151 | NCBI WGS metagenome assembly JAABUL01 (sample SAMN10711876, study PRJNA513368) | rock metagenome | isolation source: Antarctica rocks | place: Antarctica: Victoria Land, Pudding Butte sud
CCGCCATCAACCGCTTCCTCGCCGAAACCAACGATGATCCCAGGCCTTTCACATGGACCGCCGATCCAGCCCAAATCACCGCCGCCGTCAGGCGAGGGCACCAAGCGTTAGAGTCGATCCACTAGGCCAAGATTGTCCGACGCAGTCCCAGTCACCAACACTTCCGACGAGGTGTCAGCCGGCGATGATTGAGGGACAAACGAGAGCGCTGTATCGAAGGCAATCGAGGGAGCCGAACTGCTCATGAGAGTCACGCCTATCCGGGCTTGAGTTGTGTCGGACGACAGAGTGACAGTTCAAGATTAATGCCGGCCTACCTTCGGAAAGAATCGTGGTCGAGCCGGGTCAGGCTCAAGTCGGTGAACGCCATGTCCCATGAACCATCCGGAAGTGCGGGAGACCTTGGAGTTTCGGGCTCACGGCGGCTTGATGATGGGCGATGCACGTCAATACGGGCCGCTTGATCGACCCCGAAAGGCCCGATGCCGCGCTACAAGCTGACCATCGAATATGACGGCACGGGCTTCGTGGGCTGGCAGAGGCAGGCCAACGGCCTATCGATCCAGGAGGCGATCGAGACGGCCGGCGCGCCGCTCGGCGTCGCGGTCAACGGCTTGCGCGGGGCGGGGCGGACCGATGCCGGAGTCCATGCCCTGGGGCAGGTGGCGCATGTGGACCTCGCCAAGCATTACCGCCCCGACAGCGTCCGCGATGCCATCAATGCTCGGCTGAAGCCGCATCCGATCGCGGTGCGCGACGCGGCCTTGGCCGACGCGGCGTTCGACGCGCGTCATGCGGCCGTGCGGCGACGCTACCTCTACAGGATCGTGAACCGCCGGGCGCCGCTGGCGCTCGAGTCATCACGGGCCTGGCTCGTCAAGCCGAGCCTCGATGCAAGCGCCATGCACGAAGCCGCGCAGCGGCTGCTGGGTCACCACGATTTCACGACCTTCCGCGACAGCGAGTGCCAGGCCGCGAGCCCGATGCGGACGCTCGACGGCTTCGACGTGGTCCGCGAAGAGGAATCCGTCGAGTTTCGGATCTGGGCTCGCTCGTTCCTGCACCGCCAGGTACGCTCCATGGCGGGATCGCTCGCCCTGGTCGGGCTGGGACGCTGGACGGCCGACGACCTCGGCGGCGCCCTCGAAGCCCGCGACCGGGCGCGCTGCGGGACGGTGGCGCCGGCGGCCGGGCTCTACCTGACGCAGGTGGATTATTGAGTGCGCGACTTTCCGCTTCCTGTCAGGACCGTCCGGCCCGGAACTCCGCCTCGTCGTTGGCACCGAGCGAGGGGGCGAACCCACCACCGATCCCGAGCGGCAGGCCGAACATACTGTCCGAGGCCGCGTCCTGCCGCAGGTCGCTCAGGCCGAATAGCGAGCACAGATCGCGGCGGCTCGAGGCCAGGCCGCGGAAGGCCGCCCGGGCGTCGAGGGCCGTGCGGATCAGCCCGGGCAGCTGCCCCGGCCTGCCCCCAAGCGAACGCAGCACCGCACCGATGTCGGTCGAGCCGTCGTGCCGCATTCCGGCCAGGGCGGCCGGAGGAATGGCGCGTTCCGCGGGATCGGCCACGACGCGCAGCGCCGCGAAGGGCAGGCCGTTCGAAGCCGCTAGGCGGGCCGCCACGTGCGACTCCATGTCGACCGCGTCGGCACCCGTGCGGCGGTACAGCTCCGCCTTGTCGGCCGCGCCGCAAACGGCGGCGTCGACCCCCGCGATATCCGCAAGATGGGCATGGGGCAGGGCCCGCGCGAGCCGTTCCACCCAGGCCGGAGCAGCCTCGACACGCGTCTCGCCATCATCGACCGCGCGGGCGATCACCACGGTTCCGGCGCCGAGGCCGGGCCGCAGCCCGCCCGCGATGCCGAAGCTGATGACGGCGCGGACGCCGCGCGCCATGGCGGCCTGAACCAGGAGAGCGAGACGTGCCGGGTCGCCGCCGCCCGCCACCGCGATGACGCCGCGGCCCGATGCAATGCGCGCTTCGGCCGCGAGGCCGGTGACGGCCAAAATGGGACGTTCGCTTCTCACATCCCCACCATGACGGTCCTCGAATTGCTGCCCTTGAGATTGCGGTAGCGCGCCAAGGCCCAGAGCGGAAAGAATTTCGGGTAGCCATGATACCGCAGATAGAACACCCGCGGAAAGCCCGTGCCGGTGAAGGGCTCTTCGGGCCAGAATCCGTCGTCGCTCTGGCTATGCTGCAGATAGGCGATCCCCCGCTCCACGGCCGGGCTCTCGACCTCGCCGGCCGCCATGAGGCCGATCACCGCCCAGGCGGTCTGCGAGGCCGTGCTGGAAGCCGGTCGGTAGCCCTTGTAGTCGCGATCATAGCCCGCGTCGCTCTCGCCCCAGCCGCCGTCCGGGTTCTGGATGCCGAGCAGCCAGGCCACGGCGCGGCGCACGGGCTCCGTCTCCGGGCCGATGCCGGCCGCGTTGAAGGCGCAGAGCACCGACCATGTGCCGTAGACGTAGTTCACGCCCCAGCGCCCGTACCAGCTGCCCTCGCGGTCCTGCTCGCGCAGCAGATAGTCAAGGCCGCGCCGGAGCGCTTCGCTGGTCTCCGGCGTCTCGCCCAGTTGGGCCAGCATGGACACGACGCGCGCCGTGACGTCGGCCGTGGGCGGGTCGAGCAGGGCGCCATGGTCGGCGAACGGAATGTAGTTCAGGTAATGGGATGTGTTGTCGGCGTCGAAGGCGGCCCAGCCGCCATTCCTGCACTGCAGACCGGCCACCCACTCGCGCGCCCGGGCGATCGATTCGTCGAAACCGTCATCGCCCGAACGGCTGCGCGCCCGGTCCATGGCCATGACCACGACGGCCGTGTCGTCGAGATCGGGATAATGGTCGTTCCGGTACTGGAAGGCCCAGCCCCCCGGCCGGACGTTCGGCTTCTCCTCGGCCCAGTCGCCCTTCACGTCGAGGATCTGCAGGGGCTTCAGCCAGTCGAGGCAGCGCCGGGCCGCGAAGGTGTTGGCGCCGCCGGCTTCCATCAGGGCATGAGAGGACAGCGCCGTATCCCACACCGGTGACAGCGCGGGCTGGCAGAAGGCTTCCTCCCCCTTGATGGCCAGGAGTTTGTCGACGGCAGCCCGGGCCGTGACGACGTCAGGGTGGTGGGCCGGCAGGCCCAGCACGTGGAACATCATCACCGTGTTGGCCATGGCGGGATAGATGGCGCCGAGCCCATCCTCGCCATTGAGCCGTGCCCGCACGAAGGCCACGGCCTTGTCGATCGCGCTCTGGCGCTTGCCCTTCGGGAAGTAGGGCTCGGCCGCCTGCAGCACCTTGTCGAGCGCCCCGAAGATGATGCCCCAGCCACCGACCTGGTTCGTCCCCTTCGGCCAGATCCGCACCCGGTCGGGAGGCGTGACGAAGAGTTCGGGGATGTCGATCCCCGACGGATTGGCGGCGCGCGGCTTCAGGGCCATCAGCACCAGCAGCGGCACCAGCGTGTCGCGCGCCCAGTAGGAGATCCGGTAGATGTGGAACGGGAACCATGACGGGGCGTTCATGATCTCGATCGGCATGACCGGAACGGCGCGCCAGGGCACCATGCCGAACAGCGCCAGCGTGGTCCGCGTGAAGACGTTGCTGTGCGCGGCCCCGCCATGGCCGAGGATGGCTTCCCGGGCCAGAACCATGTGGGGCGCATCGGCTGCGTCGCCGATCATGCGCAGCGCCACATAGGCCTTCACGCTGGCCGATACGTTGAGCGCGCCGCCGCGCAGCAGCGGCCACCCGCCATGCTGCTCCTGGGTGCGCCGCAGATAGACTCCGATCTTGCGTTCGACGACGGGATCCGTTTCGCCCAGGAAGTGCTTCAACATCACGTATTCGGCCGGGATCGTCGCGTCGGCCTCGAGATCGAACGCGAAGTGCCCGTCCTGGCGCTGCTCCCGACGCAGCGCGGCCGCGGCACGATCGATGGCGAGATCGAGATCCTCGATGACCGAAGCCGGAACGGAACCTGAGGAATATGCGGCGGCAACGGCAAGCGACATCGTGGTTTCGTGCTCGGCAATGATCCTACAAGGACGTCGATCAAGGCTTTCCACGTCGCTCGGGGAGCGACAAGCGCGAATCCCGCCGATGGAGCCCAAAGCCGAGGCCCGTGACATCACGGTAACAATGATGATGTCGGAAACAGTTTAAGTCCGCAGCGTCGCCATCGGTCCGCGTGTCGCGCATGGCAGGGACGCGCTTGTCGCGAGCGCCTTGATGGCGCACCGATGTGGGGCCTAGGAACGCAGGTACCGCGGGCGCCGTTGCAGAGCCGCACCACACCGAGGGGCAGCCATGGACGATAGAGTGAACCGGGCAGTTATCGGCCTTTCGCCCTCGGCGATGTTGGCTCGCCCGACCGCTTTGGTCCTCGGCGCCATCAGCCTCTCGCACGGGCTGAACGATCTGGTCCAATCGCTGATTCCGGCCGTCTATCCGCTTCTGAAGCAGGAGTTCGCGCTCGATTTCGGGCAGATCGGGCTGATCACTCTGATGTTCCAGATGACGGCGTCACTCCTGCAACCCTTCGTCGGCCTCTACACCGACCACCGCCCGATGCCGTTCTCCCTGGCGATCGGCATGGCGATCACCCTGGTGGGCCTCCTGCTCCTTTCGGCAGCGCCGAGCTTCGGCGTGATCCTGGCGGCGGCCGCTCTCGTGGGCATCGGGTCGTCGGTGTTCCATCCGGAAGCGTCACGGGTCGCGAGGCTGGCATCGGGCGGCCGGTTCGGCTTCGCGCAATCCCTGTTCCAGGTCGGCGGCAACGGAGGCTCGGCGCTCGGTCCTCTGCTGGCCGCCTTCGTGGTGGTTCCTCGCGGGCAGGGGAGCATCGCTTGGTTCTCGCTGGCGGCACTGGTCGCCATCCTGATCCTGACCGCCATCGGGCGCTGGTACGCGGGCCAGATCGGCGGCACCCGCCAGAAGGCCGCCGGGGCCGCCATACAGCCACTCCCGCGCGGCAAGGTCGTCCTGTCGCTCGGCGTTTTGATGATGCTGGTCTTCTCGAAATATCTCTACTTGTCGAGCATCAACTCCTACTACCCGTTCTACCTCATGACTAAATTCGGCGTCGACAAGCAGGACGCCCTCGTCCGCTTGTTCATTTTCCTCGCGGCCGTCGCGGCCGGCACCATCGTCGGCGGCCCGCTGGGGGATCGGTTCGGCCGCAAGCTCGTGATCTGGGGTTCGATCCTCGGCGTGCTGCCGTTCACGCTGATGTTGCCCTTCGCCGACCTGCTGTGGACCACGATCCTGTCGGTGGTGATCGGCCTGATCCTGGCGTCCGCCTTCTCGGCCATCCTGGTGTTCGCGCAGGAACTCGTGCCGGGCAAGGTCGGCATGGTCTCGGGGTTGTTCTTCGGCATGGCGTTCGGCATGGCGGGCATCGGCGCGGCGCTGCTGGGCATCCTGGCCGACCACACGAGCATCACCTTCGTCTACAAGGTCTGCGCCTACCTGCCCATCCTGGGAGTTCTCACCTATTTCCTGCCGGACGTGACGCGGGCGGCCCGGTAGCGCACGAGCCTCGGCGCGGTCGTCACGCTTTCCGGAAATGCTTCGACAGCTTCAGACCCTGCGCCTGGTAGTTCGAGCCTGGGACGGCGCCGTAGAGCACGCGGGGAGGTTCCGACATGCGCTCGTAGACGAGCCGCCCGACGATCTGGCCATCCTCCAGCACGAAAGGCACGTCGCGCGAGCGTACTTCGAGCACGGCCCGCGAGCCGGCGCCGCCCGCCTCGGCGAGACCGAAGCCGGGATCGAAGAACCCGGCGTAATGGACCCGGAACTCGCCGACCAGCGGATCGAAGGGCGTCATCTCGGCCGCGTGATCGGGGGGGACCCGAACGGCCTCCTTGGAGGCCAGCAGATAGAATTCGCCCGGATCGAGGATCAACTCCTTGCGGTCGCGGACATGGATCGCTTCCCAGTAGTCCCGGGGATCGAGTTCACCCACAAGGTCGACGTCGATGATGCCGGTGTGGCGCTTGGCCCTGTATCCGACGAGGTCCGAGTGCTCGAAGCCGCTGAGGTCGACCGAGACCGCAATCCCGCCGGCGATGACCGGTTCGGCTCCGCCCACGAGCGGCGCCGTCGCGTGAAGGGCTCGATGGCCCGCGTCGTCGAGCCGGGTATCGCCTGCGGAAAACCGGATCTGCGCCAGCCGCGATCCCGCCCGGACCCGGACCGGAAAAGTCCGGGGCGACACTTCGGCGTAAAGCGGGCCATCGTATCCCGGCTCGATCGTGTCGAAGCGGCGCGCCCGGTCCGCGATCACGCGGGTGAAGACGTCGATTCGGCCCGTCGAGGATTTCGGGTTCGCGGCGGCGCCGAGACCGGCCGGCAGTCTCAGTCGGTCGTCGAGCTCGACCACCGTGACGGTGCCGGGCTCGAGGATCGCCCCGGTCGACAGGTCGAACGCAATTGCTGCCTGAGCCGCGATCCCCTCCAAGACGCTGCGGTCCCGGCCAGGCAGGAAACTCGCCCGCACGCGCCAGGCCCGGGTGCCGAGACGGAGATCCAGGCTTGCCGGCTGAAGCACCGGGGCGAGGTCGCCAGCCGGGAACGAACGGCCGATATGCCCGGCATCGAGCAGACCCTGGATCTGCTGCGCCGCGAGAAGGCCCGGCGCGAAAGCCGCGAGTTGGGACATGACGGTGGATCTCTCATGGAGGCTGTTCGCCGGCCTGCCTAGCGGACGCAAATCCGCCCGCCAAGGTAACAGGAAGCGAGACCGGAATTACAAACATAATGTTCGTTATATCGGTACGTACCCTTGCGGAACGCCACGGTCGTGTTTTAGAACGCGGCCGATCCCAGAGCCTCGCGGTTCGTTGTCCAGGGAATGATGCCATGACAGACTTACCGCGCCGGCCGCAGTCGAAGCTTCGTCCGGCCACTCATCTGGTTCACGGCGGCACGCTGCGATCCTCCTTCGGCGAAACCTCCGAAGCGCTGTTCCTCACCCAGGGCTTCATCTATGAGACGGCGGAGGCCGCAGAGGCGCGCTTCAAGGGCGAGGACCCCGGCTTCATCTACGCGCGCTTCTCCAATCCCACGGTGGCGATGTTCGAGCAGCGCATGGCGCTGCTGGAAGGCGCCGAAGACGCACGCGCGACCGCGAGTGGCATGGCGGCCGTCACGGCGTCGCTGATGGGGCAGGTCAAAGCCGGCGACCATGTCGTGGCGGCAAAAGCGCTGTTCGGATCCTGTCGATACGTCGTGGAGGATCTGCTGCCGCGCTTCGGTGTGGAAGCGACGCTGGTCGACGGCGACGACCTCGACCAGTGGCGCGCCGCCATGCGGCCCAATACCAAGACCCTGTTCCTGGAAACGCCGACGAACCCCACGCTCGAACTCGTCGACATCGCGGCCGTGGCCGAGATCGCCCATGCGGGCGGCGCGACTCTCGTGGTCGACAACGTCTTCGCCACGCCGATGCTGCAGAGCCCGCTCGCGCTCGGGGCCGATTGCGTGGTCTATTCGGCCACGAAGCATATCGACGGGCAGGGGCGCTGCCTGGGCGGCGTGATCCTGGCCAGCAAGGCCTTCATCGACACGCATGTTCATAACCTGTTGCGGCAGACCGGTCCCTCCATGTCGCCGTTCAACGCCTGGGTGCTGCTGAAGGGGCTCGAGACCCTGCAGGTCCGCGTGGCGGCCCAGACCGCCGCGGCGGGGCGCATCGCCGACATGCTGGCCGAGCAGCCTGCCGTCACCAGGGTCATCTATCCGGGCCGAGCCGACCATCCCCAAGCCGATCTGGCGCGGCGGCAGATGAAAGGTGGTTCGACCCTGATCGCCTTCGAGGTCGCGGGTGCCAAGGCGGCGGCCTTCCGGGTCGCCAACGCGCTCAGGGTGGTCGGCATCTCCAACAATCTCGGCGACGCCAAGAGCCTCGTCACCCATCCGGCCACGACCACGCACCAGCGCCTGTCGCGGGAGATCCGCGAGGGCCTTGGGATATCCGAAGGCATGCTGCGGCTGTCGGTCGGGCTCGAGGACGTCGACGACCTGATCGAGGATCTCGCCCAGGCGCTCGACCCTGCCGTCCTGCAGCCGCGCGCCGCGGCGGCCGAGTAGCGGCTGACGTGGCGGCTCTGCGATGAGCCGCTCGGGCGCGGCTCACGGACGGGGTGACGACGCCTCCGGCTTGCGTCATAATGCGCGGGCTTCGAGCCGGTGCTGCCATGTACACAGCCGTCACGCGCGACATCCAGATCACGGCGATTCCGCAGTATCTCGCCGACAGGTCCGATCCCGACGAGGGCCGCTTCGTCTGGGCCTATACGATCGAGATCGCCAATCTCGGTCGCGGAACCGTGCAACTCCTGGCCCGACACTGGGTCATCACGGACGGGGCCGGCAAGGTCGAAACGGTGAGCGGCCTCGGCGTCGTCGGCGAACAGCCGGTGCTCAATCCCGGCGACACGTTCCGATATACGTCAGGATGCCCGCTGAGCACGCCATCCGGTGTCATGGCGGGCCATTACCGCATGGCCGACGAGGACGGCCGCGGGTTCGAGGTCGAGATCCCGGCTTTCTCGCTGGATGCGCCGCAGCTGAAGCGTGTCCTGAACTGAAGTGCATCCATCGCACGCGCGCTCGTCGCGGCTCATGCCGCGTCGGCCTCGACGGTCCTGGCCGCGAGCCAGGCTTCCAGGTCCCGCTCGGCCCTGAGACTCATGGCGCGCTTGTTGGCTTGCGCCTTCTCGGGCCCGCGGAGCTTCTTGCCCGACTCGGACAGAGGCGCTTCGGATAGCGGCGGAAACAGCCCGAAATTGACGTTCATCGGTTGGAACGACGGGGGGCCGGCGTCGATCGTTTCGATGTGACCTCCCGTGATGTGATTCAGAAGCGCTCCGATGGCCGTTGTGGCGGGCGGCGTCGAGAGATGTTCGCCGCGCCGCTCGGCAGCCGCCATGCGGCCCGCCATCAATCCCACGGCCGCGCTCTCGACATAGCCCTCGCAGCCCGTGATCTGGCCGGCGAAGCGCAACCGTGGGAGGGCCTTGAGGCGCAACCGCGTGTCCAGCAGGCGCGGCGCGTTGATGAAGGTGTTGCGGTGCAGGCCGCCGAGCCGCGCGAACTCGGCCTGCTCAAGCCCTGGAATGGTGCGGAACACCTCGACCTGGGCCGAATGCTTCAGCTTCGTCTGAAATCCCACCATATTGTAGAGCGTGCCCAGCGCATTGTCCTGGCGCAACTGGACGATGCCGCAGGGCTTCACGGCCGGATCGCGCGGGTTCGTCAAGCCGACGGGCTTCATCGGCCCGTGCCGCAGCGTCTCACGGCCCCGCTCGGCCATGACCTCGATCGGCAGGCAGCCGTTGAAATAGGGCGTGCCTTCCCATTCCTTGAACGACGTGGTCTCGCGGCTCAGCAGCGCATCGACGAAAGCGTCATACTGGGCGCGGTCGAGCGGGCAGTTGATGTAGTCGAGCCCGTTGCCGCCCGGTCCGACTTTGTCATAGCGCGACTGATACCAGGCCTTTTCGAAATCGATGCTGTCCCGGTAGACGATCGGCGCAATCGCGTCGAAGAACGCGAGATGTTCCTCGCCGCAAAGACGTGCGATGGCATCGGCCAGGCCCGGCGAGGTGAGCGGACCCGTCGCCACGATCACCTCCGTCCAATGCTCGGGCGGCAGGCCATCGATGGCTTCCCGCCGCACCGAGATCAGGGGCTCGCCCATGATGGCGCCCGTCACGGCTTGAGAGAAGCCGTCGCGGTCGACCGCGAGCGCGCCGCCGGCAGGAACCTGATGAGTGTCGGCGCAGCGCATGATCAGCGAGTTCATGCAGCGCATTTCGCGATGAAGCACGCCGACCGCGTTGCCGAGCGCGTGGTCGGAGCGGAACGAGTTGGAGCACACGAGCTCGGCGAAGTCGTCCGTCTTGTGAGCGTCGGTGGCCCGCCCGGGCCGCATCTCGTGGAGGACGACCTCGAGGCCGCGGCGGGCGATCTGCCAGGCGGCTTCGCTGCCCGCGAGGCCGCCGCCGATGACGTGGATGGGGTCTGGCTTCGACATGGCCCGGAGCTAAGCAGCCCTGCGCGGCGAACGCCATAATGATTTCGCTCACACGGCGTGAAAACGAGGCCATTCCGCCGCAGGAGGAGCCGGCTGGCTCCCTACGGCCTGCTTGAAACGAGGACGACTCGGCCCGATCCACGTCTCGACAAAACGCCCGCCGGAGCAGGGTGCTGGGCGGGCGCGCGGGTCACGGCAGCAAGAAACTGTAAGCTCAGGCCTCGGTGGCGGCGCTCTGGCGCACGACGGTGTAGATATCGGCCCTGCCGATGCCGAGATCGTTGAGTTCACGATCCGAGAGGCGGGACAATTCGCGAACCGATTCGCGATAGCGGCGCCAGGCGGCGATCTTGGTGGCGAAGGTCTTCATCATGGAATTTCTCCAACGTTGTTAGCCCGGTCCGGCTTCCGCCGCTCAGGCGATGATAGGATGCCCGCCCACACAAACCGGCGGACATGTCGTACGGTCGCGAGATCTCGCGGCCGATGCTGGGTCTCAGCCCTGGAGAGCCAGACGGCCCTGCTCGACCGAGCGGCGGCCGCCGAGGCGGGCCGAAGCCGGCCGAGACACGGACTCGGCGCCCGCTTCGTCATGGGTCGTACCGGCCGCGAAGCGGGCAACCGACTTGATGTCGGCGCGGTGGACCCCGATGTCCTCGAGCTCGCGATCCGACAGTCGGGACAGTTCGCGGACGGATTTGTTCCGGAGGCGGAGATTGGTGAAAAACGTGAACATCGAAGGTCCTCCATGTTGACTTGTCGGACACAACTACCCGGCAAGAGCACCTTTGATGCATTGCAATATACTGGTTTTCGCAGTGGCGAGAAGACCGGATCGCCAAATGCAGATATGCGCTGAGCGCATGAGGTCGTTAACGGTTCATCAGCAAATTGGGTGAAGCATAGAGAGTTTTTAGAGCACGCATCGGCGGGGCGGCGACTGGAAGCGCGTTGCTATGTGAAAGTTGCATGTCAAGCCATCCCTCTGGACGCAGCGTTTATGCGATGAGTATCGCTGCAGAGGTTTGGGGAGGTGTCGTCAGGGCACCCGATGCTGCAGTGCACAAGATCGGCCCGGGCAGTCGTGGTTTCGGGTCCGCTCCCGACCTTCACTCTGGCCGATCATCGGTGCCTGGCCCTGGCGGCAGCCACAGGACAGGAGCGGGAAGGCGGCGAGGTGCGCCCGCTACTCGGCCGCAGCCTTGATGGGCCGGCGTGCCAGCACGTCTCTCAGGAAGCGACCCGTGTGGCTTTTCGGGTTCCTGGCCACCTCTTCGGGCGAACCCGTGGCGACGATGCGTCCACCGCCGTCGCCACCCTCGGGCCCGAGATCGACGATGTAGTCGGCCGTTTTGACGACCTCGAGGTTGTGTTCGATCACCACAACGGTATTGCCCTGGTCGACCAGTTCCTGCAGCACGGCCAGGAGCTTGGCCACATCCTCGAAGTGCAGGCCGGTAGTGGGCTCGTCGAGGATATAGAGCGTGCGCCCGGTGGAGCGGCGTGACAGTTCCTTCGACAGCTTGACGCGCTGCGCCTCGCCGCCCGACAGCGTGTTGGCCTGCTGGCCGACCTTGACGTAGCCCAGGCCGACCCGGGCCAGCGTCAGCATCTTGTCGCGGATCGACGGCACCGCCTTGAACAGGCCGGCCGCCTCTTCGACCGTCATGTCGAGCACGTCGGCAATGGAGCGGTCGCGGTATTTCACGTCCAGCGTTTCGCGGCCGTAACGTTTGCCTTTGCACACGTCGCAGGTGACATAGACGTCGGGCAGGAAGTGCATCTCGATCTTGATGACGCCGTCGCCCTGGCAGGCTTCGCAACGCCCGCCCTTGACGTTGAACGAGAAACGGCCCGGGAGGTAGCCCCGGGCCTTCGATTCGGGCAGGCCCGCGAACCAGTCGCGGATCGGCGTGAAAGCCCCCGTGTAGGTGGCAGGGTTGGACCGCGGCGTCCGGCCGATAGGCGACTGGTCGATGTCGATGACCTTGTCGAGGAACTCCAGCCCTTCCACGGCATCGTGGGGTGCGGGATGCTCGGCAGCGCCTCCGAGCTTCCGGGCCGCTGCGGCGAAGAGCGTGTCGATCACCAGCGTCGACTTGCCGCCGCCCGACACGCCCGTGACACAGGAGAAGGTGCCGAGCGGGATCTCCATCGACACGTTCTTGAGGTTGTTGCCACGCGCGTTGACGACCCGGAGATACTGGCCTTCCTTGGCGGCGCGGCGTCGACGCGGCAGCCCCACGTGTTTGCGCCCCGCCAGGTAGTCGCCGGTGAGGGACGCCGGGTTGGCCATGATCTCGGCAGGTGTTCCGGTCGCCACGATGTGGCCGCCGTGAATGCCGGCGCCGGGTCCGACGTCGACCACGTAGTCGGCCGCCAGGATCGCATCCTCGTCGTGCTCCACCACGATCACGCTGTTGCCGAGGCCCCGCAGGCGCCTGAGCGTCCCGAGCAGCCGTTCGTTGTCGCGCTGGTGCAGGCCGATCGAGGGCTCGTCGAGCACGTAGAGCACGCCCGTCAGCCCCGAGCCAATCTGACTGGCCAGCCGGATGCGCTGGCTCTCGCCGCCCGACAGCGTGCCGGCACCGCGGCCGAGCGTGAGGTAATCGAGCCCGACGTCGATGAGGAAGCGGAGCCGGTCGCGGATCTCCTTCAGGATCCGCGCCGCGATCTCGTTGCGCTTGGCGTCGAGTTGCGCCGGCAGGGCATCGAACCAAGCGATCGCCTTGCGGATCGACAGTTCGGCCGCGGCCGAGATCGTGCGGTCCGCCACCCGCACGGCCATTGCCTCGGGCTTCAGGCGAGCGCCGTCGCAGGCTGCGCAAGGCACGGCACCCATGTAGCGCGCGATCTCCTCGCGGGCGAACTCGCTGTCGGTCTCCTTGAATCGGCGGTCGAGGCTCCTCACGACGCCCTCGAAAGGCTTGGTCACGCCGTAGGCGCGAGACCCGTCGTCGTAGTTGAAGCGGATGTCCTCGGTGCCTGAGCCGAACAGCACCACGTCGCGAAACGCCTGCGGCAGCGCGTTCCACCGCGTGTCGAGCCGGACCTTGTAGTGCCGAGCCAGCGAGTCGAGCGTCTGCATGTAATAGGGCGACGAGGCCCTGGCCCAGGGCGAGATCGCCCCGCGCTTCAGCGACAGGGTCGGATCGGGCACCACGCGTTCGGCGTCGACCGTCATGCGCGAGCCGAGCCCGCCGCAGACCGGACAGGCGCCAAACGGGTTGTTGAAGGAGAACAGCCGCGGCTCGATCTCGGAGATGGTGAAGCCCGACACCGGACAGGCGAACTTCGACGAATAGACCGTCTCCTTCGGGGCACCGTCGGCCGGCAGATCGGCATATTCGACGATGGCGATGCCGTCGGCGAGGTCGAGCGCCGTCTCGAAACTTTCCGCGAGCCTCGTCGCGATGTCGGGCCGGACGACGAGCCGGTCCACCACGACGCCTATGTCGTGCTTCAGCTTCTTGTCGAGCACAGGCGCATCGTCGATAGGGTAGAACGCGCCGTCGACCTTCAGGCGCTGGAAACCCTTGCGCTGGAACTCGGCGATCTCCTTGCGGTATTCTCCCTTCCGTCCGCGCACCACCGGCGCCACGAGATAGAGCCGTGTGTCGGCCGGAAGCGCCAACACGCGATCCACCATCTGGCTGACCGTTTGGCTCTCGATCGGCAGGCCAGTGGCGGGCGAGTAAGGAATGCCGATGCGCGCCCAGAGGAGGCGCATGTAGTCGTAGATCTCGGTGACGGTGCCGACTGTCGAGCGCGGGTTCTTGGACGTCGTCTTCTGTTCGATCGAGATGGCGGGAGACAGGCCGTCGATCTGGTCGACGTCGGGCTTGCCCATCATCTCGAGAAACTGACGCGCATAGGCGGACAGCGATTCGACGTAGCGGCGCTGTCCCTCGGCATAGATGGTGTCGAAAGCGAGCGAGGATTTGCCGGAGCCCGACAGTCCGGTGAAAACGACCAGCTTGTCACGCGGTATCGTCAGGTCGACGTTCTTGAGATTGTGCTCGCGCGCACCCCGCACCACGATGGCGTTGCGATCGGGCAGGCGCGGGGGCTGGGGAAGGTCGACCGCACGAGCCAGGATCTCGTCCGACATCTCGTCCGCAGGCTCGGCCTCGGCCTGCGTCGGCGTCTTGGCGGCCCGCACCTTGCGGACCATGCGCGGCGCCTCGGCGGTCGACTCCGGCACCACGGCCTCGACGAGCACGTTTTTGACGGTCTTGGGGCGGGGCTGCTGCGCCATGGTGGAACGAGGGCTCGGAAGCTTGAGGGCGCCGGCCACGGCCGGAACGGGCTTATATAGGCGCGCTGCCGCGTGTTGGGCAGCGCCGGGTCTTTCGCAATTAGCACGATCCATGCTAAGGAACAAAAAAAGAACAAACTTGCCGCCGCAGCGGTGCTTTGCGGTGGATGGCCGGGCCGCCACGATAGCTTCGGGGAGGCATGGACCGTAGGGTAGAGCCTTCGACGAAACCGGTTTCGCCCGCGCGAAGCCATTCCGCAGTCATTTCGGTCCCGAGGAGGGGTCCATGTCGGGCAGCGTCAACAAGGTCATCCTGATCGGCAATCTCGGACGCGACCCCGAGGTTCGGCGCATGCCGTCCGGGGATGCCATCGTCAATCTCAGACTGGCCACCACGGAAAGCTGGCGCGACAAAGCCAGCGGCGAGCGCAAGGAAAAGACCGAGTGGCACTCGGTCGTCATCTTCAACGAGAACCTCGCCAAGGTCGCCGAGCAATACCTGAAGAAGGGCGCCAAGGTCTATATCGAAGGTCAGTTGCAGACCCGGAAATACAATGACAAGGACGGTGTCGAGAAGTACAGCACCGAGATCGTGCTGCAGCGCTACCGCGGCGAACTGACCATGCTCGAAGGCCGCGGACAGAGCAGTGGCAGTTCCGCCGGGAACGACGACGGGCCCGCCTCCTTCGCGGGGGGAAGCGGCGGCGGAGCGAGCTTCGGCCGGTCCTCGCCGATGGAGCAGCGCGGTGGCGGTGGCGGCCGGAGCGGGAGCATGTCGGACGCCATCGACGACGACATCCCATTCTGATTCGAAGGTTCCGAGCCCCTCCCTATCTCCCGCACGCGGGAGAAGGACATCCCCGCACTGACCGGATGCGTGAAGCACTCGGCCTCGGCGTGAGGAAGAGCGGCCAACGAGCAATCCGATGACGTCCGAATCCTATCGCCCCATTCCAGACACGGGGCCATCCGCCGATCTCGCGCAAGTCCGCGCCGAATACGAGGCGTTCAAGGCCCGCGGCCTCGGGCTCGACATGACGCGCGGCAGGCCGTCGCCCGAGCAGCTGTCGCTCTCCGACGCCATGCTGCTCTCCCGGGGCAACCGCGACACCACCACCGCGGCGGGCGAGGACGCGCGCAACTACGGCGGCCTGCAGGGCCTGCCCGAGGTGCGGGCGCTGTTCGGGGAGGTGTTGGGCCTGTCGCCCGACGCGATCGTCATGGGCAACAATTCCAGCCTCGCGCTCATGCACGACTGCATGGTCTGGGCGCTGCTGAAAGGCGTACCGGGGTCGGAGCGGCCCTGGGACCGCGGATCCTCCCCCACCGCGTCGGCCCCGGCCTTCATCTGTCCGGTGCCGGGCTACGATCGGCACTTCGCGCTCTGCGAAGAGTATGGGATCCGCATGCTGCCCGTGCCCATGACCGGGCAGGGACCCGACATGGACGCCGTGGAGGCCCTGGCTGCCGATCCGACCGTCAAAGGCATGTGGTGCGTGCCGCGCTACTCCAACCCGACCGGGGAGACCTACTCGGACGAGACCGTGCGGCGCCTCGCCGCCATGCCGACGGGCGCACCCGACTTCCGCCTGTTCTGGGACGATGCCTATGCGGTGCACCATCTGACCGAGCGCCGCACCGTGCTGCCGCGGGTGCTCGACCTCCTGGCCGAGGCCGGCCACCCGGACCGTGCGTTCATCTTCACGTCCACCTCCAAGGTCACGTTGGCGGGTGCGGGACTTGGGCTTTTCGCCTCGTCGCCCGCCAACGTCGCCTGGTACCTGGCACGCGCCGGCACGCGCACGATCGGACCCGACAAGCTGAACCAGTTGCGCCACCTCCATTTCCTGCGCGACGCCGAGGGCTTGCATCGCCATATGGAGCGTCACCGCGCCCTGGTGGCCCCGAAGTTCGAGGCCGTGCTGGGGCAACTGGAGCGGCGGCTCGGCGGCACGGATCTCGCCCGCTGGTCGCGGCCGGAGGGCGGCTATTTCATCAGCGTCGAAGTCACTCCCGGCACGGCGACCCGCGTCGTGGCCCTGGCCAAGGCGGCCGGACTCGCGCTGACACCGGCGGGAGCAACCTGGCCGCACGGCCGTGATCCGCAGGACACCAACCTGCGTCTCGCTCCCACCTTCCCGTCGCTGGGTGAGGTGGAAGTCGCGGCCGAGGGCATCGCGCTCTGCATCCTTCTGGCTGCCCTCGAACGGGGCGCCGGGAGCCAGAGGATTGCCGTCGCTTGACGCTGCTTTCCTTGGCTTTTCGGGGCCGAACCGGCTAAACTCCGCGCGATTTGAACCCCCGTTGAGGCGGGCCGCCCCCGGCGGCCGCCGGTCGAGGATCCAGGCGTTTGGCCGATAACGAAGAAAAGACCGAAGACCCGTCCGGGATCCGCGCGGTGTCCATCGTCGACGAAATGAAGCGTTCCTACCTCGATTACGCCATGAGCGTGATCGTGTCTCGGGCGTTGCCCGACGTGCGCGACGGCTTCAAGCCCGTGCACCGGCGCATCCTGCATTCGATGCAGGAAAACAACCACCTTCCGGACCGGCCTTACGTCAAGTCGGCCCGTATCGTCGGCGACGTGATGGGCAAGTACCATCCGCACGGCGACAGCGCCATCTACGACGCGCTGGTGCGCATGGCGCAGAGCTTCTCGATGCGCCTGCCGCTGATCGACGGGCAAGGCAATTTCGGCTCGGTCGACGGCGATCCCGCCGCCGCCATGCGCTACACCGAATCGCGACTGGCCCCGCCCTCGCTGGCCCTCATCCAGGACATCGACGAGAACACGGTCGACTTCCAGCCCAACTACGACGGCAAGGAACTGGAGCCCGTCGTCCTGCCGGCGCGATTTCCGAACCTCCTCGTCAACGGGGCCGGCGGCATCGCGGTCGGCATGGCGACCAACATTCCGCCCCACAACCTCGGCGAGGTGATCGACGCCACGCTCGCCGTGATGGACCGTCCCGAGATCGACTTCGAGGACCTGCTCGCAATCGTGCCGGGGCCCGACTTCCCCACCGGTGGCGCCATTCTGGGCCACACCGGGATCCGCTCGGCCTATGCTACCGGGCGCGGCTCGATCATCATGCGGGCCAAGGTCGAAGTGGAGGAGATCCGTCGCGACCGCGAGGCCCTGATCGTCACGGAGATCCCGTTCCAGCTCAACAAGACGACCCTGATCGAGAAGATCGCCGAACTCGTGCGCGAGAAGCGCGTCGAGGGCATCTCGGAGATGCGCGACGAATCCGACCGTGACGGCATGCGGATCGTCATCGAATTGAAGCGCGACGCCGTGGCCGATGTCGTGCTGAACCAGCTCTACCGGTTCAGCCAGCTCCAGTCGAGTTTCGGCGCCAACATGATCGCGCTGAACGGCGGTCGGCCCGAGATGCTGAACCTCAAGGACTTCCTCGTCGCCTTCGTGGACTTCCGCGAGGAGGTCGTCACGCGGCGGACCAAGTTCCGCCTCGGGAAGGCGCGCGCGGCCGCTCACGTTCAGGTCGGTCTCGCCATCGCGGTCGCCAACATCGACGAGGTGATACGCCTCATCCGCACCTCGCCCGACACCGGAGCAGCGCGCGAAGCCCTAATGGACCGCGACTGGCCGGCGCTCGACATGGCGCCGCTGATCACGCTGATCGCCGACCCGCACCATACGTTGAAGGAGGACGGCACCTACCGCCTCTCCGAGGTGCAGGCGCGCGCCATCCTCGAACTGCGCCTCGCCCGCCTCACGGCGCTGGGCCGCGACGAGATCGCCGAACAGCTGAACAGGCTCGCGGCCGAGATCGCCGACCTGCTCGACATCCTGGGCTCGCGCGTCCGCATCTTCGACATCATCCGGGGCGAGCTCGAGGCCATCAAGCTCGCCCATGCGACGCCGCGCCGGACCACGATCCTCGACAGCGAAGCCGACATGGAGGACGAGGATCTCATCCAGCGCGAGGATATGGCGGTCACGGTCAGCCATGGCGGCTATATCAAGCGCGTGCCCCTCTCCACCTACCGGGCGCAGCGGCGCGGCGGCAAGGGCCGCTCGGCCATGCAGACGCGCGACGAGGATTTCGTCGCCCGGATCTTCGTGTCGAACACCCATCAGCCGGTGCTGTTCTTCTCCTCGCTCGGCCAGGCCTACAAGATGAAGGTGTGGCGGCTGCCGCTGGCGGCCCCGCAGGGGCGCGGCAAGGCGCTCGTCAACCTGCTGCCGCTGGAGCAGGGCGAGCGCATCACCACCATCATGCCGCTGCCCGAGGACGAGCGGGTCTGGGCCGACCTCGACGTGGTGTTCGCCACGACGCGCGGCACGGTGCGGCGCAACAAGCTCAGCGACTTCGCCCAGGTCAACCGCGCAGGCAAGATCGCCATGAAGCTCGACGAAGGCGAATCCATCGTCGACGTGCAGATCTGCTCGGACCGTGACGACGTGCTGCTCACGACCGCGCTCGGCCAGTGCATCCGCTTCGCCGTCACCGACGTCCGGGTGTTCAAGGGCCGCGACTCGATGGGGGTGCGGGGCATCACGCTCGGGCAGGGGGACAGCGTGATCTCGCTCGCGATCCTACGCCACATGGAGGCCGATCCCGGCGAGCGCATCGCCTATCTCAAGATGCGGCGCGCCACCGAGGGCGAGGCGGTAGGTGAGGACGACATCGAGAAAGAGGTCGTGGGCCAGGATGGCACGCCCCCCGAAAGCCTCGCAAGCCTGTCGCAGGAGCGCTACGCCGCCATGTCGGCGGCCGAACAGGTGATCCTCACGATCTCGGAAAAGGGCTACGGCAAGCGCACGTCGTCCTTCGAGTATCGGATCACCGGCCGCGGCGGCAAGGGCATCGGCGCAATGGCGGTCAACCCCCGCAATGGCAAGCTCGTGGCATCGTTCCCGGTCGAGCACGGCGACGGCATCATGCTGGTGACGAACGGCGGCCAGCTCATCCGCTGCCCCGTCGAAGGCATTCGCGTGGCGGGCCGCAACACCCAGGGCGTCATCGTCTTCGACACCGCCGAGGCCGAGAAGGTCGTGTCGGTCGACCGCATCGCCGAGGTGGGCGGCAACGGTGACCCAGGAGAGGGCAACGGGGACGTTGGCGAGGACGAGGGCGACGCGTGACGAGCGATGCTGAGCCAGCGATGAGGACGGCGCTCTATCCGGGATCCTTCGATCCGCCGACCCTCGGCCACCTCGACGTGATGCTGGCCGCGGCCCGGCTCTGCGACTGTCTGGTCGTGGCGGTCGGGCGGCACCCCACGAAGCAGCCGATGCTGGGTCACGACCGTCGGGCGGCGCTGATCCGGGAGGAGGCCGGTGCGATGCTGACGGCGGCGGGCTGCCGGCTGCGGGTCGAGACCTTTTCGGGGTTGGCGATCGAAGCGGCGCGCGAGTTCGGCGCGACCCTGATCGTGCGGGGCCTCCGAGGGTCGTCGGACCTCGACAACGAGATCAGCATGGCCGGCATGAACGCCGCGATGGCGCCCGCAATCCAGACGGTGTTGATTCCGGCGTCGCCGGCCACGCGCTTCGTCACCGCCACGCTGGTGCGGCAGATCGCGTTCATGGGGGGCGACATCTCGGCCTTTGTGACCCCGGTCGTGGCGGCCGCGGTCGCCGATGCGGTCGCGGTGCGGCGATCCCAGTCGGCCCCCTAGACCGGCATGTCGAGTTCGGTCTTGACCATGCCGGTCCGCACGGCACGGCGCAGCGACGCGCGGATCGTCGGCAGGATCTCGTCGACGGTTCCGGCCACCTGATATCCGACGTCGGCGGTCGCACGGATGAAGCCGGCGTCGCGCATGTGATCGATCAGGGACAACAACGGCGCCCAGAAGCCGTTGACGTCCGCGATGACGACCGGCTTCGAATGACGGTCCAGTTGCACCCAGGTCATCTGTTCGACCAGTTCCTCCAAGGTGCCGATGCCGCCCGGCAGCGCCACGAAGGCGTCGGCGCGCTCGAACATGAGGCGCTTGCGAGTGTGCATGTCGGCCACCACGATCATGTCTTGTGCGCCGTCGAGCATGCGTTCCTTGCTGCGCAGGAACTCCGGGATGATCCCCGTGACATGGCCGCCCGCGGCCAGCACCGATCGTGCGACGGCACCCATCAGTCCGTTGCTGCCGCCACCATAGACGAGTCCGATGCCGGCCTCGCCCATGGTGCGTCCCAGCTGCGTCGCTGCGCCCAGCATGGCAGGGTCCGCCCCGTCGCTGGACCCGCAGTAGACGCAGATCGAATTCAGTTCTGTCATGACCTGGGTTTAACACGCGCCTCAGCGCAGCGGTCAACCCGTGCCGCCGAAGGACCCGGGTGCGTGTCTTGCGCAGGCGCCACCTGCGCACACGCCTTCGAAGCCCTATATTAGCCCGCTAGAAACCCATCCTGCTGAAAGCCGCAACCTCCTCCATGCTCGTTTCCCCGCACGCCGCCGCACGGAGTTCCGCGGAGGCTCCCCCGCCCGTACGCGTTGGCGAAGGCACGAAAGCACCTCCATCCGCCGGGCCGGCGGTTCGTCCGCAAGCTCAGGCGTCGCTGGCCGCCACGATCCGGCACCTCTGGCCCTATATTTGGCCCCATGACCGAGCGGACCTCAGGCGCCGCATCTACGCCGCCTTGGTGCTGATGATCCTGGCCAAACTCGTGACCGTGGCGATCCCCTATTCGTTCAAATGGGCCACGGACGCTCTCGTGGGTCGCGAGGATGTCGGCGTCAGAAGTCTTCCCGCCCTTCTGGCGGGTCCGGCGGCGCTGACGTTGACCTACGGCCTGCTGCGGATGCTCATGGCGGTGCTGACGCAGGTGCGCGACGCGCTCTTCGCCTCGGTGGCCATGCATGCCGTCCGGCGCATGGCCAATGACGTCTTCGTCCACCTGCATGAACTGTCGCTGCGGTTCCACCTCGAACGGAAGACCGGGGGTTTGACACGCGTGCTGGAGCGCGGCCGCACCGCCATCGAGACAATCGTCCGCATGACCATGCTGACCGGGGTGCCGACCATCATCGAGTTCGTGCTCGTGATGGCCGTGTTCCTGTTCCAGTTCGACTGGCGCTATGCCCTCGCGGTCGCCACCATGATCGCCGCCTACATCCTGTTCACCACGGTGGCGACGAACTGGCGCATCGCGATCCGGCAGGTGATGAACGAGAGCGACCAGGACGCCAACACCAAGGCGATCGACAGCCTCCTCAACTACGAGACCGTGAAGTATTTCGGCGCGGAGGAGCGCGAGGCGGGCCGCTACGACGGCTCGATGAGGCGATACGAGGCGATGAGCATACGGACCTACGTGTCGCTCGCGGTGCTCAATGCCGGGCAGGCCGTGATCTTCAGCGCAGGCCTGGCGGCCGTGATGGCGATGAGCATCGCGGGCATTCGGGCCGGGCGCAACACGGTGGGCGACTTTGTGCTGATCAATGCCATGATGATCCAGCTCTACCAGCCTCTAAACTTCATGGGCCTCGTCTATCGAGAGGTGAAGCAGGCCATCATCGACATCGACTTGATGTCGAAGATCCTGGGCCAGTCGCCGGAAGTGCAGGATCGTCCAGACGCGCAGGATCTCGTCGTCACCGAGGGACACCTCCGCTTCGAGAACGTCTTCTTTCGTTACGACGCCAAGCGTGAGATCCTGAAGGGCGTCAGCTTCGACGTGCCACCCGGCAAGACGGTCGCGGTCGTCGGGCCCTCGGGGGCCGGCAAATCGACCCTGTCGCGCCTCATGTTCCGCTTCTACGAACCCTACAAGGGCCGCATCACCATCGACGGCCAGGATATCGCGGCAGTGACCCAGGCGTCGTTGCGCGGCACGATCGGCATGGTGCCGCAGGACACGGTGCTGTTCAACGACACACTGGGCTACAACATCCGTTACGGCCGCTGGGCCGCAACCGAGACCGAGGTGATCGAAGCCGCCAAGCTCGCGCAGATCGATGCCTTCGTGGCCACCTTGCCGGACGGCTACGCGGCCCAGGTGGGCGAGCGTGGGCTCAAGCTTTCAGGGGGCGAGAAGCAGCGGGTCGCGATCGCCCGCACCATCCTCAAGGCGCCTGCCATCCTGGTGCTCGATGAGGCCACTTCCGCGCTCGACACCTTCACGGAGCGGGAGATACAAGACGCCCTCGACCGGGTGTCGCGCGGCCGAACGACGGTGGTGATCGCGCACCGGCTGTCGACGGTGGTCAACGCCGACGAGATCCTGGTGCTCGACAAGGGAATGATTGCCGAGCGCGGCACTCATGACGGGTTGATCGAACGGGGCGGGACCTATGCCGCCATGTGGAACCGGCAGCGGGAGGCGGAAGCCGCCGAAGATGCCCTGCGCCGTTTGGAAGCCGACGAACACGCGGACCAACGGATCAGCATCGAAGCGTGAGCGCGACACGGTGGAATTGGGATAGATGGGTCATGCTCGTTAACGTCGCGCCGGTTCGGCTCGGGGGTCATGTACAATGTCGGTGATCAGCAGCCTGCGTCGGCAGGTCGTACCGGTTCACCCCGAAGGGTATGTGTTCATCGCCGGCTTCGCCGTGGCGGCGCTGGTGCTGGACTGGCTCTGGAGCCCGCTCGGCTGGCTCGGCTTCATCGTCACGGCCTGGTGCGTCTACTTCTTTCGCGACCCGAAACGCGTCACGCCGATGCGGGAGGGTCTCGTCGTTTCGCCCGCCGATGGCACGGTCTCGTCGGTCGGCTTCTTCGTACCGCCACCCGAACTCGGTCTCGGCGACCGGCCTTTGCAGCGTATCTCCGTGTTCATGAGCGTCTTCGACTGCCACGTGAACCGCTCGCCGATGACCGGCCGGATCCTGAAGATCGCCTACAAACCCGGCCTGTTCGTCAACGCCGACCTCGACAAGGCCAGCGAGGACAACGAGCGCTCGTCCATGCTGCTGGAGACCGGACTAGGGCGCATCGGTGTGGTGCAGATCGCGGGGCTCGTAGCCCGGCGTATCGTGTCCTTCGTCCGCGAAGGCGAGACGGTGGGGGTGGGCGACCGCTTCGGGCTGATCCGATTCGGGTCGCGGGTCGATGTCTATCTGCCCGACACCATCAGGGTGATGGTGGGAATCGGCGCTACCGCGGTCGCGGGCGAGACCATCCTGGCCGACGCGCGGGCCATCGAGGCCCCGCGTAGCTTCAAAGCCGGATGACCATGGAGGATTCGACGATCGATCCGATGCAAGAATTCGCGGTGCAGTCTCGCGCCGAGCCGGAGGGACTGTGGGCTGCCGACATCTTCGACCTGCCGACCGAGCGCCTCGACGACATCATGGATCGCGACCTGGCCTACGGGATCTCACTCGTCTCTGATTGGTTGGTCCGCAACTCACGGACGGCCGATATGCCGGAGGAGCGGATCACGATGCTGTGCGAGAGGTTGCGAGCCCTCGGCTTGCCGCTCGATCGCTACGGTTCTTCGACCGAAATCCTCGATGTTGAACACGACGCGATCGCCAGGATCTGGGTCCGGGGCCGCGGCGTGACCACGCGGACCTACATCAGGGAGGTCGGCGACTCGCAATATCTCACGTCGCCGTTCCATGAGGCGGCCCGGACAGGGCGCGCCGTGGAGCTCCGCCTGCCCCAGACTGACGACGCGCGCTTCGCCGTCGTGGCCGAACTCAAGGCGGACGGCTTCGCGCATTATCTGTGCGTGCCGATCACGCTCATGAGCGGAAGCCATGGTTGGGTGACCTTCGCGACCCGCCGCCGATCAGGTTTCTCGCGAGCCGAGGTGGCGGCATTTGCGCGCCTTTTGCCCGCCATCGCCATGCTGATCGATCTTCGATCGACCTGGCTGTCGCTCGACAAGCTGCTGCGCACCTATGTGGGCGACGAACCCCATCGGGCCATCCTGCAAGGCAACACCAAGCGCGGCCAGGTCTCGACGATTCGCTCCGCCATGCTGTTCGCCGACATGCGCGACTCGGTCGGTTATACGGTCGATCTCGACGCCGTGGCGGCGGTCGGCGTCTTCAACGCCCTGTTCGATTGCCTGGTCCCGCCGATCGAGAGCCGGGGTGGGGAGGTGCTGAAATATATGGGCGATGGTCTGCTGGCCATCTTCCGGGAGAATGACCGCGAGCGCAGCGGTGCTGCCGACCGCGCGCTCGCGGCGGCCGTGGGCGCCATGCGCGTGTTGGACGCCCGCAACGTGGCGCATCCGGAAGAACGGCCGATCGAAGCGGGGATCGCGCTGCACTACGGGGAGGCCGCGTACGGCAACATCGGCTCCGGGGTCCGGCTCGATTTCACCGTCATCGGCAAGGATGTGGGCCTCGCGAGCCGCATCGCGGCCTTGAACCGGCCGCTGGAGCAGCCGGTCCTGATGTCGACCGAATTCGTCGAACGCCTCGACGGCACGGCCGTACGGATCGGGGCTTTTCCGATGCGGGGCTTCAAGCAGCCGATCGACGTGTTCCGTCCCGAAGCGGAAATTCTGGCGAACCGGGCCGTCCGGTCCGTCTCGTGACGGACGACGGCGAAACCGCCGCCATGGTGGCCGGGCCTGCCGGGCCTCTGCAACGGGCGCGCGGGCGCCGGTTCCGAAACGTGCCGCTGCGGATCGTTCTGCCCAACCTCATCACCCTACTGGCGCTGTGCCTGGGGTTGACGGCAATCCGCTACGCCACCGAGGGATCTTTCGAGAAGGCGGTGTTCGCCATTGTCGCGGCGGCCTTCTTCGACGGGCTCGATGGCCGTCTCGCCCGGGCGCTGAAGGGGACCACCCGGTTCGGCGCAGAACTCGATTCCCTGGCCGACTTCGTCGGCTTCGGCGTCGCCCCGGCGCTCACGTTATATTTTTGGAACATGCACGAAATCAAGAGCTTCGGTTGGTTCGCCGCCATGGTGTTCGCGATCGCCATGGCGCTCCGCCTGGCCCGTTTCAACGTCGGGCTCGAGGATGTCGAAAGGCCTGCCTGGACGTCCAATTTCTTCACCGGCATGCCGGCACCGGCTGGCGCCATCGTGGCGCTGCTTCCGCTTTACCTGCATCTTTCGGCGCTGGGCTGGGTGTTCGGCCGCGCGGCGATCGGTCTCGAGATCGTCTATCTTCTCTGCGTGGCCGGTCTGATGGCGAGCCGTATCCCGCACTTCTCGGGCAAGTCGATCGGCCGCGTGCCCCGCGAACAGGTCATCCCGATCCTGTTCGGCGTGGCCGTTCTAGTGCTGCTGCTCGTCACCTTTCCCATGGAAGTCCTGGCCGCGCTCACGGTGGTCTTCGTGGGCCTGATCCCGTTCAGTATCCGCTCGCACCGCCTCTATCTGCGCCGGGACCTCGAGCGGACGCGCGCCAATGCGGCCGACAAGATGCCGCTGGCGTCCTGAAGGTGGAATCTTGTCGTGCCCCGGGTCACGGAGTCGTCCCGCGGCGAAGCGACGTGGGCCGGCCACGGTGCGCAGGCCCTGGAATGAGACCTTCCGGGATGGCCGGTCGGGTCCCATCTTGTGTTCACAAACGCGGCGATCTCCATTACGATCCGCCCGCTCACAAGGGGCGCCTTTCCGGTGCCTCTCGCTTCGTGGAGGTTGTCCGCGGCGCTCGAAAGATCGGATCATATGGCGAAGGAAGAATTGCTCGAGTTTCCCGGCATGGTGACGGAGTTGCTGCCCAACGCGATGTTCCGGGTCAAGCTTGAGAACGAACACGAAATCACCGCCCACACGGCCGGCAAGATGCGCAAGAACCGGATTCGCGTGCTGACGGGAGATCGCGTGCTGGTCGAGATGACGCCCTATGATCTGACCAAGGGGCGGATCACATATCGGTTCAAGTGAGGCGTCCCCGTTGATCGGGCTCGGGCGCCTTGGTGCCGCCGTGACCGAACCACCTCGTCTCATCCTGGCGTCCGGGTCTCCGCGACGCCTCTCCCTGCTGCAGCAGATCGGCGTCGAGCCCTATGCGCTGCTGCCCGCCGACATCGACGAGACCCCCGAGCGCCTCGAACTGCCGCGCGTTCTCGCGGCCCGTCTCGCAGCCCAGAAAGCCGAAGCCTCCCAGGCAGCGGCTGAGGCGCGTGGCACCTTCGGACCGTCCTTCATCCTGGCGGCCGACACGGTGGTCAGTGTGGGGCGGCGCGTGCTGCCGAAATGCGAGACACGCGACGAGGCGGAGGCCTGTCTCAGGCTGCTGTCCGGGCGCGCCCACCGCGTCTACACGGCCATCACCCTGTTGACGCCGCGGGGCGACCGCCGTCACCGTTTGGTGGAAAGCCGGGTGCGTTTCAAGCGCCTGTCCGGGAGCGAGACGGAGCACTACCTCGCTACGCCGGAGTGGCGAGGCAAGGCTGGCGGCTATGCGATCCAAGGCTGCGCCGGCAGCTTCGTCGTGAAACTCGTCGGATCCTATTCGGGGGTCGTGGGGCTGCCGCTCTACGAAACGATGTCGCTGCTCGAGGGCGAGGGCTTCCCGGTCCACGCCGGCTGGGCGCTGCCTCCATCGGGGTGATCGGCATAGAGGTGACCGGCGCAGCGGCCGCCGTGGCAAGAGGGATCAGGACGTTGGACAAGGCTGCAAACGACAATGCCGGGTTCAGGGCCTCCACGTCGAAGCGGAAGTGCCCGATCTGCGGCAAGCCCGCCTCGGTCGAAGTGACGCCTTTTTGCTCCAAGCGCTGCGCCGATGTGGACCTGCACCGATGGTTGGGGGAGGGTTATCGCGTTCCGGCCAGGACAGACGACGGGGACGAACGGGGCAGCCGCGATGACGAGTGATCCGGGCGCACGGTTCCGCAGGGCGGAGACAGACCGCGACCGTGATCCTCGGCAGGATCACTCGTCGTCCTGATTGGTGCTCGGCTGTTTGGGCGGCTGCGGATGGGAGAAGACCGCCTTGCATCCGCCGGTGAGTTGCGACTTATGCGCCTGTAAGCACGCCACGATAGCATCCTCGTCAGGTATGTTCTGGCCGCAGAGACGGTATACGTCCGGCGTGCAGGCCAGTTGATCTTCTGCGCTGCCGCGGTCCTGCGCGGAAACGGCCGTCGGCAGGGCTAAACCGCAGAGAATGATCCAGTATGCTGTTCTTTTCACGCCGCTAAACCTTCCTGCTCTGTGCTGTCGACAACGCTGGCCCGGCGCAATGGATCCTCGGTGGCCTCCTGCGTCCGTCGGATCGTGTCCCGTGTCGCTTCGGCCAGGGACGGCGCGACCCGCGGCGATATCGGCTGGCCTCGCGGCCCTCACCGGCAACGGACCTCTCGGGCCGGGCAGATCCATGAAGCCTTGCGCCGGTCGAGCTGCGCTCCCTGCCCAATGCTCGCGGACGACATGGCTCGCCGAAGGACGGCGCGGAAGGCGCTGGACAAGCGGCCGGCGCCGTCCCTATAAGCACCTCGGTCGCGGCCCGGAATGGCCCCGGACGCCCAGGTAGCTCAGTTGGTAGAGCATGCGACTGAAAATCGCAGTGTCGGTGGTTCGATTCCGCCCCTGGGCACCACCTTTACGAAACGCGTTGATTTGTCCGGTCCTTTTGGCTCACCATCGCGCTTGTGACACGGCCGGGCCTACTACGCCCTTCACGGCCCTTGAGCGCGCGAGGGGCTGGCTTTTGACGATCTCGCCCACCCTCTCCGCCGCGATCCTCGGCGAGGTCGGGCGGCTATGCGCGGCACCAGTCGCGCCTTCGACGGGACGTAGGACCGCAACGCGATGAGCGTCGCCTTCGACACGCTCCGGCTGGCCCGCACGCTACGGGACAAGGCCAACAGCCCCGAGCAGGCTGAAGGGGTGGCAGACGCCATGGCCGAGTCCATGCAGGGAGACCTTGCCACGAAGGCAGAGGTCCTGGCGGTGAAGACAGATGTCCTGGCCGTGAGGACCGACCTCCGGGCTGAACTTCGGGAGGTCGAGTTGAGCCTGGAAGCCAGGATCGAGGTCACCAAGGCCGACCTGATCAAGTGGGTCGTGGGAATGATCGGCTTCCAGACGATCGTGTTGCTGGGCTCTGCCCCGGCGCTCGCCCGCGCTTTCACGAAGTAGGGCGCCGGCCGCTCGGCCGAGGGCGGGCTCACTGGTGCGCCTCGGCGGGTGATCGGCAACTCGCCATTCATGGTGGCCCGGCAAGGGTTCGCGACGAGGGCATGGTGGACAGCGCCCTCGCGCGGCCCGAAAACCTCCATGCCCAGGTGGCAACCGGTTTCGCTCGGTGGGCATCATGACGCTATATTGTCGGTGGACCGATCGTTTCGGCGGCTGCACGAGGGGGTGAGTTGAGCACTCAGGCGGACGAGAAAGCGAAGATCACAGCCACCGTCATCAACACCTTGGCGGTCGCGATCATTGTGGCAGGATGCGTCGCACCGCGTCACACGACACGCGTCCGTTCAGCCAATCTACGCAGCCATCGCGGGCACATCGCCCCTTTGGGTCAGTTTTAACTTTTCATTTTCTGTATATGTTGAAAACACGACATAGGGCTGCACTCGTTCCTTATCCAGGATCTTTCTCAGCTAAGATCTTTAAACGCATCTTGTGAATACGTGGCTGATGACATTGGTGATCAGAATGCAACGGCCTGCGAAAGACGTCTCCTCGGGTGCTTCTCGAATTTTGGATCGGTCGAGCCGCGCTGGTTCCTACGTCTTGATCCTCATCCTTCTGTTGCTGTTAGCAGCGGATCTCGTCGGATCCTATACAAGCTATCGAGCCGGCATCGAAGTAGAGCTCGCTACAGGGCTGGAGCAGGCTTTCCAGAAGGCTCGCTATGCCGTCGGTGCCGAAGAATCCTTGGAACGCAAGTATCGGCTGGAACCAAGCCCAGAGGTCCGGGCGCGTCATCACGAGGCTGGGTCGAACATGATCGCCGCCCTTGAGGTCGCCCGTGCCCTCGGTGCCGATGTGCAGATCATCGACGATGTCGTCGCTTCGCATAAGCAGTACCTGTTAGCGATTGAGCACATGTTCGCGGCCATCGACCGATTGGACTCGGTAGCCGCTAGCCGGATCGACAGCGGAGAGGTCGATTGTAGCGCGTCAATTACGATGAGCGGTGCGCGTCAATTACGGTGAGCGCCTGCGGGTATGTTTCTTCGGCTTGTTGGCGCGGAGCGTCAAGCGTCAGGGTTGGTTGAGGATGGCCGTCGATGGCT